>Ga0209676_1001194_pt1 | contig 27901 bp, 30 predicted proteins | sample AraplaCvi_mLB_r2_FD_184282 | JGI IMG/M metagenome (GOLD analysis project Ga0209676, IMG submission 184282) | Arabidopsis root microbial communities from North Carolina, USA - plate scrape MF_Cvi_mLB_r2 (SPAdes) (version 2) | ecosystem: Host-associated > Plants > Roots > Endosphere | place: USA... | reverse complement strand
GACATCCTGAATATGGTCATACTGTTGGGGTAGAGGCAACAACAGGTCCTCTAGGTCAAGGTATTGCTATGACAGTTGGTATGGCAATGGCTGAACGTCATTTAGCAGCTACTTACAATAAACCAGGACATGACATCGTTGATCACTATACATTCGCACTTTGTGGCGATGGCGATTTAATGGAAGGTGTGGCAGCTGAGGCTATCTCTTTAGCAGGTCACTTAAAGCTTGAAAAATTAATCGTGCTTTACGATTCTAATGATATTTCTTTAGATGGTGACTTAGAAAAGTCATTCTCAGAAAACGTACAAAAACGTTTTGAATCTTATGGCTGGAACTATTTAAAAGTTGCTGATGGTACAGATGTTGAAGCAATTAACGCAGCTATCGAAGAAGCTAAAAAATCAACTGGCAAGCCAACACTTATCGAAGTGAAAACTGTTATCGGTTTTGGTTCACCAAATAAATCAGGTAAAGCTGCTTCTCACGGTGCACCACTAGGTCAAGATGAGGTCGTTTTAACAAAAGCAACTTATGAATGGGCGCACGAGCCATTCCAAATTCCTGCTGAAGTATACGATACATTTAATACTGCTGCGGAAGCTCAAGGAGCACAACCAGAAGAAGCTTGGAATGCTAAGTTTGAAGCATATAAGCAAGAGTTCCCAGAATTAGCAGCGCAATTTGAAAACGCGATGAATGGTCAATTACCGGAAGATTTCGCTTCAGAATTACCAGTTTATGAAGTAGGTAAATCAGTAGCAACGCGTTCTTCTTCTGGAGATGCAATCAATGCAATTGCGAAGAAAACACCATCATTCTTCGGTGGTTCAGCTGACCTGGCTGGCTCAAACAAAACAACGATGAAAGACGCTGGAGATTTCTCTGCAGATGATTATGCTGGCCGTAATATTTGGTTCGGTGTACGTGAATTTGCAATGGGTGCTGCTATGAACGGTATGGCACTTCACGGTGGTCTAAACGTATTCGGTGGTACATTCTTCGTATTCTCTGATTATGTTCGTCCAGCTGTACGTCTTTCTGCATTAATGGGTCTTCCTGTTACTTATGTATTTACACATGACTCAATTGCTGTAGGGGAAGATGGTCCAACGCATGAACCAATCGAACACCTTGCATCTTTACGTGCAATGCCTAATTTATCTGTTGTTCGTCCAGCTGATGCAAATGAATCAGCAGTTGCATGGGAACTAGCAGTAGCATCTGAAAAAACACCAACTGTTTTAGTATTATCTCGTCAAAACTTACCTGTTCTTGACGCATCTATTGATACAGTACGTGAAGGTGTTACAAAAGGTGCTTATACAGTATCTCCTGCTACAAAAGAAGTGGCAGATGCCATTTTAATTGCAACAGGCTCTGAGGTTTCACTTGCAGTTGAAGCACAAAAAGCACTAAAAGCTGAAGGCATGGATGTAGCAGTTGTTTCAATGCCATCTATGGATCGCTTCGAAAAACAAGACACAGCTTACAAAGAATCTGTTCTTCCAAAAGCTGTGACAAAACGTTTAGCAATCGAAATGGGCGCATCATTTGGCTGGCATAAATACACTGGTTTTGAAGGGGACGTTCTTGCAATTGACAAGTTCGGCGCTTCTGCACCAGGTGAATTAGTAATGGAAAAATACGGATTCACAGTAGAAAATGTTGTAGCGAAGGTTAAAGCTCTATAATTTATTAAATACCGCAATACGCAGTAAGGGTTAAATCTCTACTGAGTGTTGCGGTATTTTTTTGCGTTAAAAGGATTCCGATTAAGGGACATAAACTTTTATAGTATTATTTCCCATTTGATATACAATGATAGTATGAGTTTTAAAATATTTTAGTGGTGTTCGCAAAGGGGTTATTTTTAAATGAAGCTACAAAATATAGTTACACAAGTAAAGGGAACTTTCTCAGAATTAGATTGTACAGGTGGCGGAGTGATTATTTATAAACATGGTCAAACTGTACTAGAAGAATATTTTGGTGTACAAGGGCGACAAAAAGACGCGAAGAGGATAGGTCCACATACACTTTTTCATCTTGCTTCAGTTCGCAAAACTTATGTAGGATTTGCTGTAGCATATGCGATTTATCATAACTATATTGCCTCAATAGATGATAAATTAAGTGATTATTTAAAAGATGAAAAAGTCTATGCAGATGTGTCGATTAGACATCTTCTAACACATACTCACGGTTTGCGTCTACAAAATGAAAAAGTAATGAAAGAATTTAAAGCAGGATTTAACTGGGCATATCGAGATATCAATGTAGAACTACTTGCCAAAGTTATTTTTAAGGTCACTGGAAAAACTATTGCAGAAATTGTAGATGAGCAAATATTTCAGACATTGTCTTTTGCTGAGACAAATTGGTTTAGTGAAAATTTGGAACAACATGTAGAAGTAATACATAATGATAGTCCATTTTGGTATAAAAGCGATGTATGTGATGGCAGCAAAATGAATATGTATAGCTCTTTAAGAGAGCTAGCTAAGTGGGGACAAGTGCTTCTTGATAAAGGGAGAATGAATGAAAAACAAATGATACCTGAAGAAATCATACAGCTAATGACGACAATTCAATCTCCAAATTCTAAACCAAAGAATCTACCAACAAATGGTTTTTTCTGGTTTGTTCAGCCTCAACAAAGAGAGGGGAATACAGAGTTAAGCCCAATATTGCCACAAGGAAGCTTTCAACTTCTTGGTTATACAAGTGTTGCTATATTAGTAATTCCAAATAAAAATATTGTGGCAGTTCGTGGATTTAATAGCTTTGGTTCACCTAAAGGTTTTGATTACATCAAGGATATTCATGATTTTGGTTCAACAGTGTATCAATCAATTTAACTTCTTACAGCGGGTGTCCAAACATCTGTACCTGTCGCTATGTTTTCGGTACAAAAGACATTTGCTGAAATAGAGGAACTCGGGCTAAGAACTTCACATCCTGTGAAAACGCATGAGTGACCAACATCGTGTCGGCCTAAAGCCTCTGGCGGATGTCACTGAATCGGAAAGGAGTTCAATATAGGGGGTTAGCCTAAAGTCATCGCATCCGTGCGATAACGGCCAACTGATCTGCATCGGTAAAAACGCCACGTCCTGTGGCATTACCGAAATGACCGATACCGTATCGGCCCTCGTGCAGGTCTAAGCACAAAGCCGATTCCGGACGCAATTATGCAGAGGTATAATTGATTAGATTAGGTTAAAAAAATACGAAACTGCATTGATAGAATTGCAGTTTCGAATTTTTTTGGAAAACCTCACTTCGCTAGACCGTTTTGAAAAGCGTAGACAACCGCTTGCGTGCGATCTTGAACATCGAGTTTCGCTAAAATATTGCTGACATGTGTTTTTACAGTTTTTAATGCAATGAATAGTTCATCGGCGATTTCCTGATTTGCTTTACCCTTTGCCATAAGCAATAATACTTCCATTTCACGATCGGTAAGTTGCTCATACAGTGGGGTACTAGAGCCATGGCGCATGCGATGCATCATTTTTGATGTTACTTCTGGCTCTAATACAGTTTCGCCACCCATTGTTTTACGAATGGCATCGGCGATTTGCTTCGCATTTGACGTTTTTAAAATATAGCTGACTGCACCAGCCTCTAATGCAGGATAGACTTTGTCATCATCTAAAAAACTTGTCACCATCATAATTTTTGCTTCTGGCCATGCCGCTAAAATTTCAGCTGTCGCCTCAGCTCCTGTCATGACTGGCATTACATTGTCCATTAAAATAATATCTGGACGCAAGGCGAGAGCGCGTTCTACTGCCTCTTTACCATTTTCAGCTTCACCTATAACGGTGATATCTGGTTGTGCTGACAAATAGGCAGATACACCGATACGCACCATTTCATGGTCATCCACTATTAACACTTGAATCATTCACTTCAACCTCCTTTTGTAAAGGGATTTTCACCTCTACAATTGTACCTTCCCCAGGTACTGATACAATTTTGTACGTACAGCCTATCTCTACCGCACGTTCAGCAATGTTTTGTAGACCATAAGAAGTAGATTTATCGGCTTCGACATCAAAGCCGAGGCCATTGTCTTGAATACGTAAAATGGCTAAATCATCGCGGGCAACGAGCAGTAATTCAACTTCACTCGCTTTGGCGTGACGTAGTGTATTCGATAACGCTTCCTGTGCAATACGGAATAAATGATCCTCTTCCGCTTTGGATAACGACATTTCCTCAAGTTCATATTCAATGTGAAAAAATACCTTTTGCTGTAGCTCAATTATTAGTTCCTCAAGACCTTGTGCCAGCGTTTTATTATGCAGAGCAACAGGGCGTAAATGTAATAATAATGCACGCATTTCAAGCTGTGCCTGTTGAACAATTTTTTCGACCTGCTTTAAGCTCATCGCATTTTCATCGGTTTCGGTTAAGGCGGAAAGTAACATCGAAGCTGCAAATAATTGCTGTGATACTGAATCATGGAGCTCACGAGCAAGACGTTGACGTTCAGCAATAATACGCTCTTGAATAATTTTATCATTAGCTTCTGCACGTTCATTGGATAAGCGCTGTAAGCTTTTTCGTTGCGTATCAATTAATTCACTTGTTTGAACTAAAGCTTTCTTCAAGGGTTTTGGTAAAGGTTGCTTTTTAGGTAAGACAAAATCAGGTTCAACTAACTGTTTCACGATACGGGTTGCATGAGCTTCTCTAGCACGGGCAGTCATACTAATCCAGCTTGCAATCAATAAACTAAGCGCAAAAAGAATAACGACAATAAAACCACCGAGTGGAATATTATTATAATTCTGTTGCCATAAGGGCTCCCATGTCTTCTCGTTTGGCTCGCCCCAAACAACGACAAGGAGACCGAATGCAGCACTCATCAATATAAAAAGTAGGGTAAATATTCTTGAGATAAAGGCAATCATTTACGTAGCACCTCCAAGTCCCCAAGCCATGTTGCAACATGTATAACAAGGGTACGCTTTGCATCCTCAGGGTTTCCATCTGAAAAACTTACACTTTCATTGAGTATACGTTGTGGCCCAACTTGTAGGCACTTTAATTCACCAAACAATGTTGTGTAGTGTAAGCGGAATGGAATTTCATATGGGATATAAATTTGGACCTTACCAATCCCTTGTCGAATTGTAATAATACTTGTGCCGGTAGGTAAAATTGTTTGTGTTGTGTCAATCGTAATGTCGCCAGCAAGTCGTTGAATTTGGACATCTTGCCATTTATAAGCTTCTACTGGTGCCGGCAATGTACCGAATAATTCACTTTTTGTAGCGGGAAGCTTTTCGAAAAGCTCCGCACCAACAACTTTGGCCGTGTTTTCTCTTTGCAAGTATTGATAGAGCATATATAAAAGAATGATGACGATAAATAAGCGTAAACTCCACATTGTAAAGAGTGCAATCGAGATAAAGAAAATTCCCGTCCATTTAAAGAAACGATTTTTTTTCGAGAAACTTAAATAAAGAAGTCCTACTCCAATCAATAGACAAAAGGCGCCACCGTTATTAAAAATTGTGAGCTCGACAAAAACGAGTAAAAAGAAGCATAGTACCCAAAAAGTGAGCTTATTAGTTGTGAAATTTTGCAAGAGGGTCACCCTTCTTTCTACTAAGAGTATAAGAGAGGGAATGGGTCCCTCTATTTCAAAACGTGAAAGAATGCGCCTCTAAATACGGCGCATTTCTTTTTATTATAACATGTTATTTATTTTCAATTAGCAGTGGAGCGTTATCTTCTGCGGCATTTTTTTCGAGCTGTGCAAGACGAGTCTCGAAAGATGTTACTTCATGATCTTTGTCGATTTGGTAAGCAAGCTTATCGATATATGATTCTAAATCTTCAAAATTGGTTTTACTGTTTTTAGCAATCATCCCGTCCATTTGATGGTGAGCGCGTGTGACGTTTTCTTTGCCCATAAGCTGCAATTGACGTACTTTCATATCTTTAATTTTGTGTTTCATCGTTTCAAATTTGCGTTCAAGCTCGAAGTATTCACGTGTGCTTGCTTCAATACTAGTTTGTAATATATTGTTACGAGCTGTGTAAGCAGCTACTTCATCAGTAGCAAAATCGATTAAATCTTGCTCACCACTAGTAGTCGCTAATTTAAGTTGAGCTTCACGTTTAGCTAGTAAATCTGCATTTTGCTTAAATTCCTGCTCTAGTTTCTCCTTTAATTGACCTTGACGTTCTAATAATTTTCCAGTTTGCTCTGTTTGTTTTTCTGCTTCACGAATGTATTGGTTTAACATCGCAATTGGATTTTTTTGTTCTTTCTTATCAAATACATGATGCAAGTCTGCCTCTATTGTATATTTAAAACGTTGAAATAAGTTCATGTAAATTCGCTCCTTTTATTTTGTTAAGTTAGACCATTCTTTTTCAAAGTTTGTAAACGGATCTTCTTCCTTAGCTTCAATTGTTGGGATTTTTACATCTTCGTTGTTCCATTTTTTATAGATAACGTAGATGACAGCGATTGCTGCTAAACCAATCATTGCTGGGATATTAGATATTGCTGATAGAACACCTATCAGACCTACTGTAACCCAAACGATTTTGCCAAATGACGATTTACTCGCAGTGTAGAAGTGCATACCGAGTGCTACAAACAATCCTGAAAATAGTAGCCCTGCAAGCGGTCCAGTTAAAGCAAGTGCAACACATCCTGCGATAAAGCCTCCTATTAGTAGAAAAAATTTTCTCATGTGTTTTAGCTCCTTTCGTTGATACCTTTATATTACCTATTAGTGCGCTTTGCTAAAACGGACTGGAAATTGATTTTACTCTAGGTCTTGAGGCTGAGAGTATTCTAAGTACTATAAAAAATAGCGAAAATGCAATTAGCCATAATGTAATTAATAGAACTGAAAGTAGAAAGTTTTCGACAAAAATAGAAGATGAATGCCTCCTTCTTTTGACAAATTAAAGAGTTTGGATGAGCTATACTTATGAAAAAGAAATGAGCGAAGGAGGATTTCTAGTGAGAACCTATTCCATATATAAAATAAAAGAAGAGCATTTAACGTTTATTTTCGGCAGAGAGCGTAAGTTGTTAGAGATGATGCAAGGCTGTGAAGACGCTAACGAGAAATCCTTAAAAGAACTTGCATATATATGTGAAACCGTTCGCTTCGATGAGATCGCTACGATGCTTGAGGCGCAACTAGATTCTAAGTATGCACATTTAGAGAGAGCTCGTAATGCATTATTTTTAGAACATCCTATAAAAGGAAAAATGGCTATTTATTTAGTGGAACGCAAAATCTGTGTCTATTGTGAGGGTTCACGGATGCTTGATTTGGATCTATTCCAAATGCTTGCAAAGATGAGCGAACGCTTTATTGCATTTAATAAACAAGATAATGAGTGTGGGTGGCTAAAGCCAATGAAGTATACAATGCATTAGGAAAATTCACTACAATATATAGTAACACGCTAATATTTGGTGTATAATGGAGCGTGGAGAGTTTTTTTCTCGGTATATATTGTAGTGGAGGAGGTTGGTTGTATGCCTACATGGGGCTGGATTATTATTGTAATTGTCGCATTAGCAGCGGGCGCAGCACTTGGGTTCTTTTTAGCTCGTCAAGCTATGATGAAATATTTAAAAGAAAACCCACCGATTAACGAGCAAATGATTCGTATGATGATGGCGCAGATGGGTCGTACGCCGTCTGAAAAGCAAGTACGCCAAATGATGTCACAAATGAATAAATTCCAAAAATAATTGGAATTTTTAAAAAGCAACTAGTCCAAGCCTGGGCCAGTTGCTTTTTTAAGTTTTTTCAGTGGTATTTAAAATTAAGTCAAACTTTCGGATTAAATCGATTTTTGTGAATAATATAAATAATTTGTAAAAAACATATAATTCTATCGGAAAACTAGTTATAATGGAAATATTCAATTTAAAGGAGTTGTGTGCATTGCAGAAAGAAAAAACAAATGTTGAAAGCTTTGATTTAGACCATACGAAAGTAAAAGCGCCATATGTACGTTTAGCAGGTGTTAAAACAGGACAAAATGGCGATGAAGTGTACAAATATGATATTCGTTTTAAGCAGCCTAATAAAGAGCATATGCAAATGCCTGCATTACATTCCTTAGAGCATTTATCGGCAGACATTATCCGCAATTACTCTGATCATATTGTTGATTTCAGTCCAATGGGATGCCAAACGGGCTTTTATGTATCACTAATCAATCACAATGATTACGAAGACTTATTGAATATTTTAGAAAAAACATTTACAGATGTAACAAAAGCCACTGCAGTCCCAGCGTGCAATGAAGTGCAATGCGGATGGGCCGCTAGCCATAGTCTAGAGGGTGCACAAGCGTTAGCTAAAGAATTTTTAGCAAAACGCGATGAATGGCATATTGTTTTTGCGGAATAATAAAATTAAAAAACCTTGCGTGCAGTTGAAGTTTATTCAGTGTCGCAAGGTTTTTTATGTTGTCTGTGAGAGTCGTGTCGCTTTACTTTGACACAAATACATTGTTGAAGGAATTATAATGACATGCTAAGTGACTTGGTTGATTGAAGTAGAGACTGGGCGATTCCTTGGGGATTTGCGTCACAGGTGAGACCCTGGAGCGAGCAACGCGAGTGAAGCGGCTCATCGGACGCCCCCAGGAAAGCGGCCAGTCGGAACGGAAATCAACCCCTTGCTTTGCAGAAGAACTATTTTTTATTTAAATGACACCTATTAACACAATAGTGTTTGTCGTTTGTACTAAAAATGAAAAGGAATGACATTGGACGAAGAAGAATCACGATTAATTTTTTGGTAGATGAAGTTTTCTAAAAAATCATGGATTAAATCTTCATATTCAGCCATATTTTCATTAAAGGATTGAGCATGGGCACCATTATCAAATAGCTGTAGCTTCTTAGGTCCAGTTTTTTTATTATATAAATCCAGTGACATGGAAGCTGGAATAAATGTGTCAGGAATACTATGGATAAAGAGTACAGGCTTTTTAATATTTGTCACAGCTTCAGAAGGAGTCACGCTTTTAAAGGAATAACCGTCTCGCAAGCGGACGAAGAAATCGGCAAAACGAATTGGAATAATCGAACCGTATTTAAATTCTGTCTTCGCAATTTGTTTTAACAGCATTGAAAAATCAGAGAACGCACAATCAGAAATATAGAAATCTGCACCGTCCTCTACAGTTCCTGCATATAGGAGCATTGTTGCGGCACCCATCGATTCACCATGAATACCAAGCAGAGCATCTTCACCAATCATTGCCTGAACAGTTTTGACAACTGCGTCAAGGTCATTTTTTTCATAATAGCCGTAGCTAGTCGTTTTCCCACCAGTTTCCCCATGCCTACGATGGTCAAAAATAACGGAATTGTATCCTAGCCGTTCAAAAAGTCGAGCGTATTTGACGGAGTTGATTTTATTTTCCGTTACCCCATGGCAAATAATGATGGTATTGTTTGTTTCCAAAGGCTGAAACATAATACCGCGAATCGTATAGCCATTTGGAGAGTCAATATTTAATTCACATTTTAAATTTTTATTGTACCAAGCTTCGTCAAAACGTTTGGCAGTCGTTTCACGTTCACGAACAAATTCAGGATCCTTTTGCTTAATAAACATTAATTTATTGGAAAGCGCGAAGCCAAACAGACCTGTTGCTGCTGCGGCAAGCGTCGTCGTTATACCTGAAAATAAAAGCATTTTCTTTTTCATTATTAACACCTCCACGTCCTGTTTCTTTTGTTGTCTAGGCATACAAACGACATCTTTCGTATGCATGCACTTTGCTTAATTGTAATGTTCCCAACTGAGAATGTTTAAAACACGTCAACATTTTACAATATCTTTGGCAAAACTGCGATTATTTCTATTATCGAAAATCGTCAAAATATTTGTTAAAATAGATATATCTGCTAGTAGCATATGCATGCAGTGTTCATTTTTGAACGGGGAAAAGGGGAGAATGTTTATGACAAATGAGGTAGTAATAGTAAGTGCAGTACGTACAGCTATTGGTTCATTCCAAGGAACATTAAAGGACGTACCAGCGACAAAATTAGGGAGCATAGTGATTAAAGAAGCATTAGTACGTGCTGGTGTAGCAGGTGAAAAAGTTGGCGAGGTCATTATGGGGAATGTCTTATCAGCTGGGCTTGGACAAAATCCAGCCCGTCAAGCAGCGATTGCAGCGGGTTTACCACATGAAGTATCAGCATTAACGATTAATAAAGTTTGTGGCTCAGGACTAAAAGCTGTTCACTTAGCGACGCAAGCCATTTTAGCAGGGGATGCGGATATTGTCGTTGCAGGTGGCTTTGAAAATATGAGCCAAGCACCGTATGTATTAAAAAATGCACGAGAAGGCTTCCGCATGGGGGATCAAAAAGTAGTCGATACGATGATTCATGACGGATTATGGTGTGCCTTTAATGACTATCATATGGGCGTTACAGCTGAAAATTTATGTGATGTCTATGAGATTTCTCGTGAGGAACAAGACGCCTTTGCAGCACGTTCACAACAACGTGCAGAAGCGGCAATTACAGCAGGAAAGTTTAATGATGAAATCATAGCGGTTGAAATTCCTCAGCGCAAGGGAGATCCTATTGTTTTTGATAAGGATGAATTCCCGCGTCAAGGCGTTACAGCTGAGTCTCTATCTAAACTACGTCCTGCCTTTAAAAAGGATGGTTCTGTGACAGCTGCAAACGCATCAGGCATTAACGATGGCGCAGCGGCAGTCGTTGTTATGTCAAAAGAAAAAGCGGAAGAGCTAGGCATTCGACCAATGGCACTAATTACAGCGAATGCAAGCGCAGGTGTTGACCCAGCTATTATGGGAACAGGACCAGTAACGGCAGTAAAGAAAGCATTAGCAAAAGCTGATGTAACATTAGATAATATAGATTTAATTGAAGCGAATGAAGCTTTTGCAGCTCAATCGATTGCTGTAGATCGCGAACTAGGCTTTAATCATGATAAACTAAATGTGAACGGGGGAGCAATTGCCCTTGGTCATCCAATTGGTGCAAGTGGAGCACGTATTTTAGTAACGCTTTTACATGAGATGGAAAAGCGTGATGCAAAAACAGGTCTCGCAACATTATGTATCGGTGGTGGGCAAGGCGTGGCAACAGTTGTCAAGCGCCCTTGAAGTGAATAAGAAGGTGAAAGTAATGGGAAAAAAACGAAAACAGCAGCAACGCGTGGATAGTAGCATAACAGCTAGTCTACCAAAGCAAGAGGCAGTGACATTAGCCGATCAGCTAGGCGGTGACGTGCTAGCGAAATTAAAAGCTGCCAAGCAAGATTTAACAGTGAAAGAACAAGCAGCTGAAGAAGAGCGCCAAGCAAAGCTAGCCTTTGAGCGCAAGCAACGCGAAAAAAACAAATCGTTTGAAGAACTACTAAGCGAATACGGCGATAAAGGCTCGAAATTCTAAAGAGAAACAGTGAATCCAAATGCATGCGGATTCACTGTTTTTATGTTTTATCGGAAAGATTTCGAGATTTATCGGAACAATTTTATGTTTTATCGGAAAGATTTCGAGATTTATCGGAATCATTATCTACCTTGCTCAATTTTATAGTTAAATTATTATTCCTCTATTATTTATTTATTGGTAAAATTATAAATAATCACTAAAAACGGGAGACACTGCCAATACATATATCTCTTAATAGTTTTAGAGATAGGAGAGAAAAAAATGATTGAATTAAGCACGAAAAGATTAAGACTAATCCCATTAAACGCAAAGTGTTTAGAAATACTAATTAATGAAGAAAAAACATTGGAAATAGAATTGACAGTGAGTAGTAATGAAGTTTTTCTTGATGAAGAACTAAGACAAGCTTTGAAGATTAGACTATCAAAAGTATTAGAAGATGAAGAAAATTATATTTGGTACACGAATTGGGTAATCGTATCGAAAGAAAAAAACTGTATCGTTGGTGGCAAGTATCAGGCAAAGGGCTACATGACTGAAACTGTTAGGCTGATGAAAGATTGGTTACTTAGTCAATCTAATGTTAAATATGTGATTGCTGACACTGATAAAAATAATATTGCCTCCCATAAAGTATTACGAAAAGCAGGTGCAACGTTATATTCAGAATCTAACGAACTATATTTCTGGAGATTCGTATAACATCTCACTAAAACACAAAGGGTGCTTTTAACGCGCCCTTTGTTTTTTTAAAATCTTTCTCACCAATACTACAATCCCAACAAATACAATTGCTCCAGCGGTATCCAAAATAACATCCTGTCCGCTCATCATGCGTCCGGGTGTGAAGCTTTGACGTAGCTCATCAAGCGTTGCAATAAGAGCTGTCCCGGCAATAGCGACTCTTGCGGCGAATCGACGTTTTCCCCATGCAAAGAAAATACCAAGTGCGATACAGCCGAATCCAACAAAATGTGTTAATTTCCGAATTAAAAATTCTACAAACTTAAAGTAACCACGTTCTTCCACAGAAACAACTGTGTCCCAATAAGGAATTTTTAAAACAGATAATTGCTTTTCAAATGGTTTATTTGCTAATACTTGCTCCAATTCAGGAATAAGAGACTGTTGTTCATAGGTCATACTGGAGGAAATCGCAAGTACTACTAAAAATACGATTAAGATAAGCCATTTTTTCATCGGTGATCCATATAATGTTCAGTTTTCGTTAGCTTTTTGATAACTTTAAAATCTGTTATCGAATCCATTTTTTCATAGGCAGCTAGTGTTTGCGCCAGCTGTTCTTGTGAGCTTGCACCGATCACTGTTGAAGCTATAGTAGTTTCCTTTAGATTAAAGGCGATTGCTAGTGCATGTAAATCGTCATAATGTGATGATAAGCCTGTCAATATTGCAGTTAATTCGTCCTTTGTGTAAGTGTTAAAACTATTGACACGTTGTAAACGTTCTGACCAGCTATTTGTTAGTAAACCTTTTGCAACAGTTCCACGTGTTACAACGGAAGCCCCTTCATTTGCGATAAAGTCGAGCCATTCCTCTGGACGACGATCTAAAGCACTATATTGCATCATGATACTTTTTGCAGAGCTTGCTGGCAAAAAACGCTTTAGTACATTTGGTCGAATAGAGGAAATACCATATTCTCGAATTAGTCCATCCTTTTTCAAATCTTCAAAAGTGCCGATAATTCCATCCCAATCGTCCTCTATAGTACCGCCATGTAACTGGTAAACATCAATATAGTCAGTACCTAGACGTTTTAAGCTATCATGTAAAGCCTCTTTTATATACGACGGAGATGCATCCCAATGCCAACCTTCTACACTTTCTGTCCATCGATTACCCACTTTCGACGCGACTATAACATCTTGACGACGCTTTCCTAAAATAGCCCCGATCATTTCTTCATTTGCCCCAAAATCATATAAGTCGGCTGTATCGATGTAATTAATACCTGCATCTAACGCCATATCGACGATTTCAGCAGCCTTTATCTTATCTGTCGAAAGAGACATGCCTCCTAAACTAATTTCTGAAATAAACAATTCACTTGAACCAAGCTGTCTTTTTTTCATACCAATGCCCTCCTTCGAATTTCTCTACTTGTAATGGTACAATGAACATATCTGAAGAACAAGCGAGGTTATAGTCAATGAAAAAGTTTGAAGAAAAAACGACAAAGACTACACCCATTTATGACGGGAAAATTGTGAAACTACAAGTTGACGATGTCACTTTACCGAATGGTAATGTTGCAAAAAGAGAAATTATAAAACATCCTGGTGCAGTGGCAGTTATTGCTGTTACCGCTGAAGGAAAGTTAGTATTAGTGGAGCAATATCGCAAAGCTTTAGAACGTTCAATTGTTGAAATTCCAGCTGGTAAGCTTGAACCTGGTGAGGAGCCGATTGTGACGGCGCGACGTGAACTAGAGGAAGAAACAGGTTACGGTGCACAAAGTTTAACGTATTTACAAGCGTTTGCAACATCCCCGGGCTTCGCAGATGAGATTATTCATCTATTTGTAGCAAAAGATTTATATACAATTGAAAACAAAGCAGATTTAGATGAGGATGAATTTGTCGAATTAGTAGAAGTTTCGTTAGAAGAGGCGGAGCAAATGGTTGCAGATGAGCGTATATACGACGCCAAAACAGCGTTTGCAGTACGTTGGCTTGCAGCACAATAAGATAATAATCTTTTGCATAATAGAAGCGGACGAGCATAAGCTGTACAAACCTTGATAGAAAAGGAGCATGTTTATGTCTCGTACGGTGTCTATATTTTATCACGCATCTATTATTGCGGTGAGTTTTGTTTGTGGCGTTATCTTATTTCATATTATTGGTGGGCCGAATGCGGAGCCTTTTATTTCATTTATAGAGCCTCGTTTAATAAATGGGGACAGGCATTCTCTACTTCGTTTAGTGTTACCTGTTGCTGTTTCAATCGCTCTTATACTATTGCTTGCAACACATAGTCTCCTGAAGGTTTTAGTACGTGTTACAGTGGCGATACGTGCAACCTTTTTTGGCTTTAGCTCGGTATTTTTATTACAAAAACTTGAAGCTTTCTGGGTTTATACGATTTGGTGGTTTCCATTTCAGCTCATCTATTGTATATTGTTGCTAGTCCTATGTAATTTACTTGTACCCGCTTGGTCAAAAAGAAAAATCGGAAAAATGATACATGGTCGGACAATATTGTTGAATTTTTTCGCGTTTTTCATCATAATAGTGGCTGAGTTTATTGTTATTTCTTATGTAATTAAATGATAGATACAATTCACGGGAATTTAACTTCTTTCAGTGGGTGTCATAAAAACCGCTGAAAATAGAGGAAATCAGTCTAAGAACGCCACGTCCTGTGGCGACGACCGATTGACCAACAACACGTTGGCCCAAAGCCTCCGGACGCAATTATGCCGAGGCATAATTGATTGTCAGGTAAAAACATACAAAAGCAAATTCGAAATCTACTCACTACCTTGTAATAGGATTTATTCCTTTGGTATAATGAGAAGAGTTTAGGGGGGCGTCACATGGAGAGCCGAATAGATCGTATAAAAAAACAGTTGCATAGTGCTAGTTATAAGCTGACGCCGCAGCGAGAAGCAACAGTTGCTGTCCTGCTTGAGCACGAGGAAGACCACCTAAGTGCAGAAGATGTTTACCTTTTAGTAAAAGAAAAAGCACCAGAAATTGGTCTAGCGACTGTCTATAGAACGTTAGAATTACTAACTGAGCTCAAAATTGTCGACAAAATCAACTTTGGCGATGGCGTTTCGCGCTATGATTTACGCCAAGAGGGAGCTGCGCATTTCCACCATCATCTTGTTTGTATCGAATGTGGTGCGGTTGATGAAATTCAGGAAGATTTACTTGAAGACGTGGAAGCCGTTGTTGAAAGACGTTGGAATTTTATTATAAAGGACCACCGATTAACTTTCCACGGCATTTGCTGGCGCTGTCATGATAAAAACGACGAAGTATCAGAAGAAAATTAAAAAAACGTCCCAAAAAGTTTTATGACTTTTTGAGACGTTTTTTTAAATTTTAGTTTTAATAATTTTTGAACTGTCTTGGATGTCTGTAATGAGTAATCTATTATTTGCTAGTTTCATTTTGTAACGTTTTTCGCGCTAGAATGACCAAATACCATCTTTTGTTAGGTAAAAATCAAAAATTTCCGTCGAATCAAAAATGATTGTGGATAGATCCGTAGCATATATCTTGTCAATCATATTAGACTTTAAATCAAAGGAATAGTCATCAAATGTGTTATGATCCGTTACGAATTTACTGGAATCTCTTCGTATTTGTGTACCCTCTAAAAAATAATCCTATACATAACTAAAATCAGCATTATCTAAAGCGTACTTGTAGTTATTACGAAAATCATAGAAGAGGGAGCGAGCCAGCCAGGTCTTCATATTCAGATAGGAAAGTTTCCAATGCTAGTTGATTTGCTTTTTTGGGGGCTTCAGCTCTAGATCCAAATTGAAGATAATGTTGCGGATTATTTAATGTTATTATTTCGGATTTCTTTTCTTGAACATCTTGTCCTTTTTTTTCGTCCTTATCCCGTTGATAAATACAATTGCATCTTCAATATCAGATGTAAGATGTACCTGATAATCTGCAAGATCTATTGAAAGTATCTTTTTGTTCTCTTCATTAGTAGATATTATTAGCTGGTCTTTAATTTCATTTTGAAAATATGTATATTTTTTGTAGAATATTAAGAAATTGTTTTCTTTTTGTAATTAGTTTCGAATCATCCTTATTTGTTACAAGTTCGGTATATCCTTTTCCCATAAATTCTTCAAATTTTCCTCTAACATAGATTAATATTTTTTGTCCTTTTTTGATCCTTCATAAGTTATAAAATGCTTTATTATCAATGATTGTATCTTCGGGAATGATTTGGCGAATTTTTCATAATTTACATCAGAAAAATAATTGTTCAGATCAGCTAGCCGTTTTTTAGGGTCTGTCTGGCTCTTAATAATAAAATGCCCACCGCTAGCATAGCGAAAATAATACTAATGATAGCCTTTTTGTTGTGCTCATAGTTTCTTTTTTGTGGGATGTTTCAGAGAAATAGGTTTGTTGTTTTAGGATGTTTTCTACAATTTCTGATTACTCAGAACGAGTGGATGGAAGTTTAGTACCGCATCTAAACAAAATTTTTCGTTCGATATTACTTGTTTTCCACAACTCTGACAGTCGCGCATTATAAAACTCCTTTTTGGAAACATAATATAAATATGCCATGTAAAATGGAAGAATAAAGAATAATTTATTGAAAAAATAATAAAAAATGGATACTATTAGGGAGGAAAACGATAGAAATAGTGAAGGAAGTGTATATATGATTGCAATGAAAGATATAAATACAATGGAGTTGAAGGATTTAAAAAATGGGTTAAAATTGGCGAAAGATAAGCGAATGGAACTGATTGTTGAATTAGGAGAATTGGTTCATTTACAATTATTAAATCAAAAACTCAATCATGATGAATTGTCAGAAATTTCTTTAGAGATTGCGTCACAGGATCGCTTAATCTACCGATATGGTAAGCAGATAAAAAATATAAACGCAGCATCACAACAGTGTTCAAAATGCACGCAACAACTTGGCGGGAATGCAAAATTCTGCGGGAATTGTGGTACATTGAATCCTACTTATATTGATCCAAATACTGTGTATAAAGCATGCCAAAGCTGTTCTGAAGAAATACATGAATCCGCTCTATTTTGTCCATGCTGTGGTATGAAACAGGGGGCACTATAAATGACTTGTAGGCATTGTCACGAGCAACATCCTAATTATTTTACATATTGCCCTAAGACAAATGGAGTTATTGAGAAAGAGCCATTTAAACATACATATGCAACGAATGATTTTTGCTTATCTTGTGGCACAAAAAACGAAGAATCAGGCTCGTTTTGTAGTCAATGTGGTGAGATAACTATTAAAAGAGTTGAGCAAAAAACGACATTCAATAAAGTAATAAGCGAAACGTTAAAAAATGTGAATGTACCAAACATGGGAAATATAAAAGGTCAAGAATTAAAGACTGTTTCAAAGGAAAAAGCGAATTTCTTTAAAAATAACCCATTATTTTTTGTTCCTATTGTTGTGTCCATTTTATTAATATTTATGTTTACATTATTTGCGAAAAATAGCTTACTAGATGTAGTAACGGCTAATTTAGATCATGAACAATCAGCTATCGTTAAAGCAATTATGAGTGACCCTTCAGAGTTAGAGGATAAGGTATATAAGGAGACTGGTATCAGACTAAGTATACCTAAAATACTCTCACTTCCGAGCTTAGTGACAGTAGTTCATAATGTTAAAGGAGAATGGAATGTCGTTTTAGATGGAGGTTTTACTAATAATTCATTGCATATATCTATGGACAATGTGTTATTTGGGCTAATGTTCATTCCTTTTATTGCTTTAGCAATAGGTGGTGTTATTTACGGTATTCTGGCACGGAAAAATAATTGGCCTTTATATCAAGGAATTGTTTACTCAACAATTGTGTATGTTATTGTGATGTTAGTTATTTCTTTCATATCAAAGTTTAGTACAAAGCTTGGTCAAGTAGAAACTAAAGGGCTATTTACGATTGATGCGTCAATGAATTATTCTGCTTTGGATATGATTCTCTCGGCGACTATTTTATCAATTGTAATATTTGGGTTTGCTGCAATTTTAACTTATTTCAATAAATCTATCATGGAAAAATTGAGCTATCAAGTAAAATATGTGCAGTATGCTATGTTTTCTATAGCCATTACATTTATTGGGTTGTTTATTAATTTCTCAAACATTTATTTTAGTTTGGATAAAAAGGTTTTAGAATCAGAAACTGTTACAATTTTTAGCAGCATTTATATGGGTACTTGGAATTGGATATGTACGTTTTTTTCAAAGCTGCATATGAATGCATCGCTAGATGGTTTTTCAGAGAGCATCACTTACAGCCTTTTTGATAATGAAAAATCTGAAGTATTCCAGTCTTATTTTTATAATAGTTTATTTGAAGGGGAAAAATATTCGTTATTGCCATCATTTATTTTAGTACTAATCTCAATCGTATTGATTAGTGCAGCTGGCTATACATTATATACTGTCCATCGTATGAATTGGAAAGAATGTTTGATTTTTGCAGGTATGTTTACAGCGTTACAGTTAATGATTATTTATTTTGTGAATATCCAGCTCGATTTTGCAACTTCCGATGGTTTCATCCAGTTTTCATTTTCGTTTGAAATAATTTTGACAGCTTTACTTGTTTTGATCGTCTCTTCTGTAAGTTTTGCTGCAGGTGGTTATTTGCGACAGTATCAATTAAAAAAATAAATGGACTACCTCTCTTACACGATGCGTGAAGGGAGGTTTTTTTTGTAGAGCAAGCATTTGGTTTATTGAACATGTTAATATGGAAGATAGTAGAATGTTAAGGGGGCGCTATGATGAATGAATTTCAATATGCAATAGAGGATTATATCCATTTTATCCAAGTAGAGCGACAATTATCTGATAATACATTAGCATCCTATCGCCGAGACTTAGAAAATTACGTAAATTTTTTGCGGGAAACGGAAGGGATGTCTGATTTTCATAAAGTGGAAAGGACGACCATTTTGCGTCATTTAGAGCAGTTGCGAATGCAAGGAAAGACAAGTCGTACTGTTGCCCGCCATATATCCTCTATTCGTAGTTTTCACCAATTTTTACTTCGAGAAAAGCGAGCTGAAACAGATCCGACAGTTCATTTAGAAATGCCAATTATTGAGCAAAAGCTACCAAATGTCCTCTCGATTGAAGAAATTGAAGCTATATTAGCGTCACCAAATCGCAGCAAGCCACAGGGCATTCGGGATGTGGCAATGCTAGAACTATTATATGGGTCAGGGATGCGCATTAGTGAGCTAATTGCATTGGATTTAACTGATATTCACCTAACGATGGGCTTTGTGCGTGTTTTTGGTAAGGGAGGCAAGGAGCGAATCATTCCCCTTGGAAAAAGCGCGCTTTCTGCATTAAGTAATTATTTAGATGGAGCACGGAGTCAATTACAAGGAAAGTACCCAAAAACGGATGCTTTTTTTATTAATCAAAGAGGAAAACGTTTAACAAGGCAAGGTTGTTGGAAATTAATGAAGGAGCACGCTTTAAAAGCAGGCATCCAACATGAACTAACGCCACATACATTGCGCCATTCCTTTGCAACACATTTAGTGGAGAATGGTGCGGATTTACGTGCAGTACAGGAGATGCTTGGGCATGCAGATATTTCCACAACGCAAATTTATACACATATTAGTAAATCCCGACTATCAGAGGTTTATAAGCAATTTCATCCACGTGCTTAAAATTAGTAGGAGGTCTGACCTTTATTTTTCGAGCTTTTTTGGTAAAATAGAGATAGGAGAGTAGGAGGCAAAATTATGAATAAACCATTTAAGAAAATCCATGTAGTTGTATTGGACTCAGTTGGAATTGGTGAAGCTCCAGACGCAGCAAATTTTGGAGATGTAGGTTCACATACTCTTGGACATATCGCTGAAAAAATGAATGGGCTTACAATGCCACATATGGAGTCTTTCGGCTTAGCAAATATTGAACCATTACAAGGTATACAAGCTACTGACAAACCAAAAGCATTCTACGGAAAAATGCAAGAAGCATCTGTTGGTAAAGATACGATGACAGGACACTGGGAAATCATGGGGTTAAATATCGATAAACCGTTTAAGGTATATCCGGAAGGCTTCCCAGCTGAGCTTATTGCAGAGCTTGAAAAACGTACAGGCCGCAAAGTTCTTTGCAATCAACCTGCAAGCGGAACACAAGTAATCGAGGACTTTGGCAAGGAGCATATGGAGACAGGAGCAATTATTGTCTATACATCTGCTGACCCTGTTTTGCAAATTGCTGCACATGAGGAAATTATTCCATTAGAGGAATTATATAAAATTTGTGAAATTGCTCGTGAGTTAACATTACAACCAGAATATTTAGTTGGTCGTGTTATTGCTCGTCCATTTATCGGTACACCAGGAAACTTCGCGCGTACTTCTAATCGTCATGACTATGCGTTAAAACCATTTGGTCGTACAACGATGAATGTCTTACAGGATGCAGGTTTAGACGTTATCGCAATCGGGAAAATTTCTGATATTTTCAACGGTGAAGGCGTTACTGATGCAGTACGTACGAAAAATAATACGGATGGTATGGATAAATTTGCAGAGGTAGTACGTCGTGATTTCCATGGTATAAGCTTCTTAAACTTAGTAGACTTTGATGCGAATTTTGGGCATCGTCGTGACCCTATAGGCTATGGTAACGCACTACAAGAATTTGATGCACGTTTACCAGAAATTACTGAGGTAATGACAGAAGATGATCTACTAATCATTACGGCGGACCATGGAAATGACCCAACATTCCCAGGGACAGACCATACACGTGAATATGTACCGTTAATTGTTTACTCACCACGCTTTAATGGTGGTAGTGAGCTAGCACTTCGTGAAACTTTTGCAGATATCGCAGCGACAGTTGCAGAAAACTTCAAAGTAGAAGCACCAAAGTTTGGTAAAAGCTTCTTAAATGATCTGAAGTAAGGGGGATTATAGATATGAATATGGCACAGCTGTTTGAAAAGAAAAAGCAAGGCAAAGAGCTATCGCAGGCTGAAATACAGTATTTTGTAGAGGGTTACACTACTGGTGCAATCCCTGACTATCAAGCAAGTTCCCTACTAATGGCAATCCGTTTATTGGGCATGACATATGATGAAACATTTTATTTAACAAAAGCAATGATAGAATCTGGAGATGTTATTGATTTATCATCTATTGAAGGTTTTAAAATTGATAAGCATTCAACTGGCGGTGTAGGCGATAAAGTTACCCTAATTGTTACTCCAATCATTGCTGCACTTGATATCCCTGTGGCAAAATTCAGTGGTAAGGGTCTAGGCATTACAGGTGGGACAATCGATAAATTAGAATCGATTCGTGGCTTTAAAACAGAGCTTTCATCACAAGAATTTATCGATAATGTCAATAAACATAAAATTGCAGTTGCTGGTCAAACAGGCAACCTTGTACCAGCCGACAAAAAATTGTATGCATTGCGAGATGTGACAGGTACTGTCGATTCAACTCCACTTATTGCTGCTTCTATCATGAGTAAGAAAATAGCAAGTGGTGCAGACGGCATTGTACTGGATGTTAAATGTGGCTCAGGTGCATTTATGAAAACAGAAGAAGAAGCACAAGTATTAGCTGATACGATGACTGCAATTGGTGAAAAGCTAGGACGTAAAGTAGTCGCGCATATTAGTGATATGGATAATCCACTAGGTAAAATGATTGGCAATAAGCTTGAAGTAGTAGAAGCAGTTGCTTTATTAAGTGGACGTATGGATGAAACACATGAGGATCTACTTGAAGAATGTATTATTATCTCTTCGCTGATGTACCAAGTTGCAGCTGGAGTGAATGAGGCTGAAGCAACAGCAGCCGTAAAACGCGTATTAGAAGATGGGTCAGCCGCTGCAAAATTCAAGGAATTTATCGTAGCACAGGGTGGCGATTTAGCAGATATCCTACAAAAAGACACAGCAAATAAAGTAGCTGTTAAAACATCTGCTGAAGGTACTGTAGGGACGATTAACGCACTATTAATCGGAGAAGCTAGCGTTGGTCTTGGTGCAGGCCGATTAACGAAGGAATCAGAGCTTGATTATGATGCTGGTATCCAATTAATTGCCAAAAAAGGCGACCAAGTTCGTGCTGGCGAAACGATTGCTTATTTATATTCAAATGGTCAAATTGATGAGGAAACAATCGAAAAAGTACAGAATGCTTATACAATTGCATAAATACTACGAAGCGAGAATTCTCTTTAATAAAAGAGGATTCTCGCTTTTTTGTTCTGAAAAGCGAAGGGGTGGAATGGGGAGTTAGAGCGGTGGAAAGAAGGGCTGAAGCGACGGGAAGAAGAGTCCATGCGAAGGAACGAAAAGCCACAGTGACGGAAAAGAGAACTGAAGCGGCGGAAGAAAAGCTGAAGTCGTGAATAGAGCGGTCAAAGTCATGGATAGAGCGGTCAAAGTCGTGAATAGAGCGGTCAAAGTCGTGGATAGAACAGTCAAAGTCGTGGATAGAACGGCCAAAGTGACGGAACGGAAAGCAGAAGCGACGGAAAGAAAAGCTAAAGCGACGGAACGAAGTCAGAACAACGGAAGAAAAGCTAAAACGTGGATAGAACGGTCAAAGTCGTGGATAGACCGCCAAAATGTGGATAGAACCGCTACCCCGCCTGCCACCTCCCCCGACAACCCACCCCTATCACCAAAGTTCTACTCACGCCTCAAACATAATAATAATTCTTGTGAAAAGTGTCAGCTATGTTTAAAAAATGTTGATTTATCCCATACTGCAATTAACCTAAAAAGCTATAAGTATGTCGATTTGCCACTATTTCGGAAGACTTTGCACTAGTTCTGTCAGCCGCAAGGAATCACCACATTGAATGTGGAATTGCACGAGGAGGAGGCGATGTTCATGCATTTTCAGTTAGAGATGGTAACAAGAGAGACAGTGGTTATACGTTTATTTGGGGAGCTCGATCATCATGCAGTAGAGCAAATTCGAGCTAAAATTTCTACAGCAATTTTTCAAGGTACTGTAACGACTATTATTTGGAATTTAGAGGGGCTTTCTTTTATGGATAGTTCAGGTGTAGGTTTAGTGCTTGGGCGGATGCGTGAGTTAGAGGCAGTCGCTGGGCGGACGATATTATTGAATCCATCGCCGACAATGCGAAAAGTATTTCAATTTTCAGGTTTAGGGCCGTGGATGATGGAAGCAACAGAAGAAGAAGCGATTGATCGAGTTAGGGGGATTGTAAATGGATAACGAAATGACATTAACTTTTTTAGCAATTAGTGAAAATGAAGCCTTAGCGCGTGTAGCTGTGACCGGCTTTATAGCACAATTAGATCCAACTATTGATGAGCTATCCGAATTTAAAACGGTTGTTTCAGAGGCCGTTTCTAATGCCATTATTCACGGTTATGAAGAGAATGGTAAGGGCGTTGTTACAGTTCATGCAAAGCGTGAGGATGATATTGTAACGGTGTCTGTTATGGATAAAGGGTTAGGTATAGAGGATGTAAGTCGGGCAATGGAGCCGTTGTTTACGACGAAAAGTGAGATGGAACGTTCGGGTATGGGCTTTACTATTATGGATAGTTTTTCAGATCAGTTGACAGTCATGTCCAAGTGGCAAGAAGGTACAACTGTCACTTTTACGAAGAAATTTTACTCGGTTCGCACACCGGTAATGTGAGGCTACGATTGTGAAGCCGCTAGAACAGTCGTCCGATAAGCTATTGTCACAGGGAGAAATGCGAGATTTAATTGCGCGTGCACAACAGGGCGATCATGAGGCTCGTAAACGAATGATTGAAGGGAATACGAGGCTTGTGTGGTCTATTGTCCAACGCTTTACAAGCAGAGGCGTGGAGCTCGAGGATTTGTTTCAAATTGGCTGCATCGGGCTTATGAAGTCTGTGGATAAATTTGATCTAACGTATGATGTTAAATTTTCGACATATGCTGTACCAATGATCATCGGAGAAATTCAGCGCTTTCTAAGGGATGATGGAATGGTGAAGGTTAGCCGTTCTATTCGTGAGCTTAATTTTAAAATTCGTCATGCAACTGATGAATTTATTAAAAATAATGAGCATCCACCAACCATTCATGAATTAGCGCAGGTTCTTGGTGTTACAACTGAGGAAATTGTAACAGCTTCAGATGCATTGAGAGATCCGGCTTCCTTGCATGAACAATTGTATGAGAGTGAAGGGGATTCTATTACATTAATGGATCAGATGAAGGACGAAAAATCTGAGCAGCCATTTGACTATATTCCACTAAAAGAGGTGCTCACAAGGCTTGAGCCTAGAGAGCAATCCATTATTTATTTACGATATTTCTCAGATTGTACCCAAACTGAAATTGCCAATAGGCTAGGGATATCACAAGTTCAAGTATCACGATTAGAGAAAAAAATTCTCGCTCAATTGAAAACTTGGATGGCCACAAGTGCCACGGTTGAAGAGGAAGAAGTAAAAAAAGACATTTAAGAAAATGGTGACAGCATGACAGGTAAAGATAAACTATTTAGCAGCTTAGAAGAAGCCGAAGATTTTCTTAAAGAACAGTTTGGAGACGGCGAATCATTTGACGTAAGTATAAAGCATCTGTTTGTCAAAGATTTGCCGGTTCTTTGCGCATATGTAACCGGACTCGTGGATGGAGTTGTGTTAACGCAATTACTCACTAATATGTTGCCTGATGAGGACGTTGATATTGAGGATGAAAAGGAGTATTTTGAAGCCTATTTCAATTACCAAGGTCGTTCAGAGGAAACAAAGCGTGAAGCCATTTTATTAGCGATATTAAGTGGACAAGTAGTCTTTATAACTAAAAGTGGTTACGGTTTTGTTGCAGAGATACGAAGTTATCCAGGACGTTCCCCGGAGGAGCCTGACAATGAAAAGGTAATTCGAGGATCTAGGGACGGTTTTGTTGAAGGTATTTCACAAAATACTGCTTTGATTCGTCGACGAATTCGCAATAGTAATTTACGTTTCGAGCTACATAAAATATCCGAAATCGGTCAAACCGATGTCGCTCTAGCGTTTATAAAAGGTATTGCGAATGATGAAACGCTCGATAAATTGCGACAGCGCATTGCACAAATTCATCATGATGGTTTAACTATGACGGATAAATCACTAGAAGAATGGCTCTTTAAACAGAAGTTTCATCCAGTTCCTTTTGTACGTTATACGGAACGACCTGATATTACCGCAGCACATTTACTTGAAGGCCATATAGCCATTATTGTCGATACGTCACCTTCTGTCATACTTGTACCTGCAACTGCTTTTCATTTGTTGCAACATGCTGAGGAGTATAGACAAGCACCAACAGTCGGAACCTTTGTCCGTTTTATGCGCTATTTCGGAGCGATTATGGGTTTATTATTATTGCCATTATGGTATTTATGTGCAACGCATGGGGTATTTTTACCAGATGGGCTATCCTTTTTAGGTGCTAAGGAAAAATCGCATATCCCACTTTTGCTACAAGTACTTATTGGTGATATTGGGATAGAGTTTTTGAGGATGGCCGCCATTCATACCCCATCACCATTATCCACTGCGATGGGGTTGGTTGCAGGTGTAATTATTGGTCAAATTGCTATTGATGTTGGGGTATTTACACCAGAGGTAGTGTTATATACAGCCGTCTCAGCTATTCTGACATTTATTATTCCGTCTTATGAGCTGGGTATTTCCATTAAACTCTTTAGACTAGTGTTGTTAATAATGACTGGAATTTGGGGAGTTAATGGGTTATTTATTGGGATCTTCATAATATTTACGTATTTATGTTCATTACGTCCGATGCAAGCGCCATATTTATGGCCACTTATTCCGTTCTTCCCAAATGCGATGCTTCGCGTACTTGTTCGTTTCCCGATGACAGCTGATGCATTGAGGCCATATGTTGTCGACTCCCAACAGCGAAAAAGATCATAGAAGCCGTTGCACTCGTTTTTTTCATGTGATAAAGTTCACATATAGTATTTTGTGATTTTTGTGAAAATTGTCTCCATTCATCAAAAGCTTCACCACGTGTTAAAACATATGTGGCAGCTTGTTGAATGAAGTAATATCCCTCTAAATAAGGATTATAGGCTAAATTGCCCGAAGTCTTTCTAAAATGAGGTGCAATGTATCACATGATGGAACGATGTGAAAAGGGAGAGATGCACATGCATTTATATGGAACACAAGCGATTTCTGAAGATGGTCATTTAACGATTGGACAGGTAGATACAATAGAGCTTGTAAAAGAGTATGGTACACCTTTATTTGTGTATGATACAGCACTTATTCGTAAGCGTGCGCGCGGCTTTATAGATACGTTTAAAAAACTAGGTGTAAAAGCAGAAGTAGCTTATGCTTCAAAAGCATTTGCATGTGTAGCTGTGTACCAATTAGCGGCAGAAGAAAATCTATCTTTAGATGTTGTCTCTGGTGGAGAATTATTTACAGCTTTAAAAGCTGGATTCCCTCCGGAGCGCATTCATTTCCACGGTAATAATAAAAGCATTGCTGAACTTGAATTAGCATTTGAATCAAAAATTGGTTGTATTGTCGTGGATAACTTCTATGAAATTCAACTTTTACAAGAAATCTCAGAGCGCCGTCAGCAAAAAATGCGTATTTTACTACGTGTCACACCAGGTGTGGAGGCACATACGCATGATTTCATTACGACAGGTCAAGCGGATTCAAAATTTGGCTTCGACTTAAATAATGGTCAAGCAGATGAAGCCTTCCAACAAACTTTTAAGCATGGATATCTAGAGCTTCTAGGATTACACTGCCATATTGGCTCTCAAATTTTTGACACAGCGGGATTTGGCTTAGCAGGAGAAAAACTAATTGATAAAATTTCGGATTGGAACAAGACTCACGATTTTACGTGTACTGTGTTAAACTTAGGTGGGGGCTTCGGAATTCGTTATACTGAGGAAGATGAACCGCTTGAGCCACAAGTATATGTAGAGGATATGATTACAGTTGTAAAGACTAAAGCTACTGTACTTGGTCTAACGATGCCAGAAATTTGGATTGAACCAGGGCGATCACTTGTAGGGGATGCAGGAACATCTCTTTATACAATTGGTTCACAAAAAACAGTACCTAATGTTCGTAAATATATTGCTGTCGATGGTGGTATGAGTGATAATATCCGTCCAGCTTTATATGATGCGAAGTACGAAGCGATCATTGCGAGTAAAGCAGAGGAATCGAAAAGTGAAACATATACAGTGGCTGGTAAACTTTGTGAATCAGGTGATAAATTAATTATTGATGCTAAGCTTCAAGAAGCTGCTTCTGGTGATGTGCTAGCAATCTTCTGTACTGGTGCGTATGGATATTCTATGGCGAGTAACTACAATCGTGTGCCACGACCAGCAGTTATATTTGTAGAAGATGGCAAACATCAATTAGCAATTCGACGCGAAAGTTATGAAGATATTGTACAGAACGATCTCCCGCTAACGTTAAAAAAGGGTGAGTAAATATGAGAAAAAACAAATGGGTATTACTAGCGTCCATTTCAACTTTTATTTTGTTGTGGGGCGTTGTCTATTGGGTATTGGCGTCTAAAGGTATTCTCGGACCTGGTTCGTAAGACAGAAATTGACTTGCGGTAAAAGTACAAATCGTGTAGGATAATCAAAGATTATGTACAGCTAGAAAATGAGGGAATAGACAAATATGTTAATTCGATA
>Ga0209676_1001192_pt1 | contig 27932 bp, 26 predicted proteins | sample AraplaCvi_mLB_r2_FD_184282 | JGI IMG/M metagenome (GOLD analysis project Ga0209676, IMG submission 184282) | Arabidopsis root microbial communities from North Carolina, USA - plate scrape MF_Cvi_mLB_r2 (SPAdes) (version 2) | ecosystem: Host-associated > Plants > Roots > Endosphere | place: USA... | reverse complement strand
AAGCCAGCTCCCACCCCGACCGCGCTGACCTCAAGCCATGCGCAGTACCTGTGGGAGCGGGCAAGCCCGCGAAACAGGCGACGCGGTGGATGGCACGGGCTTCGCCCGTGTTCGCGGGCAAGCCCGCTCCCACAGGATCGCGCCAGCTTTTAGAAATTGAGCAAGACAGTTGCACACATCGACCGCATTGACCCCAAGCCATGCGCAGTACCTGTGGGAGCTGGCTTGTCGTGGCGACGAACCGCGGCGATGGGCCGCAAAGCGGCCCCAATGGCAGCGTCACCCCTGCCACTTGCCCCCTTCCACAATCACGCTTTCCGGCTTGGTGTCATCGCTCAGTTCCTTGCGCACATACTGGTCATACAGCTTCAGCAGAAACTTCTCCTCCCCCAGCTTGGCCAGCTCGGCATTCACCCAGTCACGCAGCTCGGTATTGCCCTTCTTCACCGCCGGAGCAATCGGTGCCTCTTCACCCAACAGTTCAGGCAGCACGCGGTACCCGGGGTTCTGCTTGGCCCAGCTGAACAGGATCAGGTTGTCCTGCGCATAGGCATCGCCACGGCCGGTGGCCAGCGCTTGCAGCGACTCGCTGTTCTTCTCGAACTTGAGCAGTTTCCAGTCCGGGTGGTTCTTGGTCAGCCAGATATCGGCGGTAGTGCCGGTGGTGACGATGATGGTCTTGTCAGCCAGGTCGTCGAGCTTCTGCACCGGGCTACCATCCGCGACGATGGCCTGCACGGCAACGCGCAGGTTGGGGTTGGTGAAGTCCACCGCTTCCTTGCGCTCCGGGGTCACGGTCATGTTGGCGAGGATCAGGTCGACCTTGTCGCTCTGCAGGAACGGAATACGGCTGGCCGGCTCCACGGCAACGAACTCGACCTTGTTTTCATCGCCCAGCAGGTCCTTGGCCAGGCGCCGGCCGATGTCGGTATCAAAGCCGACGTAGCGGCCCTTTTCATCGACGAAACCGAACGGCGGCTTGTCGGTAAACACCCCGACAATCAGTTTGTCACGGGCCTTGATGGTTTCCAGGTAGCTGGTGGCCGGCGACGCCGCGGCGGGCTTGGGGGGTTCTTCAGCCTTGTTGCAACCGGCCAGCAGGGCCAGGCCGAACAGCGGCGCCAGCAGTTTGGTGAGGTTGGCAGTTTTCATGACAGTTCCTTGTGCAGTGTCTTCGGCAGGCTTTCTACGAAGGAGAATTTCTCCAGGAACTGCTGCGCACGTGCGGTCCGCGGTTGGGTGAAGAAGCTCTCGGGGTCACCCTGCTCAAGGATCCTGCCGGCCTCCATGAACACGATGCGGTCGGCCACCGCGCGAGCGAAGGCCATTTCGTGGGTAACGATGAGCAAGGTCATGCCGTCGCGGGCCAGGCCCTGGATAACCTGCAGCACCTCCTTGACCATCTCCGGGTCGAGGGCCGCGGTAACTTCATCGAACAGCATCACCTCGGGGTTCATGCACAGCGAACGCACGATGGCGATGCGCTGTTGCTGGCCCCCGGACAACTGCCGGGGAAAGGCGTCGCGCTTGTCCAGCAGGCCGACCCGCGCCAGCAGCGCCTCGGCCTGGGCCAGCGCTTCGGCGCGCTCGCGCTTTTGCACCTTGAGCGGGCCAAGCAGCAGGTTGTCGATCACACTCATGTGGCCGAACAGGTGATAGCTCTGGAACACCATGCCGACCCGCTGGCGGATTTCGCGCCAATCGGTGCGTGGGTCGAGCAGTTCCTGCCCGGCCAGGCGCAGATGCCCGCCGTGGGCCTGCTCCAGGCCGTTGAGGCAACGCAGCAGCGTGCTTTTGCCACAGCCGCTGGGGCCGAGAATGACCACCACCTCGCCCGCCGCCACCTTGAGGTCGACGTCCTTGAGCACCTGCTGCTCGCCAAAGAACTTGTTGAAACCCTGGAATTCGATCAATGCGCTCATGAGTGGGCCCAGCGGCGTTCCAGCACGCGTGACGCGGCGGACAGCGGATAACAGACGATGAAGAAGAACAGGAACAAGGCACCGTAGATCAGTACCGACTCGTAGGTGCGCTCGATGATCTGCTGGCCGGCCTTGATCACCTCGACCACGCCGATCAGTACCGCCAGAGAGCTGGTCTTGATGATCCGCGTGTAGATGTTGATGGTCGGCGGGGTCATGCGTTTGAGCGCCTGTGGCAACAGCACGTAGCCATACAGCTGCCAGCCGGCCAGGCCGATCGACAGCCCCGCCTCGCGCTGCCCGCGCGGCAGCGAACGCAGCGCGCCTCGCACCACCTCACCCACCTCGCTGGCGCCCCACAGGCCCAGCACCAGCACCGCGCACCAGAAGCTGGGGATGCTCAGGGCAAAGAAGATCGGCAGGCCGAAGAACACCAGATACAGCCAGACGAGCACCGGGATGGCACGGAACAGCTCCAGGTACACCTGCAGGGTTATATTCAGGGCCCGGTTGCCCAAGGTTGCCAGCACGCCATAAAGCACACCGCCCAGCGTCGCGAAGAGGATGCCCAGCAGGGAGATGGCCAGGGTCTGCGCCGCACCGCCAGCCAGCTGCGGCAACGCCTGCAACAGCAGTTCAGACGCCGAACTGGGCATGTTGCAGCCTCCTTTCGACATGGCGCAGCAGCAGCGACAGCGGCAGGAACAGCAGCACGCAGAGCAGGGTCAGCACGGTGAGCATTTCATAGGTCTTGTAGTACAGCGCGATGTAGTTCTTGGTGGTGTAGAGGATTTCCGGCACGGCCACCGCCGACACCACGGTGGTTTCCTTGAGCAGGAAGATAAAGTTGGCGAACAGCGCCGGCAGGCTGAGGATGCCGGCCTGGGGCAGCACCACGTGGCGCAGCAGCTGGCCTTCGGACAGGCCGATGGAGCGCCCGGATTCCAGCTGGGCACGGGGCACGGCCTCGACGCCGGCACGCAGCACCTCGGTGAGGTAGGCACCGCCCATGAAGGTCATGGTGATGATTGCCGCGGCAAAGCCGGAAATCTTCAGGCCCAGGCTTGGCAAGGCGAAGTAGACGAAGAACAGCTGGATCAGCAGCGGCGTGTTGCGAGCCAGCTCCACGTAGGCTTTTACCAGGCGCCACAGGTACGGGGTGCGCAGTACCAGCAGGGTGGCATTGACCAGGGCGACCAGCAGCGAGGTGACGATGGCGATCAGGCCGACCTGCAGGGTCACGCCTACGGCCTTGAGGAAGGCGGGCAGCGTGGTGAGGATGAATGCGGTGTCGAGGGTCATGGGTAACGCAGGTCTGCAGGGTGCGCGGCGGCACGACACATATACTTTAAAGATCTAAAGGATTTTTAATAAATACCCTTATGGAATATACATATCACCGAGACGTCACGCAGCGCCCCTGTGGGAGCGGGCGAGCCCGCGAAGCAGGCGACGCGGTGGATGGCACCGGCTACGCCGGTGTTCGCGGGCTCGCCCGCTCCCACAGGGGGCCCGCCCTCAAAAGCAAAAACGCCGACACATGGGTGTCGGCGTTGGGTCATGCCAGGTAATGCAAGCGCATCAGAACGCCGGCAGCACCGCACCCTGGTACTTCTTGGCGATAAATTCCTTCACTTGCGGGCTGGTCAGGGCCTTGGCCAGTTTCTGGATGGCTTCGCTGTCCTTGTTGTCCGGGCGGGCAACCAGGAAGTTCACGTACGGCGAGTCGCTGCCTTCGATCACCAGCGCGTCCTTGGCCGGGTTCAGGCCGGCTTCCAGGGCGTAGTTGGTGTTGATCATGTCCAGGTCGACCTGGTCCAGCACGCGCGGCAGCATGGCCGACTCAAGCTCGCGGAACTTCAGCTTCTTCGGGTTCTCGGCGATGTCCTTGGGGGTGGCCAGGGCGTTCTTCGGATCCTTCAGGGTGATCAGGCCAGCCTTCTGCAACAGCAGCAGGGCGCGGCCGCTGTTGCTGCCCTCGTTAGGGATGGCAACGGTGGCGCCTTCCTTCAGTTCGCTCAGGCTCTTGACCTTCTTCGAGTAACCACCGAAGGGTTCGACGTGCACGCCGATCACGGTATCCAGGTGGGTGCCCTTGCCTTCGTTGAAGTTCTGCAGGTAAGGCAGGGTCTGGAAGTAGTTGGCGTCCAGGCGCTTCTGGTCAACCTGCACGTTCGGCTGCACGTAGTCGGTGAAGACCTTGATCTGCAGGTCCACGCCTTCCTTGGCCAGGGTCGGCTTGATCAGCTCGAGGATTTCGGCGTGCGGTACCGGGGTGGCGGCAACCACCAGTTTCTCGGCGGCGGCAGCCAGGCCGGCGAACGACAGGGCAGCGGCCAGGGCAGTGGTCAGCAGGGTCTTCTTCATGGTGGTCCTTGTTCTGGTTCTGGGCCATCGACGATGGCGAATCGGGTGCCCAACCGGTTCACCAGCGGGCGTGAGGCGGACAATACCGAGATTTTTTATTCCGTAAAAATATCTTTTATTTAGCTTCTTATTCCAAAAACAAACTGCCATCAGCCACTTTGCTTATGAGCGGCGTCTAGTGCGCGGGGTTGGGCAGGTCGAGGTCCTCAGCCAGGATCTCGTCGCCGTCATTCACCAGCAAGGCGAAGTGGATGACGTTCTCCAGTTCACGGGTGTTGCCGGGCCAGGGGTGCGCCTCCAGCACCTGCTGCGCCGCCTCGCTCACCAGCGGCACAGGCCGCTGCAGGCGCACGCTGTAGATGCCCACGAAGTACTCGGCCAACGGCAGGATATCGCCCGGCCGCTCGCGCAGCGGCGGCAGCTCCAGCGCCCCCTCGCGCAGGTACTGGTACAGGCGCTCGTTGAAGCGCCCCGCACGCACCACCCGCGCCAGGTCGATACTGGTAGCGGCCACCAGGCGCACATCCACCGGTTGCGGCTGTTGCGCGCCCACACGGGTTACCTCGCGGTTTTCCAGGGCGGCCAGCAGCTTGCCCTGGATGGCCAGTGGCAAGTCGGCGATTTCGTCCAGGTACAACGTGCCGCCGTTGGCCGAACCGAACCAGCCGGCCCTGCTGCTGGCGGTGCCGCCCTGGCTGCCGGCGCTGTAGCCGAACAGCTCGGCATCAGCATAGGTAGGGCTGATGCCCGCGCAGTTGACCGACACGAACAGCCCGCTGCGGTCGCTGGCGCGGTGGATCTGCCGGGCCAGCAGTTCCTTGCCGGTGCCGGTTTCGCCACGGATCAGCACCGGCACGGGTTGCGGCGCCAGGTGCTCCAGCTCTGCGCGCAACTGCTGCGAACGCGGGTCGATGAACACCAGCGCCTTGGCGCGGATGCTCAGCGGGCTCTTGTCCAGCTCGGGGAAGGTCAGCAACGGCTGGCCAAAGGGGTTTTGAAAAGTCATGACGAACTCCCGCCCCAGGCCTGCAGTGGCCGGGCGTCAGGCAAACGGTAAACAGTAAGGGCGATCAGGCGCGGCGCAGTGCGCGCTGCTCGACCCGGCTTTGCAAGCGATACAGGTAGGCGAAGCCTTGTTCCCAGCGCTCATGGCCGGACTTGACGTTGATGTGCCCGGCGTTGGTCAGCAGCCCTGCTTCGGCGCCCCAGGCCTGGGCCAGGTACAGCGCCCTTGGCACGCTCACGGCCGGGTCGTTGTCCGAGCTGACCACCTGGCTGGGGAACGGCAGTACTGCGGTCGGGATCGGCGCAAAGTTGCGCAGTGCCGGCGCGCAGGTCGGCCGCTCCACGTCAGCGGGCGCCACCAGCAGCGCGCCACGTACCCGCCGCAGCAGGGCCGGGCTGGCTTGCGCGGCCCAATGCGCGACGGTTATGCAGCCCAGGCTATGGGCGATCAGAATCACCGGCGAGCGCTCGGCGGCAATCGCCTGCTCCAGCGCCTGCACCCAGTCCTGACGTTGCGGGGTCAGCCAGTCGTGCTGCTCGACCCGGACACTGTTGGGCAGGGTGCGCTGCCAGTGACTTTGCCAATGGTTGTCTGGCGATCCTTGCCAGCCCGGCACAATCAGGTAACGGATCGACTCGTTGCGCATGGGGACGCCTCCAGTGAGTTTGCGTGCTTGGAGACAAGTATAGGGAGGGAGTTATATCAGTAAAGGAATAAGAAGCTATTTATTAATAACCAGATTTACAGAGCGGCAAACACCCTGTGGGAGCGGGCAAGCCCGCGAAACAGGCGACGCGGTGGATGGCACCGGCTCTGCCGGTGTTCGCGGGCGCGCCCGCTCCCACAGGGATCGCGCAGGCAAAAAAATAGGGCCATCCCCTGCCAAGAGATATGGCCCCTAAGCACTTGCCTGAAGAGAGTTGCCGGGTTCAGCGCGCGGTAATCACCGCCAGCTTGCTGATCCCCGCACGTTCGATAGCCGCCATGGCCCGCGCCACTTCGCCGTAGTTCACGCCGTCATCGGCCTGCAGCTGTACACGCACGTCCGCGTCTTTGTCCTTGGCAGCCTTGAGGCGGGTTTCCAGCAGGTCGGGCTGGATCTCGTCCTTGTTTATGAACAACTTGCCGCCACCATCGATGCTGACCACCAGCGGGTCCTTCTGCTCAACCGGGGCCACGGCCTCGGTCTTGGGCAGGTTGATGGGGATGGCATTGGTCAGCAACGGTGCAGTGACAATGAACACCACCAGCAGCACCAGCATGACGTCCACCAACGGCGTGACGTTGATTTCACTGAGGACTTCGTCGCTGTCCTGGGTCGAAAAGGCCATGTCAGGACGCCTCCTTCACCGGCTGGGTGAAACCGGCCTGGGGCCTGTGCACGGCCGGGTGCACCAGCACGCGGAAGGCACTCTTCTGCGCCAGGCTGTAGAAGTCGTGGGCGAAGTCATCGAGGTCGGCGGCCGTCAGCTTGAGGCGGCGCAGGAAGTAGTTGTAGACCAGCACCGCCGGCACCGCGACGGCGATACCCACGCCGGTGGCCACCAGCGCCGCGCCAATCGGCCCGGCCACGGTTTCCAGGCTGGCGGAGCCGGCCGCGCTGATGCCCTTGAGCGCTTCCATGATGCCCCAGACGGTGCCGAACAGGCCGATGAAGGGCGAGGTGCTGCCGATACTGGCGACTACCGCCAGGCCGGTTTCCAGCGAGCGGCGCTCACGCACGATCTGCTGGCGCAGGGCGCGTTCCAGGCGGTCCTGGTGATTGATGGCGTGGCTCAGGTCATTGCCCTGACTGTCACCGACGGCGATGGCCGCATAACCGGCCTGGGCAACGCGGGCGGCCTGGCCAGGCAGTTCGTGGCTGGGCTCGGCAGCCGAGTCCAGGCTCGAAGCGGCCCAGAATTGCTGGTGGAAGCGCTTGTCCTGGTTCTTCAGCCGCACGAACTGCACGACCTTGACCAGGGCCAGGCCCCAGGTGACGACAGAAAAACCGACCAGCAGCCAGATGACTGCGCTTTCAACGGATTCGAGGGGGGATGCCAGCAGGCTCATGATGATGTCTTCCTGTGTTCTGCGAGAAAGTTAGCGAAGCTTGAAATCGATCGGCACGCTGACCCAGCCGGTCTGGGCCACGTCGCCCTGCTTGGCAGGCACGAAGCTCCAGCGCTTGACCGCGGCCAGTGCGGCAGCGTCGAGGGCATCGCGGCCGCTGCTCTTCTGGATCTGGATCTGCCCGGGCTTGCCGCTGGGCAGCACCTCGACGCGCAGCAGCACGGTGCCTTCCCAGCCGCGGCGCTGAGCCATCTGCGGGTACTCCGGCGCCGGGTTCTTCAGGTACGCCGCGTTGGCCGATGCCGGGGTGACCGGGGCCGGCGCGGGTGGCGCTGGCGGGGCCGGAGCGGCCACAGGCGCTGGCGGCGGTGCTTCGACCGGCTTGGGCTGGGGTTTTGGCTGTTGCTTGACCACCGGCTTGGGCACCGGTTTGGGCTTGGGTTTGGGCTTGGCGGCCAGTTCGTCGACAACAGGCGGCGGTGGCGGCTGGACCACCGGCGGTGCCGGGGCTGGTGGCGGTGGCTCGACGACAGGCGGTGCCGGCGCGGCGAACTCGATGGTCATCGGCGGTATTTGCGGTGGCACCACCGGCAGCTCGGGCGTTGGCGCCTGGCTGACCCAGTACGCTGCAGCGCCATGCAGGGCCAGCACCAGCAGGCTCAACACCAGCTTGTCGCGGCGCTTGAGCCCGCTGACGGGCGTGCGTTGCAGGCGCAGCTGGCCAAGCGGGAGGCGAAGCGTGCGTCCAAGGTCGACCAGGTCGCCCGGGGCTGGGCGCCATGGCTGGTCGTAGGCCCTGACGGCCGACTGGACATTACCCATTGATCAAACTCCTGGGGTTCCGATTCAGGTGTGTGGCTGAATCATCGGTGCCAGAGGCTTATCCCTTAAAGTAATGTTTAAAATTATGGTTAGAACTTTACCGAATATCTATTTTGGTGAGTTGTCTCAACGCCGCGAGTTTCGCGAGGTGTAGCAGAGCGAGCCACGAATCATGCTTTGCAGGCATTCAAAATATTCGCGCAAGGCATGAGATTGCCGCGAGGGCTGCGCCCTCGATCGCCGGCAAGCCAGCTCCCACAGGGAATGTGGGAGCTGGCTTGCCGGCGATGGGCTGCAAAGCAGCCCCAACAATCCATCAGGCATAAAAAAGCCCGGGACCAACCCCGGGCTCTTTCATCATCAAAGGCGACTCAGATATCCGCCACCTTCTGCCAAACCTTCGGCCGGAAGAACAATGTCTCACCCCGCGCCAACCCGGTCAGGCTGTCATGGTCCTTGACCACCTCGGCCTCGATCAGCTCGCTCTGCCCTTCCACCTTCAAGGTCACCCGCGTGGTCGCGCCCAACGGCCGGATATCCCGCACTTCGGCCGCATGGTGACCTTCGGTCTCATGCCGCGACAGCGACACTTCGTGCGGGCGGAACAGCACATGATGCCCTTCGCTCAGGGCCAGGCGGTTGGAGTCACCGAGGAAGTGGTAGACGAAATCGTTGGCCGGGTGCTCGTACACCTCGCCCGGCGAGCCGATCTGCTCGATCACGCCCTTGTTCATCACCACGATGCGGTCAGCCACCTCCATGGCCTCTTCCTGGTCGTGGGTGACGAACACCGAGGTCAGGTTGATGTCCTCGTGCAGGCGCGCCAGCCAGCGGCGCAGCTCCTTGCGCACCTTGGCATCCAGCGCACCGAACGGCTCGTCCAGCAACAGCACCTTGGGCTCCACCGCCAGGGCGCGGGCCAGGGCGATACGCTGGCGCTGGCCACCGGACAACTGCTCGGGGTAGCGGTCGGACAGCCAGTCCAGCTGCACCATGTTCAGCAGCTCATGCACCTTCTCGGCAATCTTGCTCTCGCTCGGCCGCTCGCCCTTGGGCTTCATGCGCAGGCCGAAGGCAACGTTGTCGAACACACTCATGTGGCGGAACAACGCGTAGTGCTGGAACACGAAACCGACGTTGCGGTCGCGCACGTCATGGCCCGACACGTCCTCGCCATGGAACACGATATTGCCCTGGTCCGGGGTTTCCAGGCCGGCAATGATGCGCAGCAGGGTGGTCTTGCCGCAGCCGGACGGGCCGAGCAGGGCCACCAGCTCGCCGCTGTTGATGTCCAGGTTGATGTTGTCCAGGGCCTGGAAGCTGTTGAAGCGCTTGCTGACGTTACGAACTTCGATCGACATGAATCATTCCTCCGCGGCGCTGTGGCGCAGGCGGTTAATACGGTTCTCGCTCCACTGCTTGAGCAGCAGGATGAAGAGCGCCAGGATCAGCAGCAGGCTGGCCACGCTGAAGGCCGCGACATGGTTGTACTCGTTGTAGAGGATCTCCACGTGCAGCGGCAAGGTGTTGGTCACACCACGAATGTGGCCCGACACCACCGACACCGCGCCAAACTCGCCCATGGCGCGCGCGGTGCACAGCACCACGCCGTAGATCAGGCCCCATTTGATGTTCGGCAGGGTCACGTGCCAGAACATCTGCCAGCCATTGGCGCCGAGCAGGCGCGCGGCCTCCTCTTCCTGCGTGCCCTGCTCCTGCATCAGCGGGATCAGCTCACGGGCCACGAACGGCACGGTGACGAAGATGGTGGCCAGGACGATGCCCGGCAGGGCGAACACGATCTGGATATCGTGGTCCTGCAGCCACGGCCCGAACAGGCCTTGCGCGCCGAACATCAGCACGTAGACCAGGCCGGCGATCACCGGCGAGACCGAGAACGGCAGGTCGATCAGGGTGACCAGGATGCTCTTGCCACGGAAGGTGTACTTGCTCACGCACCAGGCAGCGCTGACGCCGAACACCAGGTTCAGCGGTACCGAAATGACCACGGCGAGCAGGGTCAGCTTCAGCGCCGACAACGCGTCAGGCTCGAAGATCGCCTCGAAGAAGGTGCCAAAGCCGTTCTTCAGCGCCTGCGACACCACGATTACCAGCGGCAGCAGCAGGAACAGCGCGAACACCAGCCAGCCAAGGCCGATCAGGATGCGCCGCGAAGTCGCGCTGCCACGGCGGGCGGCGTTGGCGGCAGCACTTGCACTCAGGGTTGAACTGGACATGCCGGCCTCCTTCAAGGGGTTTCGATACGGCGCTGCAGCAGGTTGATCAGCAGCAGCAGGATGAAGGAAACCACCAGCATCAATACGCCGATGGTGGTCGCGCCGGTGTAATCGTACTGGTCGAGCTTGACCATGATCAGCAGTGGCAGGATCTCGGTCTTCATCGGCATGTTGCCGGCAATGAAGATCACCGAACCATACTCGCCCACGCCGCGGGCGAAGGCCAGGGCAAAGCCTGTCAGCCAGGCCGGCAGCAGCGCTGGCGCCAGCACGTGGCGGAACACCTGCAGCGGCTTGGCGCCCAGGCAGGCGGCGGCCTCCTCCACTTCACGCGGAATGTCGGCCAGTACCGGCTGCACCGTCCGCACCACGAACGGCAGGGTGACGAAGGTCAGCGCCAGGGTGATGCCCAGCGGGGTGTAGGCGATCTTGAAGCCCAGGTCGGTGGCGAACTGGCCAACCCAGCCCGAAGGCGCATACAGGGCGGTGAGGGCGATACCGGCTACGGCCGTGGGCAGGGCGAACGGCAGGTCGATCATCGCATCGATGATCTTGCGCCCCGGGAAGGTGTAGCGTACCAGCACCCAGGCCAGCAGGGTGCCGATCACACCGTTGATGATGGCGGCGAACAGGGCAGTGCCGAAACTCAGCTTGAGCGCGGCGATCACCCGCGGCGCACTGATGACGTTCCAGATCTGCTCCCAGGTAAGCTGCGCGGCATGCACGAACATGGCGGCCAGCGGTATCAGCACGATCAGGCTGAGGTACACCAAGGTGTAGCCCAGCGTCAGCCCGAAGCCGGGTATGACGGGGGAAATACGGCGTGACATAAATATCCCTGGTTGAACGCACGAAACCCGGGACATATCCCGGGCCGGTGCAAGCTTCTGAATCCCGGGGCTGCTTTGCAGCCCATCGCAGGCAAGCCAGCTCCCACAGGATTACCACAGGCCTGAGGGCTGCGTGATTCCTGTGGAAAGAGGCCTCCTGTGCCAGCAGCCAGCCCCACAGGACTACCACAGGCCTGAGGTCTGCGCGATCCTTGTGGGAGCTGGCTTGCCGGCGATGGGCCGCAGAGCGGCCCCGCTTTTCCCTGGCGCTTACTGTGCCTGATAGATCTGGTCGAACACACCGCCATCGTTGAAGAATTTGGGTTGTGCAGTCTTCCAGCCACCAAAGTCCTTGTCGATAGTCACCAGGTCAAGTTTCGGGAACTGCTTGCCGAACTCGGCTGCGACCTTCTCGTCACGCGGGCGGTAGAAGTTCTCGGCGGCAATCTTCTGCCCGACCGGGCTGTACAGATGCTTGAGGTATTCGCTGGCAATCGCGGTATTGCCCTTCTTCTCGGCGTTCTTGTCAACCACCGCCACCGGCGGTTCGGCCAGGATCGACAGCGAAGGCACGACGATCTCGAACTTGTCGGCACCACCGTCTTCCTTCAGTGCCAGGAAGGCTTCGTTTTCCCAGGCCAGCAGCACGTCGCCCTGGCCGTTGTTGACGAAGGTAATGGTCGAGCCACGGGCGCCGGTGTCCAGCACCGGCACGTGCTTGAACAGCTCCTGCACGTAGGCCTTGGCCTTCTCTTCGCTACCGCCGGTCTTCAGGCCATAGGCCCAGGCGGCCAGGAAGTTCCAGCGGGCGCCGCCGGAGGTTTTCGGGTTGGGAGTGATGACCGACACGTCCTTCTTGATCAGGTCGCCCCAGTCCTTGATGCCTTTCGGGTTGCCCTTGCGCACCAGGAACACGATGGTCGAGGTGTACGGGGTGCTGGCATCCGGCAAGCGGGTCTGCCAGTTGTCCGGCAGGGTCTTGCCGAGCTTGGCGACTTCGTCGATATCGCCGGCCAGGGCCAGGGTCACCACGTCGGCACGCAGGCCGTCGATCACCGCACGGGCCTGCTTGCCCGAACCGCCGTGGGATTGCTGGATCTTCACCTTGTCGCCCGGGTGGGCCTGCTGCCAGTGCTTGATGAACTCGGCATTGTACTGCTGGTACAGCTCGCGGGTCGGGTCGTAGGACACGTTCAACAGTTCGTAGTCCTTGGCGATGGCGGAACCGGCAAAAACAGCACTGGCCAGGGCGGCGAGCGCATAACGGCGGATGGACATGGTGAAGCTCCCGATTGGCATTTTTCTAGTTTTGGATGGGTGGTGCGATCAGCCGGTCTTGTTGCCGGGCTGTTGCAGGCGGAACTTCTCCTTGCGCTCGATCTGTACGACCTGAGCGTTGTGCACGGTGATCTCCACCGCACCGAATCGCAGGTCGCGCAGAGCGCTCTGGATTTCCCGCAGAATGGTGGCTTCGTCCTGACCGTCGATGCTACGCAGAGATGCACTCATGCTCGTTCTCCTTGGAGTGAGGGTGCCGGGCTGAGGTTTGAAGGGGATTTGCGCCTGGCTTGAGGGCAATAGTAGAGAGGCGGAGTTATTCTTAAAAATACTGTTTAAGAATGTTTATATAACCGAAAATAAAAGCTCGTTTTCAAGACAACAGAAGGCCCTGTGGGAGCGGGCGTGCCCGCGAATGCGTCAGTAAATTCACCATCGCATTCGCGGGCACGCCCGCTCCCACAGGGTTCAGTGCTGGGTTTCGGTCTTGTGTTCAGGCTCGCGGATCTTGTACCAGGCCACATACAACGCCGGCAGGAACAGCAGCGTCAGCAAGGTGGCCACGATGATCCCGCCAATCATGGCGTAGGCCATCGGCCCCCAGAACACCTCGCGGGCAATCGGGATCATGCCCAGGCTCGCCGCCGCCGCAGTCAGCAGAATCGGCCGTCGCCGGTGGTTGGTGGCCTCCACCACTGCATCCCACGGCGACAAGCCCTGGGCTTCGAACTCGTCGATCTGTGTCACCAGGATCACCGAGTTACGAATGATGATGCCCGCCAGCGCGAGAATGCCGAGAATCGCCACGAAGCCCATCGGCGTACCCGTGGGCACCAGCGCGATGATCACGCCAATCAGCCCCAACGGCGCCACGCTGACCACCAGGAACAGCTTCTGCACACTGTGCAGCTGGATCATCAGGAACGTCGCCATCAGGAACAGCATCAGCGGGATGACCTTGCGGATCGGCCCCTGGGCCTTGGCGCTCTCCTCCACCGTACCGCCGGTGGCCACTTCGTAACCCACCGGCAGCTTGCTGGCGAACTCGTCGATCTGCGGCTTCAGCTGGGCCACCAGGTCGGTAGGCTGGATATCGCCGTTGACCGAGGCCTTGATGGTAATAGTCGGCTTGCGGTCACGGCGCCATACCAGCGGCTGCTCCAGTTCGTAGCGCACGGTGGCGAACGACAGCAGCGGGATCGCGGTGCCGTTGGGCGTGAGGATCTGCAGGTTCTGCAAGGTATCGGGTGAGCCGCGCTCACTGTCCTCGGCACGGGCGACCACGTCGACCAGGTAGATGTTGTCGTTGACCTGGGTGATATCCACCCCGCTGACGATGCTGTTCATCACATTGGCCACGTCTTCCGACGACAGCCCCAGCTGGCGCGCCTTGTCCTGGGCGATGTCCACGCGCAGTACCTTACCCGGCTCGTTCCAGTCGTAGATCATCTCGCCGATGTGCTCGTTCTGGTCGAGCAAGGTGGCCAGTTCGATGGCGTGTTTGCGCACCTCGTCGATATTGGCACCACTGACCCGGTACTGGATCGGCCGGCCCACCGGCGGGCCCATCTCCAGCGATTGCACGTTGACGCCGATGCCGACGAACTCTTCATGCAAGATCTTCTGCAACCGCGCCATCATGCCCTGGCGCTCTTCGAAGCCCTTGCTGACGATCACCAACTGCGCGTAGTACGGGTTCTGCAGCTGCTGGTCGAGTGGCAGGTAGAAGCGAATGGCGCCCTGGCCGATGTAGGTGCTCCAGCTCACCAGGTCCGGGTCATCCTTGATCCGCGCCTCGAAGCGGTCGACCACCTTGCGGGTTTCCTCGATCGAGGCATTCTGCGGCAGGTTGAGGTCGACGAGGATTTCCGGGCGGTCCGAGGACGGGAAGAACTGGTTCTGCACGAAGCGCTCGCAGAAGATCGCCAGGGCAAACAGCAGCACGGTACCCATGATGGTCAGCCAACGGTTGCGCATGCACCACAGCAAGCCATGCTCGAACGCCCGGCCGACGCGCCCAGGCTCGGCTTCATGGGCCTTGAGCTTGGTGCTGCTGAGAATGTGCACCCCCAGCACCGGAGCGAAGAATACCGCCACTACCCACGACACCATCAGCGCCACCGCGATCACCGCGAACAACGTGTAGGTGTACTCACCCGCAGAACTGGCGTTGAGGCCGATGGGCACGAAGCCGGCAACCGTCACCAAGGTACCGGTCAGCATGGGGAAGGCCGTCGAGGTGTAGGCGAACGTGGCCGCCTGCTCCTTGCTCTCGCCCATTTCCAGGCGCGTGACCATCACCTCTACCGTGATCATCGCGTCATCCACCAGCAAGCCGAGGGCGATGATCAGCGCCCCCAGCGAAATCCGCTGCATGGTGATGCCGCTGTACTCCATGAACACGAACACCATCGCCAGCACCAATGGAATCGAGCAGGCCACCACCAGGCCGGCGCGCATGCCAAGGCTGACGAAGCTCACTGCCAGCACGATCACCACCGCTTCGAACAGCGCGCTGGTGAAGCCGCCGACCGCCTGCTTGACCACCACGGCCTGGTCCGACACGGTGTGGACCCCGACACCTATCGGCAGGTCTTCGACCACCCGGTCCATGCGTTTTTTCAGCGCCGCGCCGAATACCTGCATGTTGCCGCCGGCCTTCATGCCGATGGCCAGGCCGATGGCGGTCTGGCCGTTGTAGCGGAACATCGGTGATGGCGGGTCGACGTAGCCGCGCTCGATGTCGGCGATGTCCGCCAGGCGGAAGAAGCGGTCGTTGATCTTCAGGTTGACGGTTTGCAGGTCCTTTTCCGAGGTGAACTGCCCGGAGGTACGCACCGAGATACGTTCCGGCCCGGCCTCGATCACCCCGGCAGGGGTCACGGCGTTTTGCGATTGCAGGGCCTGCATGACCTGGCGCTGGTCGATGCCCAGGGCTGCCAGCTTGCGGGTGGAGAAGTTCAGGTACAGCACTTCGTCCTGGGTGCCGATCAGCTCGATCTTGCCGATGTTGGGTACATCGCGCACTTCGGCCCGCGCCTGTTCCACGTAGTCGCGCAGCTGGCGCAGGGTCAGCCCGTCGGCAGTGAAGGCGTAGATCGATCCGAACACATCGCCGAATTCATCGTTGAACCCGGGCCCCTGGATGCCTGCAGGGAACTCACCGCGGATGTCCTGGATCTTCTTGCGCACCTGGTACCAGATTTCCGGAATGTCCTTGGCCTTGGTGGTGTCGCGCAGGTACACGTAAACCGTAGACTCACCAGGGCGGGTGTAGCTTTTGGTGTAGTCGAGGGAGTCGAGTTCTTCGAGCTTCTTTTCGATGCGGTCGGTGACCTGGTACAGGGTTTCGTCCTGGGTCGCGCCGGGCCAGCGGGTCTGGATCACCATGGTCTTGATGGTGAACGACGGGTCTTCCTCACGGCCCAGGTTGAAGTAGGAAAAAATCCCCATCAGCAGAGCAACGAACATCAGGTACCAGACGAACGATTGATGCTTGAGTGCCCAGTCGGACAGGTTGAAGCTTCCTTTCATTGCGCATCCTCGTCGAAGGTGACCTTCTGGCCAGGCTTGAGGCTGTTGACGCCGGCGGTGACCACACGCTCGCCGGGCTGCACGCCCGAGGTCAGGACGATGTTCTCGGCGGTGCGGTCGATCAGGGCCACGTCACGGGTGGCCACGGTTTTCTGTTGTGTATCGATCACCCACACCTGGGTCTTGCCGTCACGCTCGAGCAAGGCACTCGCGGGCAGTTCGCTGCGCGGCGTCACCGCCGAGCTCAGGGTCACGCTGATGGCAGTGCCCAGGTGGAAGGCCGCCGGTGTGCTGGCCAGGGTCAGGCGGGCACGGCGGGTGCGGGTGGTGGCGTCGGCCTGGGGCTCCAGTTCGCGCAGGCTGGCAGTGGTGTTGATGGTCGGGTCGAGTTGCGAGGCAACGGTGAAGGTCAGACCTTTGCTCAACTGTTCGGCCAGGCCGATCGGCAGATCGATCACCGCTTCCTTCACGTCCGGCCGGGCCAGGGTTACCACGGCCTGGCCGGCGGTAACGGTTTGCCCGGCTTCGGCCTTCCAGTCGGTAATCACAGCGGCGTGGTCAGTGCGCAGGGTGCTGTAGTCGAGCTGGTCACGCGCCTGGCTGAGCGCAGAGCGCGCCTGTTCCAGCGCGGCGCTGGTGGTTTTCAGGTTGGTCTGGGCGATATCCAGCTGGGCCTGGGCGCCTACGCCACGGTCGTACAGCTGTTGCTGGCGACGGGCATCGGCCTGGGCGTTGATCCACTGCGCCTGCACCTTGGCCAGGTCGCCTTCGGCGGCGCGCAGCTGGTTCTGCTGGTCGGTCGGGTCGAGGGTGGCCAGGGTATCGCCCGGTTTCACCTGGGCCCCCACATCCAGCCAGCGCCGGGCGATACGCCCGGAAACGCGGAAGCCCAGCGTGCTTTCGAAGCGCGCCTGGATACTGCCGGCGAAACGCCCCAGTTGCGATTGCACCTGGGGCTCGACCTTCACCGACAGCACCGGCCGAATCGGCTCAGGCACTTCGTCTTCGCTACCGCAGCCACCCAGCAGCACGCCGGCTGACAGCATCAGCAGCAGGCGCTTCATGGCTCACCTCCTTGGGCCTTGGCATCGATCTTGTGTACCTGCATGCCGGGGTGCAGCAGTTGCCCGCCATTCACCACCACGGTCTCGCCGCCCTTGAGGCCGCCGGCGACCACGATACGGCCAGTGAGATAGCGGCTGACTTCCACCTTGCGCAGCTCGACCTTGTCGCCCTCGCCCACTACCCACACGGCGGGCTCATGCAAGGCCTTGGTCAAGGCCGACCATGGCAGCTCGATACTGGGTCGCCCCTGGGCATTGGTAGTGGCGGTTACCGGCGCGCCCAGTTGCATGCCCGGTGGTACATCCTTGAGCCCTACCTTGACCTGCACCGTGCCGCTCTGCGCCGACACGGTTGGTGTAATTTCGCGTACGAAGCCATGAGCCTGGACCTTGGGGTCGTCCAGCAGGCTGACGATCACCCCGGCATCGCTGGGTGGTGCCACCAGCAGCGATTCGTAGACGTTGAACACGGCATCACGATCGCCATCGGTGGCCAGGCTGAAGATCGGCATGGTCGCCTGCACCACCTGGCCAACTTCGGCCTGGCGCTCGGTGATGACCCCATCAGCCTCGGAGACCAGCGCGGTGTAGCTGAGTTGTTCGTTGGCGTCGGCCAGCTGCGCCTGAGCCGCCTTCAACGCGCTCTGGTTGCTGCGCAGGGCGGCTTCGGCGGCGTCGTATTCGCTTTGGCTGGTGTAGCCCTTGGGCAGCAGCTTTTGCTGGCGTACGAAGGCGGCGCTGGTCTGGGTGACCCGTGCCTGCGCGGCGAACACTTCGGCCTTGGCCGAGTCGACGTTGTTCTGCAGGTCTTTCGGGTCCAGGCGCGCCAGCACCTGGTTGGCCTTGACGTGATCGCCGACGTCGACGCTACGCGAAATGATCTTGCCACCCACGCGGAACGACAGGTCGGTCTGCACCCGCGCCTGCACATCGCCGGTCAGGGTGACCCTGGCGGCAAAGTCGGTGGGTGATACCTGCTGCACGCCTACGCGTGGCAGTGTTTCGGTGGTTTCTTCCTTGCTACAGCCTGACAGCAGGGTACCCAGCCCCAGGCAAATGACCAACAGCGGACGCATCAACGTCATGCAGGCTCCTTGCTTGCGCGCAAATGATTCGTGGGATGCGACTGTCAGCGTAGTTCAGGGTTGGATAAACATCACTGACCGGAATCAAGCTGGCATTTTCGGCGCCTGTGCGGGCCTCTTCGCGGGCACGCCCGCTCCCACAGGGATGGTGAATGCCTTGAGGCCTGCGCCGTACCTGTGGGAGCGGGCAAGCCCGCGAAGAGGCCGATGCAGGTCAGACCTGAACTGAAGCCCTGTTCAGCCCAAGCTCTATGTCATCAATGAGTGCTTTGGCAAAGCCACTGAGGATTCTGGCCGCACTACCCGCCAGCCGGTCATTTTCCATCTCGGCTTCGGTTGTCAGGTGATTGATGCAGCCGAGCATCACGGAGAGTTCGGAGAAGGCGTGGTTGAAGGGGATATTGGCCTGGACGCGGAAGAGGTCCATGCAGGTTTCGCGGCCGACGGTGCTGCTTTGTGAGGGATGATTATTGGCCATGATGGTTCTCCTATATCGGGACGAGGAGTTGCCACCATCATCTTTCTCACGGATCAGGGCGGCAACCGTACGCGAGGTGAGAAACCGCGGATATAGGAACGCAGCCAGACCTAAGTCTGCCCGCGCACGGCTGCCATGACGGAAGCACTATATCGTTGGGTTCTCACACCCAGTCACCAGTACTGGCGACGCAACGACGTTATCCCTGGGGCATTTCCCCTACAACGGAGCAGCTTCCACACGGCTCGTAGGATAATTCCCAAGCTGATCCGACTGAAGCTTTGGGTTTGAGTTGATGAAAAGTCGTACGCCTTGAGGGCCTCTTCGCGGGCATGCCCGCTCCCACAGGGATATCGCAGGCCTTGAAACTTGCGCTGTACCTGTGGGAGCGGGCGCGCCCGCGAAAGGGCCGGTACAGCCAAGCATCAGTTTCTGCCATATCCAGAAACCATCAGCCACTCGGCAACCCCGCTTCAGCCGCTACCTTTCAACGGGAGGTTCAACTTCAAGGAAGATCACAATGCCGTTAGCCGAATCCCGCCTGCTACGTCGTGGGCGCTTTTCCGAGCCAGGCAGGCTCTACATGCTGACCACCAAAACACACCTGCGGCTGCCACTGTTCCATGACTTCGACCATGCTCGCCTCGTGGTCAAACACCTGCGGGTCTCAGATGACATTCAAGACTGCCGGTCGTTGGCCTGGGTAGTGATGCCTGACCATCTGCATTGGTTGATCGAGCTGAAAGAAGTGACACTGGGAACACTGATGCGCAAATTCAAATCCCGCACAGCCATTGCATTGCGCAAGGCAGGCGTCAGGCACAAACCGATATGGCAACCGGGTTACCACGACCATGCGCTGCGGCGGGAGGAAAGTGTGGTGCATGTAGCCCGGTACATTGTTGCCAATCCCTTGAGGGCTGGATTGGTCAGGAGTGTCAGGGACTACCCACACTGGGATACGGTATGGCTTTGAATCGGTGTTGGGGCCTTCGCGGGCTTGCCCGCTCCCACAGGGCCACCACAGCCCTGAAGGCGGTGATGTCCCTGTGGGAGCGGGCATGCCCGCGAAAGGGCCGGGTCAGGCCGAAGCCGTAACCTGCACCGGTCGCTTGACCTGCGGCTGCGAGGCATTCGCCGCAGCCCCCTCTTCGATCGCCTGCTGAATCGCCTTGCGGCGGCGTTCCTCGGCCTGGCGGCTGAAGTACCAGACAAAGAAGGTCACCAGCGACACCGACAGCAGGATCAGGCTGGCCACGGCGTTGATCTCCGGTTTCACGCCCAAACGCACCGCCGAGAACACTTCCATCGGCAAGGTGGTCGAGCCTGGGCCAGACACGAAGCTGGCCAGCACCAGGTCGTCCAGCGACAGGGCGAACGACATCATGCCGCCCGCTGCCAGCGATGGCGCGATCATCGGGATGGTGATCAGGAAGAACACCTTCCACGGCTTGGCACCCAGGTCCATCGCCGCTTCCTCGATCGACAGGTCCAGCTCACGCAGGCGGGCCGATACCACCACCGCCACATACGCCGCACAGAACGTGGTGTGGGCGATCCAGATGGTGACGATGCCACGCTCCTGCGGCCAGCCGATCATCTGCGCCATGGCCACGAACAGCAGCAGCAGCGACAGACCGGTAATCACCTCGGGCATTACCAGCGGCGCGGTGACCAGGCCACCGAACAGCGTGCGGCCCTTGAAGCGGGTGACCCGGGTCAGCACGAATGCCGCCAGGGTACCCAGCGCCACCGCCGCCACCGCCGTGTAGCAGGCGATTTCCAGCGAGCGCATCACCGACCCCATCAGCTGGGTGTTGTCGAGCAGGCCCACGTACCACTTGATCGACCAGCCACCCCACACCGTCACCAGCTTGGAGGCGTTGAACGAGTAGATCACCAAAATCAGCATTGGCAGGTAGATGAACAGCAAGCCGAGCACCAGCATCAGCTTGGAGAAACTGAAGCGTTTCATGCGCGGCCCTCCATCTCTTTGGCCTGGCTACGGTTGAACAGCAGGATCGGCACGATCAGGATCGCCAGCATCACCACCGCCAGGGCAGAGGCCACCGGCCAGTCACGGTTGTTGAAGAACTCTTGCCACAACACCTTGCCGATCATCAGGGTTTCCGGGCCGCCCAGCAGTTCAGGGATCACGAACTCGCCCACCACCGGGATGAACACCAGCATGCAGCCGGCGATGATGCCGTTCTTCGACAGCGGCACGGTGATCTTCCAGAAGCTGTTGAAGGTGCTCGAACCCAGGTCCGAAGCAGCCTCGAGCAGGCTCGCGTCGTGCTTCACCAGGTTGGCGAACAGCGGCAGGATCATGAACGGCAGGTACGAATAGACCACGCCGATGTACACCGCCAGGTTGGTGTTGAGGATTTGCAGCGGCTGGTCGATCAACCCGATCCACAACAGGAAGCCGTTGAGCAGGCCGTTGTTGCTGAGAATGCCCATCCAGGCATAGACGCGGATCAGGATCGCGGTCCAGGTCGGCATCATGATCAGCAACAGCAGGACCGTCTGCGTCTCCTTTTTGGCGTTGGCAATGGCGTAGGCCATCGGGTAGCCGATCAGCAGGCACAGCAGGGTGCTGAAGAAGGCCATCTTCAGCGAGCCCAGGTAGGCCGAGATATACAGCTCATCCTCGGTCAACAGGCCGTAGTTGGCCAGGTTGAGTACCAGCTGGATCTTGTCTTCGACGTAGCTGTAGATCTCGGTATACGGCGGGATCGCCACGTCGGCTTCGGCGAAGCTGATCTTCAGCACGATGAAGAACGGCAGCATGAAGAACAGGAACAGCCAGATGAACGGCACGCCGATCACCAGGTGCCGCCCCTCCGGGGTAATGCGCTGGAAGGCTCGCTTGAGCTTGCGCAGTTTCATGACCGCAGTACCACGCCGCTGTCGTCTTCCCACCACACGTACACTTCATCGCCCCAGGTCGGGCGGGTGCCCTGGCGCTCGGCGTTGGCGACGAACGACTGCACGACCTTGCCGCTCGGCAGCTCGACATAGAACACCGAGTGGCCACCCAGGTAGGCAATGTCGTGAACCTTGCCGCGCGACCAGTTGTGCTCGCAGGTCGGTTGCTGGGTGGTGACCAGCATCTTTTCCGGGCGCAGGGCGTAGGTGATGTGCTTGTCTTCCACCGAGGTGGTGATGCCGTGGCCGACGTAGATCTTGCGCTCCAGTTCCGGGCTGGCAATGATCGCGTGGCCTTCGGCGTCGTCGACCACTTCACCTTCGAACAGGTTGACGTTACCGATGAACTCGCACACCAGGCGGCTGGTAGGCGTCTCGTAGATGTCCACCGGCGAACCGATCTGGGCAATCCAGCCCAGGTGCATGATGGCGATGCGCTGGGCCATGGTCATGGCCTCTTCCTGGTCGTGGGTCACCATCACGCAGGTCACGCCTACGCGCTCGATGATCTCCACCAGTTCCAGCTGCATCTGCGAACGCAGTTTCTTGTCCAGCGCGCCCATTGGCTCGTCGAGCAGCAGCAGCTTGGGGCGCTTGGCCAGCGAGCGGGCCAGGGCCACGCGCTGGCGCTGGCCACCGGACAGCTGGTGCGGCTTGCGCTTGGCGTACTGGGTCATGTGCACCAGCTTGAGCATCTCGGCCACGCGGGCGTCGATCTCGGCCTTGGGCATCTTGTCCTGCTGCAGGCCGAAGGCAATGTTCTGCGCCACGGTCATGTGCGGGAACAGCGCGTAGGACTGGAACATCATGTTGATCGGCCGCTCGTAGGGCGGCATGTCGGTGATGTCGACGCCATCGAGGAGGATCCGCCCTTCGGTCGGGCGCTCGAAGCCGGCCAGCATGCGCAGCAAGGTGGACTTGCCGGAACCGGAGCCACCCAGCAGGGCGAAGATCTCGCCCTTGCGGATTTCCAGGGACACATCGTCCACGGCTACCGTTTCGTCGAACTTTTTCGTGACCCGGTCGATCTTGACCAGCACCTGCTTGGGTTGCTGGCCACCCTCGAGGGCTTTTTTATAGGCACCGGAGGCAACTGCCATGAGTGAAACTCCCAACAAGATTTTTGTGCCCGCGAGCCCTGTTCTACAGGTGCCGCCACGGGCCTGGATTTTTACTTGCCCGACTTGACCTTGGTCCAGCTACGGGTCATCAGCCGTTGCACCTTGGGTGGCAACTCTGAATTCACGAACATCTTGTTCAGCACTTCCTGCGGTGGGTAAACCGCGGCGTCAGTCCTCACGGCCTGGTCCATCAGGTCGCCAGCCTTGGGGTTCGGGTTGGCGTAACCGACGTAATCACTGACCTGGGCGATAACCTCAGGCTTCAGCAAATAGTTGATGAAGGCATGCGCCTCTTTGACGTTCTTGGCGTCCTTGGGGATCGCCAGCACGTCGAACCAGAGGTTGCCGCCTTCCTTGGGAATGGCATAGGCCAGGTTCACGCCCTTCTTCGCCTCTTCGGCGCGGGTCCTGGCCTGGAACACATCACCCGAAAAACCTGCCGCGACGCAGATGTCGCCGTTGGCCAGGTCGGTGATGTACTTGGACGAGTGGAAGTAGGTCACGTACGGGCGCACCGCCAGCAGTTTCTTCTCGGCGGCCTGGTAGTCCTTGGCGTTGGTGCTGTTGGGGTCCAGCCCCATGTAGTTGAGCACCGCCGGCAGCATTTCGTCCGCCGAGTCGAGGAAGGCCACGCCGCACTTTGCGAGCTTCTTCATGTTCTCGGGCTCGAACAGCACTGCCCAGGAGTCGATGGTGTCCACGCCCAGCGCAGCCTTCACCTTGTCGACGTTGTAACCGATGCCGTTGGTGCCCCACAGGTAAGGCACGGCGTACTGGTTGCCCGGGTCGTTCCTTTCCAGGCGCTTCATCAGCGCCGGGTCCAGGTTGGAATAATTGGGCAGCAGGTTCTTGTCGAGCTTCTGGAACGCGCCCGCCTTGATCTGCTTGCCGAGGAAATGGTTGGACGGCACTACCACGTCATAACCGGTATTGCCGGCCAGCAGCTTGCCTTCCAGGGTTTCGTTGGAGTCGAACACGTCTTGCACGGGCTTGATGCCCGTGGCTTTCTCGAAGTCCGCGAGTGTGGTCGGGCCAACGTAGTCGGACCAGTTGTAGAAGTGCACCGTAGGCGCCGCTTGGACGCTGCATGCCAGCGTCAGGCCCGCTCCAGCCATCAAGGCCTTGCGGAATACAGAAATGGACAAGTGGGTGGTCCTCACAATCAGTGCCTGGGTAGCGACCATGCTGCCGCACACGCAAAACCGGCGCGCAACTTACCTTCGCAGCTTCGATGCCGCAATCATCAATTGCCTTTCACTGGCTCTGGGCCGGGATCCCCCGACCCAGAGGTGCCGCATCGGGGTTATTTGCCCGACTTGATCTTGGTCCAGCTGCGGGTGATGTCACGCTGGGCCTTCGCTTCAGGTGCAGCGATGGCATACAGCTGTTTCTTCACCTCGGCTGGTGGATAAATGCTTGGGTCGCTGGTGATTTCCTTGTCCACGAACTGGGTGGCGGCAGCGTTGCCGTTCGGGAAGCGCACGGCGTTGGTGATTTCAGCCATGATTTCCGGCTGCATCAGGAAGTTCATGAACTGGTAGGCAGCGTCTTTGTGCTCGGCATCCTTGGGGATGGCGACCATGTCGTAGAAGGTACCGGCACCTTCCTTCGGAATGACGTAATCCACCTTGACCTTGTCGCCGGCTTCATGGGCGCGGGCCTTGGACTGCTCCAGGTCACCCGAGTAACCGACGGCTACGCAGATGTTGCCGTTGGCCATGTCGCCGATGTACTTGGACGAGTGGAAGTAGGTGATCGAAGGACGGATCTTGAGGAACAGGTCCTCGGCGGCCTTCAGGTCTTCCTTCTTGGTGCTGTCGGTCGGCTTGCCAAGGTAGTGCAGCGCAGCCGGGAGCATTTCGGTCGGGGCATCCAGGAAGCTCACGCCGCAGCTCTTGAGCTTGGCGATGTTCTCAGGCTTGAACACCACGTCCCACGAGTCGATCTTGTCCACGCCCAGCGCGGCCTTGACCTTCTCCGGGTTGTAGCCGATGCCGATCGAGCCCCACATGTACGGGAAGGCGTGCTTGTTGTCCTTGTCGCTGGCATCGCCAACGGCCTTGAGCAGGTCCGGGTCGAGGTTTTTCCAGTTCGGCAGCTTGGAGCGGTCCAGTTCCTCGTACACGCCAGCCTTGATCTGCTTGGCCAGGAAGTTGTTGGACGGCACCACGATGTCGTAGCCGGACTTGCCGGCCAGCAGCTTGGCTTCGAGGGTTTCGTTGCTGTCGAACACGTCGTACTTGACCTTGATACCGGTCTGCTTCTCGAACTTGGCAATGGTGTCCGGAGCGATGTAGTCCGACCAGTTGTAGACGTTCAACACCTTGTCTTCGGCCTGAACAGCGGTAGCCATGGCACCCATCAGGGCGGCGGCCAGCAACGTCTTGCCCATTTTATTCATGCGTAATGCTCCAGAATTTTTTATTTAGCCATCTGTTCAGCAGCCAGGACCTACGGTGCAGAGCGCGCGGCGACTGAAACAGTCGCTAGTCTGGCAAGTTACAAGGCTCTGTATCAAGGAAAGCAGGGCCTTGTAACGACTTAATGTCACATCGCTAGCCTAGCAAACTGTCAACGAATCGCTTCGAGCGTCAGGTCCAGGCATTTGCGTGCCTTTTCCACCAGTTCGTCGATCTCCGCATGGCTGATCACCAGCGGTGGCGCAATGATCATGGTGTCACCCACCGCGCGCATGATCAGGCCGTTGTCGAAGCAGAAGGTACGGCAGATCATGCCCACGCCCTTGCCTTCGTAACGGCTGCGGGTGGCCTTGTCCTTGACCAGCTCGATCGCGCCGAGCAGGCCCAGGCCGCGTACCTCGCCCACCAGCGGGTGGTCCTGCAGTTCACGCAAACGCTTTTGCAAATACGGTGCCGCTTCGGTACGCGCCTTCTCGACGATCTTCTCGTCGCGCAGGATGCGCAGGTTTTCCAGGCCCACCGCGGCCGCTACCGGGTGGCCGGAGTAGGTGAAGCCGTGGTTGAAGTCGCCACCCTGGCTGAGTACCTGGGCCACGGTGTCACGCACGATCACACCGCCCATGGGGATGTAACCGGAAGTCAGGCCCTTGGCGATGGTCATCAGGTCGGGCTTGAGGTCGTAGTAGTCGGAACCGAACCACTCGCCGGTGCGGCCGAAGCCGCAGATCACTTCGTCGGCGACGAACAGGATGTCGTACCTGGCGAGGATCTCCTTCACCTTCGGCCAGTAGGTTTCCGGCGGGATGATCACGCCGCCGGCGCCCTGGATCGGCTCGGCGATGAAGGCGGCAACATTGTCTTCGCCGACTTCGAGGATTTTCTGCTCCAGTTGCTCGGCCGCCCACACCCCGAACTCATCCGGGGTCATGTCGCCGCCTTCGCCGAACCAGTACGGCTGCGGGATATGCACGATGCCCGGGATCGGCAGGCCGCCTTGCTCGTGCATGCCGCTCATGCCGCCCAGGCTGGCACCGGCCACGGTGGAGCCGTGGTAGCCGTTGATGCGGCCGATGATGGTCTGCTTCTGCGGCTTGCCTTTCAGCGCCCAGTAGTGGCGGACCATGCGCAGCACAGTGTCGTTGCCTTCGGAGCCGGAGCCGGTGAAGAACACATGGGTCATGCCTTGCGGCGCCACGTCGGAGATTGCCTTGGCCAGTTCCAGCGCAGGCGGGTGGGCTGTCTGGAAGAACAGGTTGTAGTACGGCAGCTCGCGCATCTGCTTTTCTGCCGCCTGCACCAGTTCTTCACGGCCATAACCTACTGCCACGCACCACAGGCCAGCCATGCCGTCGAGGATCTTGTGCCCCTCGCTATCCCACAAATGCACACCCTGGGCCTTGGTGATGATGCGCGGCCCCTTTTCCTTCAGCTGCTTGTAGTCGCTGAAGGGCGCGAGGTGATGCTCCCCGCTCAGGGTTTGCCATTCACGGGTTTGCGGGTTGTTGACGCTCATGTGCTTCTCCGTTGTTCGACAGCCGCGTCCTGCGGCACCAGGTTTATCAGACAGCAAACAGCAGGAACTCACGCTCCCAGGAACTGATGACTCGCTTGAAGTTCTCGTGCTCGGCGCGCTTGGTGGCGACGTAGCCGGTAATGAACTTCTTGCCCAGGTACTGCACCAGTGCACGGCTGTTTTCCATGCGTTCCAGGGCATCTTCGATGGTCAGTGGCAGGCGCAGGTTGCGGCGTTCGTAGCCACGTCCCTGCACTGGCGCGCTGGCGTCGATGCCTTCGACCATGCCGATGTAGCCACACAGCAAGCTGGCGGCAATGGCCAGGTAAGGGTTGGCGTCGGCGCCTGGCAGGCGGTTCTCGACCCGGCGGCTTTGCGGGCCGGCGTCCGGCACGCGCAGGCCGACGGTACGGTTTTCCTCGCCCCACTCCACGTTCACCGGCGCCGAGGTGTCGGGCAGGAAGCGGCGGAACGAGTTGACGTTGGGGGCAAACAGCGGCAGCGCCTCGGGGATGAACTTCTGCAGGCCACCGATGTGGTGCAGGAACAGCTCGCTCATGCTGCCGTCGTCGTTGCTGAAGATGTTCTTGCCGGTGGCCACGTCGACCACGCTCTGGTGCAGGTGCATGGCACTGCCTGGCTCGCCGGTCATGGGCTTGGCCATGAAGGTGGCGGCGACGTTGTGCTTGAGCGCGGCCTCGCGCATGGTGCGCTTGAACACCAGGATCTGGTCGGCCAGGTGCAGGGCGTTGCCATGACGGAAGTTGATCTCCATCTGCGCCGTGCCGTCTTCATGGATCAGCGTGTCGAGGTCCAGCTGCTGCAATTCGCACCAGTCGTAGACGTCTTCGAACAGCGGGTCGAATTCGTTGGCGGCTTCGATCGAGAACGACTGACGGCCGGTTTCCGGGCGGCCCGAACGGCCTACCGGGGGCTGCAGCGGGAAGTCAGGGTCTTCGCTGCGCTTGGTCAGGTAGAACTCCATCTCTGGCGCGACGATCGGCTGCCAGCCCTTGTCGGCGTAGAGCTTGAGTACTTTCTTCAGCACGTTGCGCGGCGACAGCTCGACCGGGTTGCCCTTCTTGTCGTAGGTGTCGTGGATCACCTGTGCGGTCGGCTCGATGGCCCATGGCACGAGGAACACGGCGTTCTCGTCGGGGCGGCAGATCATGTCGATGTCCGCCGGGTCCAGCAGTTCGTAATAGATGTCGTCGTCGACGTAATCGCCGGTCACGGTTTGCAGCAGCACGCTCTCGGGCAAGCGCATGCCTT
>Ga0209676_1001191_pt1 | contig 27954 bp, 27 predicted proteins | sample AraplaCvi_mLB_r2_FD_184282 | JGI IMG/M metagenome (GOLD analysis project Ga0209676, IMG submission 184282) | Arabidopsis root microbial communities from North Carolina, USA - plate scrape MF_Cvi_mLB_r2 (SPAdes) (version 2) | ecosystem: Host-associated > Plants > Roots > Endosphere | place: USA... | reverse complement strand
CTTGCCCACACGGAAGACCAATTGTTATTCATTTTAGTTCGTATGAGCTTGAAAAAATGTTTAAGCGCGTAATGTAAAACGACTCAAGATATTGAGTCGTTTTTTTATGAATAAACTGAGTGATTACCAAACTAGTTGCTTTTCATATTTGAGCTTTTTCTTTTCTATGATGTGACATTGTTTTGTCAAAATCTGTTTGATATACTAAATTTTGTCAGACTATTATAAAATAGAGGGGTACATTTTAAATGATTAATAAAATTGGTAAAGTTACTTTATATGTACAAGATCAAGAAGCAGCGAAGGATTTTTGGATAAATAAAGTTGGCTTCGTATTAAAATATGAGATGCCAATGGGTCCAAATGCTAAGTGGATTGAAGTTGGTCCAAGTGAAAGTGAATTTACAACATTAGTTTTATATTCAAAATCATCAATGGAACAACATAAACCGGAAAAAGTAGCACATCCATCTGTTTTATTCAGTACGAGTGATGTTGAATCAGCTTATAAACAAATGCAAGATAATGGTGTAAAAGTTGACGAAATGTTAAGAATGCCATTTGGAACGATGTTTTCATTTTATGATCAAGACGGAAATGATTATATATTAAGAGAAGACAAATAAGATTATTCATTATTAAAGAAACATACAAAAAAGAGTTGCCTACCTGAATTGGCAACTCTTTTTATATGTTAAATTAGTTTCTCAAAATTAACACGTTTATTTAAGTAATACATAATTGGAATACCTATCACCATGACAACAAATTCTCCAACAGCAGTTGTTAAATATGTGATTGGGAATGGTAATCCATATGCTAATTTTAGTTCAATGGCAATTAGGAACATTGAAGCGGTAAAAACGATTGTATTCACGATCATACGTGGAATGATGCTCTTGATCAATTTTGAAGTGATGATTGTAATGAACAATGAAATAACAGTTTGTCCGACTCCAAAGATTAAATCATAAGCAACGATTGGTGAAAAGAAAAAGTTGGCAAGAATAACACCTACTACAATTCCTATGAAATATTTTTTATTAAATACAATTAGGTGGTTAAATATTTCTGAAAGGCGGAATTGTATATTCGAAAATCCGAATGGTTGTACAAAAAAGGTAACTGCTATATATAAAGCAGCAAAAACGCCGTTTATCGCAATCGTTTTTAATTTCATTTTATTTCTCCTTAGTTTTTTTTCGTGGGAGGGTTACGAACCACGTAATTTAACAAACAAGATTTTATTTTATCTGTATGTATAGTATACGTCAAGGGCTAAATGAATTAATTATTAAAAAATACAAGATTTTCTATTAATAAATGAATGTGTTTTATGGTATATTTAAATAATGTATATTATTAATTTTTTATGTAAGTGAGAGGAATGAAGGTATGACCAAAAGTAATAACCCTTATATATTAGTTTTTGGGGTTTCAATATGTGATATTATCGGGTTTACCAAAAAAAATTATCGCCCTTATGATTCGAACCCAGGTAGTGTGAAAGTTTCATTTGGTGGCGTTTGCAGAAATATTGCAGAAAATATGGCGAAAATCGGATTAAATACAAAATTTATTTCAGTCGTTGGGAACGATATGAATGGAATGAATATGATCGAACATTCCAAAAAAATTAGTATGGATATGAGTGAAAGCTTGATCATTGAAGGAGAAGCTACTCCAACTTATTTAGCTATTTTAGATGAAAGTGGCGAAATGGTTTCCGCAGTAGTAGATTTAACAATCACTAACAATTTTACTAAAGAATTTATTCTTTCAAAAGCCGATGTTATTCGAGGTGCTGAATATATGGTAGTCGATGCAGATAATCCAAGCACACTTCAATTTTTATTATCAGAATTTCATCAAGAAACAAAGTTTATTCTTGATCCAGTCTCTGCTGCAAAGGCTTGCAAAATTAAAGATACAATTCAATATTTTCATACAGTTAAACCAAATCGACATGAAGCGGAAGTATTATGTGGTTTTGAAATTGTTTCGATTTCTGACGTTAGAAAAGCTGGTGAATATTTTAGGCAAAAAGGTGTCAAAAACGTATTTATTAGTTTAGATGCGGAAGGAATCTATTATCATAATGGTGTAGAAGAAGGCATTTTAAAGGCCAAAGGAGTATCTGTTGTGAATGTCACAGGAGCAGGAGATGCACTTGTTGCTGGAATCGGATATGGCTATATGAATCAAATGAGTATGGCTGATACAGTTAAATATGCTGTGACAATGTCATCGATTGCTATTTCACATGTTGATACAATTAATCCTAAAATGTGCACGGATTATGTTTTAGATCATATGAACGAATTAGAGTGGGAACATACTTCATTTTAATTGAAATTACCTCATCTTACACATCATGGAAAACGAACATCCAGAAGTGAATTTCAACACCCTTATATAACATAAAAAAATACCCTTGCGACTATGCAAGGGTATTTCATATTTAATTTTCATTTTTTAGCTTCAAATTTAGCGTGTTTGCTTGTTGAATTGTGTTTGAATCTAATCTAATATCACCAGGAGAATTAGCTTTTCCGATGATATATCCTTCAAATGACGCGCCTACAAATTCAAAAATATGCTTAAACTGTAAAATGAGTGGTAATGCTTTTAAACTTGGATTATCCCCACCAACGATGACGACATACATTTTTTTTGTTTTCATTTTTTCTGCAAAATTTAATTCTTTATCTCTTAAGCTTTGAGACCAGCGATCAATAAAATTTTTCATATGTCCACTCATGCCATACCAATATAAAGGAGTTGAAAAGATAATAGTATCATGTTCAAGCATTTCCTTGCTAATTTGCTCATAGTCATCATCAACAGGTTGAAAACCTAATTCTGCATGTCTTTGATCATTGATTGGTCTTATGTTTTTTGTTCGTAATTGAACCTCAGAGACTGAAATACCCTCTGCAATCATTTTTGTTAGTTGCTCTGTATTACCATTTTCTCTTGAACTACCGTGAATAATAAACATGTATATTTCACTCCATTTCCTTCATGTAATTACATATATTTGCTAATTGATATTATGAACTAAATAACTAGTAGAATAAAGTAATGTAACTCAAAGATTGTAAACAAAATTAAATTTTTGAATAATATAAAACGACAGAAATTTCATATAATATAAATTTTTTTGAAGGAATTACAAAAAAGATGTAGAACTTCTTGTATTAGTTGCTACTATAAAAAAATATAAAATGTATCATTGATGGATTCAAATATTCATATAGTAGTAAAGGTTGTTTGTTAGAAAAGGGAGGAATGTCCATATCATCATAAATGATACTCTTTTGAATAATCATACAATGAAAATGTTTTTTTTATGTAGTTTATTTGTTTTGTAAGCGTTTACTTAAAGTTTGTACATAGTTTTTTTCTTCACAAAAATCGTAATTTATAGGAGGAAATCAAGATGAAACAAAATGAATTAACACAAGCAAAAAATAGCTATGATATTTTTCCGGTTCAAGAAGTGCATCATTTAGAAATGTATGTGGGTAATGCTAAACAAACAGCTTATTTTTTTGCGAACACTTTTGGATTTACACCAATCGCTTATTCAGGATTAGAAACAAAAGTACGTGACAAAGTTTCTTATGTTTTAAAACAAGGTAGCATTCGTCTTGTGATTACAGGAACTTTAAAAGAAGATTCTAAAATTGCTGAATTTGTAAAAAAACACGGTGATGGCGTTAAAGATATCGCATTAATCGTAGATGATATCGAAAAAGCGTATCAAGGTGCAGTTAGTAGAGGAGCTATTAAAATCTTACCTCCAACTGAAATTAGTGATGAGTATGGTACAGTGAAAAAAGCTGTAATCGGTACTTATGGCGATACAATCCATACTTTAATTGAGAAAAAAGACTATAAAGGTGTATTTTTACCAGGATTTAAGGATCGTGCGTTTACAATCCCTGTAAATGAAACAGGTTTAGTTGCTGTAGATCACGTTGTTGGAAATGTTGAAAAAATGGAAGAGTGGGTTTCTTATTATGAAAATGTAATGGGATTCCAATCAATGATTCATTTTGATGATGATGATATCAGTACTGAATATTCAGCACTAATGTCTAAAGTTATGACGAATGGAAGCCGTATCAAATTCCCAATTAACGAACCTGCTGAAGGCAAACGTAAATCACAAATTCAAGAGTATTTAGACTATAACAATGGACCTGGTGTACAGCATTTAGCTCTTTTAACTGAAGACATTGTTGATACTGTTACGAAGCTAAGAGCATTAGGTGTTGAATTCTTAAAAACGCCAGATTCATATTATGATATGTTAACAGAACGTGTAGGCAAAATTGATGAAGATATTGAAAAACTAAGAGAATTAAAGATTTTAGTAGACCGCGATGATGAAGGCTACTTATTACAAATTTTCACTCGTCCAATCGTTGATCGCCCGACATTATTTATTGAAATTATTCAACGTAAAGGTGCTAAAGGTTTCGGTGATGGAAACTTTAAAGCGTTATTTGAATCGATTGAGCGTGAACAAGCAATGCGAGGAAATCTATAAGGGGTTGTCACAATGGAAATTAGACCGGATACTTTACCATGGCAAGATGCTTATAAGCTGTTAATTGGTTCAGTTTTACCACGTCCAATTGCTTTTGTGTCAACAAAGAATACTGAAGGTGTAGCGAATGTTGCACCTTTTAGTTTCTTTACAGCAATTTGTGCTGATCCAATGCTAGTTTGCTTTGCTCCAATGATTCGAGGAACAGATGGAGATAAAAAAGATACGCTAAAGAATATCGAAAGCACAAAAAAATTTATTATTAATATTGTAAGTGAAGAAATTTGCGAACAAGTAAATCAAGCTGCAACTGATTTTGCTTATGGAGTAGATGAATTCGAGATGGTTGGACTAACCAAAATTGATGGTACAACTGTGAATGTTCCAAGAGTAAAGGAAAGTTTAGTAGGACTAGAATGTGAACTTTTTGAGCTATTACATTTTGGTGATAACAAAGGTGCTGGTAGTTTAGTAATTGGTAAAGTTGTGAATGTTCATATTAATGATGAATTATATGAAAATGGCAAAATCAATACTGAAAAATTAAATCCAATTGGACGTTTGGCTGGTCACTCATATACAAAAGCAATTACAGACACATTTGCGATTGAGAGAAAAAGGTGAATTATGAAATTTATTACATTTTTATATGAAGGAAAAGAAAAAGCAGGAATATTAGTAGATGACCAGGTGCTTGATATAAATAAATTAAGCAATGGCAAAATACCATCCGATTTACTATCTATTCTAGAAAGCTATGATGAATATAAAAATGAAATTGCTGAATTATCAGGAGTAAGTATTCCACTTTCTTCTGTTGAATTGCGATCACCACTTCCAAAGCCGTCTAGCATACGTGATTTTTATGCATTTGAGGAACATGTTAAAACATCTCGAGGCAGACGAGGTTTAGAGATGATTCCTGAATGGTATGAAGTACCAGTATTTTATTTCACTAATCATAGAGCGGTAATTGGACCAGAGGATAGTGTATTTATTCCTTCTAATTGTAAGCGAATGGATTATGAATTAGAAATTGCTTGTATTATAGGAAAAGCAGGGAGTAATATCTCAGTTGAAGAAGCAGATGATTATATTTTAGGATACACAATTATGAATGACTGGAGCGCGAGAGATCTTCAAGCACATGAAATGAAGGTCGGTTTAGGTCCATCTAAGGGTAAGGATTTTGCAACATCACTTGGACCATGGATTGTAACCAAAGATGAAATTGAACGATATAGAAAGAATAAAAGCTACGATTTGAAGATGACTGCCTCAATAAATGGAAAGGTCATTTCTAGTGGTAATTTTTCTTCAATCTATTACTCATTTTCAGAATTAATTTCACATGCATCAAAAAATGTCACCTTATATCCTGGGGATGTTATCGGATCAGGAACAGTTGGTACAGGGTGCATTTTAGAGCTAGGTGAAGAGAAGCATAGATGGTTAGAAGATGGTGATGAGGTAGAACTTCATATCACCGGTTTAGGAAAGTTAAGAAATATCGTTAGAAAGTGAGGGGAAGATATTGTATTATCGCACTTTAGGTAAAGTACCAAGAAAAAGGCATATTCAATTTAAAAAAGAAGATGGAACACTATTTAGAGAACAGGTAATGGGGACAAAAGGATTTTCTGGTACTCAATCCATTTTGTATCATCACCATATGCCTACATCAGTAATTGAAACTTCATTTTACAAATCACTTAATATCGAGTTTGAAGAGCAATCCTCTTTACAACATCGTCATATTAGAACAAATAATATTGAGAAGACTGGCGATGCATTAGAAGGAAGAATGTACGTATTAGGTAATTCAGACCTATTAATCGCTGTTTGTAATGTTACGGAAGAAAGCCAATATTTTTATCGCAACGGTGAAGGTGATGAAATGTTATTCGTACATTACGGCACTGGTGAACTTCAAACGATGTTTGGAACAATTAGGTACCGAAAAGGTGATTATTTAATGATTCCGATTGGGACAATTTACAAGCTTGTGCCAACTTCGGATACAAAATTATTAATTGTAGAGTCAAACTCTCAACTTACAACGCCAAGACGCTATCGTAATGAATATGGACAAATGCTTGAGCATAGCCCATTTTGTGAGCGTGATTTTAGAGGACCTGAAACATTAGAGACATTTGATGAAAAAGGTGAATTTACGGTATTAACGAGAGCGAGAGGAAATTTATATAAACATGTATTAACACATCATCCATTTGATGTAGTTGGTTGGGATGGTTATTTATATCCATGGGCATTTAATATTGAGGATTTTGAACCAATCACTGGTCGAATTCACCAACCGCCTCCTGTCCATCAAACATTTGAAGGACATAATTTTGTCGTTTGCTCATTCGTTCCAAGATTATACGATTACCATCCAGAAGCAATTCCTGCGCCTTATGTTCATAGTAATGTAAATAGCGACGAAGTACTTTATTATGTAGAAGGTAATTTTATGAGTAGAAAAGGGATTGAACAAGAATCAATCACTCTTCACCCATCTGGTATTCCACATGGTCCTCATCCAGGAAAAACTGAAGGAAGTATTGGCAAAAAAGAAACATTAGAACTAGCAGTTATGATTGATACATTTAAACCACTTTATGTCGTGAAGGATGCTCATGCCTATGAGGATCCAGCTTATATGAGTAGTTGGATAGAAAAGTAGAGTCTTATGATTCTACTTTTTATTTAGAAAAGTGGAACAAGCTCGCCCAGCTCTGAAGGGAATATCTCCATATATCTGAAGAAGTGGTGGTTTATCCACTTCAAAGAAATATGGAATATTACCGAAGAGCTAGCTTGTGGAGCTAGACCGAATGAAAAGCGAAAGCAAGCTCGCCCAGCTCTGAATGGATACATCTACATCTTTCTAAAAGATTCTCTATGAGGTAACATAAAACTAATTTTTAGAAAACTCTAGCAAATAAAACTAGATAAACGACATATGAATATGATAAACTAGCAACATTATACAAAAAATTTGAATATGAAAAGGAGATTTTTGCATGTATGTGAAACCACAAATTTTGACACTTCAAGCTTATAAACCAGGAAAACCTAGTGAAGTAGTCATGAGAGAATATGGTCTCGATAAGGTTGTAAAACTTGCTTCAAATGAAAATCCGTTTGGTTGTTCTCCTAAAGTATTTGAAGAATTAAGAAATGTAGTCAGTAAATTTGCCATTTATCCTGATGGCGCAACAGAGATTTTAAGTGAAAAAGTTGCAAATTTTCTTGGAGTAGCTCCTAATCAATTAATCTTCGGAAGCGGTGCTGATGAAGTTATTCAAATGATTAGTAGAGCCTTACTTACAAAAGAACATAATATTGTACAAGCAGCTTTAACTTTCTCCCAATATTCACATCACGCAGTAATTGAAGGAGCAGAAGTTAGAAGTGTACCACTTGTAAATGGGGTACATGATTTAGATGAAATGCTTGAACAAGTTGATCAAAACACGAAAATAGTATGGATTTGTAATCCTAATAACCCAACAGGTACATACATTAATACACGCCAATTAACAGCGTTTTTAGAAAATGTCCCATCATCAACATTTGTTGTAGTTGATGAGGCGTACTTTGAATATGTATCTGCTTCTGATTATCCTAAAACAATCTCATTATTAAATAAATATGAGAATTTAGTTGTCTTACGTACTTTTTCAAAAGCATACGGCCTAGCATCTTTCAGAATCGGATATGGTGTAGCAAATAGTAAGCTAATCGAAGAAATTAATATCGCTAGATTACCGTTTAATACATCTATGGTTGCACAAGTTGCAGCAATAGCTTCATTAGAGGATCAAGTATTCATTCAAAATTGCGTACAGCAAAACAAAAAAGGTATGGAGCAATATACTGCATTTTTTGATGCATATGGCATTGAATACTATCCATCTCAAGCTAACTTTATTTACATTCCAGTTTCAAATAGCCAAGAAATCTTTACTCGACTAGAATCAAAAGGTTATATTATTCGCGCATTCCCGGACGGAATCCGCATTACAATTGGAACTGCAGCGGAAAACGAAGGATTAATCTTACACTTAAAAGCGATCCTATCAGACAAGTCTGCTATTAAATAAGAACTCAACTTCTCTAAACCAATAATGTATTAGGTTGATTAAGAGAACAAAAATATAATTTAATAATTAATTTGAAGACCAAATCGAGTATGATTTGGTCTTTCGTTTTTTTTGAAATCAATCTTTTAACAATAAATATGTAGTAATACGCAGAAATTCAGATTTGAATTGAATAAATATATGACACTATTAATAGACAGTATATTGAGATGTATATTTTGATTTGTTCAATTATATTTTCTTTATATTAAGAGAGAAATCTAGGGTCCTGTCACGAAAATAGTAAGTAGATGTGCACAAATTAAGAGTTTATGAATGATAGGAGTATAATGATAGGTTTTCTTAGAGTCCACCCAATATAACAAAATGATTGGAACGGAAGGTGCTCGACTCCTGTTGAGTAGCGGGACAGATGAGACCCCACAGGCGCGCGCGCCGAGGAGGCTCATCGCACGCCCCACGGAAAGCGAGCATCCTGGAGTGGAAATCAACGCATTCTCTTTTTTTAGCAACTATTTATCAGTTGGACTTTTGTATCTATTAATTAAAGGAGTTTTTTACCAAAAAATGGAATAAATTATTAGGAGGGATAAAATGTCTAGTAATTTAATAATCATTTCAATATTGTTAGCAAACATACTATGCGTAAATTTATTTGCATTTTTTATTTATAGAAAATCAAAGAATCTATACCTAGCAGCTTTTATCATTTTTGCTCTTGCATGTATTTTAGCGATCGTTGAAGGGATCATTGCAGTGATGATTATTCAGGATGGCTTCGCATTTTTCTTCGGATTAAATGTCGTTGGTTACTGTTTAATTATTAATAGTATAATTGTTTTTCTTTTGGCAATTTTAGTGTCAATTGTTAAATTTTTTAAAAGACTAAATTAATTAAATATTACTGAACAAGTGGTGTGGAGTTGCGATTGCAGCTCCTTTTGAACGTTAATTGGGTATGAAAAATAAGTACAAAACATAAAGACTTATAATATTCCAAATTATTACAAAAAAGGGTATTTTTCTATCTTTGTAGTATTATTTATGATGGGAAAAAAATCCATTAGTATATTAGTAGAGTAAATCGTTTTGATGATCCTGAGATCTGACTAATAGAATAAAAGGAGAAAAGATGGTGATTCGTGTTTTAAATTGAATTCAAATTGAAAAGAAGATTTCTAAATAAGCATATGTATAGAAAATAATAAGTAACTATGAAAATATTTTTTATAAGTTTTGAAAGGTAGGAAAATAAGATGGCAAAAGAGTATCGTTCACGAGAAGAACGTAAACGAATGGAAAAGCCTTCAAAAGGAACTCCTAAAAAACGAGAAGGTATATTAAAGAAAATAATCCTCATCATTTTAACATGTGGTTTAGTAGGCTTATTAGGCGTTGTTGGTACATTTTATTACTTAATCAGTGATGCACCTAAATTAGATACAAAGAAGCTTCAAGTTCCTTTATCATCAACTATATTAGATAAAGATGGAAATGTAATTGCTGAATTAGGGAAAGAGCGTCGAACGAAAGTTTCTTATAGTGAGATTCCTAAAGTTGTAGAAGATGCGTTTCTTGCGACAGAAGATATACGTTTTTATAAGCATAAAGGTGTAGACACTCGCCGCGTCGTTGGTGCTGTTTTAGCAAACATTACTGGCGGATTTGGTTCTCAAGGTGGTAGTACAATTACGCAACAGGTCGTAAAAAATTCATTTTTATCACCAGAAAAAACGATCAAACGTAAGGTACAAGAATGGTATTTAGCATTCCAATTAGAACAAAAATATTCAAAACATCAAATTTTGGAACTGTATTTAAACAAGGTGTATTTTTCAAACGGTTTAAAAGGTCAAGGTGTATATGGAATTGCGAAAGCAAGTGAACGATATTTTAGTAAGGACTTATCAGAAATTACATTACCTGAGGCAGCAACTTTAGCAGGCATGGTACAAAGTCCAAATAACTTTAATCCTGCTAAGCATCCTAAGGCATCTGAAAATAGAAGAAATATTGTTCTTAGCCAAATGAAGAAATACGGATATATTACAGAGGATCAATTTACACAAACAAAAGCGATTCCTATGGAGAAATTAATCAAAGTCCAAGAAGATGAAAGTGTAAAGTATCATTCATTTTTAGATGTAGTCATTGATGAAGTAGAAAAAAATGGAGATGCAAATGTTTATACAGACGGACTAATAATTGAAACAACGCTAGATACTAAGGCTCAAGATAAGGCTGATGAAATCATTAATCGCGGAAAAGAATTTTATCCAAGTGATGAGTTTCAAACAGGATTTGTATTAACTGATACAAAGACAGGGGAAATCAAGGCAGTAGGTGCTGGTAGAAATACTACATCAGGTGGTTTAAATTTTGCAACAGATATAAAAAGACAACCTGGGTCTACGATCAAACCAGTTTTAGATTATGGACCAGCAATTCAAAATTTAAAATGGTCAACAAATCACCAAATTGTTGATGAACCTTATCAATATTCTGATGGAACACCAATTAGAAACTCTGACAAAAATTACAAAGGGCAAATATCAATACGTGAGGCTCTTACAAGATCAAGGAATATACCGGCTTTAAAAACAATTCAAGAAGTTGGCTTAGATCGTTCGCGTGAATTTGGTAATGGACTTGGTTTTAATTTCGAAAAAGATACATTTTACGAGTCTCATTCAATCGGTGGATTTACTGGTGTGTCCGCAATGGAAATGGCTGGAGCTTACGCTGCATTTGGTAATGGTGGAGTGTATATCAAACCACATGCTGTAACTAGAATCATTTATCAAGATAAAACAGAAAAAGTGTTAACACCAGAACCAAAGCAGGCTATGAGTGACTACACAGCATATATGATTACAGATATGCTTAGAGATGTTGTTAAATCGCCAAGTGGAACAGGTGGTTTGGCAAATATTCCTGGGCTTGATATGGTCGGAAAAACAGGTACAACAAATTATCCAGATGATGTAAAAGCTAAATATGGTTTTCCATCAAATGCTACACGAGATAGTTGGTTTGTTGGCTATACACCAGATGTAACTGTTTCGGTTTGGACGGGCTATGAAAAAAATAAAAAAGATCATTACTTAGGACAAAGTTCTGTAAAAATTGCCAAATATATCGCAAAAGATATGTTACAAGAAACAGCAAATTCATTTTCAAAATTCCAAAAGCCAGATTCAGTAGTGGAAATTCGTGATGAATTGTTTATTAAAGGTGAAAAAATGGATGAGGTTCCTAAAGATGAATTATTGGAACCAGCACAAAAAGTTACTTCAAAATTTGATGAAGCAACAGGAAATATTTTATTGAATTGGCAATACCCATCAGACTTATTACCATCAACTACATTTGAAGTAAGTTATGAAGCAAATAAAGTTGCAGGACAAACGCAAAAAGTTCAAGGAACTACAGCAACCATTTCTGGAATTGTGCCAGGAGATATTGTAAAAATTAAAATAGTTGCAACTAGTGAAGATGGAAAGAGTAATCCTGTAACAATTACGGTAGATTTAACATCGGTAGTAGAACCAACTAACCCAACAGATAATGATACTCAAACTGGTGATGACAATGGTAGCGGGGACAATGACGACACAGAAGATGATAATGATGGTATAGATAATGGGAATGGTACTGACGATGGAACTGAAGATGATAATGGTGATCCGATAATGCCAGAGACTACAGATCCAAATAAACCTACTGTACCTACAAACCCAACAAAACCAACAAAACCACAAGAAAGTGGTGGTGTTAAAAATCCAACATCATTTTACTCAGATTCTCAATATACTAATCGAATGACGAAAATGAATACAAAAAATATCAGGGTTTTATCATAATAGAATAATAATATTGAAAAAAAGGATAGGAATGCAGGAGTGTTATCTGCAATTCTATCCTTTTTTGTAACTCAAATGGCCAAATATACAACAATATTTTTTTGAGTCCTTCCTACTAAACTGAATTATTTTATAGATATATATATATCAACTTGACTATTATTTGGGTCAATTGAACGTTCATCATATAATTCAAAGTCCGTTGTAAATGCTCTTTTATTTGTTTTGGACCATTCCCATATATGTTGCCAGGCTTCTACGACCACTTCTTGAACGGGTCCTTTTCTAGTGGTAAATACAATATATTGATTAGGTTCAATCGAATAACTTTTCATTCCATCAGGAATCTGTTCAATATTACTTACTTCTGCTCCAATGGCAAAAGAATATGAACCATTTTCATCAGTTTCATAATTTGTGTAGAGTGCTAGAATGGTTGCGTTCTTTTTACTTTGAATTTGGTTTGCTAATTGATTTGAATAAAATTTTTCCCATTGTTTAGGGATTAAAGCTTTTTCACTCATTTCAATTTGGTTTGTTGTTGTAACAAAGTCACCAATGAAAAACATGGGTTCATTTTTTATTAATACCTTTTCAGTTATAGTCGTCATATAATTCCTCCGATTGGAAAATTTTCTCAATAAATAGTTCGTGATTCTTGTCTTGAATCCCTTTTATTTAAACGGTTTTTGATCTCTTGATTTGAGAAATAGGCAAAAGGTAGTTTTTTAAATATTTAATAAAATAAAATTAAAAGGATTGACAATCCAAACATAATTCTTTAATATTTAAAAAAAATGATAACAAGAAGGAGACATAACTATGTTTTTCGCACGCACGATAAATGGGTTACAACATCATCATCCACCCAGGGTTTGAATCTATGGACAAAAATTGACCGTAGATACAAGCCCTCTTCGTGTTACGAAAAAGGTGCTTGTGTCGTGCCAGAAGGCCATACAGGCATTAACCTGTATGGCCTTTTTATTTTTCCAGAAAGGGGTAGTGAGAAAGTGAATGGGAAATTATTACAAGCTTTGAAAAGCTACGAGTATAAGCGAAAAATGGAAGATTACGTTATAGATCGTGGATATATACCTTTCGAACCTAAAGTTTTCGAGGAATTTGAACATTTTGCCATTCAGAATCCGCGACTACCACGTGAAGAACTAGTCGTTTTACTTTCAGGCAAACAACAAATTCTTTTATTAAGACCGGATATTACGAGTGCATTATTGAAAGAAATATATCCGATCGCCTTAAAAGAAGAAAAATGTAAGATTTTTTATCAATCAATCGTTTATAGAAACAATGAAGAAGGGATCAAAGAGATCAATCAATTTGGAATAGAGAATTTTGGTGAAATAAATGAATCTACTGAAATTGAAATCATTGTAATGGCAATAGATTTATTAAATAAACAACCTTTTATTTTGGAAATAGGGCATACAGGGTTTTTAGAAGGATTATTTAAAGAATGTGATCTTTCAAAAGAACAAAAAAACTTAGTCAAACGACTTATTTACTTGAAAAATTCAGATGAATTAAAAATATGGTCTGAAAAAACAATTCTTTCAAAAGAAGTAAAGCGTGTCCTAAACGAATTATTTAATTTACAAGGAAAGGGGAAAGAAATAAGTTCGTTGCTAACCAGTTGTATTTTAAATAAGCAAATGGATGAAGCAGTAGATAAAATTTTACGATTACAAGAAATAAGTCCAAATATACATGTTGATTTTTCGATAATAAATGAACTTGATTATTATGATGGAATTGTTTTTAAAGGATATTATGATCGACTAAATAAAGAGGTATTAAGGGGCGGACGCTATAAAGTGATTTCTGAAGATTCGGAAAAAACGATGGAAGCAATTGGATTTTCGATTGATACGAATGCTTGGATAGAATGTCAGGAGGTGTCATACAAATGAAATGGCTCATCATTGCGGTAGCAAAGGGGAGATTGGAAGACGAAGTAAAAAAGATTCTAGCTCAAGCTGGACTTGGCAATGTAATTGATTCCGACTCAAGAAAATTAATTTTTGAAGATGATAAAAATCGAATTAGATACTTGGTCGTCAAGCCAGTAGACGTGGCTACTTATGTTGAAAGTGGTGTTGCTGATTTAGGATTCGTTGGAAAAGATGTTTTATTAGAACAAGAAAAAGACGTTTATGAACTGATGGATTTAGAATTCGGTAAATGTATATTTGCTGCAGCAGGATTTCCAAACACTTTGATTGATAAGGGTGAAGAACCATTAAGGATTGCTACTAAATATCCAAATATCACTACAAATTATTTTCAGGATCGTCAAAAAATAGAATTAATCTATTTAAATGGTTCAGTTGAACTTGCACCAATCGTTGGTCTATCTGACATCATTGTAGATTTAGTTGAAACAGGTAGTACTATAAAAGCAAATGGTTTAGTCATCTTAGAGGAAATGATGACAATCAGTGCTAGAGTTATCTCAAATCGAGTTAGTTATCGATTTCAAAATGATCGGATACAACAATTTTTAGACGAAGTGAAGAAAGGGAAGATGGTGTATGCTGGAAATTCTATCAATTGAACAAAAAAGCGAAAAGCTTAATCAAATTCTACATAGAACGGTTCTTCCAACAGCTCAAATTGAAAAAAGAGTTGAAGAAATTCTTTCAGAAGTGAAAGAAAACGGAGATGGTGCAATTCGTAAATATTCCTTCATGTTTGATGAAGTAGACTTAGAAACATTTGAAGTATCTGAGGAAGAAATATCACAAGCATTAAATGAGATAAATGACGAATTAATGGAAGCACTACTTGCTGCAAAGGAAAATATCGAACGGTACCATGAAAAACAACTACAAACAGGTTACAAAATCGAAAATGAAATATCATCAATTCAACAAATTATTAATCCAATTGAAAGAGTAGGAATTTATATCCCAGGAGGTAAAGCAGCGTATCCTTCAACCGTTCTAATGAACGCGATCCCTGCAAAAATTGCTGGAGTAAATGAAATCGTCATTGTAACCCCTCCAAATAAAGAAGGTAAAATTAAAAGTTCAATTCTAGTTGCAGCGAAATTAGCTGGGGTTTCAAAAGTATTAAAAATAGGTGGTGCTCATGCAATTGGAGCACTAGCCTATGGGACTGAAACGATTCAAAGAGTCGATAAAATTGTCGGTCCTGGAAACTTATATGTAGCTTTGGCTAAGAAAAATGTGTCTGGAATTGTTGGTATTGATATGGTTGCTGGTCCTACTGAAGTGGTTATTTTAGCAGATGAACATGCAAATGAAAGATTTATCGCTGCAGATTTAATGGCGCAAGCTGAGCATGATGAAATGGCATCAAGTATCGTGATCACTACGTCAAATGAATTAGCTGAGAAAATTCAACAAGCATCACATGACTTAATAGAAGAACAACCACGTAAAGAAATCATCCAAAAAGCCTTTGAAAACTATGGGGCGATCATAAAAGTCAATTCAATAGAAGAAGGGCTCAATCTTGTAAATCAAATTGCACCAGAGCACGTTGAAATCTTACTTAAGGATTCAGAAGAATATGTGACTAAGATTAAAAATGCTGGGGCAATTTTTGTAGGAGAGTATACACCAGAACCTGTAGGCGATTATTATGCGGGAACGAATCATACATTGCCTACTAGTGGAACAGCTAGATTTACGTCACCATTGTCGGTTAACGACTTCCAAAAGAAAACATCAGTTGTTTATTACAGTAAGGAAGCACTAAAAGCTGCTAGAAATTATATTGAGACAATTGCAAATGAAGAAGGATTATTTGGACATAAAAAAGCAATCAGTATCCGTTTTGAGGAGGAATGAAATTGAGAATAGCTAATATTTCAAGACAAACAAAAGAGACGAATATATATTTAAAATTGAATTTGGACGGAGACGGTAATAGTAATATTTATACCGGAATTGGTTTTTTAGATCATATGGTGACGTTATTTTGCTTTCACAGCGGGGTCGATATGGAACTTAATTGTGTCGGAGACTTAGACGTCGATGATCACCATACAACAGAGGATGTAGGAATTGCAATTGGGAAAGCATTGTTGGAGTCACTTGGTGAGAAAATTGGGATTAATCGTTATGGATCTAGCTATATCCCAATGGATGAAACTTTAGCAAGAGTAGTGATCGATTTTAGTGGGAGACCATATCTTGTTTACAATGCCCGATTAGAGCGAGAGAGAGTCGGGACAATGGATACTCAAAATATTAAAGAATTTTTTAAAGCACTAAGTTCAGAAGCTAAAATGAATTGCCATATGGAAGTTTTATATGGGGATAACGACCATCATAAAATCGAGGCATTATTTAAAGCTTTTGGCAGAGCGGTTAAACAGGCAATTGAAGTCAATTCTACTAAATTACCTTCAACGAAAGGACTTCTTTAAAATGAATATTATCATCGATTATGGAGTTGGAAATTTAGATTCATTAAAAAGAGCATGTGAAGAAGTAGATTTCCAAGTGGTTGTTAGTAATAAAGTTGAGGATATCAAACATGCTTCTTCTATTATTCTACCTGGTGTAGGTGCTTATGAGGCAGCTATGAAGGAATTAAATAATCTTAACATAATAGACATGATTATAGAAAAAGCAAACAATGGAATACCAATTTTAGGGATCTGTCTTGGCATGCAATTATTATATGAATTTAGTGATGAGAATGGTGGATATGAAGGACTAGGGTTACTTAAAGGTACAGTTAAACAAATACCTAATTTTGTAAAGGTTCCACATATGGGATGGAATAAATTATTCTTTAACAAAAACATAAATCTATTGAAATACGTAAATGAAGAAGAATATGTATATTTTGTTCACTCATATTATGTAGATTCTTCAAATGAGGAAGTAGTAGCTTTTAGTGATTATGGTGTGAAAATCCCAGCAATTGTGAATCAAAATAATATAGTAGGTATGCAATTTCATCCAGAAAAAAGTAGTGAGACGGGGTTAAATCTATTAAAAGCATTTAAGGAGCTGTGTTTATATGATTCTATTTCCAGCAATTGATTTGAAGGATGGTAAATGTGTACGTTTAGAACAGGGTGATTTTTCAAAACAAGAGATTTATAGTCGTTCTCCTTTGGAGGTTGCATTGACATTTGAAAAAGTTGGAGCAACTGTACTTCATATAGTTGATTTAGATGGGGCAAGAACTGGTGAAAGACGAAATGCCTCAATCGTTAGAGACATAGTAGAAAATTCGAATTTAGACATTCAATTAGGCGGCGGTATCCGTTCCTTAGAATCAATAACTTTTTGGTTGGAGCTTGGAATTAAAAACGTGATATTAGGAACGATTGCAATCGAAAATATGAACATTGTAAAGGAAGCAGTGGAACGCTACGGGGAGCGAATCATTGTCGGAGTTGATGCAAAGAACTCATTTGTTGCAACCAATGGCTGGGAAAAAGCTACTGCTCAAAATAGCTTTGAATTCTGTAAAAAACTTGAAAAATTAGGTGTGAAATCAGTCGTTTATACTGATATAGCGAAGGACGGAATGCTTAGTGGGCCAAATATAGAAGCATATAAAAAGCTGTCTAGTGAAACGAACTTACAGATTATTGCATCTGGAGGAGTAAGCTCAATTGATGATTTACTATCTCTTCAAAAACTAAATCTTTATGGGGCAATTTCAGGTAAGGCATTGTATGAGAAGAAGTTTTCATTAGAGGAGGCGCTAACATGCTTGCAAGAAGAATCATACCCTGCTTAGATGTTCGAAATGGGCGAGTAGTAAAGGGGAAGCAATTTTCAAGCATTCAGGATGTTGACTCTCCTACAAAGCTAGGGAAATTTTATAGTGATCACGGAGCGGATGAACTTGTTTTTTACGATATAACAGCTTCAAATGAAGAGAGAAATATTTCACTACAATTCGTTTCAGATGTAGCAAAAGAATTGAGAATTCCGTTTTGTGTTGGTGGAGGCGTTCGAACAATTGATGATTTTACAATGCTTTTAAGAAATGGTGCTGACAAAGTGTCGATTAATTCTTCGGCAGTTATGGATCCAGATTTAATTAAGGAAGCATCGGATCGATTCGGTTCTCAATGCGTCGTTTTATCAATCGACGCGAAGAAAAATGATGCTGGCGTATATAAGGTATATATAAATGGTGGTCGAAAAGAGACGGATTTAGAAGTAGGTGAATGGGCTAAACGCGGAGTTGAACTTGGTGCAGGAGAAATTGTCATCAATAGTATCAATGAAGACGGAATGAAATCTGGCTATGATATAGAGCTATTACAAAAAATTACAAGTACAGTCAACGTTCCAGTCATCGCATCTGGTGGAGCTGGGAAACTAAATGATTTTTATGAAGCTATTGAAGAAGCAAATGTAGATGGTGTTTTAGCAGCGTCCGTATTTCATTTTGGTGAGATTCAAATAAGCGATCTAAAAGATTATTTAAATAAGAAAGGTATTTCCATTCGATTATAGGGGGAGTAGTATATGTTTCAGATTCATAACATTCAATTCAATGAAAAAGGATTAGTTCCGGCAATTGTCCAAGATGTTAAAACAAAAGATGTATTAATGCTTGCATATATGAATGAAGTATCGATTCAACAAACTTTACAGACAGGATATGCAACATATTATAGTAGAAGTCGTCAAAACCTTTGGGTAAAAGGTGAAACATCTGGAAATCGCCAGGCAGTAAAATCTATCGCATATGATTGTGATCAGGACACGATTTTAATGCAAGTAGAGCAAAATGGTGTAGCTTGCCATACAGGAAACTGGAGCTGCTTTCATGAAAAGACTGAGATAAGTAGCTCTGATGAGAAATATAATCTAAATATCTTAAATGATCTGTATCAAACAATCGTTAATAGAAAATCAAATCCTGTTGAAGGTTCTTATACTACATACTTGTTTGATAAAGGTATTGATAAAATTCTAAAAAAAGTAGGAGAAGAATCGAGTGAAGTAATCATAGGTGCAAAAAACGATGATACGAATGAACTTGTATATGAAATAAGTGACTTAGTTTATCACGTAATGGTACTAATGGTTGAAAAAGGTGTGAGGCTGGACGAAATTAAAGAAGCGCTAGTAAAAAGAAGAGAGAAGGTACGCTCTTGAAGATTGATGGTCATACGCATACCCACTATTGTCCACATGGAAGTGGAGACAATGTTGAATTAATGATTCAAAAAGCAATAGAATTAGGGTTTGACGAATATCATATCACCGAACACTCTCCAATTCCTTCGTCATTTAAAAGCCGTTTGCAACCATTGGAAGTTATCGATACTCTAGCAATGAATGAGAAAGAAGTAGACGGTTATGTCAAAGAAATGATCGCCTTAAAAGGAAAATATAAAGATAGAATAACAGTCAAAGTTGGTTTTGAATTAGATTACTTACCTATGGATACAGAGTGGACAAAACACTTTCTGCATGAATATGGAAAATACTGTGATACGGGCTTATTATCTGTGCATTTTTTAGAAGGACTAGATGGATGGCGTTGTATTGATTATCAAGCAGAGGATACACTTGATGGACTAGTAAACTATTATGGTAGGGTTGAAGATTTCCAATTAGCTTATTACGAAATCGTAAAGCAATCAATTTTAGTAGATTTAGGACAATATAAACCAAAAAGAATTGGCCATATGACTTTATGTAATAAATTTAAACAATTCCTACAGTGTGAAGAAACGAAAGTAATCAAGGAGAATCAAATCGATATCTTACATCTAATCAAACAAGAGCAATATGAACTGGATGTAAATACTGCTGGATTATTTAAACCATATTGTGGGGAAGCGTATCCTCCAATTGATGTAATTGAATATGCAAGACAATTAAGAATTCCCCTCGTTTACGGTTCTGATTCTCATGGTGTGAAGGATATTGGTAGAGGTTATGAAATGGTCAATTTAGTGTAATGATAAAAACAGCCGATCCTAAAGTGGTCGCCTGTTTTTTGTTTTGCGCTATGATCTTACATATATGAATGAACAAATGTCGTTTCATAAAAATGAAATACATGATTTAATGAACAACATACTCAAGTAAGAACAATCATAGTGAACAAGGAAATTAAACTTTAAATGCCGAAATAAATAGTAAGAAGAATTTTATTCTACAATATAAATTTGTAAATTTGAAAGAAGGATTATCGCATGGCAGAAACATATAAAATGAAAGTTTCCAATCAACATTTACACGCATCATTTAGTAAAGAATACGAACCAATTATGACAATACGTTCTGGAGATTCTATTGAATTTAATACGATTGATATAGGCTGGGGAATTAATGAAAAAAGCGGGGAACGAATTCGTTATCAATCAAGGGAACAAGAAGAAGCCTGGGGCCATCCAATGGTGGGGCCTATTTATATTCAAGATGCAAAACCTGGTATGACACTCGAGGTAAAAATAAATAAAATAATAACAGGCTGGTACGGTTGGAATTGTGCTGGAGGTAAAATTAACTGGCAAAATAATGTTTTAAATATAACAGAGTCACCTGAAGTAACATTAAATTGGACGATAAATGAAGAAAACAAAACCGCGAAAACACATGTGAAAGATCAAGAATTTACTGTTCCACTTAAACCATTTTTAGGTGTATTGAGTACATCGCCAAGTGAATCAGGTGTTCATTCAACCATCCCGCCAAGATACTGTGGGGGAAATATTGATTGTAAGGAATTAGTTGAGGGAAGTACAGTTTATCTTCCAATTACTGTAGAAGGGGCACTGTTTTCTGCTGGAGACGGACATGCAGCCCAAGGAGATGGTGAAGTTTCTGGTCAAGCGATTGAATCTCCTTTTGACCAAGTAAATCTTACACTGACAGTTATTGAAGACTTACAATTGAAAATGCCTCGAGCAAATACTCCTGCAGGTTGGATCACTTTTGGTTTTGATGAGGATTTAAACATAGCTACAGCAATAGCTTTAGAAGGAATGATTAAGTTAATGCAGGAAATCTACCAGATAGAAAAAACGGAGGCAGTTGCTTTAGCTAGTATATGTGTAGATCTTAAAATTACCCAGATTGTTAATCAAGTAAAAGGCGTTCATGCAATATTACCTCATAATCATCTTTTTTCATCGGTTGTAGACAAAAGTAAAGAGTAGAAAAAGTTGCGTTTCTGTCTTATGCAGGAGCGCACTTTTCAATCATAAGTAAAATAGAATACAAAGTAAGATTGAACAGACAATTTATCATTTAGTATTGGAGGCAACAGCGTTGAGTCAGCTAAATACTTTATTTCGAAAAAGGATTGGGTTTACAGAAAGTAACAAAATATCATTCTCTGACTTAGAACATATCCTAAAGAAAACTGCATTTAACATACCATTTGAAAATATATGCATTATTAATAAAAATTCAAATGAAATCACAAAGGATAGCTTAATTAGGAAAATTTTATTAAAAAATGAAGGTGGTCTTTGTTATGAATTAAATGCCATTCTGTACCTCTTCTTAATCGAAAATGGTTTTAAGGCGAGTCTTGTAAGTGGAGTTGTTTATGATCCTGTAAAGTCTGAATACCAAAATATTGGAAGAACACATGTTACGATTCTTTTATCACATGAAGGTCAAACTTATTTAATTGATACGGGTTTTGGAGCGAATTTACCTTTAAAGCCAGTGCCATTAAATGGGGATATAGTCATTTCTCATAATGGAGAATTTCGTATAATAAAAGAAAAAACAGCATATGGCGACTATATTTTGGAAATCAAATTAAAACATAAAGATATTGACTGGAGAATTGGTTATGCGTTTGATTCAGAGACAACGATCGATGAGATTTCAGATTTAAATGAGATTCAAACGATTATCAAAGAACACGAGAAGTCTCCATTTAATAAGAATCCGTTAATCACAAAACTGACAAATGAAGGCAATGTGACATTAACAAATACTTCATTCACCCAATGGAAAAATGGCACAGTTTTGAAAGAAGATATTGAAAGTGAGAAATTTAAAGAGTTGATGAAGAAGATTTTTAATCATAAAGAATAGAGTTTTGAGTAACAGTGGTTGCATAGGCAACCTTTTTCAATGTTGTAGGGAAAGTATAATATGATATTTACTATATTTTTTGGGGTTGGCAATTTTCCTAATAACTGTTATTCTAATTAAGCGAAAAATTAGAAATGGGGGAATTTTCATGCAAATTATACAGCAATCAAATCAAGAAGATACTGACTATATTAGACAGAAAGTTATTGAATATAATATGTCTAAACTCCCAGAAAAACTATTAAAGCCAGTTGAAAAAGTAAGTTTCATCTTAAAAAATGAACATGAATCGATACTTGGAGGTATCACCGGTACTATAAAATATAATCATTTACATGTTGATTTTTTATGGGTAGATGAATCCCAACGTGGAACTGGTTATGGCAGTAATTTATTACATAAAATTGAAGAGCTTGCAAAAGTGAAAAAATGTAGATTGATTGTACTAGATTCTTTTAGCTTTCAGGCACCAGAGTTTTATAAAAAACATGGATATAAACAATTCGGCGTATTAAATGATTATCCAGAAGGGTTTAGTCAGCATTTTTTTGAAAAGAGACTAAAAGACGAATAATTGTAAGAATCTGTTTTACAGTTTAATAATTTAATAGAGAAACGAAGGTAGAATAATAATGGAATTACTAAAATTTCACAAAAACATTAAGATTCGACTACTCGAATCTTTTTTGAGTTCAGCAATTGGAAGTATGATTTTTCCCTTTATGGCAATTTATTTATCTAAACATTTTGGTGTGAAATTAGCTGGATTACTTTTACTAGTTAATGTATTCATTGGGATTGCAATGAACTTTTTTGGAGGTTATTTTTCAGATCAATTTGGGCGAAAAAAAACAATGGTCTTTGCAGAAACATTAAGATTATTTGCTTTCGTAGCGATGATGTTCTGTAATTCGCCTTGGTTTTTTTCTCCAATCATTACATTTTTCATGATGACTGTTAATAGTATTTGCTGGGGCTTAGCAGGACCTGCAAATCAAGCTATGTTAATTGATGTGAGTAAACCTGAAGAACGAAAATTGATGTATTCTATAATGTATTGGTCAAATAACTTATCAATTGCAATTGGTGGAATTATGGGAGGCTTTTTATTCAAAACGTATTTATTTGAACTATTATTGGCTCTTTCAATTGCATCATTTATAACATGGTTTTTAATTACATTTTTCGTTGATGAAAGTATGAAAACACAACAATCTGAGATGAAAACAATTAGACTACATGTGAATAAAATGTTTTCGAATTACCGGGATGTATTTAAAGATAAGCTCTTTATTCTTTATGTTATGGCTGGTTTACTCGTCCTTTCAATGGAATTTCAATTAACAAATTATATTAGTATTCGAATAACAAATGAATTCCAAACACAGCAATTGATGGATTGGCATTTTGGAGAAATCGAAATGATCGGATTCCTACGAACTGAAAATACAATTCTCGTTGTGATTATGGCATTATTTGCTACAAAAATTGTAAAGAAAATGAATGATCAGCAAACACTTATTTGGAGTTGCGTGGTATTTGTTTTTGGGTATGCAATCATTTCATATAGTAATTCTATTTGGTTACTATTTGCTGCGATGTTTGTAGCAACAGTAGCAGAAGTGTTACGTGTCCCTGTACAACAAAATTATATGGCTCATTTACCTTTAGAAGAAACAAGAAGTTCTTATATGGCCGTTGCTGGTTTAACGTTCAACTTAGCTATGCTAATCTGTTCGATTACAGTTGCAATTAGTGCATTTTTATCTAGTTTTTCAACATCAGTCTTTTTAACAAGTTTAGGTGTTATTGGTATCATTATTTTTGTTCGCATCATACCAGCATTAGAGCGACGTGTAAATGGAGAAACGATATCTGTTCCAAGTAAGTCAGTCGAGAACAATGGATAATTTGAAGTTTTATGTTTCTGAGTTGCTATAGGCAACTCTTTTTTTTTGAATGTTTTAGAAGGGGAAAATTTGTAGAATTGATATTGAAAAATAAGTTTAACTGTGCATTTGTCGTTTTTTAGTGAATGAAAACATCTAAACAAACCATTTTAATGCCAATTAAATATGTTAAAATATGGAAAAAGGTTAAAGGTGTGAGGATATTGAAAGAATTGAGATACATAACAATTAATTCACTATTACTTCTGGCGATTGTACCATTATCTTTAGTTGGTTATTTTTTTGCAGTACATCATGAATCTTTATTTTTTATTTATGAATGGCTACTTTCAATCATTGTTGCTGGTGTTTTCATCTTAGCAATTATTGGGATTGTAAAAATACAGAGTAAATTAAAATGGATATCAATCTCGATCCTTGCTTTTATGATTCAATTTTCAGTTCTTAGTTTATTTTTAGGACCTTTTACAAAATATCCTTTATTTATTCTATATTATTTTATTGCTACGATTGCTTTTGTTCTATTTATTTTAGCAATTAGAAAAGTAGACAAATTTAAGTTCATCCCAATTATTTTTACTGTTTTATCGATTATATTAACGCTTTATATGATTTTGCTAAATAATTTATGGGGTAAGGATTTAAGCTAATTGGTATTAAGTGTATATGAATGAAAAGCTACTCTTGTAGCTTTATTTTTTTGGTCGAACATTTTATTGTTAAATGTGAAAGAGTAATAAACATTAAAATGATTACTTTTTCTAACTTTTAGTACATTAAGATGTAACAAAAAAACGAGCTAATGAAGTGATTAGTCTAAATAAAATATTAAATAACATATTTTTCCATATTTGACAATATTTGAAGATTGTATAAGGAATAAATAAAGAATACAATCAAATTGTTAAAAGTTTCACAAATTGAATCCAATAAAGTATATCAATTACAAATTTTTTTAAGTGTTTATGTGAAATGTATCACAAAGTCGATAGGCAGTTTTAAAAAATGACTTATGTGGAACTGTTTAACAAATAATTAGATTGGAGACAGTCAACATGAAGATAACACTAGGCAATAAAGTAGTTTTAATTGGAACAGGTGCAGTGGGATCTAGTTATGCTTACGCTCTTATGAATCAAGGAATATGTGATGAATTAGTTTTAGTAGATTTAAATGAAGAAAAGGCTAAAGGTGATGTAATGGATTTGGACCACGGTATCGTTTATGCACCAAGTCCAATCAATATAAAATTTGGTTCATATGAGGAATGTGAGGATGCTGCAATTGTTGTGATTTGTGCCGGTGCTGCACAAAAGCCTGGTGAAACTAGATTAGATCTAGTTAGTAAGAATGTAAAAATATTTGAAGTGATCGTAGAGAAAATCATGAACTCTGGATTTAATGGAATATTATTAGTAGCAACCAATCCAGTCGATATTTTAGCTTATGCAACTTGGAAATTGTCTGGTCTTCCTAAAGAAAGGGTAATAGGTTCTGGAACAGTATTAGATTCTGCAAGATTTCGTTATCTATTAGGTAAAGAATTTGATACCGCGCCTAATAGTGTACATGGTTATATTATCGGTGAACATGGCGATTCACAAGTTCCAGTTTGGAGTTTAGCAAATATCTCAGGTACAATGTTAGCTCCTCAATTATCAGAAGATCGACAAGAAGAGTTAGCAATTCAAGTAAGAGATGCTGCTTACAAAATCATTGAGTCAAAAGGTGCAACCTATTATGGAATCGCGATGGGATTAGCAAGAATTACTAAGGCAATATTGAAGAATGAAAATGTAGTTTTACCTGTAGGTGCACTGTTAGATGGAGAATATGGGCAAAAAGACGTTTATATTGGCGTACCTTCTGTAATAAACCGAAGAGGGATAAAAAATATAGTAGAACTTTCTTTAAATACAAATGAATATGAAAAGCTCTTCAAGTCAATAAAAACACTTAAAGATATTCAAACACAAATATGGGAATAATTAGAATCAATACATCACAAAATTTTATTTTGAGGAGTATACATTATGTTAGTAGATGATTTTAATCCATTCAATAATCTTGGCATTTCAGCATTAGTTGCAGCCATTCCAATTTTTTTATTCCTTCTATGTTTGACTGTGTTTAAAATGAAGGGTATTTATGCTGCATTAATAAATTTATTAATAACGTTCGTGATTGTTCTTTTCTTCTTTAAATTACCATTTGGAGAATCAATTGGTAGTGTAATACAAGGTACAATACAGGGTATATGGCCAATTGGCTATATTATTGTGATGGCAGTCTGGTTATATAAAATAACCGTAAAATCAGGTAAATTTGATATTTTGCGTGGTAGTATTGTCGGTATATCAAAAGATCAACGGATACAGTTTTTATTAATCGGATTTTGTTTTAATGCTTTTCTTGAGGGAGCAGCTGGATTTGGTGTACCAATTGCAATTTGTTCGGTCTTATTAGTTTCAGTAGGTTTCAAACCTTTACAGGCTGCGATGCTTTGCTTAATAGCAAATGGAGCTTCAGGAGCTTTTGGAGCAATTGGTATTCCGGTTGGAATTATAGACACATTTGGTCTAGAAGGTAATGTAACTTCTATGAAAGTTTCGATGATGACTGCTTTAACTTTACCTATTATTAATTTTACTATACCGTTTCTATTAATTTGGTTAATTGATGGTATAAAGGGAATAAAAGAAGTATTACCAGCGATTTTAGTAACTTCAATAACGTATACAATATCCCAAGCATTTATGACAATATTTATTGGACCAGAGTTAGCAGATATCATACCTTCATTACTAACAATGGGATTATTGGCACTATTTTCAAAAAAATGGCAACCAAAAAATATTTATTTAATTAATGGTAATGCATTTAAATATGAAAATATTTCTAAAAAAGATATGTTGAAAGCTTGGTCTCCATTTTATTTATTAACACTATTTGTTTTATTATGGAGTTTAAAATCTTTTAAAGCATTATTTGCTGAAGGTGCAATTTTTGCATCAAGTGTTCTTAAATTTATCATTCCTGGATCTTCTATAAATGTAAGTATTGATATAATCGGAGCAACTGGCACAGCAATCCTTTTAGCGGCATTGGTGTCAGTAACAACTACAAAGACGATTAATCTCAAGGATAGTCTTGCTCTTTTAAAGAAAACAGTTTCTGAATTTTGGATTCCAATCATAATGATTTGTGCGATTATTAGTATTGCAAAATTAATGACTTATGGCGGTTTAACAATTGCAATAAGTCAAGCCTTAGCTACAACTGGAGATTTCTTCCCGTTATTATCACCAATTTTAGGTTGGATCGGAGTGTTTATGACAGGTTCTGTTGTAAATAACAATACATTATTTGCTCCAATTCAAGCCCATGCTAGCAGTATCATTGGGACGAATCCAGCGTTATTAGTTTCAGCAAATACTGCTGGAGGAGTTATGGCCAAACTTGTTTCACCACAATCAA
>Ga0209676_1001190_pt1 | contig 28007 bp, 22 predicted proteins | sample AraplaCvi_mLB_r2_FD_184282 | JGI IMG/M metagenome (GOLD analysis project Ga0209676, IMG submission 184282) | Arabidopsis root microbial communities from North Carolina, USA - plate scrape MF_Cvi_mLB_r2 (SPAdes) (version 2) | ecosystem: Host-associated > Plants > Roots > Endosphere | place: USA... | reverse complement strand
CCAGAAACCCTTGGCGACCGGCACCTGCGCCTGGTCGATGTCGGCGGCGATGTCGATGCGCGGACGCGAACCGTCGCCCTGCCACCACATGCCGCCGCGCGCACGCACGCCGAAGCCCTGCCCCTTCACTGCAAGGTCCGACGTGCCGACGCGCCAGCCCGCCCCTTCGCGCCAGCCACCGATCGAGCCCTGCAACGACACGGTGTGCGCGACGCCGAAGCCGCGCGGCCAGTCAAAGCGCATCGGCGAAGCCGGATCGACATCGAGCGTGAAGCCGTCGGCATCGCCGAGGAACTGCCCGGCCAGTCCGCTCACACCCGGCGCATTGCCGACCGCGTCGAAACCGAATGCGCCGATGCGAGCCTGCGCACGCAACGCACCGCCGCGCACGCCGGTGACTTCGACGTTCTCCAGCCAGGCGCGTGGACGCGTGTTGTGCAGCCACACCCGCAAGCCCGGATCGAGGCGGTCGCTCAGCGATGCGGCGGTGAGCAGCGGACCTGCATCGATGCGATCGGCCAGCAGCGCATAACGCGAGCCACCGGCCACGACGAGGCCATCGAGTTTCTGCGCCTCCTTGCCGGTTTCGATGCGCAGCGTCCTGGCGTCGGCGCGCCAGCCGCCGTCGATGACGCGCCAGCGCGCCAGCGCCGCCACGCGCGAGAACTGCACGCGCGGCACCGCGCCGCCGGCCAGCGGTGCGCCGCGCAGGCCGACGCGATCGAGCGCCACGTCGGCGGTCACCTGCGTGATGCGGTGATCGCGCAGTTCGGCCCAGGCTTCGGCGCGACCTTCGCCCGATTCGCTGCCAACGCCTGCAACCTGCAGTAGCGGCGCCCACGCGGCCAGGTCCGCACGACGCGCGCCGATGTAGGCGCGGCCATCGCCCTTCACGCGATCGAAATCGAGCACCGTATCCAGCGGCGAGGACGCCGCACCGGCGACATTCACGCTGGGCCATGCGCGGACGCCGGCGCGCACGCGCGGACCGTCCACGCGCAGGCGCAGGTTGATGCGCGGGATGTGCGCGTCGATGCCCAGGGTGGGCGCGATCACCGTGATCTTGCCGTCGATCACCTGCAGCTCGCCGAGGCCTTCCAGCGCGGTGAACGGATCGGTCTGCTGCGGCTGCTCCTGCCCGGGCAGGCCGCGCACCTGCCAGCGGCCGTCGTCGGCGCGCTCGAGCGTGAGGTCCAGGCCACGCAGGCGCAATTCGGAGAACGCGTGCCCGGGCAGCAGGCCGGCGTAGACGGACACGAGCATTTCCGTGTCGCCGACGGTGAAGGCCCGCTCGCCCGCGCCGATGCGCAGGTTGTCCAGCCGCAACAGCGGACCGCGTCGGGTCCAGTCGGTTTCCACGCGATCGAACGTCACCGGGCGCCCGGCACGCTCGCTCAGCCATGCGGCCACGCGCTGCGGATTGCTTTCGGCCAGCGGCAGCACCTGGCTGGCGATGGCCAGCACCAGCGCGATCAGCACCAGCGATAGCGCGATGAGATAGCCCAGTCCTCGACGGGCGATGCGCATGCGGCGGCGCAACGGAGTGGGCATGACGGTCAGGGGTTCTCGTGGAGCGGGAACAGGGAACGGGGAACGGGGAATGCGGCGCTTGCGGCGCCAGTGGCCTTGACGCCACTACGGTCGTACGAAGCACCGAGGGAGCGATTGTGCGACGGGCCACGCCAACGCAGCGTTACCGATCCATTCCCCGTTCCCTGTTTCCCGTTCCCGCTCTTCCCGTCACAGCAGGACGACATCGAACTGCTCCTGCGCGTACTGGTCGTCCGCCTGGAAGCGGATCGACTTGCCCAGGAATTCCTCCAGTTCCGCCACCGCCGCCGATTCCTCGTCGGTGATGCGCGCCACGACCTTCGTCGAGGCGATCACCATCAGCCGCGGCGCGTCGAACTGGCGCACCTGGCGGACGATGTCGCGGAAGATCTCGTAGGTCACCGTTTCGGGCGTCTTCAGCGTGCCGCGGCCGCCGCATTCATGGCAGGGCTCGGACAACTGGCGCTCCAGGCTTTCTGTGGTGCGCTTGCGCGTCATCTCCACCAGGCCCAGCGGCGAGAACTCGTACACCGTGGTCTTGGCGTGGTCGCGCGCCAGCGATTTCTCCAACTGGCGCAGCACCTGACGCTTGTGCTCGGCATCGGTCATGTCGATGAAGTCGATGATGATGATGCCGCCCAGGTTGCGCAGGCGCAGCTGGCGCGCCACCGACTGCGCGGCCTCCAGGTTGGTGCGGTACACCGTTTCCTCGAGGTTGCGCTGGCCGAGGAACGAACCGGTGTTGATGTCCACCGTCGTCATCGCCTCGGTCTGGTCGATGACCAGGTAGCCGCCGGACTTGAGCGGCACTTCCTTGTCCAGCGCACGCTGGATCTCGTCCTCGACGCCGTACAGGTCGAAGATGGGGCGCGCGCCGGTGTAGTGCTCGATCTTCTCGTCCAGCCCGGGCATGTACTGCGCGGCGAACACGCGCAGGCGCTCGCAGGTCTCGCGCGAGTCCACGCGCACCTTCTCCACGTCCTTGCGCATCAAATCGCGCACCGCGCGCAGCGGCAGGTTGAGGTCTTCGTACACGCGCTCGCCGACCTTCGCATTGCGTGCACGCTCTTCGATCAGGCCCCACACGCGGCCCAGGTACGCGACGTCCTCGGCCAGTTGCTCTTCCGGCTGGCCCTCCGCGTTGGTGCGCACGATATAGCCGTGGCTGTCGCCCGTCGGAGAGAGCGAGGCGATGTGGGCCTTCAGGCGCGCGCGTTCGGCTTCATCCTCGATGCGCGCCGACACGCCGACGACGCGCGTGCGCGGCAGCAGCACGAGGTAACGCGAGGGAATGCTGAGCTGCGTCGTCAGCCGCGCGCCCTTGCTGCCGATGGGATCCTTCACCACCTGCACCACGATTTCCTGCCCTTCGCGCAACAGCTCGGCGATGGGGCGCGTGGGCGTGGGCGGCAGCGGCGCTTCCTCGCCTTCGCCCGCGCCTTCGGCGACGGGCGTCGGCTTGACGATGTCGGCCGCGTGGAGGAACGCCGCGCGTTCCAGCCCGATGTCGACGAACGCCGCCTGCATGCCGGGCATCACGCGCTGCACCTTGCCCTTGTAGATGTTGCCCACCACGCCGCGACGCCAGCCGCGTTCGATGTGCAGCTCCTGCAGCATGCCGTTTTCGACGACGGCGACGCGCGTTTCGCGCGGGGTGACGTTGACGAGGATCTCTTCGCTCATGCGGCGGCTCCCCGGGTTTCATTCGAACACTTGTTCGACACGGTCGAACACGGACAGACGCGGATCGATTCGGCCATGGCGATGTGGTGGGTCTGGGGCGTCGGAGGGTCCGGGCGGCGTTCGTGCATCGCAACCTCCGTCTTCATCCGCTGTTATCCGCCGTGGCCGGCGCCGGGATCGTGTCGTCCAGCAGGCCGAATTCGCGCAGCAGCGTGGCCGTCTCGAACAGCGGCAGCCCCATCACGCCGGAGTAGCTGCCCGACAGCCGCACGGTGAAGGCCTCGGCCAGACCCTGGATCGCGTAGGCCCCGGCGCGCCCGTGCGATTCGCCGCTGGCGACGTAGGCGTGGATCTGCGCCGGGGTCAGCTGCGCGAAGGTAACCTCGGACACCGACACCAGCTGGCGTTCGCGCGAGGGCGACACCAGCGACACCGCCGAGATCACCTGGTGGGTGCGGCCGGACAGGCGCCCCAGCATCCGGGCCGCGTCGGCGTCGTCGGCGGGTTTGCCGAACACCTCGCCGTCCAGGACGACTTCGGTATCCGAGCCCAGCACCACGGCCGTGGGATTGCCGACCACGTGCAGCAGGCCGGCGCCGGCCTTCTCGCGCGCGACGCGGCGCACGTAGTCTTCGGCGGGCTCTTCGGGCTGCGGGTGTTCGGGGATGTCGATGTCGAGCAGGCCGAAGTCGGCGCCGGGCCGGCCGGACAGGAGCCGGCCCAGCAACTGGCGGCGACGAGGGGATTTGGAGGCGAGATACAGCATGTCGCGAAGCATAACCCGCGCTGACTGGGGCGCCCGCCCGCGCATCATCGTCAACCCCGACGAAGCTCACGAATCGTTCACCGGATCGCCAAGACCCTTCGAGGATGTTTGAAGATGGGTCCGTTCGAAGATGGGCCCGTCGCCTGACGGCCCTTCCAACCCAAGGAGTTGTCATGCACCAAGTGTCCCGCCTGTCCCTGCGTCCCCTCGTCCTTGCTGCCGTCCTCGCCCTCGGAGCCGTGCCCGCCGTGAGCCCCGCCCAGACCACGCCCTTTGTCGCCACCGAAGGCACCCTGCTCAACGTATCGGCCCAGGCCGAGGCCCGCCGCGCGCCGGACATCGCCACGCTGTCGACCGGCGTGGTCACGCAGGCCGCCGATGCCAACGCCGCCATGCGCGCCAATGCCGAGCAGATGGCGAAGGTCGTCGCGGCGATCAGGGCCGCCGGCATCGCCGAACGCGACATCCAGACCAGCGGCGTGAACCTGAACCCGCAATACAAGTACGGCGACAACCAGCCGCCGACGATCACCGGCTACCAGGCGATCAACAACGTCAACATCGTCGTGCGCGACATCGCCAAGCTCGGGAAGATCATGGACGCGCTGGTCGCCACCGGCGCCAACCAGATCAACGGCCCGACCTTCGACCTGGACGACGCCAAGAAGGAAGCCGCCTACGACGAAGCGCGTCGTTCGGCGATCGAGAAGGCGCAGGCCCGGGCCGAGATGTACGCCAAGACGCTGGGCAAGAAGGTGCGCCGCATCGTCAGCATCAGCGAAGGCGGCGGTTTCGCCCCGCCGCGCCCGATGCCGATGATGGCGATGAAGGCGATGGATCGCGCCGAATCCACGCCGATCTCACCGGGCGAGAACGTTCTGTCGGTCAGTCTGGACGTCGTTTTCGAACTCGGGAACTGACATGTCACAGTCCGGCAAGACCGCTCCGCCTGCTTCCGACCCCAAGTCCGGCCGCAATCCCGGATACGCGGAGACCGAACCGCGCGATCGCGAAGACGCACACACGCCCAAGCGTCGCGAGAAACCCCATCCCGACGATGGCGGACTGGATCGCAAGCCGGAGACGGGGCCCGAGCCGGACTGAACCCATCAACGTCGTTGCCACGAGGGCCCGCATCGCGGGCCCTCTGCTTATGGCATAGGCGAACCTGCCGATGAGCGCGCGACACGTGCATCGCGCTGCCTCGATCCAACCCCGTCGCAGTGCTTCGCGCGTTAGCCGTCCGTGCAACCCACAGGAGGCAACGCCATGGCACACGCACACGCGATTGGATTCTCCCTTTCCGCGCGCGAACCGATGGACGTCAGCCGCATCGCGGCCTGCGCCGGCACGATCGCCATCAACGTCGCCCTGATCCTGCTGTTGTTGGCGCCACTGTCGGGTCGCCTTCCGGACCTGCCTTCGAGTGCGAAGGACCCGGTGCTGGTCCTGTGGCAGCCGCCGCGCCCGAAGATCGTCGAGCCGCCCGTGCCCGTGCCCGTCTTGCCGCAACCGCAGACTGCGACCATCCAACCCGTGCGTCAGCCGCAGCACGTCGCGCCCGTGGACACACCCGTCGTCGATCCCCAATCCGGGGATATCGCGATCGAACCGCCGGACATCGCGCCCGGTCCGGAGCCTACGCTCGATCCCGTGCCTTCTTCGGGCGAGCAGTTGCAGGCATTGCGCTCTCCGCCGCCGCCCTATCCCGCCGAAGCGATGCGCAACGGCCTGAGTGGCGTGGTCGAACTGGAGATCCGCGTGGGAGTCGACGGTCGCCCGCTCGACGTGCGAATCGTGCGCAGCAGCGGACACCGCGTGCTCGACCAGACCGCACGTCGCACGGTGCTGTCGAAGTGGACGTTCGTGCCGGCGACGCGCGATGGACATGCGGTCGAGGCACTGGGGCGGGTGCCGATCGAGTTCGTGTTGTAACGCGTCAACGCGCACGCCGGGGAATCTTTCGCGTATCTCCGGCGTGCGCCCTTACCCAGAATTTCCCGTTGGCTTGCGCATGCCGATGCACGACACCGTCGGACATAGGAAGCCGTCGTTCATCACGCCAACAGGAAGGTTCAATGCACCACGTCACAAACAGGCTGCATCCGCTGTCGCTTTCCCTCCAACTCGCACTCGCCGCAATCGTGGTTCCCTCCATCGCCGACGCGCAGACGCTCCACGCCGGACCGGGCACAAATGCAAACACGACGGGAGCCACGTTCAACGACTCCGCCACGAATGGCTACACCTTCCTCGCCGAGGACGGCGGCACCATCCAGGGCGACGCCACCGTCCACACTGCAGGCGACTATGGCGTCGGCCTGCTTGCCCTGAGGCAGGGCACCATCTCGCTGTCGGGTTCCACGATCACCGCAAGCGGTGCCGATGGAACGGGCGCATGGGCAGAGGATGAGGGCCTGGTGTCCCTGGTGGACAGCACGATCACGGCATCCGGCGCACGCGGCACCGGCGCGGTTGCCTACGATGGCACCATCGAAATGAAGGGCGGTTCGGTCACCGTCGGCGCGAGCGGCGGCAATGCCGTGGTCGCCCACGGCAACAAGGGCACGCTGAACTCCTCCGGCCAGAGCCTGCACACGGCGGGCGTGGGCACGGATGTCGTGCGCGCGGAGAAAGGCGGCCACGTCACGCTGACCGGTAGCAAGGCGCTAGCCGATGGCACCGGCAGCCGCGGCATCATCGCCGTGGGCGCCGGCAGCACGGTCGATACGGACGGGGCGGAAATCGCCGTCGACGGCCCGGCGTCCCATGGCGTGGTCGCCACGGCCGGCGGGACGGTCAATCTGGTCGATTCCAAGGTCGCGTCCACCGTCACTGCGAACAACAGCGGCCTGTTCGCCACGGGCGCGGGCAGCTCGATCAACGCCAGCGGCACCGACGTGACGTCGACCGGCAAGACCTCCGTCGGTGCCAATGCGCAAAGCGGTGCCACCGTGCGCGTGGATGGCAAGTCGCTTATCACGGTCAGCGGCGATGGTTCGCATGGCGCGTTGGCCATTGGCGCAGGCAGCACGGTCGCGCTCGACGACGCGGCCGTGGAAGCGTCCGGAAGCGCCGGATGGGGCGCTCTGGCGCTCGACGGCGCACAGTTGGACGTGACGAACGGGACGACTGTAGTGGCCACAGGCGCCAACGCCATCGGCGTTCATGCCGAAAACGGCGCCGTCGCCCGAGTCGACGGCGACTCGCACATCACCGTCTCTGGGGACAAGTCCCGCGGAGTTAACGCCCACGGTGCCGGCACCATGCTGACGGTCGATGGGTCCAGCATCGAATCGTCCGGCGCCGGCAGCATGGGCGCCGTGGCGTCCAATGGCGCCCAGCTCGTGGTGCGCAATGGCGTCACGATCTCGACCACCGGCGAAGGCGGTTACGGCGCGGTCGTCACCGGCAAGAACAGTGTGCTCTCCATCGACGCCAGCACTGTCCGCACGTCGGGCGACAAGTCGCCCGCTGCGGTCGTCGATGACGGCGGCCGCATGGTGCTCACGGCTGGCGCCAGGCTCGAAGCGACCGGCGCCAGCTCCAACGCGGTGGAAGTGACCGGCGAAGGCAGCAGCGTCAGCGCCAGTGGCGCCACGCTGACCAGCGCCAATGCCGCAGGCATCGCCGCGTCGCAGGCCACGTCGGTCGACCTGGTGAACACCAACGTGACGGCTTCGACGCACGCCGTGGCGTTCCTCATGAACGGCCTTGCTCCGCTCAGCAAACCGGCCACGCTGACCGTCTCCGGAGGCGCGCTGACCTCCGACGACGCAGTCGTGCAGACGCAGGATCTGGTGAAGGCGAACGTCACGCTGTCCGACAACGTCGCTGCCACCTCGTCCATTGGCCAGTTGGCCCGGACGACCGGCACCAGCGAGCTGTCGCTGACGTTGCGCGATGTCGATCTCCAGGGCGATGCCGTCGCCGACTTCCCCTCCACCCTGGACCTCATCCTGGACAACCAGGCCCGGTTGACGGGCGCCGTTTACAACGGCCACCAGCTTTCGCTGCTGGCAGGCTCGTTGTGGAACGTGACGGCCTCGTCCGACGTCGCGTCTGCATCCAACGCAGGCCAGATCGCCTTCGCCGCCCCCACCACAGGCGATTTCAAGACGCTGACGGTCCGCGGCGACTACACCGGCAACAACGCTTCGCTCACGATCAACACCACCCTTGGCAACGACGCCTCGCCCACCGACACGCTCGTCGTCGGCGGCAACACCGCCGGCAACACGTCGCTGCACGTGAACAACGTCGGCGGCACGGGCGCGTACACCACGGACGATGGCATCCAGGTCGTCCGCGTGAACGGCCAGTCCAACGGCGACTTCGCGCTGGATGGCCGCGTCGTCGCCGGTGCGAACGAATACCTGCTCGCCAAGGGCGGCAAGAAGACCCCGGCGGATGGCGACTGGTACCTGCGCTCGGAAGCGCCGACTCCGCCGCCAGTTGATCCTGTGGTGCCAGTTGATCCTGTGGTGCCGGTTGATCCCGTGGTGCCGGTTGATCCTGTGGTGCCGGTTGATCCCGTGGTGCCGGTCGATCCCGTGGTGCCGGTTGATCCCGTGGTGCCGGTTGATCCCGTGGTGCCGGTTGATCCGGTTGTGCCAGTCGATCCGGTTGTGCCGGTCGACCCGACGCCGGTCGCGCCCGACCCGACGCCACTCGCACCGGTCGTTCCACAAGCCCCGCTCTACCGTCCCGAACCCGCCGCGTACCTCGCCAACCAGGCCGCGTCGCTTCGCATGTTCGAGCACTCGATGCACGATCGCATGGGCGAGCCGAACCTCGGCAAGCGTGGCGACGACGGTCGTACCTCGGCCGGTTGGGTGCGCGTGGTTCGCAACCAGATGGACGGCACCACGGGCGCGGACCAGCTTCACGATGGAACCGACACCTCGGTGCTGCAGATCGGCGGCGAGATCGCGCGCTGGAACGACGAGAGCCGTTTCCATCTCGGCCTCATGGGAGGCACCGGCCGCGCCAACTCACTGGTGGCATCGGAGCTCACCGGCTATCGCGCGAAGGGCAAGGTCATCGGGTACAACCTGGGCGTCTACGGCACCTGGTTCGCCCATGCGAAGGACGCCACCGGTCTGTATCTGGACGGCTGGCTGCAGTACGGCCGCTACGACAACAGCGTGCAGGGCGATTACCTGGCCGATGAGCGTTACGACTCGCATACGCTGGCGGCGTCCATCGAAGCCGGCTACGCGATGCGATTGAACGCGGGCGGCCGTACCGACTTCTACATCGAACCGCAGGCACAGGCGATCTTCACCGACTATTCCGCGTCGAAGCATGTCGAGAACAACGGAACCGCGATCGACGACGTCGAGGCTGGCGGCTGGACCACGCGACTGGGCGTGCGTTTCTACGGGCACGCAACGGGCACGACGACCAACATCGTGCAGCCGTTCGTCACGCTGAACTGGTGGCGCGATGCGGATCGCAACGTGATGTCGTTCAACGACACCACGCTGGCGCTCGAACTGCCGCGCGACCGCTACGAGGCCAAGCTCGGCGCGCAGGCGCAACTGGGCGGGGGCTGGACGGGCTGGGGCAACCTGGGCCTGACGTACGGTGCGGGCGACTACCACGATGTGACCGGGCAGCTCGGCTTGAACTACCGCTGGTAAGCCGGCTGCTTCATCGGCAATCGAAAAGGCCACCCCGGTCGGGGTGGCCTTTTTCTGTTTCGTGCGCGCGGTCCATCGAAGCCAAACGCGGGCCGACTTTCACGCCCGGTGATACGGATGATTGGCCAGCAACGCCGCCGCGCGATACAGCTGCTCAGCCGCCACCAGCCGCACCAGCATGTGCGGCAGCGTGAGCGGGCCGAGCGACCACGACTCATCGCCGCGCGCGATCACCTCCGGCGCATGGCCTTCCGGGCCGCCGATGAGGAACGCCAGGTCACGCCCCTGCGCGCGCCAATGCTCGAGGCGTTGCGCCAGTTGTTCCGACGACCACGGTTTGCCGCGCCCATCCAGCGTCACCACCAGCGCGTTCTTGGGCAGCGCGGCGATCACGCGCGCGCCTTCGTCCTGCATCGCGCGCGCGGCGTCGCGGCCCTTGCCGCGCAGGCCGGGCTCCACCTCGACCAGCTCCAGCGGCAACCAGTGCGAAAGTCGCTTCTGGTACTCGCCGAAGCCTTCGGCGACCCAGCGCGGCGCACGTTCACCTACTGCGATCAGTTTCGCTTTCATCGGTGAGATGGTAACCGCGCCCTGTCACGATCCGCGGCGTTGACGCGCGCGTGTCATCGAACGGCCATCCCGCGCTCCCAGCATTCGGGCTTCCCCCAGCCCCGCAGGAGATGCAGATGGACGCATTCGGTTCCTCCCGCCGCCAGGTCCTCAAAGGCGGCGCCGCCGCGATGGCCGTTGGTGCGATCGGCAGCCTTGGCGCGCTGTACACGCGCCAGGCGCTCGCCGCCGGCGACCCGACCCGCCTGGCGCCAATTCCGAGCCGCTACGGCCCGCTCGCGCCGGTCGTCGATCGCAGCACCGGCTTGCCGCTGCTGCAGTTGCCGCGCGGTTTCAGCTACCGCTCCTTCGGCTGGTCGAATGATGCGATGAGCGACGGCCAGCCCTGTCCCGATCGTCACGACGGCATGGCGGTGGTCGCCGTGCGCAAGCCCGGACGCGGCCGTTTCGACCGCGACAGCCGCGGCCATGGCCACGGCCATGAACTGGTGCTGATCCGCAACCACGAGCGCGGCGGCGCCGCGCCGATCAACGCGCCCGGCACGTACGACACCGGCGACATCGGCGGCGGTCAGCGCGCCGGTGGCGGCACGACGACGCTCATCCATCGCAACGGCGACTGGCACAGCATCGAAGCCAGCCTCGGCGGCACGCTGGTGAACTGCGCCGGCGGTCCGACACCGTGGGGCACGTGGCTGAGCTGCGAGGAGATCAAGACCGATGCCACGTCCAGCACGGGCCGCAAGCACGGCTACGTGTTCGAAGTGCATGCCGACGCCGAACGCACCAGCGGCCGCCCGCTGGTGGGACTGGGACGTTTCAGCCACGAAGCCGTCGCGATCGATCCGCGCACCGGCATCGTCTATCTCACCGAGGACGACCGGAACAAGGCCGGCCTGTATCGCTTCATTCCGAACGATCGCGCGGGGCGTTACGGCTCGCTCGAACACGGCGGCCGCCTGCAGGCCGCGCGCGTGCGCGGCAAGCGCAACGCGGACCTGACAGTGGCGAAGATCGGCGACGAATATGCGCTGGAATGGGTCGACATCGCCGATCCGGACCTGGACAGCATCGCCGCGCCTGCGGGCTTCCCGGACATTTCCGCCGGCGAAACCCTCAGCGGCACGTTCGCGCAGGCCTGGGCCGACGGCGCGCTGCGCATGAGCCGCGGCGAAGGCATCTGGCACAGCAACGGGAAGATGTTCATCGTCGATACGAGCACCGGCGTGGATGCGCAAGGCCGCAAGGGACGCGGCAACGGCTCGGTGTGGGTGCTGGACCTGGTGACGCAGCGCATTCGCGCGTTGTTCGTCAGCGGCAACCAGCTGGCCGCGCACAATCCCGACAACATCACCGTAAGCGCACGCGGCGGCGTGCTGTTGTGCGAGGACGGCGGCGAAAGTCCCGACGAATACGGCCCGGGCGCACGCCTCATCGGCCTCACGCGCAAGGGCGAATCGTTCTATTTCTGCAAGAACAACATCGAGCTGACGTCCACGCAGATCGCGAACGCCGGCAAGGCGACGAGGAAGGCGACTACCGCGAGAGCGAGTTCTGCGGCGCATGCTGGGATCCGTGGAGCCGCACGATGTTCGTCAACATCCAGACGCCGGGGATCACGTTCGCGATCACCGGGCCGTGGGAGCGCGGACCGCTTTGAGGCCCCTGCGACCGGGCCGCGACCGCATTGCAGGTGCGGTCGCGGCCGGCACGTCAGCTGGCCGGCCGGCGCCGGCCCCTGGCGGTCATTCGTAAACGGGCGTGGACACGTTCGTGGATTTGACCAGCGCGATCCCGCCCTGGGCGTCGGCCTTGTTCGCGTAGGCCTCGCCGGAATCGGCGAGCTTGCGGTGGTTGGCCGCGGTTCGCGCAAACGCGAACGGCGCCCGAAGGCGCCGTTCCCTGATCCCGCTCGGACCGAAGCGTCAGTAGCGCCCTTCGGCGTCCGCCTCGAACTCGTCCTCTTCGGCTTCCGGCGGCTGGTCGCCCACCGTCCACAGCCGCTCCAGCGCGTAGAACTCGCGCACGCGCGGCAGCATCACGTGGACCACCACGTCGCCCAGGTCGACCAGTACCCATTCGGCCTCGCGCTCGCCTTCCACGCCGAGCGGCTGGACGTCGAGGGTCTTCGAAAACTTGACGACTTCGTCGGCGATGGACTTCACGTGGCGGGTCGAGGTGCCCGACGCGATGACCATGTAGTCGGTGACGCTGCTCTTGCCGCGTACGTCGATCTCGATGACATCGCGCGCCTTGAGTTCTTCCACGGCCGCATGCACGGTCTTCAGCAGGACATCCACCGGCGGCGGCGGGTTGGGCAGGCGGGTCTTGATGACTTGCGCTTCGGTACTCAAGGGGCGATGACTCTCTGATCGGGGGATTGCGTGCCCGGGGATTATAACGAAGCCGGCGTGACGCCCCGGACGCCGTAGAGGGCATTGCGGCGGATGTATTCGGCCACGGCGGGTGCCACCGCGGCCTCCCACGGCTCCCCGGCCGCCATGCGGCGGCGCAGTTCCGTGGAGGACTCCGGGCGTTCACGCCGCAGCGGAAAGACCGCCAGGCCGCCGGCCGGAGCGCTGTTCAGGCTCGCGGCCGGACGACGGCGCGGGCCGATCTCGGCTTCGACCTGTGGCGCCACCGCCGCAACCGCAGCCGCCTCCAGGTGCGATCCCGGCCGCGCGACCGCCAGCACATGCGCCAGGGCGAACAGCTCGCGCCAGCGGCTCCAGGTATGCAGCTGCAACAGCGAATCGCCGCCGATCATCCACACCAGTGGCGCGTCGGGCCCGAGCTCGGCGCGCAGCTCACGCAGCGTGTCGACGGTGTACGACGGCCCGTCGCGGTGCAGTTCGCGGCGATCGACCTTGAGGTTTCGTTCGCCCGCGATGGCCAGGTCCAGCATGCGCGCACGCGCTTGCGCATCGGCATGCGTGGCGTCCTTGTGCGGCGGGTCGGCGGCCGGCACGAGGAACACCGTCGCATCCAGTGCATCGCGCACTTCGCAGGCGACCGAAAGATGGCCCGCGTGCACCGGGTCGAAGGTTCCGCCGTAATAGATGCGCAGTGCCATGCGCTGCATGCGTCAGCCGGCGAGCAGGCGCGTCGCGCGCGGTTCGGCGACGGCCAGCAGCAGGCGTTCCAGCGCCAGCCAGGCATCGACGGGCTCCTCGCCATAGCGCGGGCGGCCCTTGGCGATGCGGTCCACGCGGCCGGCCTCGGCGACGAACGCATCCCAGCGCGGCGAGGCATGGCGCGCCAGCGCGCGCTTGTACATCGGCTGCTTGGAATCCCAGATGCGCTGCGCCTTGAATTCGGACGCGAGGTTGCCGCCACGTGCCTGCACGCGTGCGAGCGTGGCGGCGCGCTGCAGTTCCATCACGATCATGCCCAGCAGGCCGGGCACGGCCTCGCCTTCGGCGCGCAGGCCGGCGAGCATGCGCGAGACCTGCGCGCCCTGCCCGTTCAATGTGGCGTCGACCAGGCGGAACACGTCGTATCGCGCCGCGTCGGCGACGAGTTCGTCCATGCGCTGCCGATCGAGCGACTGGCCGTCGGAGAGCAGCGCGAGCTTGTCGATCTCCTGGGCCGCGGCAAGCAGGTTGCCCTCGACGCGCTCGGCCAGGCTCTGCACGGCATCGTGGTCTGCGCGCAGGCCGCGCGTGCGCAGGCGCTTCTCGATCCAGTCGGTCAGCTCGTGCGGCTTGACCTGCCAGGCGATGGCGATCTGCCCGATGCGACCGATCGCCTCGCTCCACTTGCCGCCGTGCTGCTTGCTCCACTCGCCGGCGGTGATGAGCAGTGTCACGTCCTGCGGCGGATCGGCGCAGAAATCGGCGATGACCTCCGCGCCTTCCTTGCCCGGCTTGCCGCTGGGCAGGCGCAGTTCGACGAGGCGGCGACTGGCGAACAGACTCGGGGCGCGGAACGTGGCCGACAGCGCGTTCCAGTCCGGTTCGCGCTGGTTGCCTTCGGCTTCGAACACCTCGCGTTCGGCGATGCCTGCACGGCGCGCCGCGGCGCGCACGGCGTCGGCGGCTTCGAGCACGCGCAGCGGTTCGGGGCCGGCGATGAGGTACGCCGGATGCAGCGACGCGGGCTCGGGCCGGTCGAGGCCGAGCTGCGCGACGAGTTGCTCCGGACGCAGTTCCATCAGGGCGTGGTCGTGTCCGAGGTCGTCGGCGGCGGCGTCAGCTCGGCCGGCGCGGCGGCGGCTGGCGCGGCGGCGGCGTCCGCGGTGGCACGGCGCGCGACCGCATCGAGGCGACGCAATACGGAAGCGACCATCTCGCGGCGCATTTCGCCCTGCAGGATCTCGCGCTCGCCTTCGGTACCGATGGCCTGCACGGGGTTGGACACGTAGTCGCGCGCCAGTTCGATGGTCTGGCGCGGCACGATGGCCGTGCCATCGGGGCGACGAAGTTCGAACGTGACCGCGTAGCGCAGCGAGTACTCCTGCGCGCGACCGAGTTCGTCCAGGCTGATCGGGCGATCGCCCCACTGCTCGGCCATCAGGTCGAGCACGGTGGCATTGGTGGTCCGCTCGGTGGCGGGTTCGGCGCCGGCACGCGTGAGCGCCTGTGCGAGCGATTCGGCCAGCGGGCTGTAGCGGTCGACGGACACCACGCGGACCGGGCCGAGATCCGGCGGCAGCACCAGCGCGCTGCGCAGGTGGAAGCCGCAGGCCGACAGGGCCAACGCGAGGGCGACGGGAATGGCGCGCTTGAGCAGGGAGCGAAGGGTCATGCGGGAAGTCTGGGGGACGCCGCCACTGCGGGCAAGCCGCGAGCGGCGGACGTCATTCATTCACGGCGCCTTCGCGCGAAGGCCCGGGTGTCGGCCCGCACGCTTGCCGATAGCCATCATCCCTGCGCAGGCCGGATCCAGGCGACTTCAGTCGAACCGCCGTGCCTCGCCTTGCAGGCACCGCGCCTGGCCCGGCTTTCGCCGGGATGACGGGTCGACGAGGCCGTCGAAAGCGGGGTTACGCCGCAACGATATTCACAATCTTGCCGGGCACCACGATCACCTTGCGCACCGACAGCCCTTCCATGAACTTGGCCACATTCGGCTCGGCCAGCGCGAGGCGTTCGATTTCCGCCTTGCCCAGGTTCACCGGCACCTCGATCGTGCCGCGCAGCTTGCCGTTGACCTGCACCGCCAGCGTCACCGCGTCGCGCGCCAGCGCGGCGATATCGGCGACCGGGAACGGCACGTCTTCCAGCAGCGTCTCGGAGTGGCCCAGCGCCTGCCACAGCGCATGGCAGACGTGCGGCGTGACCGGGTTGAGCAGCAGCACCATCGCCTGCAGCGCCTCGTGGCGGACGGCGCGGCCCTGGTCGCTCATGTCGTCGAACTTCGACACGTGGTTGAGCAGCTCCATCAGCGCGGCGATCGCGGTGTTGAAGCTGTGGCGGCGGCCGTAGTCGTCGCCGACCTTCTGGATCGCCTCGTGCAGCTGGCGACGCAGCGTCTTCTGCGCGGCGTTCAACTGCGAGGCGTCCACTTCCGGATGATCCGACTGCGACACGTGCGTGATGACTTCGCGCCAGAAGCGGCGCAGGAATCGCGCCATGCCTTCCACGCCGGCTTCGTTCCATTCCAGCGACTGTTCCGGCGGCGCGGCGAACATCGAGAACAGGCGCACGGTGTCGGCGCCGAACTTGCCGACCATCAGCTGCGGATCGACGCCGTTGTTCTTCGACTTCGACATCTTCTCCGTGCCGCCGATGACCACGGGCTTGCCGTCGGCCTTCAGCGTGGCGCCGGTGATGCGGCCGCGTTCGTCGCGGATGATCTCGACGTCGGCGGGATTGATCCAGTCTTTCGAGCCGTGCGCGTCTTCGCGGTAGAACGTCTCGGCGATGACCATGCCCTGCGTCAGCAGGTTGGTCGCCGGCTCGTCGCTGTTCACCAGGCCCTGGTCACGCATGAGCTTGTGGTAGAAGCGGAAGTACAGCAGGTGCAGGATCGCGTGCTCGATGCCGCCGATGTACTGGTCGACCGGCGTCCAGTACTTCGCGCGCTCATCGACCTGCTGCGCTGCGCCCGGCGAGGTGTAGCGCGCGTAGTACCAGCTCGACTCCATGAAGGTGTCGAACGTGTCGGTTTCGCGCTCGGCCGCGCCACCGCACTGCGGGCAGGTGGTCTTGCGCCATTCCGGGTCGGATTTGATCGGAGACGCGACGCCGGAGAACGCGACGTCTTCCGGCAGCACGACCGGCAGTTGGTCCTCCGGCACCGGCACGTCGCCGCACTTGGCGCACAGGATGACGGGGATCGGGCAACCCCAGTAACGCTGGCGGCTCACGCCCCAGTCGCGCAGGCGGAAATTCACGCGGCGCTGGCCGCTACCCTGGGCTTCGAAACGCGTGGCGAACGCGTCGAGCGCCTGCTGGAAATCCATGCCGTCGAACTCGCCGGAATTCACCAGCCAGCCGCGCTCGGTGTAGGCACCCTCTTCCTGGATGCGACGCTCGAATTCCTTCACGACCTGCACCGCCGCCGTCGTGCCATAGACGTCGGCCGAGGCGCCTTCATTGAGCGCGCTGGTCATCGCGTCTTCGTGCTTGGCCAGATCGCCGGCGATTTCGTTCACCGCATCGCGCACTTCCGGCGGCACGATCACCATGCGCACGGGCAGCGAATACTTGCGTGCGAATTCCCAGTCGCGCTCGTCGTGGCCCGGAACGGCCATTACCGCGCCGGTGCCGTAGTTCATCAGCACGAAGTTGGCGACGTACACCGGCATCTGCTCGCCGGTGATGGGATGGATCGCGCTCAGGCCGGTGTAGCGGCCGCGCTTTTCCTGCGTCTCAAGTTCGGCTTCGGTGACGCCGCCCTTCTTCAGGTCGTCGAGGAACGCGGCGAGTTCGGCGTCCTTCGAGGCGGCCTGTCGCGCCAGCGGATGCTCGCCGGCGATCGACACGAAGGTCACGCCCATCAGCGTGTCCGGGCGCGTGGTGAACACGTGCAGCGGTTCGTGCGCGTTGCCGTCGCCGTCGACCACGTCGAAGCGGATTTCCAGGCCTTCGCTGCGGCCGATCCAGTTGCGCTGCATCGTCTTGACCGCATCGGGCCAGCCGGGCAGTGCGTCCAGGCCGTCGAGCAGTTCCTGCGCGTAGTCGGTGATCTTGAGGAACCACTGCGGGATCTCGCGCTTCTCCACGAGCGCGCCGGTGCGCCAGCCGCGGCCGTCGATCACCTGCTCGTTCGCCAGCACGGTCTGGTCGACCGGGTCCCAGTTCACGACCGAATTCTTGCGGTACGCCAGGCCCTGCTTCATCAGGCGCACGAACATGCGCTGCTCGTGCACGTAGTACGAGGGCTGGCAGGTGGCGAACTCGCGCGACCAGTCGATGGCGTAGCCCATCTGCTGCAGCTGCGCCTTCATGTGCGCGATGTTGGCGTAGGTCCACTTCGCCGGCGCGGTCTTGTTCTTGATCGCGGCGTTCTCGGCCGGCAGGCCGAAGGCGTCCCAGCCCATCGGCTGCAGGACGTTGTGGCCGGTCATGCGCTTGAAGCGGCTGATGACGTCGCCGATGGTGTAGTTGCGCACGTGGCCCATGTGCAGCGCGCCCGACGGGTACGGCAGCATCGACAGGCAGTAGTACTTGGGCTTGTCCGAGGCTTCATTCACCTCGAAGGCGCGCGTGCCTTCCCAGAAGCGCTGCGCGTCGCCCTCGATGGACTGCGGGTCGTAGGGGCGGGTTTCGGTTGCGGCTTCGGCGGACACGGTGTTCGAAAGGCGGGGGAAAGAACCGCCAAGCCTACCGCAGCGCAGCAAGCCCCGCCACGCGAGCCCGCCGTGGCCACGGTTCTGCGCCGCAGGTCGCCTTCGAACCGCCGGGGCTGTGCTTCAATCGGCCGTTCCAGGGGACGCAAACCAAAACGGGGAGTCGTACGTGCTCAAGCCGCTCAGCCTTGCCTTGCTGGCCGCAATCGCCAGTATTCCAGCCCATGCCGATGCCCAGACCGCCCCGCCGGCGAAGGATGCCGCGCAGGCATTGCAGTGCGGGCAGGTGTTCGATTCCCGCAGCGGCAAGCTCACCGGGCCGCAGACGCTCATCGTGCGCAACGGGAAGATCGAACAGGTGATCGGCGGTGCCGGCGCGGACGTCGGCGGCGCCACGCGGGTGGACCTTTCCGGCCACACCTGCATGCCCGGCTGGACCGACCTGCACGTGCATCTGGGCAGCCAGTCGAGCCCGCAGAGCTATTCCGAAGGCTTCCGTCTCGACGACGTCGATTACGCCTTCCGCTCGGTCGATTACGCCAACAAGACGCTGATGGCCGGCTTCACCAGCGTGCGCGACCTCGGCGGCGAAGTGAGCCCGCACCTGCGCGATGCGATCAACCAGGGCCTGGTGTCCGGGCCGCGCATCTGGGCGGCGGGCAAGTCCATCGCCACCACCGGTGGCCATGCCGATCCGACCAACGGCTACAACGACGCGCTCTCGCACCTGATCGGTCCGCCCGGCCCGACCGAAGGCGTCATCAACTCCATCGACGACGCCCGCCAGGCCGTGCGCCAGCGCTACAAGGAAGGCAGCGACGTCATCAAGATCACCGCCACCGGCGGCGTGCTGTCGTACGCGAAGTCCGGCGATGCGCCGCAGTTCACCGTCGATGAAGTGAAGGCCATCGTCGACACCGCCAAGGACTACGGCTACCGCGTCGCCGCGCACGCGCACGGCGATGAAGGCATCAAGCGCGCAGTGCTGGGCGGCGTCACGTCGATCGAGCACGGCACGTACATGTCGCCGGAAACCATGTCGCTGATGAAGCAGAAAGGCACGTGGTACGTGCCGACGGTCTACGCCGGACGCTTCGTCGCCGACAAGGCCAAGATCGACGGCTATTTCCCCGACGTCGTGCGCCCGAAGGCCGCGCGCATCGGCGCATTGATCCAGGACACGGCGGCGCGCGCGTACAAGAACGGCGTCAAGATCGCCTTCGGCACCGACATGGGCGTGGGCCCGCACGGCGACAACGCACGCGAGTTCATCTACATGGTCGAGGCGGGAATCCCCGCGCCGGTGGCGCTGCAGGCCGCGACGATCCGCGCCGCCGAAGTGCTCGGCGTGGACGACCAGGGCGTGATCGAAGTGGGCAAGCGTGCCGACATCGTGGCCGTGCCGGGTAATCCACTGGAAGACATCCAGCAGGTGATGAAGGTCGACTTCGTCATGAAGGATGGCGCGGTGTATCGCGCGCCGGACGCCTGATTCCAGCCGGTTTCGCCCTCCCCTGCGACAGGGGAGGGTTCAGGCGATGCGGATGATCCCGCCGCTCCTGGACGCGACGAGCACGCTCACCAGCCACACCACCAGGACCACGCGCTGCGCGATGGGCCCTGCCAGTACCGGAAGCGCATTCAACGCCAGCACGATCGCGGACGCGGCGACCAGCGCGAACGCAACACCGCGCCACACGCGTTCGCGCAGCAGCCCCACCCCGAGCACCAGCGCGCCGGCGGCGAACACCAGCCACCACATCAGCCACATCGTGGCGTGACGCTGGCTCACCGGGCCGTCCAGGTCGGACGGATCCAGCCGCCAGACGCCCTGCGCTGCGAAGGCGAGCGCCGACAGCGCCAGCATCCAGCAGCCGATGCCTGCCCAGCGTGCGAGGCCCACCGGCAATCGCGCACGCAGCCGCACGAACACCCACGCCGCAAGCAGACCCGGCACGACGAAGCCCAGCACGTTGAACAGCGCGGCGCCTGGGATGCCGGCCGCGCCCAGCAGTCCCAGCGGATGCTGTGCGTGGGAGAACTCCGGCAGCACCGCCGCGAAACCCAGCACTGCCAACGCGCAGCATGCGGCGGCCAGCCAGCCGGCGAGGCGATCGAACGAGGCGAGGTTCGGCGGGGACGGGCGGCTCATGCCGGCATGCTAGCGTGACACCCCGCTTCGCGCCTGCTTGGCAGGCGCCGACGCCGCCCCCATGTCCCGAGCATTGCCGAACGAGCCCAAGCAGATGATTCCCGACGCTACCGCCAACGCCCACATCTTCGACGCCACCGCCGAGAACTTCGAAACCGAAGTGCTGCAGAAATCCCTGCAGACCCCGGTGCTGGTGGATTTCTGGGCCGAGTGGTGCGGGCCGTGCAAGACGCTGGGGCCGATCCTGGAGAAGCTCGCGGCCGACTACCACGGCGCGTTCCGCCTGGCGAAGGTCGACGTGGACAAGGAGCAGCAGCTCGCCGGCGCGTTCCAGGTCCGCTCGATCCCGACGGTGTTCCTGGTGAAGGACGGCCAGCTGGTCGACGGTTTCCCCGGCGCGCTGCCCGAGGGCCAGCTGCGTGAATTCCTGACCCATCACGGCATCCAGCCGGCCGAGCCCACCGCCGATGACGCCGCCGTCCCTGAAGCCGAGGCCGCGCCGGTCGATCCGCATGCCGAAGTCGTGCGCCTTCGCCACGAGTCCGAGGCCGCGCCGGACGACGCCGAGCTCAAGCTCGACCTTGCGCTGGCGCTGCTTCGCGTGGGCGCCGCGCCGGAAGCCGAGCAGCTGCTCGACGCCCTGCCGGCGAACCTCGCCACCGATGACCGCGCGGTGCGCGCCCGCTCGCGCCTGGGCTTCGCCGCCCTGCTGAAGGACGCACCGCCGGCGGAAGTGCTGGAAGCGGCCATCGCCAGCAACCCGGACGACCTGCGCGCCCGCCACTTGCTGGGCGCCCTGCGGCTGGTGGACGGCGATGCGCAAGGCGGCCTGGAACAGTTCCTGGAGATGCTCCGCCGCGACAAGGCGTACGAGGACGGCCTGCCCCGCAAGGCGCTGATCGACGCCTTCCGCGTGGTCGAGGACGAGGATCTGGTGGGCCAGTACCGCCGGAAGATGTCGTCGCTGCTGTTCTGAAGCCGCTGTACCCGGGCTACCACAATACGCATCCGTATGGCAGGCTGTGCGCCCCACACGCCTGCCCAACCGAATGAAAGCCAGCGTCCTGCGTCGCGGTCTGAACTTCTGGCCGCCGTTCCTCTTCAGCGGCATCCACGTCACCGCCATTTCCGACGATTACCGCCATGCGCACGTCGAGCTGCGCATGCGCCCCTGGAACCGCAACTACGTCGGCACGCACTTCGGCGGCAGCTTGTTCGCGATGACGGACCCGTTCTGGATGCTGCTCGCGATGCAGTCCCTGGGCCGCGAATTCTGGGTGTGGGACAAGGCCGGGCAGATCGAGTTCGTCAAACCCGGCCGCGGCATCGTGCACGCCGATTTCCGCCTGCGCGACGACGTCCTGGACGAACTGCGCGCCGCCACGGCCAATGGCGAAAAGGCGCTGCGGTGGTTTGACACCGATATCACCGACGCCAGCGGCGAGGTCGTCGCACGCGTGCGCAAGCAGCTCTACGTCCGGCGCAAACCCGCGCATCGCGACACCGACGACGGCGAGTGACCGCGGCAGAAATCGCCCAAAAACGCCCGTAAAAACAGGGCCTTCGGCAAAAACTGACGCAATGCGTCATCACACTGAACCAACGATGTTGCGCACATCGTGGTTGTGATGGGCACGTCGTGAGCTTTCCCCTCTCTCGGCGTATGCTCCTGCTTCGCGACAGGGGGCCGCGATGTCCGGTTCTGCAGGCAACAACGACAACGCATCGCCATTGCCGGAGATCACCGGTTATCGCCTGCACAAGGTGATCAACCACGGTGGCATGTCGACCGTTTACCTCGGTCACCAGCTTGCGCTTGCGCGCGAGGTGGCGATCAAGGTCATGCTGCCCGTCGCACTCGCCGATGAAGTCAGCCGTCGCCGCTTCGAGAACGAAGTGCGCACGATCGCGCGACTGGAACATCCCAACATCGTCGGCATCTTCGAAGTCGGCCGCACCTGCGACGGCCTGCCCTACTACGCGATGCCGTACCTGCCGCGCGGCCATCTCGGCCAGCGCGATCTATCCAAGGACGAACCACGCGCGATCGAGATCGCGCTGACGTTGTTGTCGGCGCTCGATTACGCGCACGCACGCGGCGTCGTGCATCGCGACGTGAAAGCCGAGAACGTGCTGTTCGACGAAAGCGAGCGCGTGCTGCTCGCCGATTTCGGCATCGCGCTGCGTCGCGGCTTCGGCCCGCGCGTGACCACGGCGGGCCTGGCCGTCGGCAGCACCGCGTACATGGCGCCGGAGCAGGCGCGCGGCGAAGACGTCGACGGGCGCGCCGATCTGTACAGCATGGGCGTGCTGCTCTGGGAAATGCTCACCGGGCGCCTGCCGTTCGAAGCCGCCGACGCGCTGTCGATGGCGGTGATGCACGCGCAGGATCCGATCCCGAAGATTCCGCACCACCTGCGCCACTGGCAGCGCTTCATGAATCGCGCGCTGTCCAAACAGGCGGCGAGCCGCTTCCAGGACGCGGCGCAGATGGCCGACGCGATCCGTGGCGTGCAGCAGCGCAAGCCATGGACGCCGGCGCTGGAAACGCTGCGCCGCCTGCGTCCCACGCAGCGCTGGGCGATGCCGGTGTGGGCGACGGTCGGCGTGACCGCGGTGACGCTGGTCGTGCTGGCTTTCAGTTTCGATCGCGACGAAGATCGCGCCACCCCCGCCTCCGTCACGCCGATCGCGACTTCGCCGCAGGCAACGCCGTCGGTGGATCCCACCGCGGCGATGCTGCAACCGCTGCCCGAAGCGCCACTGCAGCACGCGCTGGAGGATGCGCGCCAGCAGATCGCGCGCGGCCGCCTGACCGAACCGCAGGATGCCAACGCATTCGACAGCATCCTGCTGGCCTGGCACACCGACAGCACGCATCCGGACGTCGCCAAGGCGATCGACCAGCTCACCAGGGCGTTCTCCGAACAGATCGCGCGTTCGGTGAAGGACGGCAAGGACGAACGCGCCCTCGAGCTTCATTCGCGCGCGATCGCACTGGGCCAGCAGACCGGCACCGCGAACTCCGAAGCGCAGAAGCAGTTGCGCGATGCCGCGGGCGTCGCGCTCGATGCCCGCCTGCAGCAGGCCGTGAAGCGTCGCGATGGCGCCGACGTGCAGCGCCTGACCACGCTGGCCAACCGGATGGAACTGCCCCGCAAGCTCGACGCACGCCTGCTCGCGCAGGCCAAGGCGCTGCCGAAGGGCCAGGCACGCGGCGCGATGCTCGACACCGCCTCGCAAAGCAGCGCGAAGGTCAGCGTCGCCTTGACGCCGCGTCCGGTGAGCCGTCGCGAATACGCACGCTTCGCCGCCGCCAACGGGCGCGAGCCGGCGCTTTGCCGCGAACGCGCCTCGCTGCTGCGAATGATCGACCCGCGCGACTGGCAGCAGCCCGGCTTCAAGCAGGCCGAAAACGACCCGGTGGTGTGCATATCGCTTGAGGATGCGCAGGCGTATGCGCAGTGGTTCAGCGCCCAGACTGGCCGGCGCTATCGCCTGCCCAGCGCCGAGGAAATCACGCAGACGCCGGTGGAGATGGACGGCCGCGCGGTGTCGCTGTGGCTGCGCGACTGCGGGCAGAACTGCCAGCAGCGCCAGGTCGCGGGCGGTTCGTGGCGCAGCCGCCAGGACGAGCGCACCCTCGCCGCCTCTCGCGGCTACGACGACGTGGGATTCCGCCTCGTTCGCGAGCGCTGAACCCGCCGCCGGCCCTCCCGGCGCGCAACGCACCCGATGGCCCGCGAACGCAAGCCCGTTCGGTTCTACAATCCGCGCCATGCCGAACTCCCCCGACTCCCCCGCCGCCGCGCCCGTCCGGGCTCCGGCGCCCAAGCCGAGCCTGCAGAAGCTCTTCCTCACCGGCCTGCTGACCCTGTTGCCGATCTGGCTGACCTGGGTCGTGGTCAAGTTCGTGTTCGTGATGCTGTCGGACATCAGCGCGCCGCTGATCGGCCCGGTCCTGCAGAACATGGCCAACACGTACCGGCAACTGGCATGGCTCGACGAGCCGTGGGTGCGCACGGTGCTGGCGCTGCTGGCGACGCTTGCGGTGATCCTGTTCGCCGGCGTGATGGCGCGCCGCGTGATCGGCCAGCGCCTGCTGCGCTGGTTCGAAGCATTGATCCAGCGCATTCCGCTGGCGAGCATCGTCTACTCCAGCGCGCGCCAGTTGCTCGACATACTGCAGACCAAGCCCGATGGCACGCAGCGCGTGGTGCTGGTGGATTTCCCGCACAAGGAAATGAAGTCCATTGGTTTTGTCACGCGCGTGATCCGCGAACACGGCACCGGCCGCGAGCTGGCCGCCGTGTACGTGCCGACCACGCCGAACCCGACGTCCGGCTATCTCGAGATCGTGCCGGTGGAGAAGATCACGCCGACCGACTGGAGCGTGGACCAGGCGATGAGCTTCATCATCTCCGGCGGTGCGGTCGCGCCGGAAACCATTCCGTTCTCGCCGCCGTCCATCGCGGAAAAATCGCCGTAACCCAGCCTGCGCCGAAAGGGGGAGCAGTGAGCGAAGTCGCCCAACCCAGCACGCCCCTGCAGGTCGTGCGCACGCTCGACGATCGCGCGGTGCGGTTGTTCATCATCCTCGCCGGCTTCTTCTGCGTGAACGCGGTGCTGGCCGAGTTCATCGGCGTGAAGATCTTCGCGCTGGAAGACACGCTGGGCATCGCGCCGCTGCAGTGGAACCTGTTCGGCCAGAGCGGCTCGCTGAGCTTCACCGCCGGCACGCTGCTGTGGCCGGTGGTGTTCCTGATGACGGACGTCATCAACGAGTTCTTCGGCCGTCGCGGCGTGCGGATGATCTCCTACCTCGCGGCGGGGTTGATCGTCTACGGCTTCCTGTTCGCCTTCGCGGCGATCGCGCTGGCGCCGGCGGACTGGTGGGTGAAGGCCGCCCAGGCGCAGGGCGTGGCGGATTACCAGGCGGCGTTCGCTGCGGTGTTCGGCCAGGGCATGTGGACGATCGCCGGCTCGCTGGTGGCCTTCATCATCGGGCAGCTGATCGACGTGGCGGTGTTCCACCGCATCCGCAGCGTCACCGGCGAGAAGCACGTGTGGCTGCGCGCGACCGGTTCCACCGCCGTCTCGCAACTGGTCGACAGCTTCGTCGTGCTGTACATCGCCTTCGTGCTGGGGCCGCAGAAGTGGCCGACCTCGCTGTTCCTCGCGGTGAGCACGGTGAACTACGCGTACAAGATGCTCGCGGCGGTGGCGCTGATTCCCCTGATCTACGTGGTGCGTGCGGCGATCATCCGCTACCTCGGTGAAGCGCGCGCGCATGAGCTGCGCGAGCAGGCCGCGGCGGCGTAGACGCCGCAGCAAAGGCGCAGTGCCTGCCCGCGCTGCGCAAAACGGGATGCCCGCCCCGCCCGCATGACCTTCGGCCCATGCCGCCCCCGGGCAGGCGGGCGAGCCTTCGGGGTCGCCCGTCACCCCGGATTTTTTCCCATGCCGCAACCCGCGCGCCTGACGTTCCGCCTGCCGCTCGCCATTGCCCTGATCCTGGGCGCCGCCGCCGCCCTGCCCTCCACCTCCTTCGCCCAGGCGCCCGCCGCCACCGCGACGCAGGGCGCGAAGGCCACGCGCCTGAACGCGATGTACGAGCAGTACTGGGAAGAGCTGCTCAAACTCAACCCGCTGCAGGCCACGTTCCAGGGCGACGCGCGCTACAACGACCAGCTGCCGAACACGATGTCCGCGCAGTACCGCCAGCAGATGCACGAGTTCAACTCGCGCTGGCTGAAGCAGGTGAAGGACGTCGGCAGCGACGGATTGAGCGGACAGGACCTGCTGAGCTTCGAGATCTTCGTGCGCGATCGCGAGGACTCGCTGGAAGCGGAGAAATTCCCGACCTGGCAGCAGCCGATCAACCAGTTCTACAACTTCGCCGCGACGTTCGTGCAGCTGGGCTCCGGCACCGGTGCGCAGCCGTTCAAGACGGTGAAGGATTACGACAACTGGCTCAAGCGCGCCGCGCAGGCGCCGGCGTTGTTCGACCAGGCCATCGCCAACTCGCGCGAAGGCGTGGGCAGCGGCGTCGTGCAGCCGCGCGCACTGATGGTGAAGGTGATTCCGCAACTCGATGCGCTGATCAAGGACCGCGCCGAGGACACGCTGTTCTGGGGCCCGATCAAGAACTTCCCCGCCGATTTCAGCGACGCCGACAAGCAACGCCTGACGAAGCAGTACAAGCAGCTGATCGAAACGCAGCTGATGCCGGTGTATCGCGAACTGCGCACCTTCGTCGCCGACGAATACCTGCCGAAGACGCGTGCGACCTCGGGCCTGGACGCATTGCCGAACGGCGCGGCGTGGTACGCGTTCAACGCGCGCAATTCGACGACGACCGATTTGACGCCGGCGCAGATCCACCAGATCGGCCTGGACGAGGTGAAGCGCATCCACGGCCAGATCGAGGGCGTGATGAAGCAGGTGGGCTTCAAGGGCTCGATGCAGGACTTCTTCAAGTTCATGCAGAACGATCCGCGCTTCACCTTCGCCGACGAACCCGCGCTGCTGGCGTACTACCGGGGCCTTGAAGACAAGATCAACCAGAAGATCCCCGAGCAGTTCTCGCTGATTCCGAAGGCGGCGTTCGAGATCCGCCCGGTGGAGCCGTTCCGCGCGCAGTCCGCCGCCGGCGGTTCATACATGCGCCCGAGCCAGGACGGTTCGCGCCCGGGTGTGTTCTACGTCAACACCTACGACCTGCCGACGCGCAAGACGTGGGATGCCGAAGACCTCTACCTGCATGAAGCCATTCCGGGCCACCACTTCCAGCTCGCGTTGCAGCAGGAGCTGACGGGCCTGCCGAAGTTCCGCCGCTTCGGCAGCGAGATCGCCTTCAGCGAAGGCTGGGGCCTGTACGCCGAGTCGCTGGGCAAGGACCTGGGCGTCTACACCGACCCGTACTCGTACTTCGGCTACCTGCAGAACGAGCTTTGGCGCGCGATTCGGCTGGTCGTCGACACCGGCCTGCACAGCAAGGGCTGGACGCGCGAGCAGGTCATCAAGTACATGCTCGACAACTCCGCCGAAAGCGAAACCCAGTCCACCGCCGAGGCCGAGCGCTACATGGCCATTCCCGGCCAGGCGCTGGCGTACAAGATGGGCGAGTTGAAGATCAAGGCCGTTCGCGCGAAGGCAGAGAAGGCGCTGGGCGACAAGTTCGACGTACGCGAATTCCACGCCGAAGTCCTCAGGGACGGCTCGGTGCCGCTGGAGATCCTGGAAGGCAAGATCGACCGCTGGATCGCCGAGAAGAAGGCCTGACCTCACCCCGTGCTCTCGTAGCCCGGGTAAGCGCAGCGCACCCGGGCTACAAACGCCAAGTCCGCAAAACCGCAAGACGAACTTTGCTCCCGTCGCCCCGCCGCTTTACGCTCCGCTTTGCGCCCGGCCAACCGGGCCCGAAGCACACATCCACCAGGAGAACCGCATGAAGCTCCGCCCGTTGTTGCTCGCCCTCGCCGTCACCGCCGCGGTCGCCGGCTGCTCCAAGCCCGCCACCGACACCGCCGCGACCGACAAGCCCGCCGCCACGCAGAACGCGCAGGCCAAGGCCGAACAGCTCAACAAGCTTTACGCCGACTTCTGGGAGGCGTACCTGAAGAACAACCCGGTGCTGGCCACCTTCACCGGCGACACGCGCTACAACGCCGAACTGCCGGACTTCGGTTCGCAGCAGTATCGCGATGAGTCGAAGAAGTTCCTGCAGGACTGGCTGGCCAAGGCCGAAGCCATCGGCTCCGAAGGCCTCACCGGCCAGGACCTGCTGAACTACGAGATCTTCACCAAGGACGCGAAGGACCAGATCGAATCCTTCCAGTTCCCGGGCTGGATGACGCCGGTGAACCAGATGGACAGCACCGCCAGCCTCGCCGTGCAGTTCGG
>Ga0209676_1001186_pt1 | contig 28041 bp, 26 predicted proteins | sample AraplaCvi_mLB_r2_FD_184282 | JGI IMG/M metagenome (GOLD analysis project Ga0209676, IMG submission 184282) | Arabidopsis root microbial communities from North Carolina, USA - plate scrape MF_Cvi_mLB_r2 (SPAdes) (version 2) | ecosystem: Host-associated > Plants > Roots > Endosphere | place: USA... | reverse complement strand
TGTGGAAATTGTTCAATATCTTTGTTTAACTGTTCAAATTTGTTTACTTCGGGTTGATGATTTGTGAGTACCATCGTTTTGCCTCCCTTATTTTCTGCTTTACAAATATAAATACACAATATCATGTGTCGTTAAACACTACATATTGTGTATGTTGCTTTTAAAAAGATACTATATATAGTTTTTTAATTCAACTCTTGCAATTTCGAACAGAATGCGAACTGCTTGTTATCACAAGGGTCGAACGATAAAAAAATATTTTTCTTATACTTTTCAGCTATGTCAAACAACCATTTTTATCCACTCAACTTTTAGTTAGAAGACGTCGATTTCCGTTACGGGCTACTTGCTTTTCGCTGACGCTTCTCTTTCGCACAGAAAACATCCGCTCCGTGCAGGGTCTCGTCTGTCTCGCTTTCCCGCGGGAGTCAAGTAGCCCTTCACTACAATCAGCTAAAAATGGTCATTTATAAGCAATATATCAACAAAAAATCTTTTTACCGCTTAATAACAAAACAATATTTAATACTATTTCTTTTTATTTTTTGAAGTTCCAATCATCACATGCATATTTTTTTTCTTCTAGTGCATGTACATATTCTAATTGCTCCTCAGAAAGTGTAAATGGTTTTAAATCAATTTGCAACGATTTTGCAAAACCATCTCTAAAAGCTGTCACACATTGTTCAATAGTCACAGGTTCTTTAACAAGGTTATTGATAGCAACCGCTTTTTCAGGCATCTTTCTACGCATGCGTGCCTTCGCCTCTTCACTTGAAAAATTGAAGACAGATAATAATTTTTCTTGATCTAAATCAAGTAAAATAGCTCCGTGCTGTAAAATAACACCTTTTTGACGAGTTTGTGCACTACCTGCCACTTTTTTACCTTCTACTACAAGCTCATACCAGCTTGGTGCATCAAAGCAAACTGCACTTTTAGGTTTCTTTAGGTCCGCTCTTTGTTCTTCAGTATTAGGCACACTAAAATAAGCATCCATACCTAGATTATGAAACCCTTGCAATATCCCTTCACTTAACACTCTATATGCCTCTGTCACTGATTCAGGCATATCGGGATAGCTTTCTGAAACAATGACACTATATGTCAATTCATGTTCATGTAAAACGGCTCTACCACCTGTTGGACGACGAACAAAGCCTAACCCTTGTTCTCGCACCGCTTCTAGATTAATATCTCTTTTCGCTTGTTGAAAATAGCCAATCGAAAGAGTTGCTGGCTCCCACTCATAAAAACGAATAACCGGTGGAATTAAACCTTCACTATGCCAATCAAGTAATGCTTCGTCTAATGCCATATTGAAAGATGGGCTACATTTCCCTGAATTTAGAAAATACCAAGTTGTCATATTTTCATCTCCTACAAATATTAAATTAAACTTTTGCGAACGTGTACAAAATAAGGCTCATCCTGGTTGCTTCCGTTATGGCTGGGCGCTATGTTATTGCTGTCGCTTCGCTTTTGCACAGATAAAACATTTTTGTTGCTGTCGCTTCGCTTTCGCACAGATAAAACATTTGCTACCGCTGCATTAGTACTACAATTTCGCACAGAAAACATTTGCTTCGCTACAGGGTCTCATCTGTGAGGCTAATCCCCGTGGAGTGGCCCAGCCTTCACTCCAATCAGCTTATATAGGGCATACATTTTAACAAATTTCATCCTACTCCAAATGATGAGCCAAAAATAGTGCTTCTCAAATTTTGACACTTTTCGTTTAATTTTTTTTCTATATTTAAGTAATCCCACACTAAACCAAGAAAGTAGTGGATGATTCTGTGGCCTTTCACTAAAACATTCATATACAAAAGATAGATTAATTCTAGCCACAATCTAATTAATTTTATCAAACTCATTGGACTATCGCTAGCGCATCTTTTATAATAATAAAGAAGATAGAAAGGGGTAAGAAATTTTGTTAAACATACTTATCACAATCGGTGTTATTTTAGTAGTCGTAATTGCATATATCGGCATCAATGCCCTACGACTAAAAAAAGCCGTAACAAACCTAACACAAGAACAATTTATTGAAGGCTATCGTAAAGCGCAGCTTATCGACGTACGTGAGCAAAAAGAATTTGATGCAGGTCACATTCTTGGTGCACGTAATGTTCCTTCAACAACTCTACGTCAACGTCACAAAGAAATTCGCCCAGATTTACCAGTATATTTATACTGTCAAAATACAGGCCGTAGCTCACGTGCTGCTCTATTTCTTAAAAAACGTGGCTACAACCAAATTTACCAACTTCAAGGTGGCTTCCGTACTTGGACAGGTAAAATAAAGTCTAAAAAATAATCTCAAAATATCGTTAAGGCATAAGTGACTACTCTAAATAAATATCTCGTGAAATCTAAGTAAATTTATTTATATACCTATCTCACTTTGTTTTCAACAGGAAGAAACCATCTCAAATGACTATGAGATGGTTTACTTTTTGCAAAAAATTCTGAGTTTCTACTATATTATATTTATTGTTTAACGTCTGACAACTTATTGAACAGAAAAAAGTAGAGTGTGTTGCAATATACTGCTCACATCACATTCAACTTCCTTTACCTAAATTCTAGCTCCTTCCCCACTCGTGCCTAGCCTGTTTACCCCCTTATACTAAACATTAAACATCATCCATATTTTAACGTATGTCTAAAAATACTATGTTTCGTATAATTTTTCCCTAGACGAACTCCAATCTTCTTTTTTTCTGAAAAAGACTGAAATTTACCCTTGAATAATTATGGTAGCACTGATAGGATGTATAATATCTTAAAATAATGTCATCAAGACATACAATACAAGCTATGAATGCTATGGATAAAACTATAGCAGGAGCAGTTCTGGAGAGAGCGCATTTTGCGTCGCCGAAGGGTTCACTATCTCAGGCAAAAGGACAGAGGAGTAATATTAACTTTCATCATGAAAGCTATACCACGCGAATGTTTTCTTTTTTACATACAACATTCACGATTGGTATTTGTTATTCTGTCGTTTACGAGACTAGTGTCACTACTAGTCTCTTTTTTATTTCCAGTCATAGTTTTTACGTATCTTTGAGGGGGAGCAACGTGGAACAACAACAATTAAAACGTGAATTAAAAAATCGCCATGTGCAGCTCATTGCGATTGGCGGAACAATCGGTACTGGTTTATTTTTAGGCTCCGGAAAAGCCATTGCTTTAGCAGGACCTTCCATCATCTTCGCCTATCTTATTGTCGGAACCGCCTTATTTTTCGTTATGCGGGCTTTAGGTGAACTGTTATTATCGAATGCTGGCTATACATCATTTACTGATTTTGCGTCCGAATACATAGGACCTTGGGCAGGTTACATTACTGGCTGGACATACTGGTTCTGCTGGATTATGACCGCTATGGCAGATATTATCGCTGTCGGCGTTTATGTACAATATTGGTTTGATATTCCACAATGGGTGCCTGCAATTGGCTGTTTAGTCCTGTTGCTAATGTTGAATCTATTAACTGTAAAACTATTTGGCGAACTAGAATTTTGGTTTGCACTTATAAAAGTCATTACAATTGTTGCACTGATTGTGATTGGATTATTCATGTTATTTACAGGCTTTCAAACAAGCTCTGGCACAGTTTCTGTTGAAAATCTTTGGGCACATGGCGGGTTATTCCCGAATGGTCTACATGGGTTCTTAATGGCATTCCAAATGGTTGTTTTCGCTTTTGTTGGTGTCGAATTAGTAGGGGTTTCTGCTGCTGAAACGGCCGATCCTAAAAAAAATATTCCTTCTGCCATTAACAAAATTCCATTACGCATTTTATTATTCTACGTAGGGGCGTTATTTGTTATTTTATGCATTAATCCTTGGCATGAAATGTCTGCATCTAGTAGTCCATTTGTACAAGTATTTACACTAGCCGGTATTCCAATTGCTGCAGGGATTATTAATTTTGTCGTTCTAACATCTGCTGCTTCGGCTGGTAATAGTGGTTTATTTTCTACAAGTCGGATGCTCTTTAATCTTGGAAACAACAAGCAAGCTTCGCCAACGTTTGCAAAGCTCAATAAAAACAGTGTACCCAGCAACGCACTTGTTGTATCTGCAATTGTTGTATCTGTTGGTGCATTACTAAGTAAATTAATGCCTGAAAACGCCTTTAGTGTTGTGACAACGATTAGTGCCATTTGTTTTATCTGGGTGTGGAGTATTATATTAATCTCTCATATCATCTATAAACGTAAAAATCGTGCACTTCATGAAGCATCAATTTTCAAAGCACCTTTTACTCCGTTCGTGAACTATTTAGTACTTGCCTTCTTTGCATTTCTATTAGTAGTGATGTTCATTTCAGAAGCAACTCGTACCGCATTACTATTGACACCAATTTGGTTTATATTGCTGCTGATTCTTTATAAGAAAAAAAGAAAGTAATACGCTAAATTATATTGTCCTGGATAGTGACACTTTAAGCAAAGTGAAGCTATTCAGGGCTTTTTTTATTACAAATTAACCGGTATAATCTTGGCGAATGTTTAGAAATCCGCTGAAAGAAGTAAAAAAGATGACTCCATATACTGAAGTCATCTTTCATTGGTTAAAAAATATTCATATTCCATTCGGTAGCGATATGCTTAAGTAAATTCACGCCAGCTACGCTGTTCCCGATGTCATCAATTGCTGGTCCATAAATGCCAATACCACACCCAGCTGGAAAAGGCGAATCTAAGCCTGCATGACTTGGCACTGCCGCCAAAATCGCTCCGGAAACACCACTTTTAGCGGGTAACCCGATAAATGCAGCAAATTTGCCAGAAGCATTATACATACCACAAGTAACCATCAATGCCTTTGCTAATTTTGCTACTTGCTTAGGAAAAAGCTGTGTTTTTGTTAGTGGATGATAACCATCATTGGCGATTACTAAACCAATCATCGCTAAATCTGAAACATTTACTTCAATCGCACATTGTTTTAAATAAACCTCCAATGCCTCCTCTACAGGACAGTCTAAAAAGCCAGAATCCATTAAATAATAGGCTAATGAACGATTTCGATTTGCAGTTTGCCATTCAGATTGATAAACCTCTTCATTCACTTTTAATTTCTTGCCAACCATTTGCTCTAAAAAACAAAGGATTTTTGAAACCTTTTCTTGCGGCGAATTTCCGTCAAGCATAGAGGATACTGTAATGGCTCCTGCATTAATCATTGGATTAAACGGTTTTCCAGGCTGATGACTTTCTAGACGAATGATTGAATTGAAGGTGTCACCTGTAGGTTCAACATCTACTCGTTCTAAAACATAAGGTAATCCTCGTTCCATACACGCTAAAATAAATGTAACGACCTTTGAAACACTCTGCAGCGTAAATAGTTCAGTTGTCTCTCCGGCTTTCATTTCGTCATTATTAGTGCCGATAATCGAAATCGCTAATTGATTTGGATCTTTTTCAGCTAAAGCAGGAATATAACTTGCGCATTGCCCCTCTTTAGCAAAAGGACGAAACTGTTCCACCCATTCTGCCGCAAGTTGATTATTATTATGATTGTTATGTTCTGTCGGCATTTTGTAATCTCCTTTCAAAAAACGGCATTTTACGCCATAACTACTCAATAAGTACACTTAACTAAAAAAAAACTTAATAATAGGCAAAAACAGAGCCTCCATAGTTTACCCTACGAAGACTCTTTTTGGTATACTTTTTTAAAATTTCGGAGGCTTAGTACCTTCTGGAATTAGCGAAGCATAAGTCTCCCCGTCCAGACGTTCCTTCCATTCTTTTTTAGCTTCTTCAATCAGTGATGGATTATCAATTAGACCCACAGCAGTGCAAGCCATTATTTTTGCTGCCTGTAACATTCCCTTATGTGCTATTGGCATAACCCCCTGTGATACAACCTGCCAAGTATGAAGCGGTGTACCTAGTGCCATACATACAGTTGTACATTGAACAGTCGGGACATTCCAGCTTACATCTCCAACATCCGTTGATCCGCCTAATATAAATTCAGGTAGGACACTTGGAATGTGGTCAGCAATAACTTTACCTTGTAACCGCATAGCATCATCTTTTTTTAGACCTACTAATGCTGATGCCTGGATTTCAGGCGTAAATGTATTAAAAATAGCTTGGGCATGCTGTTCATCTTCTCTTGTATAAGTAGGCATTCCTAGATCAATTATTTGTTTTTGCATCGCATCATAAAGTGTTTTATTTGGGATAAGATTGGACGCTGCTCCCTCAAAGGCGATTTCTAACGATGTTTCAGTCATCAAAGTTGCACCTTTAGCAATATTTTCAACACGTTGATAAATCTCTTGTACTTGATGCTTTTTAGGTGCTCTGATTAAGTATGTCACCTCTGCATATGGTTGAACGACATTTGGTGATGATCCACCTGTGTTTGTAACTGCATAATGCACACGCGCTTCTGGAATAATATGTTCGCGTAAATAGTTTACCCCAACATTCATGAGTTCAACTGCATCTAATGCACTCCGACCCATATGTGGAGCTGCTGCTGCATGTGCACTTTTTCCCGTAAACTTAAACGTAACAGCATAGTTTGCTAGAGAGCTGCAAGTCATTACAGTTGTAAAAGTACCAGGATGCCAAGATATTGCAATATCGACATCATCAAAAATACCAGCCTTCGCCATATAAGCTTTTCCTGAACCATTCTCCTCTGCTGGACAACCGTAGAAACGAATTGTCGCTGATTGATTATTTTGCTCTAAATAGTCTTTCACCGCAACAGCAGCGGAGAATGCTCCTGTACCTAATAAGTTATGCCCACAACCATGGCCACTTTCTCCGTCCTCTAATGGTTCGAAATGAGTAGCCCCACCTTTTTGACTCAAGCCAGGGAGTGCATCATATTCACCGAGAAAGGCAATAACCGGCTTTCCCGATCCATACGTTCCTACTAGTGCTGTATCAAGTCCTGCGACGCCAAGTTCTGTTGCAAAGCCCTCTTTTTCTAAAGCGTCCCTCATATATTGAACAGATTTCTTTTCTTGAAAGTGAAGTTCAGGTACTGCCCAGATAGCATCACTTAATTGAATAAAAGCATCCCTTTTTGACTCAACTAATGAAGAAATTTTTTCATGTACATTCATCTTTTTATACCCCCTATTATGAATTCAAAAGACTTCCTTTTTGATCATTTAACGTTAAAAGCGAAATAATACAAATAACTGCAAATCCAATCAACATCCAAAATGCTGCATCGAACGAACCGTTAAAAGCATCTACCATAAAGCCGATTGCCATTGGCGTTACAAATCCAGCTAATTGCCCGCCTGTATTAGCAACTCCCATTGCGGAACCTGTAATAAAAGAAGGTAATTTCTTTAACACAATGGCAGGTAGTAATGTAATAACAAATGCAATAAATAAAGTAACAACCGTTTGATAAGCAATAAACATCGTTACCGATTCCGCTGTAAACATGAAGTACAATAAAATACCAATTACTCCACATGAAATTGAACCTAAGATTTTGTCCATTCCTCGCGGCAACTTATCAATGAGATAACCACTTCCATAAATACCGATAATAGTAGTGATAGCTGGGATTGTTTGCGCCCACCCAATCGACATTAAATCGAGTCCACGATTTTTTTGAAGGTATGTTGGAATCCAAGAAACTAATCCCCAGTTCACCGCATAAATACAGAAATATGCAATCATTAAATTCCACATAAGCGGTGTCTTAAAAAGTTCCTTAAAGTTTACTTTCGTAGAAGTATTTTCTTTACCATTACTACTTTCCACTACTTCCTCTTGTGGAAGTTTGATATATTTCCAATATAAAAATGCAATAATGGCTCCGATCGCACCAATTACAACAAACATCGTACGCCAGCCAATTGTTCCTAACAAATAAGCTGCGAGTAAAGGTACGATTAACGAAACAATGCCGCCAGAGGAAAGCATGATTGACATCGCTCGTCCTCGTTCCTCCCTCGGAAAAATCGTCGCAATAATTTTAGAGCTCGATGGTTGGAACCCACCTTCCCCAATGCCAAATAAAAATCGAATGATAATCATCGCAACTAAAGACCAAGCTATTGCCGTTAAACCTGTAAATATCGACCACATGATTACTGAAAAAAGTAAGATTTTTTTAGCGCCAAATTTATCAGCCAACCAACCGCCAGGTATTTGCATAATTGCATAGCCTAAAAAGAAAGCGCTTAAAATAATTCCAGTAGAAGAAGCATCTAAATTTAAATCACCCGTAATCGATACTACTGCATAGTTCATGATGTAACGATCTAGATTTCCTAATGACCATCCTAAAAATAAGAGTGCAAGGATTAAATTTCTGGATTTTTTTGTTACTTCATTCGTTGTCATTACTATCCCTCCCATGTTTAAACTGCGTTGCTGCAATTGATAGTATTAAAGGAAAAAGACATCCAGTTACTCGAATATTGCGACAACTAAAACTCTTATTCTTCCATCTCGTTATCTTTTGCAACTTTTCTATACTATTTTTCATCTCTCCCTATTTATTAAAATAGACCCCTATATAGCGACAATTTCGTTATATATTCGTATAATAATAGACTTTTTATGAATTGACAATATTATTTTGAAAATTTTTAATAGATAATCGCATGAAAAATGGTATCTATCATACGTCGTTAAAACTAGGAAACCGTTGATTTATCTACACTTGTTAAATATTCATCGAAAACGAATAATAACTAAAAAACTTGTATTTTTCTATTTACGAAAATTTCCGCCAAACAAAAAATGCCCTAAAAACCATTCATTGGTTTAGGGCATTTTATATTTCAAATGCTTGACCTACATCACAAGCTGGTATATTTTTATTGGTCTACCACGTGTATGCTGTAATTCTTCTCCACAAATTTCCGCTAAACCTACACTACATAAATCAGCCACGATGCGCTGTGCATTTCGTTCACTCATTTGAAGCTGTGCGGCTAAATCTTTTGTCGTAAAGTGCTTCCAGCTCATTTTTTGAACTAGCGCTTGTATTCTTGTATAGTTTTTAATGCTAACATTGCCTTTTTTTAATTTTTCAAGGATAGTAGGATCATCAGCTCGGTAGGAATATGTTAGCTCCTCGCTATTTCCGAGAGATTCAATCATTGTACCATCATCTTGAATCATGACAATATCAATCGATTCATGTTCTTTCGTTTGACGTAAAGCCCTATGCGCATTTAATTCGGCATTAAATACCGTTTGCGCAAAGCCTATTCCTGCTGTAACCTTTGCCTCCATCTCAATGGACAGCTGGTACATCTTTTCCTTGATGAATTGAATCTGCCCTTCGATTGCTCCCCTCGTACTGAAAATAGTATATCTCCCATTCCCTTCCTCTATTAAGGAGCCATCAATCTGTTCGCATAATTGCAGTAAGTTTTCCTTCATGCGCAATTCTAAATATTGAATACGATATCCTTGTTTCATTCTTTCCTTCAATGAATCGAATTCTTTTATTTCGAGCATGACAGCACCTATTTGCGTTTCTTTATAATACGAAGTTTTAATTTTTTCGGTAAATAGCTGAACGGTATGGTAAATTTCTGTTTTTGTAGGCGACACCCAATAGGAGGGAACCCCTCTCTTTTTCAGCTCTTCATCGACAGATGGGTAACATGTGATCGCAAAATCGATTTTCCCCTTCAGCCATAGGTCATAATGGAAATCAAATAATTCTTTCGGATCAATGGCCACATCAAATTCCTTTACATACATGTTCCTTACATTCTTCTCGATTTCCGCCAATCCTTCTGATGCCATTTGTGCAGGTGATGAAATAATATCAATACTGACATTCTCAATAACTTTCCCTATTTTATAGGATTGCTCAAAAAAACCTTTGTAAATGGCCGCCTCAGAAAAGATGATATGTGCCAGCTTATCCTGTGAGACACTTGCCTGACTAGCAATTTTATAAGGTATGTATCCCGAAAATAGCCAAAAATCAACATCTCGATTGTAGGTTTCCACAAGATGTTTCGTTTCTGTAGCAATCGAATAAATATATGGGATAAACTCCATATCCTGTTCGATTTCATGTGCTAATTTGATAATTTTTTTTACGGATTTTATTGGGCCAACAACACCTATTTTATACATCTTTAGTTCCTACCTTCTATGTCAAACTACTTTTGTTATGACAAAAAATTCTCAATTATTATGCAGATTAACTATAAATAGTATATCTAAGAGTTGATATTCTACACAAATAAAAAAGATACATTTAACCTGTACCTTTTTCTACCGAAGAACAATTATATCTATGAAATTAAGGGTGATTTATGAATAAAGTATAGCTTTTACGCAAAACGAGAGGTTGATTTCAGTTCCGACCGGGCGCTTTGCCGCTGACGCGCAGAGCAGAGCTTCCTAGGGGCGTCCGGTCTCCACTTCTATCAACCACTCCACATAGCATGTATATTCTTACATATCACTCAAATTTATATGTTTAGCATTGTATCTAAATAAAAGCTAAGCGGCGAAGAAAGCAACTCGACTCCCGATCTAGACAGAAATCCCTCTCATTTAAATTGCAGTTTCCCTTGACCATTTTGTTTTTCAACAACATGAAAACCCCGAATAAAATTTCTTTATCCGGGGCTTTGGTTAAACAATTATTTATAAATCGTTTGCATACATTTTCTTATATAAAATTTCTAATTTTTTCGAGAGCTTACCATAAGCAGTTTGCCAAGCTTTACGAGCTGCTGCATTATCGTCTGTCGAAGGTACGTAAAGCGCATGTACATCAGCTACCTTCTTCAAGTCACTCTCGGCCTGTGTTAGTTTAGAATAATTTTTTACGACGCTCTTTTCTGAAGCACTAAGGCCATCATATGCTGTACGAATTTCTTTTACTTTCGTTTCCAAGTCATCAATATATTCACCATTTACGAGCAATGAATTAATTGATTCAACTAATTTCAAAGCACTTTCATTAGACTGTTGTTGACCTTTATCCTTATCGATAATGGATTGTCGTATTTCTGGGCTAACTAAACTCATTTGTTTTGAAGTTAGCTTATTAAAAGCTTTAATAACAGTTGTTGGGTTACTAATAAATGATTTTTCATACGTCTTCATAAATGATTCTACTTTTTTAGCATCGGAAACCGCTGTTGTTAAGATCGACGCATTTGTAATACGTTTTTTATCACTAGAGCTTAGCTTTTTATATTGAGTTGAAAGCTCATTAATTTTTTCTATTGAAACTGTATACGTATCATTTGAGACAATTTTTGCAATTTCATTATTTAATGTTGTGATATTTGGTGCATTACCGTCTTCTAGACGATTATTGAGCAAATCTTCATATTGCTGTTTGGCTAAATGCTGTTGATTTGCTGGTAGCTTAGCATATGCAGTTTGTACGGTTTGAATTTTTTTTGCTTGTTTCGTAGCATCGGTTTCTTGTCGTGCAGTTTGTACTTTTTTATGGAATGACTTAACACCAGAAAGATCTTTACTCGCAGCTGTTAATAAATAATAGTTTGTAACATATTTTCGTCCGCCTGAAGATAGGTTTTTATATTTTGTTGTTGCCGCATTTACAGCACTTTCGAATTGTTCAAATGTATATTTCGTTACATTAGCAAGCTTCTCAACATCGGCTTTTAAAGCCAATGCAGCCGCTTTATCAGCAGGTTCCTTACCATTTACATCAACTGTAATAGTCGGTGGATTCAATAAAAAATCGTTTGCATTATAAACAAGTGATTGTTGTAAACTAGTTAACTTATTATATGCTTTCAATACATTTGTGTAGTTCGTTTTTAACTTGCTCTCAGCTACCCCTTGTGTTTCTGAAAGCTTTTGATAAGCGTCCATGTCCTTAACAATTTTTTCTGCTGCTTTAAAATCCTTTTGTAAAGTTAGTATGCTATTATATCCGACAATTTTAGCCGCTGAATTTTTCGTTAAACCCTTATATTCATTAATAATACGGTTTACATTATTGACATGTCCTTGCCAAGAATCTTTTGATGGATCTATAGGGTAAGTGTCATCGACATCGCCGACATAACTGTCAATTTCTCTATTTAAGTTGTCTATTTGATTGTTTTCTGCGTTTTCAGCTTGAAGTAATGTACTCATAGATTTGGCTGGTACAAGCTTAAGTTGTTTATAAGTTAACTTTTCATAAGCCGTACGTATCGATTTTGCTGTAGTCACCTGTTTGCTAGGTAAATCTTTAGGTGACAGCTTATCGAAAAGTTTAATAAATTGTTCGACCTTTTTGATATCCGATTTAGCATCACTTAAAATTACTTGATTTTGAACCGTCGCTCGGTAACTTTGAGATAATTTTGCTATATCCTTTTCTATTGTTTCTATTGCTGATTGTAAAGATTCGATGCTAGTAGGTACATACGTAACAAAAGAACTTTTATAGTCTAATAATGCAACAATTGCCTGATTTATTCTTCTTACTTCCTTAAAGTCTTCGATATCTGTCGGATCTTTCAAAATGTTTTTAATGCTATTGTATAAGGCATCGTTTAGATCTAAGCTACGTTGTAATAAATCCAACTTGTCATAGGTCTCATCGATTTCTTTTAAATATTTCGGTAGGTCTTTTTCATTAATCTCTTTTACCTTATCTACTTTCTCATTTAACTTGCTTATTAAATCTACATCCGCAGCTGCTCGCTTTAATACATCATAATTTTTCACATTCGCCTTCGCTGCAGCAGACAGTGCCTCATATTTACTTTCTAATTCCTTTACTTTTGCCTTAAAAGATTCTAAACTTGTTACATTATATTTGTTGTCATTTATTAATAAAGTTTTAATTTCTTCAATCATCGACTCGGATGGTTCATTAGATACTGTTATCACATCAGACTCATCAGATTCTGCCAAAGAAATTCCTACCTTTGCCTGTACTTTGACCATTATATCTGTAATGCCATCTGTTAAAGCATTATTAGGAATTTTGTATGTGTCGCTACTAGCTCCATCAATTATTGTGAAGGATTCACCAACTTTATAAAACCATTGATAGGTGTATGTAATTTGATTGCTTTGTAATTTCGCCCCAGCATCATCGGTTACAATTGCTCCTCCTACTTGTACCGATTCACCAGGTACTGCATAATTTGAACTACTATCAATTCTTGGCTTAGTTATTGAAAGTTTTAGTTCATTAATCGAAAAGGGTTCACTCTTATACTTATCGTCTTTTGTTGTAGTCGCTTCCACGAAAACTGCTTTGCCTGCCGCTTCTACTGGTACTGTAAATGACGCTGTTGTGGCACCTGAGATTGGTTTATTCGTTGAATCATTAGAACCATCTACATAGTACCATTGATAACCTTTTACAATTGAGTTTGCTGGTAAGTTTTCGATAGATGCTTTTAACGTTTCATTTACTGTATTCTTCCCTGTGACTGTAACTGTATCAGCTCCCGCAGCCCCTGCGACTGTTGGTATAAATAGAGCTGCTGGAATAGCTGCTGCTGTGAAAAGTAATTTTTTATTCAAATTTCCATACCTCCTCTATCATCTATTGGATTATATCGGCAACATTCTTAATAATTCTCTTTATTTTATAGATTAATTCTAAAAAGTGTATTTCCTCCTATTCCAAAATAGAAAATAATACTATTTTGATTTTACGTTGATTAATTACTCATTCCCCCTTTCGTATTGTTACAGTAAATATCATTTACTTGAGTTAATGAGCTCCTAAACGACACACAAAAGACGTCATCTAATGAATTTAATTCAAATATTTACCTGAGCAACAGTAAGCATTTTATTAATGAGAACTAAGGATTATAATAACTGCATTATTAGTCTTCAAAAGAAGATGTTTCCAGTTTAATGAAATATATGTATAATACAACTGTTATTAGGATATTAATAGGATACAAGGAGCTTAATCGAATTATGGAAAATATTTATAAACCTAGTTTAACAAGCCATGACGTAGACAGGACAAGAAGCTACGAGATTAGTAGTCTATTTTTTGTTGCTATGCTTGGTGGTATTTTTGCCATTGCCATACTAGGAATACAAAACGCTAAATGGCTAAAAATTGAAAAGAAATACATACAGTTGTTAACGATTATTAGTATTGCACTTATTATTGTGAAGCTTGCGGTCGTTTACGCAATTGGTCAACAACTAATCCCTTTAGATGAAAAGTATATTAAATTTGTCAGCCGACTATTTGGGGTTGCTTGTTTTTTCATTTTCTTCGCATTTTTAGACGAACCATATAAAGAACATTTAGCAGTAGACGGTGTTGCTGAATCATTATGGAAGCCAGGGTTTATCGCAATTATCTTCTTTGGCTTTATCGATGCTTTAGCTACGTTGTTCTTACTAGCACTTTAGGAAAGGAGATATATTATGAGTGAATTCGAAGAATATGAAGAACCATCTTTTGAAGTTATCGAGCATTATTTTGATATAGGGAAATATCCACAAGTTATTGACCTTATTAATGAGGAACTACATGACAATATTGAAAATAGTCGCCTTTGGTATATGTTAGCTTATAGTAACTATGCAATAAACGAATTTGATGATGCTGAAGAACAATTTCATGAAGCCATGAGATTAGGATATGCTGAGGAAATCATATTATATTTTCTCGGCCATTTATACATGGAAACCGAGCGATGGCACGAAGCAGAAGAAGCATTTCTTGAATCACTTCGTTTAAATCCAAATAATGCAGCAACACATGCAGGCTATGCTGTTTTAATGAAACAAACGGGATATCGAAAAAAATCAAAGTTATTAATCAATAAAGCATTAGAATTAGATCCAGAAAATTCATATGTGTTACGTAAAAACTTTATTTTGCAAGGTGTACATGGAAATAAAGAACAACAAATCCTTGCATTAGAACAATATATGAATTCAGCAGATAGCGAAGTGGCAAAATTGTTGCACCTTGGAATAAATGCCTCCTTCCGAAATAATGAAAAAGAGGCGAAAGAATATTACAGACAAGCCTTTCTTTTAAATCCCGAGGATCAAACATTGCTATCTATTTTAGAAGAGATGGAAATAACAACCCACCCTCTGTTAGCACCTAATCGTTTTATTGAGCGTTTAGGGGGTCCATCTATCATTTGGCTCGTGGGGATTGGGCTAACCTTTTTGTTACTAGCATTAGGGTTTGATACTATAGCCATGCTGTTTTTAAAATTCTATGTAGTACTTGCACTTTATACATGGATATCAGTTCCATTAGCAAAGGGACTAAGAAAAATAAGGGGTTATCGATATGGATAAAATTAAATGGTTACAGCAAATGGTGGAACAAAGCCCAACCGACCCTCAGGCACACTACTGGCTTGGAAAAGAGCTTACTGAAAACGGTCGTTGGCTAGAAGCTGTGCAAGCGTATTCAACAGGAATTTCACTCTGTACAGATGATACTCTACGTATGGAAATCATTCATGAATTAACAAAAGCGAGTGTACAAATTCAGCAAACAAATTCAATGGACTTCCATTCACCAGCTATTGAGCAGGAAAGTCATGACATAGATGGAAGGATCGAGACTGAAGAAGCCATTGCCGCTTCAGCAGAAGAATTGCTAGAAAAAGTAATCGATAGTGAAGAAGCCGAGTCGGGTCAATTAATAGATTTTACACCTAGGTTAAAAGTTTTAGATGGTGAAGCCCCTAAAAAAACAGGTAAAAAAGGTAAGGAGCAAATCACTTTTGCGGATGTTGCTGGCCTTGATGACTTAAAAAAGACCATTAATTTACGTATTATTAGCCCATTTTATAACAAAGGTCTTTTTGCTAAGTTTCGAAAAAAAGTAGGCGGCGGCGTTCTTCTCTATGGTCCCCCTGGTTGCGGTAAGACATTTATTGCCAAGGCAACCGCTGGTGAATGTAAGGCTAATTTCTACCCTGTCCATATTACAGATATTTTGGCCTCCTATACGGGAGAAAGTGAACAAAATTTAAAAAGCTTTTTTGATAAAGCACGTTTTCAAAGACCAAGTATTATGTTCTTTGATGAAGTAGACACCCTTGGATATAGTCGTTCCCATTCTTCAGCAAACTCTAGAAGCTTAATCAATACATTTCTTACTGAGATGGAAGGGATCGATACTAGCACAGATGAAGTTCTTGTAATGGCTGCGACGAATACACCCTGGGATGTTGATAATGCCTTAAAGCGTCCTGGTCGATTCGATCGTCTCATTTTTGTCGCTCCACCAGATAAGAAAGCAAGAGAGCAAATTTTTAAATTGAAGCTAGTAGGAAGATATGCTGAAGAAATAGATGTAGCAACGCTAGCTGCTCAAACAGAATTTTTCTCAGGGGCAGACATTGAAAATGTAATTGAATTAGCTACTGAAAATGTCCTTGCTGAAATTTTAACAACTGGTAACGAGCGTCCAATCACAACTAATGACTTATTACACGTTTTAGAAGAGGCTCAACCATCAACATTAGAATGGCTGCGTACCGCAAAAAACTACGTAAAGTACGCAAACCAATCAGGGTTATACAATGATGTTGAAAAATATCTACGTGCCCATGCTAAACGCATTTAAAGAATGACATCAAAGAGGCATCTCCATAGATTGATATGCCTCTTTGACTATTATGTCAATATCAATTTTGCCTCGGCACAGGGTCTAGAACAGGCAATTCAATGGCTTTAAGTATATCTAAAAAATGGGTGCTATTTTCATAATTCCAGTAGATATAATCTTCTTCTTGTTCAATTTGATAATTACCCTGTAATATCGTTTCAGAAATAAATAGTAGGAATTCTGATAATTGATTTGCTATCACATACTTTATTTCCTCATCACGCCCAAAATTTATAACTTGCCCTATTCGCCCTTTCTTATCTGGATCGACATCTATGCCGATATTATTGCCACCAAAATCTTTACTAATAGGTATCCAATAACGATTGATACCCCTCTCTTTTATGTATCCAGTTGGGACTGAATAAGAAGCACCTTCCAATGCAAATTTCTCTTCTAGCTGTGCCCATACATGCCATTCCTGCAAAACATCATTTAATGGTAAAAACGGCATGCCAAAAAATAAACCTGGCCCGTCTTCCTTTTCTCCATCATGCAAAAGATAAAGCACCCTTAATTCATCAGGAAATTTAATACCCATCTCAATTTCAGCCTTCTGTATCTCTTCCTCAGACGCTGGTGGATTTAAAAAAGGTGAAAATAATTGGTCTAATTGAACCTTTAATTTGTTCATTATCAACTGAATCATCGTCGTTTATCTCCTTATTTAAATATCAGAATCATTTTTTTCATTTAAACAGATTTCTATAAATTCAAAAAGACCCTTTGCATCAATTGTTCGATTTCCCCAATCATGCCAAAAATACAACACCTGACCCACTACTCCTTCTTCTGTTGGATCTGTATCAAGACAAAGATAATCGCCTCCACCATTTTCAGCAATCGGAATCCATTTTTTATTCCAAAGAGTTGATTTAACCTCAACACCATACTCTAAATCTGGAAGCAAATCATCTGGATCAATCTCCTCCTGTAGAAACTCCCAATTATCAATAATTTCAGAAATAGGAGAAAGGGTTAAATTTCTAACAAAGGGCTGTACTCCTTGCGACCAGTCTTGCCCATTAAATATACGATAAAAACTTTTCATCTCTTCTGGGAGAGCAATACCTAATGTAGTTTCGATTAGTTGAAATTCTTTAGCTGTTGCGCCAGGCTGAAGATTTAATAGTTCTCTACCATTCATTTCTAACTTCGAATTTTTTTCAATGATACGATTCCATAGAATTTCAGCTTCACTTTTCAATTTTATCCCTCTCATTTTAATAATCTCGTTGTAATTTTCTTGCCTGATGAGTTGCTAAATCCGCATATCTTGTGGGGATTGGTAAACGGCTATCTTTTTCAATAAAATGCATCGTTATATTGGTTGCCGTATCTAAATCAATTTCGTTACCACATGAAACAAATATCGGTTTAACATCCTTTCTACTTCTTAGAGCACGGCCATACACTACCCCATCAATCACAATATCAGTAAACGCTCCAGCTATATTTTCCGGCATTATAAAATCTGTGTTCTCTATTTTATAATAAGTTTTGGCAACTCCAATTGTAGGTTTTTCCAAGAAGAATGAGGCATGGGTAGCAATACCCATATGACGACTATGCAAATACCCATTTCCATCAAACATATAAAGGTCTGGATTCGTTCTCACCTTTTTAACAGCCTCTAATACAAGAGGCAATTCACGAAAGGCTAAAAACCCAGAAATATATGGAATTGTAATTTCATTTATGTACTCAATTTGTTCAATTATCTTTTTGGAATTAAAATCAATAACTTGAATGCAACAAGCTCCATATTCTTTATTATTTTCACCCCAATAGGCAATATCTACCCCTGCAACGAGTTTAATTTGATCAGTTGAAAAATTATTTTTTAGTGAAATACGCTTCCTTAATTCATTTTGTTGCGATGTATAATTCAAGATCATTTCTTACATTTTCATGAAGATATCATCTCCTCTCTATATAAATATACTATCACGTTACATAAATAACCATATTTAATAAGGTAGTATAGCGCTTCTTTATAAACCTTTAGAGTGGCTGCATACCGCAAAAAATACATGAAATACGCAAACCAAGCATGACTTTACAATGATGTTGAAAAGATCTTCGTATTCACAGAAAGCGCATTTAATGAATAAAATCAAAGAGGCATCTCAACTACGAGTTGCCTCTTTCTAAGTTTATTGATGCTCCATCTATTGCTTATGAAGCGTATAAGATTTTTCATAACAATCGATGTATTGCACTCGCTCTATTTCTCCTGATAATGAATAATAAAATATCAATCGTTCATAAATCATCTCTGTTAAAAAAACGCTTTTCACGGCGTCATGACTAATTGGTATAAGTTTAAATTTATATACTGCTCCATACATCTTAGGGACCGTTAGATAAAGCTCTTCATTTTTAATAGAAATTGTAAGTACTTTATTTTCCATTAAATATTTTCCCAAGATGGATTCTTTATTTGTGAACATTTTCGGAACTGCAGCTGCCGGTGAAGATACATTTTTAGCAAAAACAATCTTTGCAATCTCTCTACTTAAGTACATGACAGGTGTAACATTCATATTACTTAAAAAGATAATCGTAACTTGGTCATCAAAAAAACTAAGGAGATCACTTGAATAACCGCTAATATCTCCAAAATGATGCACACATTTTTTCCCCATTACTTCAGAGACCATCCAGCCACACGCGTAGAAGCCAAGATTTGGAGTCAACATTTTCTCCGTTAATTCCTTGCGAAGGATTTTGGATAATGTTAATGCCTGATCCCAAATAAATAAGTCCTCCGTTGTTGAATATAAACCGTAGGAACCTAATGGGAATGACATATCTGCATAAGCTGAATGAATGGGTTCTTCCCAAAATGAATAACCAGAAGCTAAACCTGGAACAAGCTTCACCCCATCATCACAGCCTGTATGATACATACCTAATGGATGACATATATGCTGCTGTATATAATCCGCATAAGACATGTCTGAAACTTTTTCAATAATAGCCGTTAACAACGCATACGCCGAATTTGAGTAGCCAAAGCCTTTTCAATCAATTTGATTTGTTGTGATGTATACCTTAGGATCATTTCTTCTAAATCCGTGAAGATATTATATCCTCTCTATATAAATGTACTTCAAAGCAAAACCTCCCAATCCATACTCATACTGTGAATTTTACACAATACGAAAAGATTAGGAGGTACGAAAATAGCTCATGTCTTTCTTTCTATTCATATATTATCCTCTACTATGAGTTGGCCTTTTATAATACATGTCGTAGTCATAGGAATGGGTATGACTTCCTTCAATTACTTTAATTCGAACAGACATTCCTTCTCCCACTTTGGTATTGATAGAAAACTGTCCGTTAAAGGCCTGTACTCTATCTTGCATCCCCCTGATACCCATTGAATCAGCAAGAATGATTTCATCTATTTTACATCCTACACCATCATCAAAATAATTGATTTCAAAACCGTCTTCTGTTTCTAATAGGTGAATTTCGACAGTATTGGCATGTGAATGCTTCAAGGCATTGTTCATTAACTCTTGGAAAAGCCGATAAATCATCAAGTTTAAACGCTCATCCTCTAAATATAGTCGATCAATTGTGTAAATTAAACCAAAATCAGCACGCTTATGAACTTTTTGTATAAGCTTCTCTAGCGCAGCATTTAAGCCTAATGTATCTAATAATGGCGGCTTCAAATTTTCACAGTAGCCTCTTAAATCATTTAAAGATGTAATCATGTGTTCATGAATCTTAGCAAGACCCGATTGAATATCCGACTTTTTCTTCGCGTGGATAAATACATCCATCTCCCTAGCAATATGGAGTTGCTCTTGTAAAACCGTATCATGCAGCTCTTGTGCTAATTGATATTTTTCTTGTTCAAATCGTAGCCAAAGTAGCTTATTAAGCCACGGTAACTGACTTTTATCAGCCTCTTTCATATGCTTTAACTGCTCTAATAATTCTTCCACCATTTTCGTATTTTCAATAAAATTATTTACATATAAAAGCAATAATTCAAGCCATAATAATTCCTCATCCTTTAGATGAATAGATTTATTGTGGTCTACGACTAGTATTCTTTTATAATTCATATCTTGGTGGATAAAAGCAATATAAAAATGCTCTGTCTTCTTTATATCTCCCAAGCGGAGTTGCTCAAGCTCTATTTCGTTCATTTGATTTTGAGTATATTCTTTGGATGTCCTTGTGGAAGTAATTTGATGTGTTTGAAAATCGTAGGTTAATATGTAAACATGTTTAATCTCAAGGTGTAACGCAATTTCTCGAACAAATTTCTCAAGCAAGTCTTCAATCTTTACGACCCTTCCGATACTATCAACTGTCGTATACAATCGATGGATATAATCCCCTTTTGTTGAAAAAAGAATCTTTCGCTTATGATAATCTATTTTCTCTTTAATGTAGAAAAGTGCTATTAAAGAAAAGAACGTAAAAAAGAAAATTTCCGTCATTCTTGAAATAGACAAATCAGTAAGCCAATAAAGCCCCATTAACAGCCAACTAGTAAAAACAAATGAAAAATTAAAATAATGGCGTAAACGGGTAATAAAGTACTCCATATCAAATATACGTTCAGTGAGCTGTGTGCAAATAAAACTGTATGGTATTAGCATTAAGAATGAGGAGCATACTTCGGCAGATAGTAAGTAACGATTAAATAAGATTACTGGCAGTGCATACAAAAAAAGAAAAGGGAAAAACGGAATAAAAACACTACTCAATAAAATTTTTAATTGTGGCGTTTTATGTTTAAGATACCCTCTTATCATGATACATAGCAGGATTGTTAAAAGTACCAAAAACATTCCCAGAATAATGTACGAATGAATAAAATGGGTATGGGGATAAATTATACTTAAAACACTTATCAATATGGTGAATAAAGGAATTATATAAAGTGCTTTTATATTATCAAAAAAGACCCATTTTATATTTAAAAATTTAAAATATTCCCTCAAAAAATGAATTAACAACACTAAGCACAATAGCATAGTACTACGATTTACAACAATACCAACATAATCAAGTCTACTCGAAGCTCCACTACTAACATACGCTAAAGAAACAGTTAGAAGAAATAGAATTAGTAAATTAATTAGGTTGTTATTTTTTTGCTTATAATTTAAATACAATGTAATGAATAAACTAAGTAAATAATAACAAAAGGGAACTGCCAAAACATAATAAAATTGTTGTGGTATGTCTAAATGTTTTATTTTTACCTCGATTAGGTTTCCATCTGGCTTCATTACTACCAATTCATTTGCTGCTCTAATTACAGAATCATATTTTAGCTTAGTATCATATTCTATCCGAGTACCATCAACCTCTAAAATTGTATCTCCAGACATTATATGATTATCATCTGCCCATTTTTTGAAATATGGTTCAATTACAAACCATTGTCCATTTTTTTCCTGAACTTTAATATTTAAAGAAGGCGAGCTATAAGTTACATAGAACATATATATACCGATTACTAAGTAGACACTTATAGCTAGCCCCAACCATTTATTTTTTTTAAACCTTAGTACCAAATTAAACTTTCTGAACTGTATTCTTCGTCAAAAGAATCCAGAATTGCCTTTTGTTCAGTTTCTGTAACACCAAGCAGAGAAGCTTTTTTTTCTTTTAACAAAGTTACCATCGACGGATTTTGCTCCAAATATTGAATCATGTTAATCATAAAATCTCCTCATTTCATTAGTTTTATAGTTACATTTTATGGAATATCCATCATCCTGAGTCTGATGTTTTTTACCAATAAATTACCAAGGAATTAATAACCATAAATGTAACTACTTCTCCATTATACTATTGTTTTACTTTTAATCAACAATATTTTCTACAATTCGATAAATAAAAGATAGATTATGTATTATTTTCACAAAATGTACTAATTTTCTAAATATTTTGTTTTAACACTATTTTAACCTTCCATAACTTGATATCATTTAAAAAAGCTTATTCCTCTACTCTTTTAAAGATGGAATAAGCCATTTATAATTTATCTTTTTTAAAAGGAACTACTTTTAGTACTTGTCCAATTTTCCCCAATAATTCAATTTGCCTTATAGCTTGATAGTAAGGGTATTCATTAACAAGTTCACATGGAATTGTTTTAGAACATTTTAGTATATCTAAAGCAGATATTTTTAAGTGCAAAACATTTTTTATTTTGACCAAATCTTTTAATCCCCCAATGGGTGAAGCTGTTAACACGATGCTACAAGTTTCAATAGAGTCATCTAACTCCTCTATCTCACTAGCACAACCGCTACCAATCCAACTGTGAAAGTCTAAGGCAATAATAGTTGCATTTTGTGGATTCATATCTCCGCAATCCAAGACAAATATCTTACTCTCTTCAGCATTTAGTTCCATCAAAAAGACATTGCCGCCACCATCATCGCCAATAGCAACATAACCTTTTGCATACTCATTTACTTCCCAAGTTTCGTTTCGCTCTAAAAGATCCTCAGTACCATAAATCAATACACCACCTGCATTGGAACAGCCATTAGTGTTTTTTAGTAAGCTTCTATATGGAGCAGGTAGTCTAATGTTCATTTTTTCTTCTAGACGACCGATTTCCTTCTCACTTGCCAGGGCATTTTTAATTAAATCGGAAATATTATTTAAATGAAACATTATTCACCACCTTATAATCTAAATTATCTGCTGGATTATAGAATTTTTGATAGTTCTGTACCAATAAATTTATTCCTCCATCCTCTATTTTCTACTATAGAGAATTTTAGATACGGTTCAATGTTTGGCAACGGGAATTTATTTTCAATCATAAAATTTATGAGTACTTCCAAGGATAAAAGACTGTCTTCACCGTATTCCTCAATGATTGTATACACATGACTGATTCCTAGATTATAGATATGTCGAAATAACACATTGATAGAGTCCTCAACAACTTGATATTCATCTTTACTTAAACGCTCAAACTCTTCTTCTTCTTCGTATGTTTTAAATTCCAATAAATTTTTTGGAATTAATTCGACTACTACATCATTCCAATCATCTAAATACTTTATGCTTGTAAATTCCCATAAATAGTTTAAAACTATTTTCCAATCGTTACTATCATATTTTAATGCTATTAGTGCGTTCTCAAAACAACTAACACCAAAAGCTACTCTCCCTCTGAAGGAGATCTGTCTAAATTGTTCGATATTAATCATAACAATTCCCCTTTAGAATCCCGATTGAATCTTTCTTGTTAAAGTTACACAGCTATTTAAACTTTTCTAAACTATAATATGGATTCGAAATAGTATCCCCTACTTCTTCAACTGTCTCTATTATTTCAGTGAGTATTATTTGATTTATCTGTTTATTCATATTTATAGTGTCTCTTATTTTTCGGTAACTTTTTACCAGTCCAAGATTTACAACTATAGAAAGTATGATATCAACCTCTTCATAAGAATTAGTATTCCATATTTTCAAAATCGTTAAATCCAATTTATTTCTTATAGTATTTTCTAATAATTCGTATGTCATAACTTGTCGATTAGTTAATTGACTAATGATAAGCAAAAACTCACCCTTTGCAATCTTTCCTTCTCCAAATTCAATTAAAGTTTTTTGAAAAATCAATGCTATCGTTTCTGTTGCTAATCTGTCTGGTAAATTTCCAACTTCTTTTAGATTCATCTATTCATTTACCTTTTTATGTATATACTTTTGTTATTAATCTATGTAATAGGCAGACACTCCCTATTAAACCTCCGAAGCTCTTTTAACGTTAAATGGATCCACGTTCCCTTCTTCTAACTGATCCTCAAATTTCTCTGCCCCATGTTTTGCAAAATAATCATATTCAGACTGCGAAATGAAAAATGCTAACAGCAGTTTCCCATCCCTTTCGTAAGAGTCTGTATGGGCTGTACTATATTCTTCCGGAAAAGCATACAGCTCAGTAAAATAGACAGCACTTTTATTATATTTATGAACAAAAGCAGCATCAATGTTCTCTATTCCACTGATCGCTAAGCCTCTCCCTATCTGCATTTGATTTTGGACACAGTAAAATAACGTATTTGCAAGAATATAGCCCGAACTACTAAACGCTCCATCAACTACCATAGAAATCTCAAAATAATCGCCCACTACTTCTGAATATTTACTCAAACCAAGTGTAGTATAAACCAAACATTCTTCAAAGACATTTTCATACTTCAAAATTTGGATACTTGGCATTTCTTCACTATATTTATACACCTCCCGATCGAGTGGACTTCCTAAAAATTTTGTGTAATGATCGAAGTAAAGAGTTCCATAGTTAATCATCTAATTTCTCCTATAGTACCTTCTATATTGTTTCCACCTAAATTTCAACTAAAGACAGCACTTCAAAACTAGCACAGTAAAATTTAATGATGTTATCTTCATAATCTTCTACTAAATATTTATTATCTAATTCAAAACCATTTTTACTTAAATTATGAATTGTAAAGCCCATTAATTGGTTGTAACTATTTCCAAATCCTATTAAATCAAGGACAGAAACTTCATTAAATTTCATCCTCAACATATACTTTCTTTTATCCACTTCTACTAAAAAATCTACTTCTAAATAGGAAACTTCATCATAATATGGATTGTATCCTATATAATAATTGAAACCTTTAATATAGTTAACATTAGTTGAAGTGAAATTGGGAATCTTTTTTAGAATTACTGTTTCTTCATACCACTCTTTGGCCATTTGTATTAATACTCCTTTGACTATTGTTTATGATTATAAAGATTCCATATATCTTCAATACACTACTTTCATCCTGAAATAAAGACCGCAAACACGATTAGACCAAGTTGAAAATATCACCTATTTTAATTGATTTCTTCCGGTATTTTAAATAAACAAAGAGTATCTAATGCTTCAAAAATATTGTCGCCGAATTTATATAATGAGCTTGCATTTTTACCAAACACCTTACCCGATTGAGAGATAAGCATAATTAAATAACCCCGATATGCTTCACCCACTACAACAAGAGACTCATTTATCCGTGCTTCAAATTCCTCAAAGTCTTCTTTTTCATAATAATCCCCTACAGTTTCTTCAGGACTAAAATGAAATGTTTCTATACTACCGTCAGCGTGTTTAAATTTATATGTCATCCCACCAAAAACGGTTAATACATCAATCACAGAATCATACACTTGATATCCCATCGCTTCCAAAAACATTACGGTTTTAGTTACGTCAATATTATTATTTGGATTCCAGCCTGCCTGTAATAGTATGTCTCTCGTTTTTACCGACAAATTCTCCAAAAGCACTTTTTACCAATTCCCTCTCTCAAAATCATCATTATCTATTTCTTTAACAAATACCGATATCCACAATACGGTATGCTGAATTGGGTCAGTTTCAATATAAATACCATTTGCACTAACATAAACTTCTTCAAAATCATCATATTGAAAACTCGGCTCTTTTTCGAGCACTTCATCAATATGCATACCAATATGTATCTTGTTAAATAATAACCCTTTATAATCTTTCAATGCCGTTATCTTAAAGAGCTTCCCATTCATCAAATTAAACCACAGCTCTACAGAATCTTTAATTTCATATCTAATAAAAAATTTCGTAACCAACCTTGACTTCTCATCCATCTTAGCGATTAAATCGTAGAACTGGCTTATATGACTATAAAGCTTAACCCCTCCAAGTCCTACCCAAGGAACAATAGGTAAATTGTTATCAATCACTCTACTCACTCCTTTACAGAAAACAGGATACATTCTCACAGTTTTGCTTTACTCTGGATAGCTTTGCATATATAAATTCTCCTCGAATTTCTTATTAATATAATTACAAGCCGACTTGAGATCTTTATATATCCATCCAATCTTATCTATAGGTTCTTTACTATCAATACCTAATAATAATGTTCTTACTGCCTCTTCACAGCCCATTCCAACGATAACAGCTACTGGTAATGCGTCATTTGGGTATTTATCTGCACTAATATTAAACACAAATTCTAGCATATCTCCCCATTCATAATTTAAATCTTGTAGATCAATAATAATGGCATCAGGATCCCATGCCTCCATTGCAGCCTTTCCCATAGCATTCATATAAATAGCATCAGTATTTCCAGCAGATCCGAACCCGTATTTACCAGAATACTTTATTACTAATATTTCTATTTTTTCTGAAACCCCAAAATAATAATCAACTTGAATATCACTTAATTGAGAGAGTTCGACTTTCTTAAGATTTTTCATATTAACTCCTTTCTATTAAAATTATTTTCATAGAACTATTCTATCTCTTCTCCAGGTAGGGCTTGGCACAATAATTCTAATGCTTCGAAAATATTATCACCATATTTCACTAAGCAATAATTCATTTCTCCAAATACTTTCCCCGATTTAGACATAAACATCAACATATAAGTATTTCTTGCTTCCCCAATTGCTATTATCGGTTCATTTAATCGCATTTCAATTTCTTCAAAATCCTCTTTTTCATAGTAATCACCATAAGCCTCTTCTGGAATTATATGAAATGAATCCTTATTTCCATTTTGACGTTGGAAATTACATTTTAGTCCACCAAACTCACTTAACATTTTAAGAACACAGGGAAATGGTTTGTATCCTTTTGACTCTAAAAAATCTAGTGTTTTCTTTATATCAACCTTTCTTTCAGGAAACCATCCCGAATTGGTTAAGATTTGTAATGTAGTTTCAGAAAAGTTATTACGCGATTAAAACTTCCACCTTACTTATTTTTAACGTGAATAATTCTCTTATCTTTTAAAAAACGAACACGATGCTAAATTATATTTGACTTTTTTAATTTTTGAGAAGGTTTCTATTGTTGATTTCATGAGTCTATTAAAATTAAAATTGAATGTGGTTATAGAACTTTATTAATATAATCAAGTGCAATTATTTTTGCTTGTTCTTTTGATTTTAATTCTTTAAACTATTCATTTATAAAAACACCTGCAATTCAGGGTCCTTCGATCAGCTATTGATTATTCTTATTCAAAGTTGGAAAGGTTTATCTCTTTTATGTAATACAAATAATTACTAGCAGAAGTAGACATCTCAATGAAACTTTTATCGAGGCTAATCAATATTTATCCATTTAAAAACCGAGGTAAGTTGTTTATCCATTCTTCAAAGCTTGTATTGTATTCCTCAATACTAAAATCTTCACTAGAATAGTAATATACAGGTGATGCTGAGCCGTATTTTGCATTTATACAAAAATAATCACCATTACCAATCTCAACGAATGGAATCATTTTTGCATTCCAATTGCCATTATTAATCTCATAATCATACACAAACGTAATTAAATCATTCCCATTATTTTTTCCTGTTGATACGTTTAAAATACCTGGTAATACATATTTAGAAATTAAGATAAAAAAATATTTA
>Ga0209676_1001183_pt1 | contig 28060 bp, 24 predicted proteins | sample AraplaCvi_mLB_r2_FD_184282 | JGI IMG/M metagenome (GOLD analysis project Ga0209676, IMG submission 184282) | Arabidopsis root microbial communities from North Carolina, USA - plate scrape MF_Cvi_mLB_r2 (SPAdes) (version 2) | ecosystem: Host-associated > Plants > Roots > Endosphere | place: USA... | reverse complement strand
GTCAAGCAGGACATGAGCTTCATCACTGCCCAGATCGGCATGTTCAGCTATTCTGGCCTCAGCAAGGACCAGATGGTGCGCCTGCGCAATGAGTTCGGCGTCTACGGCACCGACACCGGCCGCATGTGCGTGGCCGCGCTCAACAGCAAGAACATCGACTACGTCTGCGCGTCCATCGCCAAGGTCGTCTGATTTCCCTGTCGATCTCTCTGCCTCCCAGCCCGGATGGTTTCATCCGGGACGCCCTGCAAAACCGCCACAACCAGCGCATCCTGCAGCAGTTGCCCACCCTGGGCCTGCCGGATGCCTGGCTGGTCGCGGGTTGCCTCTTCCAGACGGTCTGGAACCTGCGCTCGGGCAATCCGCCTGAAGCCCATATCAAGGACTACGACCTGTTCTACTTCAACCCGGCCGATCTTTCGGAGGCGGCCGAGGCTCGGGTCAACGAACAAGTCCAATCCTCTTTTACGGACCTGCAGATCACGGTGGAAGCGAAAAACCAGGCCCGCGTCCACACCTGGTACCAGGATTATTTCGGCTTTCCCTACACTGCCCTGCACAGCTCCCGGGACGGCATAGACCGTTTCCTCGTCACCTGCACGTGCGTGGGCCTGCGGGCCAGCAGCTCAGGCCTGGAGCTTTATGCGCCCAACGGCCTGGACGACCTTTACCAGGGCCGGCTCAGCCCGAACCCGTTGTGCTCCCACCTGCCGCTGTTTGAGCAAAAAGCCCGTGCCTACCAGGAACGCTGGCCTTGGCTGCAATCGGAGCTTGATCCGGGCGTCATCGGGGCTTGATCAGCCCCACACCGCCGAACGCATCGAAATCGACCCGGCCTGGAAGCTGGTGTTGAAAAAGCGCATAGCCTCCTTGCCGTCGGCCGCGCCGGCTGCGTACAGCAGCGGCAGATAGTGCTCATAGGTAGGATGCGCCATCTTCGCGACTTGGCCCAGCTTCTGGAAGTTTTGCAATGCATCGAGGTTGCCCTGCTGCAGATACCCGCCGATGGTCTGGTCGAATTCCAGCGCCCAGTCGTAGGCCTGATTGCCGGTCGCGCCGCGCTGCATCTGACGCAGGTTGTGCACGATGTTGCCGCTGGCCACGATCAGGACCCCGCGCTCGCGCAAGGCTTTGAGCTGCTTTGCCAGCGCATAGTGGTCCTCGGGGGCCCGGCCGTAGTCCATGCTGAGCTGTATCACCGGGATGTCCGCATCCGGGAACATGGGTTTAAGCACCGACCAGGCGCCGTGGTCCAACCCCCACTCGCTTTCATCCAGTCCCAGCGGCGCCGAGGCCCGCTGGCGTACCAGCTGGCTGATGGCCTGCGCCGCAGCCGGATCGCCGGGCGCCGGGTACTGCTGGTCGAACAGTTCCTGCGGAAAACCACCGAAGTCGTGGATGGTCTTGGGCTTGTCCATGGCGGTCAGCCACCAGCCTTCGGTGAGCCAATGGGCCGAGATGCACAAAATCAACTGGGGCTTAGGGTGTTTTGCACCGAATTCGGCACCCAGCGCCTGCCAGCTCCTCCGGTATTCGTTGTCACCAATGGCATTCATGGGGCTGCCGTGCCCCACAAACATCACCGGCATCCGGTCGGATCTGCGCAGGGATACGATCTGGTCAAGCGCGGAGGGGTCGATCATGGTGGCCATGTTGGGTTTCCTGTGAGGGTATCAGCGGGTAAAAAGCCCGCGATTGGCAGGCAGAATAGTAAGTGTTCCTTCAATTTCACAGATAGCGGCGGTTTACCTGTAAAACAAGCCCGCCCCATCCCGTGGCGCTTGGGCACCAAACCCGTGAAAAGAGCCCGGAATTGGTGGTTTTCCTCCAAACAGCGCGGCAGCCCCCTGTTATATTGCACTGCAACATACTACGATTTACCTGAAATAACGACATAACCCAAGGTTGACCACGATGCTGTATCAAGTCTATGAAACCCAGCGCACCTTGATGGAGCCCTTTGTTGACTTCGCGCAAGCCGCTGCCAAGCTCTACGGCAACCCCTTGTCGCCGCTGGGGCAGAACCCTTTTGCCCAGCGCGTGGCCGCTGGCTACAGCCTGATCTACCGACTGGGCAAAGACTACGAAAAGCCGGCTTTTGACATCCGGACAGTCGACGTCAACGGCACCGAGGTCAGCATCCACGAACGCGTGGAAATCGACAAACCGTTTTGCGAGCTGCGCCGCTTCAAGCGTTTCACCGACGACCCGGCCACGCTGACGGGCCTGAAGGGCGAACCCGCGGTGCTGATCGTGGCGCCGCTGTCCGGCCACTACGCCACCTTGCTGCGCGACACCGTGCGCACCATGCTCAAGGACCACAAGGTCTACATCACCGACTGGAAAAACGCGCGCACCGTACCGCTGTCCGATGGTTCCTTCCACCTGGACGACTACGTCAACTACGTGCAGGAATTCATCCGCCACATCCAGGGCATTTACGGCAACTGCCACGTCATCAGCGTCTGCCAGCCCACCGTGCCGGTGCTCGCGGCGGTGTCGCTGATGGCCTCGCGCGGCGAGACCACGCCACTGAGCATGACCATGATGGGCGGCCCCATCGACGCGCGCAAGTCGCCGACCGCCGTCAACAACCTGGCCATGAACAAGAGCTACGAGTGGTTTGAGAACAATGTGATCTACCGCGTGCCCAGCAACTTCCCGGGCGCCGGGCGCCGCGTCTACCCCGGCTTTTTGCAGCACACCGGCTTCGTCGCGATGAACCCCGACCGCCATGCCAGCAGCCACTACGATTACTTCAAGGACCTGATCAAGGGCGACGACGCCAGCGCCGAAGCGCACCGCAAGTTCTACGACGAATACAACGCCGTGCTCGACATGGACGCCGATTACTACCTGGACACCATCAAGACGGTGTTCCAGGAGTTCAAGCTGGTCAACGGCACCTGGGACGTCAAGAACGTGGACGGGGAGCTGGAGCGCGTGCGGCCCCAGGACATCAAGACCACGGCCCACTTCACCGTCGAAGGCGAACTGGACGACATCTCCGGCTCAGGCCAGACCGAAGCGGCCCACAGCCTTTGCCACAACATCCCCAAGGCCTTGCAAAAGCACCTGGAAGTCAAGGGCGCGGGCCATTACGGCATCTTCAGCGGCCGCCGCTGGCGCGAGATCGTCTACCCGCAGGTCAAGGCCTTTATCCAGGCGAACAACCGGCCTTCGGCTCCAGCCAAACAGGCAGCGGCGGCAAAAACCACCGCGAAAACTGCCGCAAGATCCACGGCCAGGTCCGCTGCGAAGCCGGCGGCCAAAAAGACGGCGCGCGGCAAGCAGGCCTGAAAGCCTGTGCGGCCCGGCCGGGCCGGAGAGCCGCGACTGGTAGGACAATAGGCCGGTGAGCTCCCCCACCGACTTGCGCCTTTTTGAGCGCCTCAACGCCGCCCTGCCCCAGACCCAGTGCACCCGCTGCGGCTACCCTGACTGCTCGGCCTACGCGCAGGCCATGGCCTCGGGCGAGGCCGCCATCAACCAATGCCCGCCGGGCGGTGCCGAAGGCGTGCAGCGCCTTTCGGCCATCACCGGCCTGCCCGCCCTGCCCCTGAATCCCGCCAACGGCACGGAAGGTCCGCGCGCCCTGGCTGTCATCGACGAGAACTGGTGCATAGGCTGCACCCTGTGCCTCAAGGCCTGCCCGACCGACGCCATCATGGGCGGCAACAAAATGATGCACACCGTGATCGAGCCCTGGTGCACAGGCTGCGAGCTGTGCATCCCGGTTTGCCCGGTCGATTGCATCAGCCTGGAAAACGTCACCGGCGCGCGCACCGGCTGGCAGGCCTGGTCGCAGCAGGAAGCCAACACGGCCAAGGCGCGCTATGAAGGCCATCAGGCCCGGCACAAGAAAGAAGAAGGCAAGCCTACGGGCGACATGGAGGCCGGCAAGCCCGCCGGTTCGGCATCCGTCGCGCCGGCGGCCTCCGCCGCACGCCCGGAAAGCGACCCCGCCGTGGCGGACCGCAAACGCACCGTGATCGAAGCGGCGCTGGCCCGGGCCCGGGCGCAGCGCGCAAAAGAGTAAGCCGGCTTTCAGCCCAGGGCGGAGAACGCCTTGACCACTTCGGGCGGTGCCTGCACCAGCTCGATCAGCACGCCCTCACCCGCGATCGGAAACTCCTCGCTGGCCTTGGGGTGCAAAAAGCAGATGTCAAAACCCGCCGCGCCCTTGCGTATGCCGCCGGGCGCGAAGCGCACGCCTTTGGCTGTCAGCCATTCCACGGCTTTGGGCAGGTCGTCTATCCACAGTCCCACGTGGTTGAGCGGCGTGGTGTGCACCGCGGGCTTTTTGTCCACGTCCAGTGGCTGCATCAGGTCGACCTCGACCTTGAAGGGGCCGCTGCCGATCGCGCAGATGTCCTCATCAACGTTTTCGCGTTCGCTCACAAAATTGCCGGTCACTTCCAGGCCCAGCATGTCCACCCACAGGGTACGCAGGCGGTTCTTGCTGGTAGCGCCAATGGCGATCTGCTGGATGCCCAGCACTTTAAAAGGCCGACCCGCACTCATGCCTGGAACTCCACGATAGGCTGGTCCACGCTCAGCGATTCACCCTTGGCCGCCAGCACCTTGCCGACCACACCGTCGGCCACAGCGAACAGCACGTTTTCCATCTTCATGGCTTCGATCACCGCCACGCGCTCGCCGGCCTGCACTTTCTGGCCGACCTGCACCGCCACGTCCACCAGCAGGCCGGGCATGGGCGAGAGCACATAGCGGCTCATATCGGGCGGCGCCTTGTAGGGCATCAGGGCGTGCAGCTGCGCTGCGCGCGGCGTCAGCACCAGCGCATCCAGCCTTGTGCCGTTATGGGCAATGCGTATGGCCAGCGGGTTGCGCCCGACACCGCGCTCCACCTGTGCTGCAAAAGGCTGGCCGTTGACAGTGCCGCGTATGCGCGCGCCGCCCAGGTGCCAGTTGCTGCAAATTTCATAACGCTTTGCGCCCACCTCCACCGTGCCGGAACCGGTTTGCGCCTGGTAGTTGCCCACCGTTACAGGATGCGGCGTGTTCTGTCCCGCCGCACCCAGGCTGACGACGACGAACTCTTCGCCCACCGTGACGCCATGGCCCGGCAGCTGGCCGCTGATGCCGGCTGCGCGGCCCAGCATGCGGCGGTTCACGTAGGCCGCCAGCGCCAGCAGGAAGGACGGGTCTTCATGCGGCACATCCTCGGCCTGGAAACCCTTGGCATAGTTCTCGGCGATAAAGCCGGTGTTGAAATCGCCCGAGACGAATTTGGGATGCGCCAGCAAAGCCGCCTGAAAAGGGATGTTGCTGGAGATGCCGCGAATCACAAAACCATTGAGCGCCTCGCGCATTTTGGCAATCGCCTCCTTGCGGTCCTTACCATGCACGATGAGCTTGGCGATCATCGAGTCGTAAAACATCGGGATCTCGCCGCCGTCCTGCACGCCGGTGTCGACACGCACGCCCTGCAGTTGCGAAGTGTCGGCCGCGAACATGGTTTCCTTGGGCGGCTGGAACCGCACCAGCCGGCCGGTGGACGGCAAAAAGCTGCGGAACGGATCTTCGGCATTGATGCGGCACTCGATGGCCCAGCCATTGCGCTGCACGTCTTTTTGCGCGATCGGCAGCTTCTCGCCGGCCGCCACGCGGATCATCAGCTCCACCAGATCCAGCCCGGTGATGCACTCCGTCACCGGGTGCTCCACCTGCAGCCGGGTGTTCATTTCAAGGAAATAAAAACTCTGGTCCTTGCCGACCACAAACTCCACCGTGCCGGCGCTCTGGTATTTCACGGCCTTGGCCAGCGCCACCGCCTGCTCACCCATGGCCTTGCGCGTTGCGTCGCTGATGAAAGGCGACGGCGCCTCTTCAATCACCTTCTGGTGGCGCCGCTGTATTGAGCATTCACGCTCGTTCAGATAAACCACATTGCCGTGGCTGTCACCCAGCAGCTGGATTTCAATGTGACGCGGCTCCTCGACAAACTTCTCGATAAAAACGCGGTCGTCGCCAAAGCTGTTGCGCGCCTCGTTGCGGCAGGAGGTAAAACCTTCAAGGGCCTCCTTGTCGTTGAAGGCCACGCGCAAGCCCTTGCCGCCGCCACCCGCGCTGGCCTTGATCATCACCGGATAGCCGATGCCCTTGGCGATCTCCACGGCCTTCTCGGCGCTGTCAATCGCGTCGTTCACGCCGGGGATGCAATTGACGCCCGCCGCGCCGGCCAGCTTTTTGGATTCGATCTTGTCGCCCATGGCGGCAATCGAATAGTGTTTGGGGCCTATGAAGACAATGCCCTCTTCTTCCACCCGCTTGGCAAAACCCGCGTTCTCGCTCAGAAAGCCGTAGCCGGGGTGCACCGCCTGCGCGCCCGTCTGCTTGCAGGCCGCGATGATCTTGTCGGCCTGCAGGTAGCTGTCTCGGCTGGGCGCCGGGCCGATGTTGACGGCCTCATCGGCGAGTTCGACGTGGCGAGCGTCCTTGTCTGCATCGGAGTAGACGGCGACGGTTTGGATGCCCATCTTGCGGGCCGTCTTGATCACCCGGCAGGCGATTTCGCCTCGGTTGGCAATGAGTATTTTCTTAAACATGAGAACGCTTCCATAACGGTGGTATCAAGCAGGGGCCACGGAACCGGCTTTGCCGGGCCGTAGGCGCCGCCCCGGAGGGGGATCCGGCTAAACGCAGTGAGCCGAGAAGGGGGGAGCTCATAAGGGAATGTTGCCGTGCTTGCGCCACGGGTTCTCAAGCTTCTTGTCCTTCAGCATTACCAGCGAGCGGCAGATGCGCTTGCGTGTTTCGTGCGGCAGGATCACGTCGTCGATAAAACCGCGCGCGCCGGCCACAAAGGGGTTGGCGAAGCGAGCCTTGTATTCGGCCTCCTTGGCGGCCAGCTTGGCCGGGTCGCCCTTGTCTTCGCGGAAGATGATTTCCACTGCGCCCTTGGCGCCCATCACGGCGATCTCGGCGTTGGGCCAGGCGAAATTGACGTCGCCGCGCAAATGTTTGGAGGCCATCACATCGTAGGCGCCGCCGTAGGCCTTGCGTGTGATCACGGTGATCTTGGGCACGGTGCATTCGGCATACGCATACAGCAGCTTGGCGCCGTGCTTGATGATGCCGCCATATTCCTGGCTGGTGCCGGGCATGAAGCCGGGCACGTCGACAAAGGTGATCACCGGGATGTTGAAGGCATCGCAAAAGCGCACAAAACGCGCGGCCTTGATGGAGCTCTTGATATCCAGGCAGCCGGCCAGCACCAGCGGCTGGTTGGCGACGATGCCCACCGTCTGTCCTTCCATGCGGGCAAAGCCGATGATGATGTTTTTCGCGTATTCGGGCTGTATCTCGAAGAAGTCGCCGTCATCCACCGTCTTGACGATGAGCTCCTTCATGTCGTAGGGCTTGTTCGGGTTCTCGGGCACCAGCGTGTCCAGGCTCAGGTCCATGCGGCCGGCCGGGTCGGCGCTGGGGCGCACCGGGGCTTTTTCACGGTTGTTCAGCGGCAGGTAGTTGTAGAGGCGGCGCAGCATCAGCAGTGCCTCCACGTCGTTCTCGAAGGCCAGGTCGGCCACGCCGCTGCGCGTGGTGTGGGTGGTGGCGCCGCCCAGCTCCTCGGCCGTGACTTCTTCATGGGTCACGGTCTTGACGACTTCGGGGCCGGTGACAAACATATACGAGCTGTCCTTGACCATGAAAATAAAGTCGGTCATGGCCGGCGAATACACCGCGCCGCCGGCACTGGGCCCCATGATCATGCTGATCTGCGGAATCACGCCGCTGGCCATCACATTGCGCTGGAACACGTCGGCGTAACCGCCCAGCGAGGCGACGCCTTCCTGGATGCGGGCGCCGCCCGAATCGTTGAGGCCGATGACGGGCGCGCCCACCTTCATGGCCTGGTCCATCACCTTGCAGATTTTCTCGGCATGGGCTTCGCTCAAGGCGCCGCCGAACACGGTGAAATCCTGGCTGAAGACAAACACCAGGCGGCCGTTGATCATGCCGTAGCCGGTGACCACGCCGTCGCCGGGAATCTTGTTGTCCTGCATGCCGAAGTCGGTGCATCGGTGCTCGACAAACATGTCCCACTCTTCAAACGTGCCTTCGTCCAGCAGCAGCTCCAGCCGCTCGCGCGCCGTGAGCTTGCCTTTGCCGTGCTGCGCGTCTATGCGCTTCTGGCCGCCGCCCAGGCGGGCCGCGGCGCGTTTTTTTTCGAGTTGTTCAAGGATTTCTTGCATGGTGTGTTCCGCTATTTGGACGAAAAAAATTACCGGGCCGGTTCAAACAAGAGGCGCGCGGCAGCCTGGCTCATGCGGCGCGAATCGTGCCCCACGCCCGGCACGGTGACACGCTCCCAGGCCAGCGGCGTGCCCAGCTTCTGCGCTTGCGCCTGGGCCTGCGCGAAGAAGTTGCTGCCGCGCTCGAAGCGGTTCACGCCCTGGGCCGTGGCCTGCCTGGCCTTGGGCAGGTTGGCCGCGTCGGTCTGGATGTCGGCCTCGCCGAGCAGTACGACCAGCTTGCGCGCAAAGACCTGCTTGAGTTTGTCGGGGCTGACGATGCTCTCGTTCAGCGCATAAGGAAACTTGTCGTCCATCAGGCCGGGGTAGCTGGGCATGGTGTAGCTGCCGGCATTGGCCGCCACGGCGACGGAAACGCGCGGCGCCTCCGTCAGCAGCATGAAGCGGTGCACAAACTGCCCGCCCGCCGAATGGCCGAACAGCAGGTAGTCGTTGGCTGACAGCCCCTCATCGGCGCGGACAAAATCAAACAGGTGCTCGATGATCTGGAAGGACCACTGGCTGCGGTCGCGGCTTTCAATGCCGCCCATGTTGAACAGCCGCGTGGAAAACCGCGCCTCATCAAATTCCGGGGCCAGCACGATGAGTTTGTTTTTCTCGGCAAAAGGCTGCCAGTTGTCGCGCATGCGCGAGCCCTGGCGCTCGGCGCCGTGGATCACCATCATTACCTTGGCATCGGGCCCGGCGCTGCGCGCCTTGTAGTAATACACGGTGACGGGCTTGTCCGCGAAAAAGCCTTTGTCGGTGAAGACAAAGCTGCCCGGCTCGCCGGCCGCCAGGCCGCCGGCCCAGGCGATGCAGGCCTGCAGGAGCAGTGCGCAAAGAACGATTGTCTTTTTCATGGCTTCCCTCCTTTGGCAGCCAGGGCCAGCAAGCTGCGTGCGGCGGTGGAAGCCGCGACTTCACCACGCGCCACTTCGGCGATGAGGCCGGGCAGGCGCTCGCGCACCTGCGGGTCCTGGCGAAAGGCCTGCTTGAGGCCGGCATCTATGCGCTCCCACATCCAGGAAAGCGACTGCTGCTGGCGCCGCGCAGCGAACTGGCCGTTGGCGGCCTGCAAGTCCTTGAACCGCGTCACGGCGTTCCAGAACAGGTCCACGCCCTTGTTGTGCAGCGCGCTGAGCTGTATCACCTGCGGATGCCAGTTTTTGTCGAAGTTGGCGGCCTGTTCGCTGCTCATGGCGTTGTTGACCAGGCCGAACAGGCGCATGGCCGAAGTGATCTGGGCTTCGGCCCGCATGGCCGCGTCGGCGTCAATGTCGGCCTTGTTGATGATGACCAGGTCGGCCAGTTCCATCACGCCTTTTTTGATGGCCTGCAAGTCGTCGCCGGCATTGGGCAGCTGCATCAGCACAAACATGTCGGTCATGTTGGCGACGGCGGTTTCGCTTTGGCCCACGCCCACGGTTTCCACAATCACCACGTCGTAGCCGGCGGCTTCGCAGACCAGCATGGCTTCGCGGGTTTTTTCGGCCACGCCGCCCAGGTTGCCGCTCGATGGACTGGGCCGTATGTAGGCGCGTTCATGCACCGAGAGCTTTTCCATGCGGGTCTTGTCTCCCAGGATGGAGCCGCCCGAGACGGAGGAAGAAGGGTCGACGGTGAGTACCGCGACGCGATGGCCCTGCGCAATCAGGTACAGGCCCAGCACCTCGATAAAAGTGGACTTTCCGACGCCGGGCACGCCGCTGATGCCCAGTCGCATGGCTTTTCCGGTGTGCGGCAGCAAGGCCGTGAGCAGTTCGTCGCCCTGGGCGCGGTGGTCAGCACGCGTGGACTCCAGCAGCGTGATGGCCTTGGCGATCGCACGGCGCTGCACCATGGCATCCGGGCCCAGGATGGCCTGGAGGAAATCAGGCGCGGCCATCACGCCACGCGCTCCACCGCGGGCCATTCATAGTGCAGGTCCACGCCCTCTTCGCCCCGCAGCACAAAACCGTGGCGCTGGTAGAAGCGGTTGGCATCGCTTTCTTTCAGCGCGGTCAGCTTCACGGCCAGGCCGCGCTCGCGCGCCTGGGCCAGCACCTGGCGCAGCACCCAGGAGCCTATGCCCTGGCCGCTGGCGCTGCTGCGCAGATACAGATGGTCAAGCCGCAGGGCCATTTCACCTTCAGCGCCTTCGGGCTTGAGCGTGAAAAAACCGACACGCTCGCCGTCCAGCAGGATGTGTTGCATGTAAGCCGGAAAGAAGCCTGCCGCCAGCCGCTCGCGCGAGCGTGCCAGGTCAAAGCGGCCGACGCGCTCCAGGCTGGGCCGCATCGCGTCTATGCGCAAGGCCAGCATGTCCTCGAAGTCAGCGGCCACAACCGGCTGCAGGGACAGGCGCACGCTGATGTCGGTCACCACCGGCTCACTTCGCAACAGCGGCGCGGATCTGTTCCAGCACGTCCTTGGCGCTGGCCGGGATCGGTGTGCCCGGGCCGTAGATGCCCTTCACGCCGGCTTCGTAAAGCATGTCGTAATCCTGGCGCGGGATCACACCGCCCACAAACACGATGATGTCGTCGGCGCCCTGCTTCTTGAGCTCGGCGATGATGGCCGGCACCAGCGTCTTGTGGCCGGCCGCCAGCGTAGAAACGCCCACCGCGTGCACGTCGTTTTCAATGGCCTGGCGGGCGCATTCCTCCGGCGTCTGGAACAGGGGCCCCATGTCCACGTCAAAACCCAGGTCGGCGAAGGCCGTGGCCACCACCTTGGCGCCTCGGTCATGGCCGTCCTGGCCAAGCTTCGAAATCATCACGCGCGGGCGGCGGCCCTGCTCTTCGGCAAAGGCATTGATCTCGGTCTTGAGGGTTTCCCAGCCTTCGGCCGAGTCATAAGCGGCAGCGTACACACCGGTCACCTTTTGTGTATCGGCGCGGTGGCGCCCGTAGACTTTCTCGAGGGCATCGCTGACCTCGCCCACCGTGGCGCGCAGGCGCACGGCCTTGATGCTGAGGTCCAGCAGGTTGCCGTTGTTATTTTCGGCGGCTGCCGTCAAGGCGTCCAGCGCGGCCTGCACCGCCGCATTGTCGCGGCCGGCCCGTATGGCCTTGAGGCGCTTGATCTGGCCTTCGCGCACGGCCACGTTGTCGATGTCGCGCGCCTCGATGGCGTCTTCGTTCTTGAGCTTGTATTTGTTGACGCCGACGATGACGTCCTTGCCGCTGTCGATGCGTGCCTGTTTTTCAGCCGCGGCCGCCTCGATCTTGAGCTTGGCCCAGCCGCTGTCCACGGCCTTGGTCATGCCGCCCATGGCCTCGACCTCCTCGATGATGGCCCAGGCGGCGTCGGCCATGTCCTGGGTCAGCTTTTCCATCATGTAGCTGCCGGCCCAGGGGTCTATGACGTGGGGGATGTGGGTTTCTTCCTGGATGATGAGCTGGGTATTGCGGGCGATGCGGGCGCTGAACTCGGTGGGCAAGGCAATCGCCTCGTCAAAGGAATTGGTGTGCAGGCTTTGCGTGCCGCCGAAGACCGCGGCCATGGCTTCTATGGTGGTGCGCACCACATTGTTGTAGGGGTCTTGCTCGGTCAGGCTCCAGCCCGAGGTCTGGCAGTGCGTGCGCAGCATCAGGCTCTTCGGGCTTTTGGCATTGAAGCCCTTCATAATGCGGCACCACAGCAGGCGCGCGGCGCGCATCTTGGCGACTTCCAGGTAGAAGTTCATGCCTATGGCCCAGAAGAAGCTCAGGCGCCCGGCGAACTCGTCCACATCCAGGCCCTTGCCCAGCGCGGTCTTCACGTACTCTTTCCCGTCGGCCAGGGTGAAGGCCAACTCCAGCGCCTGGTTGGCGCCGGCTTCCTGCATGTGATACCCGGAGATCGAGATCGAATTGAACTTGGGCATGTTCTGCGCCGTGTATTCAATGATGTCGCCGATGATGCGTATGCTGGGCTGGGGCGGGAAGATATAGGTGTTGCGGACCATGAACTCCTTGAGGATGTCGTTCTGTATGGTCCCGCTCAACTTGTCCTGGCTCACGCCCTGCTCTTCAGCCGCCACCACATAACCGGCCAGCACCGGCAGCACCGCGCCGTTCATGGTCATGGAGACGCTGACCCTGTCCAGCGGAATCTGATCGAACAGTATCTTCATGTCCTCGACTGAATCGATGGCCACGCCGGCCTTGCCCACGTCGCCGGTCACGCGCGGGTGGTCGCTGTCGTAGCCGCGGTGCGTGGCCAGGTCGAAGGCCACCGACACACCCTGCCCGCCGGCGGCCAGCGCCTTGCGGTAGAAAGCATTCGACTCCTCGGCGGTGGAAAAGCCCGCGTACTGGCGAATCGTCCACGGCCGCACCGCATACATGGTGGCCTGCGGGCCGCGAATGAAGGGCTCAAAGCCCGGCAGCGTATTGGTATGGGGAAGGTCCTTGATGTCCTCAGCGGTGTACAGCGGCTTGACGCTGATGCCGTCCGGCGTTTGCCAGTTGAGCGCGCCCAGATCGCCGCCGGGCGCCGACTTGGCGGCTGCCTTGGCCCAGGCCTCCAGGCTGGCAGCGGGAAATTCAGGTTCGGAATGGGGCTTGGACATGGGATGTTGTTACCGTACAGGGCTTGGGGCCGGGCCGCGATGCAAGCAGCATAGGCTCAAGCCGAGGTGAATACATGAATCGGAGGCAAGTTTACATCATTTATAATTATTGATGCAAAATTCAGTTTCAGTTAAGATACCGCCAGCGCTGACAGGAAGCCGCGCCTGCTGAAGCCTCCTGCCCCACCAAAAAACACCCTATGTCCATGGCCGCCGTGTCCCTGACCCCCCGAGCGCTTTACGAAGAAGTTGCCGAGCTTTTGCGCCAGCGCATTTTCAGCCGCGAGCTGGCGCCGGGCAGCTGGATAGACGAGCTCAAGCTGGCCGAGGAATACGGCATCAGCCGCACGCCGCTGCGCGAGGCCCTGAAGGTATTGGCCACCGAGGGCCTGGTCACCATGAAGGTGCGGCGCGGCGCTTATGTGACGGAAGTCTCCGAACGCGACCTGGCCGACGTCTACCACCTGCTCGCCCTGCTCGAGAGCGACGCGGCCGGCGTGGTGGCTGCCCAGGCGACACCATCCCAGCTCAAGGAGCTGCAGGGCCTGCACGAGGAGCTTGAAAAAGCCGTCGGCAACCGCGAGCGCTTTTTCGAGATCAACGAGGCCTTTCACATGCGCCTGCTCGAAATCGCCAATAACCGCTGGCGCGACCAGATGGTGGCCGACCTGCGCAAAGTGATGAAGCTCAACCGCCATAACTCGCTGCTCAAGAGCGGCCGCATCGAAGAATCCCTGGCCGAGCACCGCGCCATCATGCAGGCCTTGGCCGCGCGCGACGCCGAGGCCACCGCGCAGCGCATGCGCGAGCATTTCAGGAACGGGCTGGAAGCGGCGGCCTGACAGGCCCGAACAGCATCAGGCGCGCGGTTGCGCCTCCCAGTGCTGCACCACCTTGCCATGCTTGTCCACGCTTTCAAGCAGGACGCCGAAACCCCACAGGCGCGCGACGTGCTTGATCACCTCCTGCACATCATCGGTGAGTGTCCGATCGTTGTGGCGGCTATGGCGTAGGGTGAGTGAGCGATTTCCGCGCACGTCCACATCCCAGACCTGGATGTTGGGCTCGCGGTGGTTCAGGTCGTACTGGCGCGATAGCGCTTCGCGCACATGCCGGTATCCGTCGGCATCGTGGATAGCGGCCACTTCAAGTTCGGCCTTGCCGGCGTCATCCACCACCGAGAAAAGACGGAACTCGCGTATCAGGTGGGGTGACAGGTACTGCCCAATGAAACTCTCATCGCGGAAATGCCGCATCGCGTAATTCAACGTCTCTTGCCAGTTGGAACCCGCAATATCCGGCAACCACAGACGATCTTCTTCGGTGGGCGATTCGCAAATGCGCTTGAGGTCACAAAACATGGCAAACCCGAGCGCATAAGGGTTGACGCCGCTATAGCCCGGGTGCGTCACGGGTGGCTGGTAGATGACGTTGGTATGGGAGCGCAGACATTCGATCATGAAGCCGTCGGTCAGCAAGCCATCGTCATACATCTTGTTGAGCAGCGTGTAATGCCAGAAGGTGGCCCAGCCCTCGTTCATGACCTGCGTCTGGCGCTGTGGGTAAAAATACTGGCCGATCTTGCGCACGATGCGAATCACCTCGCGTTGCCAGGGCTCCAGCAGCGGCGCATTTTTTTCGATGAAATAAAGAATGTTTTCCTGCGGCTCCGGCGGGAAGCGGCGGTTCGCTTTTTCAGCCGGCTTGTCCGCCGGCTTGGGCACCGTGCGCCACAGGTCATTGAGTTGCTGCTGCAAATAGGCTTCGCGGTCCTTGCGGCGAGCCTCTTCCTCCGCAAGGGACAGCTTTTGCGAGCGCTGGTAGCGGTCCACACCGTGGCTCATCAAGGCATGGCAGGAGTCGAGCAATTGCTCGACCGCCTCCCAGCCATAGCGCTCCTCGCATTCGGCAATATAAGCCCGCGCATACACCAGGTAGTCGATGATGGCTGCGGCATCCGTCCACATCTGGAATAAATAATTGCCCTTGAAGAAAGAGTTGTGGCCGTAGCAGGCATGCGCCATTACCAGTGCCTGCATGGGCATGGTGTTCTCTTCCATCAGATAGGCGATGCAGGGGTTGGAATTGATCACCACCTCATAAGCCAGCCCCATCTGGCCGCGCCGGTAATTTTTCTCGGTCGAGATGAACTGCTTGCCGAACGACCAGTGCCGGTAGTTGACCGGCATGCCTACCGACGCATAGGCATCGATCATCTGCTCGGCGGTGATGACTTCGAGTTGCACCGGGTAGGTGTCCAGGCCGAAGGACTTCGCCGTTCGCGCAATCTCGCCGTGGTAAAGCTCGATCAGCTCGAACGACCAGTCGGACGGGCTAGGCAGGCAGGTGCGGCGACGCCCGGCATCTGCCAAACCAGAGGCCGCCACTTCGGCAGGTTTTCTTGCGGTTTTGGTCATGGCTTGGCGCTCTTCTTGAACAAATCCCTGAACACCGGATAAATCTCGTCCGCCGCACCGACCTTGCGCATCGCGAAGTTCCGGCTGTCCTCCTGCACCTGGGTGTACTCTTCCCAGAGGTTCTGGTCTTCCTCTCCGATCTGGACATAGGCGAAATACCGCGATACCGGTAGCAGCTTGCCGAGCAGCAACTCACGGCAGCGGGCCGAATCCTGATGCCAGTTGTCGCCGTCGGAGGCTTGGGCGCCATAGATGTTCCAGTCGCCCGGTGGGTAGCGCTCCTGGATGATCTCGTGCATCAAAGCCAGGGCGCTGGAGACCACGGTGCCGCCGGTCTCCGTCGACTGGAAGAACTCCTCTTCAGACACCTCGGTGGCCTGGGTGTGATGGCGAATGAAGATGACGTCTGTCCGCTCGTAGTGCTTTTTGAGGAAGAGATACAGCAGGATAAAAAACCGCTTGGCAATGTCCTTGCGCGTTTCATCCATGGAACCCGAGACGTCCATCAGGCAGAACATCACCGCCTTGGCACTCGGTTGCGGTACCCTGACCCGGTTGCGGTAGCGCAGGTCAAAGGGATCGAAAAACGGGATGGTCTTGAGCCGCCGGCGAAGCGCTTCAATCTGCGTTTTCAAGGCAAGGATCTCGCCGGGCAGGCTGGGCACCTCGCGCTCAGCCAGCACCAACTGCGCTTGCAGCTCATGCAACTGCCGCCGGGTTTCCCCGCCTATGGCAATGCGCCGGCTGAGAGCCACCCTCAGTGAGCGCACCACGTGCAGGTTGGTCGGCGTCCCGTCCGAGATGAAGCCGGCGCGGCGAGACTTCCACTCGGGTGCATCAGGCAAGAGCTGGGTGCGCACGAGGTCGGGCAGCGCAAGGTCGTCAAAGAAATACTGCATGAACTCTTCACGCGTGATGCGAAAGACAAAGTCATCTTCCCCTACGCCGTCGGGGCTGGCCTCACCGCTGCCGCTGCCCCGGCCGCCGCCTTGCGGCTTGGCGATGCGGTCGCCGCGTACATACTCGCGGTTTCCTGGGTGCACGTTCTCGCGCGTGCCCCCGGTGTGCTCAAACACCGGCTGGTAAACATCGCGCCGCGGCAAGGTGACGTCTTCACCCTGTTCGATGTCATGGATGCTGCGGCCGGCGACGGCGCGGCGCACGGCATCGCGTATCTGCTCGCGAAAGCGCCGCAGGAAACGCTCACGGTTGCCTATGGACTTGTTCTTCCCCGACAACCGCCTGTCAATCACTTGCTGGAGCACGGTGATCTCCGGTCACATACACATGACAACATGACACATGACGCGCCCGCCACGGCGCGCCGGGGTCCTCAGGAACTCTTGCGTACCCGCAGGTACCAGTCGCACAGCAAGCGCACCTGGCGCGTGGTGTACCCCTTGGCGACCATGCGATTGACGAAGTCCTCGTGCTTTTGCTGCTCGTCCGCGCTGGCCTTGGCATTGAAGGAAATTACCGGCAAGAGGTCCTCGGTGTTCGAGAACATCTTCTTCTCGATCACGGTCCGCAGCTTTTCGTAGCTGGTCCATGCCGGGTTCTTGCCCGCGTTGTTGGCCCGCGCGCGCAGCACGAAATTGACAATCTCGTTGCGGAAGTCTTTCGGGTTGCTGATGCCGGCGGGTTTCTCGATTTTTTCGAGTTCGGCATTAAGCGCCGAGCGGTCGAAGATCTCGCCGGTATCGGTATCGCGGTATTCCTGGTCCTGGATCCAGAAATCGGCATAGGTCACGTAACGGTCGAAAATGTTCTGCCCATATTCGGAATAAGACTCCAGGTAGGCCGTCTGGATTTCCTTGCCGATGAACTCGGCATAGCGCATGGCCAGGATTTCCTTGATGTAGGCCAGGTACTTCTGCTCGGTTTCGGGCGGGAACTGCTCGCGCTCGATCTGTTGCTCCAGCACATACATCAGGTGCACCGGGTTGGCCGCGATTTCGGTGGAGTCGAAATTGAACACCTTGGACAAAATCTTGAAGGCAAACCGCGTCGAGATGCCGTTCATCCCTTCATCGACGCCGGCATAGTCGCGGTATTCCTGGTAGCTCTTGGCCTTCGGGTCGGTGTCCTTGAGGTTTTCGCCGTCGTATACCTGCAGCTTGCTGAAGATGCTGGAGCTCTCGGGCTCCTTCAGACGCGTCAGCACCGCAAACTGCGCCATCATCTTCAAGGTGCCGGGCGAGCAGATGGCGTTGTTCAGCGAAGAGTTGTGAATCAGCTTTTCATAAATCCGAACTTCTTCCGAAACACGCAGGCAGTACGGAATTTTGACAATGTAAATCCGGTCGAGGAAAGCCTCGTTGTTGCGGTTGTTCTTGAAGGCCTTCCATTCGCTTTCATTGGAGTGCGCCATCACGATGCCGTCAAAGGGTATCGCGCCGAAGCCTTCGGTGCCCTTGAAGTTGCCCTCTTGCGTCGCGGTCAACAGCGGGTGCAGCACCTTGATGGGCGCCTTGAACATCTCGACAAACTCAAGCAGGCCCTGGTTGGCCAGGCACAGGCCGCCGGAATAGCTGTAGGCGTCCGGATCGTCCTGGGCGTAGGTCTCCAGTTTGCGGATGTCAATCTTGCCGACCAGGGAAGAAATGTCCTGGTTGTTCTCATCACCGGGCTCGGTCTTGGAAATCGCGCATTGCTTCAGGATTGAAGGAAAGCGTTTGACCACGCGGAAGCGCCGTATGTCGCCACCGTACTCTTCGAGTCGCTTGACCGCCCACGGGGACATGACACGCTGCGTGTAGCGCGGTGCGATGCCGTACTGGGATTCCAGCAAAGGCGCGTCCTCGGCATTGTTGAACAGGCTGAGCGGCGATTCATTGACCGGTGAGCCCTTCAGCGCATAAAAAGGCACCTGCTCCATCAGCTGTTTGAGCCGCTCGGCGATCGATGACTTGCCGCCGCCCACGGGGCCCAGCAGGTAGAGAATTTGCTTTTTCTCTTCCAGCCCTTGCGCGGCATGGCGGAAATAAGAAACCACCTGCTCGATCGGATCCTCAAGCCCATAAAAATCCCGGAATGCCGGGTATATCTTGATGACCTTGTTGCCGAACAGGCGCGACAAACGCTGGTCATGGCGGGTATCGAGCAGTTCGGGTTCGCCAATGGCGGCAAGCATGCGCTCGGCCGCGGTGGCGTAGACGAGAGGATCTCGCTTGCAGGCGTCGAGGTAGTCCTCGATGGACAGTTCCTCTTCTCGCGTCTGTTCATAACGCGTCAGAAAATTACGGACGACATCCATAAATCCTCCTTTGCGCGCGGGTACCGAAGAACCCCGACTCGTGATGCCAACCTGCTCCAGATTCCGCGCTATGCATCGAACTGTTGCCTCACATCAGGTGACTGATAGAGAGCAGCTTCACCGAAAAGTTCCAACGAAAGTTCAAAGAACATTCGTCTCCATTATTTTCCAAATGCGCGGATAGGTACAGCGTATTTTTTAACGAATGCGACGGATGTGTGCATGCATGTGCTTATGCCGCAACGAGAGCGTGCCGGCAGTTTGCTCACGATGGCGTTGCTATTTTTTCAATAGCCGGCCGTCCAGGCAATCAGACAGCCTTGGAAGGTTTTACCAAAGAAAAAACTTCACTCGCGCAGTCCGCTTTTCGAATACGGATGCGTTCAGAGACGGCGCTCATGCGCGCACGCTTGATGAACACGCATCAAGCCGCAAGCAAATGCCGTCAACGCGTGTCAGGAATTTCAATTGCCTTCTGTCAGTATCGGCCTTGAATGTTTTTTAGTCATCCCCTTGCCGCCACCCGTTACAAAAAATACGCCAGGGAGTATCAACGCAGCGCCCACTGCGTGGTGCCAACCCAACGGCTCGCCCAGCACACCCCATGCTGCCAGCCCTGCGTAAAGAGGTCCCAGGTAAAGCGATACCGCCACGCGGCTGGCGCCAAGTATTTTTTGCGCCCAACCGTAAATCCAGTAGGCGCCCAGGCCCGGCACAATCGCGGCCACCACAATCAGCAGCAGGCCGTAGCTGCTCAGAGGCAGGGCGTCGGCTCGCGACATCTCCCACACAGTCAGGGGAAGCAGTACCACGGTGCCGCCAATGCAAATAGCGGCCAGGCGCGCAGTGGCACCGAGGGGGCTGGGCCACTGCTTTTGCAGCAGGGCATAGGCCGCCCACGAAATCGTGGCCGCCACGATCCACAGGTCTCCAGCCGAGAACTGCACGCCGGCCAACGCTGTCCACTGGCCCCTGACCACCACGTGCACCACACCGGTGATGGCCAGCAATACACCCAGGCCTTGGCGCAACCCCAGGCGCTCGCCAAGCCAGATTACTGCACCCAGGCCTATCAGCACCGGCGAGGCTGAATAAATAAGCGCGATGTTCATCGCGCCTGTGGAACGCGCGCCCTGGTAGACCCAGGCGCCGCAGATCATCATGCCCAAGGTGCCCAACACCAGGTATTGCCACCACGCTTTGGCGATGTGGCTTCGCTCACGCCGCAACTCCGACTTCGTAAACGCCAACAAGATCAGCGCCGCCAGGCCCCAGCGGCCGAAAGCCAGCAGATAGGGACCGATCACGCCGGGCGCCTTGCGCGCCACGATGTAGTTGACCGTCCAGAGCGCAGGCACCAGCCAGAGCAAGGCCAGCGCGCGGCGCGCCTGTTTCTGCGCGGAATCAGGCATCGGCCATGGCGCTGGTGTCGGCAAGCGACGATGGGGACGAGGCCGGCATTTCATGCGCCAGCGCCATCACGGCATGCGGCGGCATATCGCGCAGGCGATGGTCGCTCCAGACCTGGCGCCAGCGCCGCGCACCGGGCAAGCCGTTGCGCAGGCCCAGCATATGGCGTGCGATAGCGCTCTTGGGCGTGCCATGCTCCACGGCTTCCCGCACCATGTAGTCGCACATCTGCGACTCCACGGCTTCACGGCTCAGCGATGACTCAGCGTCACCGAAGAAAGCGTTGTCCCAGGAGGCCAGCCACCAGGGGTTGTGATAGGCCTCGCGGCCAATCATCACGCCGTCAAGCGCGGCCAGATGCCCGGCCACCTCTTCCTGCGTGTTGATGCCGCCGTTGATGCAGATCACCAGATCAGGAAATTCCCGCTTGAGGCGGTGCACGAGTTCATAACGCAGCGGCGGCACCTCGCGGTTTTCCTTGGGGGAAAGGCCCTTGAGCCAGGCATTGCGAGCATGCACGATAAAGACATTGCAGCCGGCCTCACTGATCGTGCCCACAAAGTCGCGCACAAATTCATAGCTCTCGGCCTTGTCGATGCCGATGCGGTGCTTCACGGTGACCGGCACAGCAACCACGTCGACCATGGCCTTCACGCAGTCGGCCACCAGTTGCGGCTCAGCCATCAGGCAGGCGCCGAAGGCGCCGCGCTGCACGCGCTCACTGGGGCAACCGCAGTTCAGATTGATTTCGTCATAGCCCCATTGCTCGCCCAGCTTGGCGCACTGCGCCAGATCGGCAGGTTCGCTGCCGCCCAGTTGCAGGGCTACGGGATGTTCCTCGGCATTGAAGTGCAGGTGGCGTTCCACGTCACCGTGGATCAGTGCACCGGTGGTCACCATCTCGGTGTAGAGCAAGGCATGGCGCGACAGCAGCCGGTGAAAGTGGCGGCAATGCCTGTCGGTCCAGTCCATCATTGGCGCCACGCTCAGGCGCCAGGGATGGCCGGACGCCAAAGCGCCAATGGGACTTGCAGAGGAAAACGGGGCGGACATGCCCCATTTTCCCAGAAAGGGCGCTACCGGCGGCGGCGCAGGGTCTTGCGCCGCCTTACGGGCGACTAGGCCTCGACGGCCTTGAACTCTTCCATCAGCTGCATTTTTCGCTGGCTGAGCTCTTCGGCCATGGCCACCAGGTCCAGGTCGGTCTTGCGGGCCTTGGGGAACATTTCCTCGCGCTCTTCCTTGACGTGGTGGTCGATGTACTCGCCCAGCACGGTAACCCGGGCGTCATACAGGTCGTCTTCAGGGTCCATCCCGGAAATCTGCGAGATCAGGTCCTTGGCCGTGCTGTGCTCCACCTCGGCTTCGTCCAGCATCGGGTCGTCGTTGATGGCGGCGCGGACCTGCGGGTAAAAAATCTCTTCTTCAATCTGCGTGTGCACCGTCAGCTCCTGGCAGATCTGGTCGGCGAGTTGACGCTTTTCCTCGGAGGATCCATTGCCTTCACTCAGCTTTTTGTAGGCGGTGAAAAGCTTTTTGACGGCGATGTGGTCGGCGTCGAGAAGGTCGACGGCATCGTGTTTTTTCGGGGGTGCTTTGCTCATGGGGTTCCTCTTGGGTTGGTCGTCGGTTTATGGGCTTGCAAATAAAGGCGGCCGCTCAAAGCCAGCCGCTGGGTCCAATCTAGGCAGAACACCATGGGCCCGGTGTGGGACGCTCCGTAAGCGTTATGTAGGAAAACACGAAACCGCCCCCACACTGTGGCGCCGGCGCAAACGCGGTGCCCCGGGAGTCCGCCGGGCGGGTAACATGAGCAGTCCATTCCATAGCACCCGGCCACGCTGGAGGCGCACAAACCCATGACGACCACCTTGCCGCGAACCCCGACGACGCTGTTTTCCCATTCGCGTAAGCAGCGTATCCACCGCCACCTGCGCCCGCTCGCCCTGCTGGCGCCGCTCGCCCTGCTGGCCGCTTGCAGCTCTGTTCCATTGCCGCCATGGACGCCGCCGTCGGCACAGCCCGCCCCCGCTCCAGCCCCGGTTGCGCAACGCCCAGCCCCACTTCCCGCCCCCGTGCAGGTTTCCCCCGTTGCGCCGCCCCCGCGCCTCTCTTCTCCGGTAGCCCAGGCTGAGGCACCCGCTCCTTACAGCGCCGCGGTGGCAGCCCGCTTCCCCGCGCCTTCGGTCAACTACAACACTCCCGGCCTGCAGGCCGGCCGCAGCAACTTCACCACCGAGGCCGAAATCCAAGCCTGGCTGCGCGAGCAGGCCGCCGCCGCCGCGCGCACCCCGGGCCAGAGAGCCGCCGTGGTGGCCATAGGCCGCTCACAACGCGGCGAGACACTCGAGGCGCTGATCCTGACCCGCGCCGGCGGCACCGACCCGGCCGTCCTGCAAGCCGCGGGCAAACCCACGGTGCTGTTGGTCGGTCAGCAGCACGGCGATGAGCCGGCCGGCAGCGAGGCGCTGCTGGTGATCGCGCGGGAACTCGCGCAAGGCTTGCTGCAGCCGGCGCTCGATCGCATCAATGTGGTGATCGTGCCGCGCGCCAATCCCGACGGCGCAGCCATCGACCAGCGCGCCACCACCGGCGGGCTGGACATGAACCGCGACCACCTGCTGCTCAACACGCCTGAAGCCCAGGCCCTGGCCCGCCTGGCCCGCGACTACAAACCCACCGTGGTGGTCGATGCCCACGAATACACGGTGGCGGGCCGTTACCTGCAGAAGTTTGGTGCAGTGCAAAAATTTGACGCACTGTTCCAGTACGCCACCACCGCCAACCTGCCCGAGTTTTTGACCAAGGCCGCCGAAGAGTGGTACCGCCGCCCGCTACTGGCCGCGCTCAAGGGCCAGAACCTCAGCAGCGAGTGGTACTACACAACGTCCAGCGACCTGGCTGACAAAAAAATCTCCATGGGCGGCACGCAGCCCGACACCGGCCGCAATGTGAACGGGCTCAAAAACGCCATCAGCCTGCTGATCGAAACGCGTGGCGTCGGCATAGGCCGGACGCACATCCAGCGGCGTGTGCACACCCAGGTCACGGCCATCACCAGCGTGCTGGCCAGCACCGCCCAGCGCGCCAACGAACTGCAGCAGCTGCGCCCCTACCTCGACAAGGAGGTCGGCGCCCAGGCCTGCAAGGAGCAGGCCATCGTCGAAGCCGCCCCTACTGCCGCCCAGTACGAACTGCTGATGCTGGACCCCGTCACCGGCGCGGACAAAGCCATCAACGTGGACTGGGACTCGGCGCTGGCACTGCGCACCCTGAAGGCCCGGGCTCGCCCCTGCGGCTACTGGCTGTCAGCCGCATCCACCGTGGCCGTCGACCGGCTCCGCCTGCACGGCGTGCAAGTCATGCGCGTGGCCGAGCAGGGCTCCATGCTGGGCGACAGCTACCGCGAGACGGCCAGCACCTCGGGTGAACGCCAGGACGTGCGCGGCGCGATCGCCGACGGCAACGCTATCGTCAAAGTACAGGTCAGCCTGGCGCGCGGCGTGGTCGACGTGCCGCGCGGCAGCTACTACGTGCCGCTCAACCAGCCCATGGCCAACCTCGTGATGGCGGCGCTGGAGCCCGACACCCAGAGCAGCTTTTTCGCCAACCAGATCCTGCAGGGGCTGCAAAGCACGGTGCGCGTGATGGCTGAGCCCAGCGTGAAGCTTGAGGAGCTTTAGCCCTCACGGTCGATCACTGCGTGTAGCTTCCGAGGCCTTGCAGGCCGCGGCTCGCGAGACGCTTCGCCTCTGTCGCCCGTCCACGCCTGCACAGGCAGGCTTGGAGCCGCGGGCTCCAGCCCCTCGGGGGCCGCTGCGCCTGCGGTCTGGCAAAGCCAGTCCCGCGGCCCCTGCTTGGAAAAGCCTCTCACTTCCTATTGACTCGGCTGCAGATGCACGTCCAGGCTTGACTTGACGACCGCGTCCGACAGGAAGACGATGTAAGCGCTGACCGGAAATACCCAGTTTCCGCGCCTTAATGATTCGTTGTTGCAACGCAATGCATGAAAGGACTCGCCATGAAGCACTTTGAGCTGACCAAAAAAATGCTCAGTATGGGCGGTGTGTTTTACCCCACCGGATACGCCTTCATCATGTTCCCGGACGCCGAGGATGCCAAACAGGTGGCGCATGAGCTGGAAGTGGGCAGCGACGGCGTCATGCTGCTGACGCCGGAAGACATCATTGCCGACCTCAGCCGCGCCGACGGCCATTCGGACGTGTACCTGCCGCGCGTCGGCACCGAGGGCGCCACGGTCCACAAATACGTCGACCTGGCCCGAGAAGGCCATCATGCGCTGATGATTCCCGTTCCCAACAAGGACGCCACGGAGCGCATCATGGAGGTGGTGCGCAAAGTGCCTTTCTCTTACGCACAGAAGTACCACAGCCTGGCCATCGAAGACCTGGAATAAGGTCCTGGAGCAGGCCCTGCCCCGCAGAGGCCGAGGGGCAATCCTTCTCGGTTGAAAGCCGCCCCGGCTTTGAGGCAAACTGCGCCTCATGCCATCCACACCGACGCCGCGCACCCGGCAACTGATTGAACAGCTGCAACTGCAGCCCCACCCGGAAGGCGGCTGGTACCGCGAGGTGTTCCGCTCCGCGGGCCAGGTGGCACTGCAGGACGGCAGGCCCGCGCGCAGCGCCCTGACCTCGATTTATTTCCTGCTCGAGACCGCGCAGCACTCGCGCTGGCACCGCGTGCTGTCCGACGAGGTGTGGGTGCACCTGGAAGGCGCGCCGCTGGATCTCTTGACCTGGGATGCGGCGGACAGCCGCCTGCACAGCACGGCCCTGGGCCCCGTGAGCACCGCCACCCTGCCCCAGCATGTCGTGGCGGCCGGCTTGTGGCAAGCCGCCAGGCCCCGGGCCCATGATGCCGCGGGCTACACACTGGTGGCCTGCATGGTCGCGCCGGGCTTTGATTTTTCGGACTTCAGCATGATGGTGCCGGGCGGCAGCGAAGCGCGGCGTCTCGCCGCCGACCACCCGCAGCTGGCGCACCTGATCTGACGCACTTCTTTTTTGAGGATCCCCATGATTGACCTGCACTACTGGCCCACACCCAACGGATGGAAGATCTCCATCATGCTGGAGGAATGCGGCCTGCCCTACCGCCTGCAACCCGTCAACATCGGCAAGGGCGAACAATTCACGCCGGAGTTCCTGGCCATCAGTCCCAACAACCGCATGCCCGCCATCGTCGACCATGCGCCCGCAGGGGGCGGTGCGCCCGTGCCGGTATTTGAGAGCGGCGCCATCCTGCTCTACCTAGCCGAAAAAAGCGGGTGCTTCCTGCCCACAGGACTGCGCGAGCGCTACCAGGTGACGCAATGGCTGATGTGGCAAATGGGCGGGCTGGGGCCCATGGCGGGGCAGAACGGCCACTTTCTTTTGTACGCGCCCGAGAAAATCCCTTACGCGATAGACCGCTACGGCAAGGAGGTGGACCGGCTTTACGGCGTGCTCGACGCACAGCTGGCCCGCACGGGCGCATTTGTGGCCGGCGCCGATTACTCCATCGCCGACATGGCCATCTTCCCCTGGGTGCGCACGCACAAAGCCCAGCAGGTCGACCTGCAAAAATTCCCGCATGTGCAGCGCTGGTACGACGCCTTGTTTGAAAGGCCGGCCGTCAAACGCGGGCTGGACCTGGGCAAGGAGCTGCGCGCGCCGGCCCTGACCGAAGAGGCGCGCAAAGCCCTGTTCGGCCAGACCGCGCAAAGCGTGCGTGACGGCGCGCACAAGGTGTCCTGACCTCCCCAACAAAGACAAAAGAGACAAACCCATGATTGAATTTTTCTTCGACTGCTCCAGCCCCTGGACCTATATCGCCTTTCGCAACATCCAGCCGCTGGCCTCCGAACTCCAGGAGACCATCAACTGGAAGCCCGTGCTGGTGGGTGGCATCTTCAACAGCGTCAACAAGGGCATTTACGCGGCGCGCGAAGACATGGACTCGCCGAAGAATCGCTACATGCTCAAGGACGTGCGCGACAACGCGCGCGAGGCGGGCCTGACCATCGCCTTCCCGCCCAAGGTGTTCCCGGTCAACAGCGTCAAGGCCATGCGCGGCTGCCTCTGGATCGCGCAGGATACCGCAGCCAAACCCCACTACCTCGCCTTTATCGAAGCCTGCTTCGCGGCCTACTTCACACGTGAGGAAGACATCTCGCAGGACGAGGTGCTGGCCGCGATTTGCCGGCAGGTGGGCATCGATGCCGAGGCCTTCCTGGCGGGCATCGCCAGGCCCGACATCAAGGAGCAGCTCAAGGCCAATACCGATGAAGCCATACGCCGCGGCGCCTTCGGCTCGCCCACCTTTTTTGTGGGCGAAGACATGTATTTCGGCAATGACAGGCTGGCACTGGTGCGCTCGGCCGCGCTGCGGGCCAGGGCGACTGCAATTGGCTGACCTGAACCTCAACCCGGCACGGAGAAACCGCCACCATGCACATCGCCATCCTCACCTTTGAAGGCTTTAATGAACTCGACTCGCTGATCGCGCTCGGCATTCTCAACCGCGTCAAGAAGCCAGGTTGGCGGGTGTCGATTGCCAGCCCCGCCGCCCGCGTGAAGTCCATGAACGGCGTGGTGCTTGAGGCGCAGGCATCGCTGGCCGACGCGAGCGCCGCCGATGCGGTCATCGTCGGTAGCGGCATGCGCACGCGCGAGGTGGTGGCCGATGCGGCCTTGATGGAGCAACTGCGGCTGGACTCTTCACGGCAATTGCTGGGCGCACAGTGCTCGGGCACGCTGGTGCTGGCAAAACTCGGGCTGGTTGCCGGTGTGCCGGCCTGCACCGACCTGACGACCAAACCCTGGGTCGAGGAAGCCGGCGTCACCGTGCTGAATCAGCCTTTTGTGGCCAAGGGCAATGTGGCGACGGCGGGCGGTTGCCTGGCCTCGCAATACCTGGCGGCCTGGGTCATTGCCCGCCTGGTGGGCGTCGAGGAGGCCCGTAGCGCGATGCATTACGTCGCACCCGTGGGAGAAAAAGAAGACTACGTCACGCGCGCGATGAACAACATCACGCCTTTCATCGACACGCCTCTCGCCACGGCCTGAGGCTCTAGTGGCTTGCGTCCGGCGCCGCGGCCGCGCCGGATCGCTCCAGCACATGGCGCGTCATGGACTGTGCCAGTTCATGCTCGCCAAGGAAGACCTTGCCGGCGTTTTCGCTGTCGAGCAGCCGCGCCTCGGTCTCGTTGTGGGTGCGCACCACGATTTCAATGGCCGGGTTGAGCGCCCGCGCCGTCGCCACCATCTGCCGAACGTCCAGCGTGTCGGGCGTGGCGATGACCAGCATGCGCGCCTGCGCGATATGGGCCTGCACCATCACTTCAGCCTCCACCGCATCACCGGATACGGCGGCAGTGCCTTGCTCCCGCAGCCGCTCCACAGCCTCGCGGTTCTGCTCGGCCACCACGTAGGGGACGTGGTGGGCTTTGAGCGCTTCGGCAATGCGCCGCCCCACCCGGCCGTAACCCACCAGCACGACATGATTGGACAGATATTTCTCCTCGGTCGTGGCCGGCAGTTCGGCCGTGGGGTCGTCACGCGCTTCGAGCTTGCGCGCCAGCGGTGACTTGGCCAGTATCCATTTCTGCAGCGGCGCCACCGCTTTGAACACCAGCTCGTTCAGTGCAATCGAGATCAACGCGCCTGCCAGCACCAGGCTTTGGCCTTCAGCAGGCAACAAGCCCAGCGTAGCACCCAGCCCGATCAGGATGAAAGAGAACTCGCCGATCTGCGCCAGGCTGGCTGAGACCGTAAGCGCCGTGTTGAGCGGATAACGAAAGGCCAGCACCAACACGCCGGCCGCCAGCGTCTTGCCCACGATGATGATGCCCACCACCGCCAGCACCTGCAGCGGCCGCTCCAGCAACACCCAGGGATCGAACAGCATGCCCACCGACACAAAGAACAGCACGGCGAAAGCGTCACGCAGCGGCAGCGACTCTTCGGCGGCGCGGTGGCTGAACTCGGACTCGCGCATGACCATGCCGGCAAAAAAAGCGCCCAGCGCAAAAGACACGCCGAACAGCGCCGTGGCGCCGAAGGCAATGCTCACCGCGGCCGCCACCACGCACAGCGTGAACAGCTCGCGCGAGCCGGTGCGCTGCACCTGCCAGAGCACCCAGGGGAAAAAGCGCCGCCCCACCACCAGCATCAGG
>Ga0209676_1001182_pt1 | contig 28085 bp, 33 predicted proteins | sample AraplaCvi_mLB_r2_FD_184282 | JGI IMG/M metagenome (GOLD analysis project Ga0209676, IMG submission 184282) | Arabidopsis root microbial communities from North Carolina, USA - plate scrape MF_Cvi_mLB_r2 (SPAdes) (version 2) | ecosystem: Host-associated > Plants > Roots > Endosphere | place: USA... | reverse complement strand
AAATATTGAGCAAAGAAAAAGATGCAGTAGCTTTTTCATTACAAATGGGCTTTTTAAATGATCAGGACGATAAGCAGCAAAGCGTTGCCTTTGTTACATCGACCGATTCAGCGTTATTTGAAAATGTGGAACATGAGGAAGTTATATTAGACAGTTCCATGAAAGATAAAGGAATTAAAGTAGGAGATACATTAACGAGTAATCAATTTGGTGGCAAGTTTGTAGTAAAGGGATTTGCCATCCAAAAGAAATATAGTCATGCACCTGTTGCCTATATTAATCAAGAGGATTATAAAGAAATTTATCGTGTGGATGAAATGCAGATGATTTTCGTACCAGACGGAGATTCTTCGAAAGAATTTGCTGGATTAGAATCATTTTCAAATAAAGAATTTCTTAACACAATCCCAAGTTATAACGCAGAACAAATGTCTTTAAATATGATTGTTTGGTTTTTAGTAGTCATTAGTGGGATGCTGTACGCCATCTTCTTCTATATGATGAATGTCCAAAAAATCGGCTTATACGGAATCTTAAAGGCGATTGGTTTGAAAACAAGCAAGTTATTCAAAATGATATGGACACAGATGGCCATCATTACAGTTATTTCACTTGTTTTATCTGTAACCTTTAGCCAGGCCTTTAATCTGATAGCGCCAAAAGGAATGCCATTCACTTTAACGATTGCGACAACAACACAATTATCGATCGTATTCCTAATTATTGGATTTGTAGGCGCTACAATTTCAGCAATCCAAATTAAAAAAATTGAACCATTACAAGCGATACAGCAAGGAGAGGCTTAATATGACTTTATTTAAAATCGATGAAGTTAGAAAAACGTTTACGACTGGCGAGGTAGATGAGGAAATACTAAAAGGGATAGATCTTTCATTAAAAGAAGGAGAAATAACTGCATTGGTAGGTGCATCTGGTTCCGGTAAAAGTACGCTATTGACAATTGCCGCGGGACTTCAACCTGCAACAGATGGATATGTTATATTTGAAGGAAAAAACCTGTCAATTATGAACGCTGAGGAGGTTCGAAAAGTACGAGCAAGTGAATTTGGGTTTGTCTTTCAATTTGCACACCTCGTACCTTTTCTTACAGTTGAGGACCAGCTGCTACTAATGCTAGATGTTTCTGAATCAAAATTAAATAAACAGGAACAAAAAAATGAAGTGGATCGCATATTAAAATTAGTAGGGATGGACCATCGGAAAATGGCCTATCCTCAATCATTGTCTGGCGGGGAGAAGCAACGTGTTGCAATTGCTCGTGCGATCATTCATAAACCAAAAGTTCTATTCGCAGATGAACCAACTGCAAGCTTAGATTCTCAACGATCAAAAGAGGTTATGATATTAATTAAGGATTTAACTAAATCGTTAAACATTACAACTTTAATGGTGACCCATGATGAAGGGATGCTTGCTTATACAGATCGTATTATAAAAATGAGCGATGGTGTCATTTTGCAAGATGATATTTAGATCGAGTAGTAGAAAGCCACAACCATAGCTTTTTGATGGTTGTGGTATTTTTTTTGAATCAATGGATGGTTGCAGTCTAGGCACAAATTACGAAATATTTTTAAAAGCCTAGTGTTAAGTTACCAAATCGATAAACGAAAGCAGCATATTGTAGAAGGAAAGGAGGAGGTGATTTGAAATGACGTTTGTTATTGCCTTAATAATTGTATTAGTAGGGTTAATAGCGGGATTCCAATTAAGCGAAGGAAGGTTAGAAAAAGGAAGATATATCATTTGGGGTATCATTATAATGATTGCGTTTGCACCATTTTTATCATATATAATTGGCGTATTGTATGGAGTATTGGTTAGAAACGGTTGGGCAGCATCGATTATGATGGTTTTATTTCCTATAATTTTTATCATAGGTCTTATTATTTTACTCTTAGGTATTTATAAGAAAAATGAAGAAGAGCATAAAAACTAGCTACTTGTCTCTTAAAAGGGGTTATTTCGTTCAGTGTTTTTGTTATCTAAATTAAAAAGGTAAAAAGCCGCGAGACTCCTAGAATTGTTTTTCAATGTAGTGTAAATGAAAATATAGCGAAGGAGACATATGCCTTCGTGTTCAAGATCCTATTTTTTGCACTGATGCGGCTCGTGCCTTGCCGGCAGAAAAGCATAGCGGTTTTTTACCATCCGGAAGAAAGCTTTTACCGTTACAAACTTATGTTAATCGAGCTTTTCGACTTACTTTACAGACCATTCTCATTAATGCCCTGTGTAACGAAGGGAAGATCGTAAAGACAACATCCATTGTTTTACGCATTGGCATAGGACAAATAATAGGCTTATTTTTGTGGACGCCTGCAATAGCGATTTTCGCTAGTTGCTGTGGAGACATCATTTTTTGCTTTTTCAATTGTTTGAACATCGCCGATTTATCGATATTAATAGCTGTTGCTTTATCAAAAATAGGTGTATCAACAAAAGTCGGACAAAGGGTACTTACCTTGATGCCAAATTCCTCAGCTTCATAGTGTAGTGATGTTGTTAAGCCTACAACAGCATGCTTCGTAGTTGAGTATGCAGTTGATATTGGAGATGGTCCCAAGCCTGCAGCTGATGATGTATTGATGATATGTCCAAAACCTTGCTCCTTCATGATTTGATACCCAACTTGTGTACCATAAACAACGCCCCATAAATTAATATCCACAATGTCTTTCCAATCGTCAATTGACATATCATAAATTTCACCGTACATAGCTATACCAGCATTATTGAACAAATAATCTAATCGTTGAAATTCCTCATATACATTTGTAATGACATGTTCAACATTTTTGAAATTGATTACGTTTAATTCAACAAATCGAGCATTTGAAGTATCTTTATTTAGTTCTGCCTCTAGAAGACGTCCATCATGTTCGTTAATATCTGCAATAATGACAAATACATATCGACTTACTAACTCTTTGCAGATAGCCTTCCCTATACCTGATACACCACCAGTAACAATCGCAACCCTTCTCATAATCATCACCTCTCGTATGAATTCCTTAATGGACAGGGGCTTCCTACAATTGAAGTCGTTTAATGACAGCTGAGTATTCTTTGACGACAAGCTCTGCTCCTTTACTATTTAAATGAATACCATCCAAAGTTAAATGTAGCCCTCTCTTTTTGGATAATCGATCAATACGTATAGGATTTTTATACAACAGTACATCTTTCATCACTCGTATAACATTGGTGTTCACATACCCCGAACTAGTAACATGTTTTAATTGATCTTCAAAAACCTCTTGCATATTTAAAAAGCTAACATTTTCATATTTAGAGGAAATGGAATGAATAATGGAGGAGAGCTCTTTTAATTCCATATTGGGATTATTTTTTATTTCCTCTCCTATTAAAGCTGGTGTTACTAAAACTACATGTTTAGAGAAGGCTAAAATCATTTCTAAAACATTTACATAGGAATCTTTAAACTCTTGATGATCTTTTGAAACCGGTTGTGCCTGCACTTTCAAAAGTTTAGTGTAGACATCATTGACACCAATCCAAAGAAAGCTAAGGTCATAAAAAGTAGCTAGCTTCGATTTCTCTAAACGAGTGAGTAAGCTTTTCACTGTCTCACCTGGTTTACCGAGATTATCAAATTCTATATGTTGATGTTTAGCTCTTAATCGTTTAAAAAATGAAACCCCTGGTCGACCTTCTGTTAAGCTGTCTCCGATACATGCAATTTTCATTTATATCCCACCTTTTTTAATTTCTCTTAAAAAAATGGTAACTGCCTGATTAAAGAGTGGTTCTAATGCTTTAAGCTCCTGCGTATTTGTCAACTGACATAAACCTCCTAGCCATGTACCTAGTAGAACTGTCCATTCATCAATATTGCCATTAACAAATTCTCCTCGATCAATGCCTTCTTGAAGGATTGCACGATAAGCACCCATCGGTAAAATCGCTAAATTGTATAATTGTTCCACTGATTCAGAGCTCGATTTTGGATTGGAAGCTAGTTCTTGCCCGGATCTTAATAAAGGTGTTTGGTAATGATAGAGAACATGCATGGCCATGCCATATAGTTTCTCTGCTGCCGTGAAGTAGATACACTCTTTTTGAAGCCATTTGTTGTGCCAATCTTGGATTGTTTGTTGTGCTAGAATTACAAAAAGCTTTTCTTTGTTTTCAAAATGGTAATAAATATGTCCCTTGCTGTAGCCTGAAGCGGTTGAAATATCTCCGACTGATGTTTGATTATAGCCCTTTTGAGAAAACAAACTAACCGCATGTTCCATAATTTCAACTTTTGCTTTCTCGCTATCATAACGTCTTTTATTCAATGAATTACCCCTTTATAAGATTTGAACGGTCGTTCTAATTTTATTATACAATATTTTACTATTAAAAGAATGGTTAAATACCTAAGTCATCAAGTTTTAACAATTGTTACGGACTAGCCCGCTACAAAAGTTTCTTACCTTTTTGGCTAAGACATAATTTGGGTCGAGGGAATATTCACCAAACTGTTGAACGATTAATTATGCTTCAAAAATCAGGGGGGATAATATGGGGAGAGTAGTTGGGTTTGAATTAAATAGTCAGGAGCCAGAGAAAGCTGCTGCGTTTTATGCCAAGGTTTTTGGTTGGGAGGTAGCTGCACCTAATTGGGAATATAGGGGTGTAACAACTGGAGATGATAATAAATCAGGGATTAACGGCGGTATTGTAAAGGGGCCACATGACTATCCTTTTGGAACACGTATTCAAATTGAAGTTGATTCTAGATGAAGCTATTTCAAAGGCTACGCAAAATGGTGCCGTTATTGTACGAGATAAACTGGAATTTGATGAATTTTATCTTGCTTATTTGGTAGATCCAACTGGGCTTGGCTTTGGCATGATTCAAAACAAGTAACCTGACACTGATTAAGAATTCTCTGCAATGGATTGTGGGGGTTTTTTTGTTAATGCAACAGAAAAAGCAAGTCTCCCATTGATAAGGAGGCCTGCTTTTGTCTAATCTAATGTGATATGAAAAAAACGCTGAAGTGCTTGTCGCCAATCCTTTTCGTTATGAGTTGAATAGGTCGTTAGGGATTGCCCCTCATATATTCGGAATTCATTGTTAAGCATTGTATGTCGTCCGCGAGGGGTGCGAATCATAGCAATTTTATTTTTTTGTTTAGAAAGTCGTGGCGCAAACTTTGCATCGTTAGCGTCATCAAAAAAAGTATACAGTAAACGCCAACCGTGTTTTGTTTGTTCGTACAGCATCCAGCCGTTCACTTCATCTCGTTCAATTTTATAAAGTTCATTACCTTCACGGTGTTGATGCCCAGCTATTAGTGGCACTGGTTTACAAGGAGCTACTGCACCAACCCCAACATCTGAAATATATGATTGACCAGCAAAATGGACAAGCAATAGCTGGTGCATAGGTACAACCTCAACAGGAGTATCTGCTTCAACGTTACGCCAAAACTGTGCATAGCGATTGGTCACAGAAAAGCCAAGCTCGCGAAGTAGCCAACTAAATAAAATATTTAGTTCAAAGCAATTGCCTCCACGATGGTGAATAATAATTTTTTGAAAAAGGTCAGGGATAGCGAAGGAGATGCCGTATTTCAAGGCAACATCTAGGTTCTCATAAGGAATTATATGTAGATGTCTTGTTTGGAGCTGACTAAGTAACTTAATAGAAGGCTCTAAAGATCCTTGAAATTGAAGAAGCTTTAAATATTGCTGTATTTGTAAATTCATAATATCGCCTCACTCCTTATTAAATAACATAACCGAAATGGCTTAAGAATACACGCGATTATTAGTAAGAAAATAATAGAAAAATAGGTAAATAACTTGTAAAATTAAAATATTAGCTACTATAAGAATACTATTTCTATTAGTCTAGTTAATAATAATGATTGTAAGGTAGGTATACGAATGACAAGCGAAATTAAATGCGAAATGAAATGGATAGAAGTAAATTCATACGATGAAATGAGCGAAGTAGCAGCGGATATTTTCACTAAACAATTACAAGCAAAGCCAGCAAGTATTTTAGGATTAGCAACTGGCGGTTCTCCAGTAGGGATGTATAAAGAATTATTGAAACGCCAACAAGCTGGAACTATTTCTTTTAACGACGTGATCACTTTTAACCTAGACGAATATGTAGGTCTCGACCAATCAAGTCCCGCAAGTTATTGGACATTTATGCATGAGAACTTATTCAATCATGTAGATATTAAGGAAGAAAATATACATTTACCAAATGGCAAGGCAGAAAATTTAGATGCGGAGTGTGTTGCTTATGATGCTCGCATCAAGGAAGTGGGAGGCATTGACCTTCAGCTATTAGGCATCGGCGTTAACGGACATATTGGCTTTAACGAACCGGGCACATCTTTCGAATCTCTGACTAATATCGTAGAGTTAACAGAATCTACACGCACAGAAAATGCCATCTATTTTGATGATTCTAAGGATGTACCGACGCACGCTATTACAATGGGCATTCAATCTATTATGAATGCCAAGGAAATCGTCTTAATTGCATTTGGTGAGAAAAAACTAGAGGCCATGGAAAAATTAAAAAGTGGGATCATCACTGAAGATTTCCCAGCAAGCCAATTATTAAACCATCCGAATGTAACGATTATTTACGGCGGAACAAAATAGAAATTAAGCGTAGACTTTATTTTATTTGAAGTCTGCGCTTATTTTTTTGAATTCGAAGGGACGGGGATAGGAATCAGAGTGACGGATAGAGTTGGCAAAGCGACGGAAAGAAAGACGAGAGCGACGGGAAGAAATGCGAGAGTGGCGGATAGAAAGACGAAAACGACGGATAGAACAGGCAAAATTGTGGATAAAACAATCAAAATCGTGGATAGCCCCGCCAAAGTCGGGCTATTCACCCGGACATTTAAAGATTGTAGGCATTAGCTTCGCCATTAATCAATGCTACAATATTATCTATATGCTAGAATGAGAAAAACAATAGGAGGGGTTAGGATGAAAAGCACCGTATCACATTTAGAAAAGGGCGATATAGTTGGTCTTGTGGCTTTATCAAGTCAAGTAGAGCCCGAAAAGCTAGGAGTTGCAATAGCCTTTCTTGAAGAGTTAGGTCTTAATTATATAATTGGGGATACGATTCAGGCAAAACATGATTATCTGGCAGGTAGTGATGAGGAACGTCTGGCTGACTTTCATGAGATGGTGAGAAATCCAGAGGTGAAAGCAATTTTTTGTGTTAAGGGAGGCTATGGCGCTGCTCGAATTGCGGAAAAGATTGACTACGGACTACTTGAGGAAAATCCGAAAATCTTCTGGGGCTTCTCTGATCTTACATATTTACATTGTGCGATTAATGAATATGCTAATTTAGTGACGTTTCATGGACCGCTCCTTATGTCTGTAGATAGAATAGATGATTTATCAAAGAAAATGTTTTTACAGTTATTTTCACCGATGGAGTTACAGTATACGGAGGATATTGCCCCGTTAACAACGATTGCACCTGGTGTTGCTCGTGGTCAGATTATTGGTGGGAATTTACGTCGTCTTGTTAATACAATAGGTACTAAATTTGAAGTGCGCACGGAAAGTCGAATTTTATTGATTGAGGAGCTTGGAGAAACTATTCCAAAAATCGATGAGATGTTGCAGCAATTAAAACAAGCAAGAAAGCTTGAGCAATTAGCAGGAGTTATTATCGGTTCCTTTACACAAACAGAAGCGGATGAAGCGGCTCTATATACTTTAATGAAGGACTATTTTGCGGATTTAGACGTTCCGGTTGTAGCAGGCTTTAAAATTGGTCATGATTCAACGAATATTGCTATTCCATTAGGGGTAGATGCTATTTTAGATGCACAGGAAAAGTTACTGAAAATTTTGCCTGGTGTGCATTAAAAGAACGCTCAGCACTTTATATTGTGCTGAGCGTTTTACTGTAATGTTATTAATAAGGCTCTGCGTCATGACCTTTATCTACTGCCTTATTAGGCGCTTTATCACCATCAATATTGCCAAGTGGCTTTGATGAAGAAGAATCATTCTGAGCTTTTTGCAACCCTTCTTTTAACAAGCGACCATACTCCTCGTCTGCTTTCTCCGCTAATGCGATCATCGCCTCTTGAATGGCAATATTACAGACAGCTAAATCACGAATTAAATTTTCAAGCAGTTCATCTCGCTCCCATTGCTCAAAACTGCGATATGTTTCTCCAGCTTGCTTCGTATTACTTTGACGATCAATGGATTCCCGAACGAGATTACCTTCCACAAGTGGTGTGTGTTCTTTAGCCGTTTGGGTAGCTTCCTTTAAACCATTTAACATCGAAGGCTCATAGTTAATATGAGGATTTTGCCCTGGAGCTAAATCACGCTTATACATCATTTGACCACCATTTTGATTGGTTGCTACTCGTTTTTTAGGAGCATTGATAGGAAGTTGCAAATAGTTTGCCCCTACACGATGACGCTGTGTATCAGAATAAGAGAAGGTACGACCTTGTAACATTTTATCATCTGAGAAATCCAATCCGTCCACAAGCACACCTGTACCGAATGTAGCCTGTTCAACCTCAGCGAAATAATCTTCTGGATTTTTATTTAACACCATCTTACCAACTGGATACCATGGGAACTGATCATTGGGCCAAAGCTTTGTATCATCTAATGGATCAAAATCAAGCTCTGGGTGCGGACCATCCTCCATAATTTGGACGTTAAGCTCCCATTCAGGGTAATCACCGTTTTCAATTGCATCGTATAAATCCTGTGTGGCATGATTAAAGTTTTTCTTTTGGATGTCTTCCGCTTCTTTTTGTGTTAAGTTTTTAATGCCTTGTAAAGGTTCCCAATGATATTTTACAAGGACAGCTTTGCCTTCATTATTGACCCATTTATACGTGTTAACGCCGGAGCCTTGCATCATTCGATAATTAGCTGGAATACCCCATGGTGAATAAATGAATGTCATCATATGGAAGGATTCTGGAGAGCTTGCGCAGAAATCAAAAAAGCGTTCAACGTCTTGAATATTTGTAATAGGGTCAGGCTTAAAGGCGTGAATCATATCCGGGAATTTCATAGCATCGCGGATAAAGAAAATTTTTAAATTATTGCCGACTAGATCCCAGTTACCATCCTCGGTATAAAACTTTACAGCAAAACCTCGTGGATCTCGTAATGTTTCTGGTGAATGGCCACCATGAATAACTGTTGAGAAACGCACAAAAACAGGCGTCTGCTTCCCTTTATCCTGCAATACTTTTGCCCTTGTATACTTAGAAATAGGATCATCCCCGACAACACTGTATGTCTCAAAATAACCATGTGCCCCTGCACCTCGCGCATGAACAACACGCTCAGGAACTCTTTCCCGGTCAAAGTGACTTATTTTTTCTATAAAATCATAGTTTTCAAGGGTTGCAGGACCTCGATTACTGACAGTTCTTATATTTTGATTGTTAGTAATAGGGTGCCCCTGTCGATTTGTCAAGGTCATGTCATGCTCGTCTGTTGAATCATGTTGGTTTGTCATTGTTTAACCCCTTTCTTTTGATATAGCCATTCTGTCCATATTAGAGGGCAAATAGACATGAAAAAAATCTCCTGCACACTAGATGAGTGAGAGTTAACGAAAGTGAAATTATCAAAATATGATGTTGATTTTGCCTCTGTTGATATTCATTGCGAATGAAAGCGAATGAAAAAAGCCCTCCCACACACAAGGTGTAAGAGAGCTATTGGATGGTGTTTTCGAATGATTTAGTAAGTTTACAGGTATGGCCATTGCTTATAGTTGGTTAATAGTCATTGGTCATACAGTAACAGGTAACTTGTCATTGGTTTCGTTTAAGTTAGCTCCAAAAAGCTAGTTTTGAAAACAGCACATCCAATTCGATATGAAGTCTCATCGACTCCATAACCTATTGTATACATTTCCCAATGATATGAAAAGCTTTGATTCATCAGTATGTACGCATTGTAAATCGTTACTAATAAATTACATACTCTAATAGCGAGCAAAAATTCATATTTATTACAAATTTTTGAAAGACTCACAGTGACATACTGAGGATAAATTATTTTATATTTGAATTGTTTATTCCTGTACACACTCTTCCTATTATTTTATGGCCTTAACCTTGATATACAAGGCTTTATTAATTTTGAATAGATGTTTCCTTCGGTGTAATCGAGAGTATTGAATACCTTTTTTAGTTAGTTCAATGTACATCATAAAGTTTTTATTTTACCAAAATGTCGAAAAATGGCGAATGATATTTATGGTAATATACACCTAGTTTTGCCAGAATTCTAATAAGAGGATATTAAATAGAAATAAAAGTATTTTTTACTATGATTCTATTTTATTGAATCTAAACACGTATAGTTATAATGATATGCATTCGGAGGGAATATAGGTAATGAGGAAAGCTTTATTATTACTTCTAGCAACAGTTATGCTAGTTGGCTGTTCTGGAGAAGGAACAGAGAAGAAACAAGAGAAAGATGTAAAGAAAGATGAGGTAGTAAAGGAAGAGAAAGTAGTTCCTGTAAAATTTGAAGAAGTTGATCCTGAATCAAAGGCTGAGGTAGAAAAGTTTGTTAAAAAGTATAATACCAGAGTTGATATGTATAAACAGAATGCAGAAGCAGGAATTGAAATAGCGAAAATTCCAGAACCAATAACTAGTGAACTGAATAAAGAGGAAAATATTTTCTCACAAAACTTATTGGATACTGATTTTATAAAACATAAGGGTCATTATAAGATAGATGCTAGATATAATGAGAATAAAAAAATACTTGGATATTTTATTTCTATAGAAGGAATCCCTGCAAATGAAATAAGTGCAAAGGGAGAAGAATGGGCAGAAGGAATGACATCCACTATGTCAATTGCTTATATACTAGGACTGGATATAGATAAATTTGACGAAGAAGGTGATATAGCTCTTGAAGAGGAGAAACCCACTTATACATATACTGATCCTAACACTAAGACTAGTGTAACTTTTCTTTTTGCTGATTGGGATTTAGGGAAATTTGAAATCGAATATGATTTAAGTAAGTAAAACAAAAAGCATCCCAAAGCTGCACTCCAATTGTTAAACAGAATTGGAGGTGCAGTTCAAAAAATAGGATGCTTTTTTTTATTGCAGTATTTTACGATCTGATTAGAAATAACGAGAATCATCAAAGTTGATTTCAACACTATAATTTTTTGCATTGATAAGATTCGATAATTTATGGGCATCTTTTTCTAGTGTAATAGCACGTTCACGATACTCATCTGGCTCATACATTGCAATTTCATAAAGCATTGTATTTTCACCATAACCCATGCGTACACTCTCTTTTTCATGCATACTAAACTGTTTGCAAAGCTCGGCATCTGCGCGCAGCTGTGTAGCAAGCTCAATCGCTTCAACCAATGCTAGTTTTTCACCTTTAAAGTCCACTGTGTTTTTTATATTTGCTTCATATACTAAACGATCCAATATACGAACATCGAGACGTACTTGAGCCAATTCAGCCTCTATTACGTTCATTGCGCGATTACTTGTTTTAGGTGCTTGTCCTTTTTCAACAGTTACAAAAGCGCTACGTTCTAATTCGCCAATAAGCTCCTGTACTTTTTTTGCTAAAATACTCTTTAGCTTAACGGATTCTGCAAGATTAATCATGAAAACACGTCCTTTTACAGTGTTGTAGTTGGTGCTGCGTTTGTTAATAGGTCCATTTTATAATCGCCACCATGAACTTGGTTAAACATCTTACCGGCAGAGGCAAGAAGCTCTTTCGCATTTTCTTCTGATAATGATGGACGAAGGTAAAAAATATGTAGAGCCTCGGTCGTTTCCTCTGAAACAGACGTACGTTTAGAATCGACAAATGGTGATCCAAATGCTCCTTCAGCATCACAGCTATAAAGGATATTTTTTAATGCATTAAAACGACCATTTAAGCCTTCATAGCCAGTATCCTCGTTGCCAAGTGCGATTTCTATATTTCCTTTTAGTTCAGCTACATCATATAAGCCTACTGGAATCTCATATTGCAGGGAGAAGAAATTATTTAAATCAACACCTGAGTGAAGTGGTGTTAAATAATTTTGCTTACTAATTCGACGCATTAAGCTTTCTGCTGAGTGACGATAGCGATTCGGATCTGCGCCAAGCTTTTTCCATAGTTGTCGCCATTCTGCGATACCCTCACGTTGCGTTACAGGACGATCTTGCATTTCTAAAAAGAGATTTTCCTGATACAATTGCATGCGGCCTTTAATCATTTGAGGGGGTTCTGCGACGACAATTTTGGTATAATGAATAATGCCGATTTTAAGCTCGGGATGTTGTGTCAATAGAGATTGATTAATTGAAATGTCCATAAAACATCACCTACTTTATCTATTTTTATTATTGTACCATGTAAGGAGTTGGGAATAAAATGAACATACATGACCTACAACGTGAATTTGTGGCGTATGCAATGTCCATTGGTGTAGACAAGATTGGCTTTACAACAGCAGCTCCATTTACAGAATTAAAAAATAGACTGCGCCGCCAGCAAGAGCTTGGCTATCAGTCTGGCTTTGAAGAAAGCGATGTTGAAAAACGTACCGAACCCCTACAATTGTTAGAGGGAGCAGAGAGCATTGTGGCGATCGCAGTAGCCTATCCGTCGCGCATGCAAAATGCACCTGTTGGCAAGAAGGGAGCAAGACGTGGAATTTTTTGCCGTGCTTCCTGGGGTGTCGATTATCATACAGCATTACGTGAGCGATTGAGATTATTATCAGCCTGGCTTGAGGAGCGTGTAAAAGGTGCACGTATTGAGTCAATGGTTGATACGGGGGCACTTGTGGATAGGGCAGTTGCAGAACGTGCAGGGATAGGCTGGAGCGGAAAAAACTGCTCGATTATTACACCTGAGTTTGGTTCTTATGTATATTTAGGAGAGCTTATTACGAATATCCCTTTTGCTCCTGATAAGCCTATGGAGGATGAATGCGGGGATTGCCGTTTATGTTTAGATGTTTGTCCAACAGGAGCTTTAATCGAGGGGGGACAACTAGACTCGCAACGTTGTATAGCCTTTTTAACGCAAACTAAGGGAATGCTACCAGATGAGTTTCGTACCCATATTGGTAATCGTTTGTATGGCTGCGATACATGCCAGACAGTATGCCCAAAGAATAAAGGCAAGATTAATTGGATACATGAGGAATTTAAGCCTGATCCAGAGCTTGCAAAGCCATTACTTGTTCCACTTTTAACGATTTCAAATCGTGACTTTAAAGAAAAGTTTGGACATGTTTCTGGTTCGTGGCGGGGGAAAAAGCCAATTCAACGCAATGCTATTTTGGCACTTGCGCACTTTAAAGAAGAAGCTGCGGTACCAGATTTAGTAGCACTTCTTGGAAAAGATGAACGACCTGTTATTCGAGGAACAGCAGCATGGGCTTTAGGTAAGATAGGCGGGGAGCAGGCCCAATCTGCATTACTTGAGGCAAAAGCAAAAGAACGAGACGAGGAAGTACTCGTTGAAATAGATAAAGGTTTACAATTTTTTAGTTAAGGAAGTGTACCGTTATGCCATTGCATATCGTTTTATATCAACCAGAAATTCCAGCGAATACAGGAAATATTGCACGCACATGTGCTGGAACAAATACCTCATTACATTTAATCCGTCCTCTTGGCTTTTCCACGGACGATAAAATGCTAAAACGTGCTGGCTTAGATTACTGGCATAGTGTAAATGTCGTATACCACGATTCGCTAGAGGATTTTTTAGAGGCATCCAAAAATGGCGACGTTTATTTAATTGAAACATATAGTGAAGAGCCCTTTACGACACATGATTTTAGTGATAAAGATCGTGATATTTACTTTATGTTTGGAAAAGAAACGACTGGCCTTCCAAAGGATTTTGCGTATGAGCGTCGCAATATGTGCTTACGTATTCCTCAAAGTGAGCATGTTCGTTCACTTAATCTATCGAATACAGCAGCCATTGTTATTTATGAAGCGTTACGTCAACAAGGATATCCAGGATTACATTAAAAAAAGGCAGTTCTCTCATAGAGGAGAACTGCTTTTTTCGTAAAAACGAATCCAAAAGTGTTGGAAACATCACTTTTAAAATTTTAATAAAACAACGATACCTGATGGGTCCTCTGTTTGGAAACCTCCATCTATATCAGTAACAGGTGCACCAATTGCACGAAGATTTTCTTTCATTGTTGCTGCTTGCTCTTCATTATCTAGACGCAGTGAAAATGTTTGTAAGCCAACCTGATTTTCACCAAGCTTTGGTGCGTTTTCAGAGTGCCAAGTGTTTAAACCTATATGATGGTGATAGCGGCCAGTTGAGATGAATAAAGCTTGTGCGCCGTAGCGAGTGACAATCTCAAATCCTAATCCTTTTGTATAAAATTCCTCTGCGGCAGCTAAATTAGATACTGATAAATGAATATGCCCCATAACCGTATCAGTTGGAAGGCCATCCCATCTACCATCGCCCTCCTCTAATATAGAATGGATTTTAAGAGGTTCAGTCACCATATGCACTTGGTCGAAATGCCAAGTCCATTCATTTTCAGGACGATCCGCATAAACCTCAATACCATTATTATCAGGATCATTTAAATAAAGTGCTTCACTGACATCATGGTCAGATGCTCCGAAGTACACGCCATTGTTATGGAAATGAGTAATGATATTTGCTAAATCACGACGAGTAGGCAATAAAATGGCAAAATGATAAAGGCCAGTTGTTAAGCTCGTTTTTTCTTCTACTGTTTCAGGTTGGATGATTGTCAGTAAAGCTGTTTTACCATCAGCTGTTAAAGTTGCTCTATGTGACTCCTGATGTAAAACTTTAAAACCAATTACCTCCTGATAATAAGTTAATGAACGTTGTAAATCACTCACTTTAATTTCAACGTTTGTGACATATGTGTTAGGTTTTTCATGAAAATGCATAGCCAATTACCTCCAAATAAAAGTTATTATTAATTATCAACTTACTTTATGTAAGTAAGTTTATTTTATAAAGTGTAGAAAGTCAAGCAATTATATTGTTTCAAAAAATATGAGAAATAACCAAAATCGGACGCCACAGGAAAAGCACTCAGTCGGAACGGAAATCAACTCCTCGCTTTGCCTATGAGCGCAACTTTATTTAATATGACAACTTATTTTCTTTGCGGTAGTAGTTTTACAAAAACAAAAAAATCACTAAGCACAAACTTATGCTTAGTGATTTTCTTGAGGTATTATTTGTCTGATCTGTAGTCGCCTTCGTAACCAGCAGTGAAAATAGCAGTTAAGAATGCTACAGTTACACCAATAATTAATAATAAACTCATGGAAGTACCCTCCTCATGTTTATAAAGACATCTCTTTTTAGTATAGCCTATCTACTATAAAAATGAAACGACGTAGCGGAATAAAATATGTCAGAAATGGTTCGGAAATAACTATTTAGGGAAAACTATAAGAGAGGTGATAATAGTGGAAAAAAAGGTTCCAAACATCGAAAACGGTACAATGGCTAGAAATTTTAAGGATTTACAGGATTTAGGGAAGCAAATGGAGCATTTACGTGATGGTCAAGAGCTTATAGAAGACGATCGAATTCCAGACCCTATCCAAGTAGATGATTATGAAGAGAAAGCAGAAGAACAATAAGAAATAACCCCGTAAATTTTCCTTATGTTTCTTAAAACCAATTTTTTGTATAATGGAACTAGGAAAAGAAAGGGGTTGTTATTCTTGAATTTACAATCAACAAAAACATTAACAAACGGTGTGGAAATGCCTCGCTTTGGCTTAGGTGTTTATAAAATGACAGAGCGTGATGAGACTTTGCAGGCTATTGATAAAGCTCTTAAATATGGCTACCGAGCTATAGATACGGCTTCGCTTTATGGTAATGAAGCTGAAGTGGGCGAAGCTATTCGTCATTCAGGCGTTAAACGTGAGGATATTTTTGTGACGACAAAGGTTTGGAATAATGACCAAGGTTATGATAAAACATTACGAGCTTTTGAAGGATCTTTGAAAAAGTTAAATATGGATTATTTAGATTTATATTTAACGCATTGGGCAGTTCCAGAAACATTTGAAGAGACGTATAGAGCAATTGAGCGTTTATATGATGAAAAACTAATTCGTGCAACAGGGGTTTCAAATCACCATGAGCACCATTTACAAAAGCTATTAGCTAAAGCAAATATTGCACCAATGGTCAATCAAGTAGAGGTACATCCATATCTACAGCAAGATGCATTAAGAGCATATTGTAGCGAACATGGAATTGCTGTTACAGCATGGTCTCCATTAGGTCGCGGTGGAGTGCTTGATAATCCAACGATTATGGAAATCGGTCGCGAAATAGGGAAGACAGCTGCTCAAGTAGTGCTGCGCTGGCATTTACAAAATGATACACTTATTATTCCAAAGTCTGTGACACCAAGTCGTATTGAGGAAAACGCACAGATTTTTGATTTTGAATTGACACTAGCACAAATGGATAAAATAGCTACAGTAAATAGCGATGAACGATTTGGGAAAGACCCAGATAACTTTAACTTTAATTTTTAACAGAAATCCCGCTCTCTACACATAGAGAAGCGGGATTTTAAAAATTATTTTTTAGATTCTTTTACAAAAGGAACGTAGTTAGAAAGCATTTTTGCCATATGTGCACGTGTAGCGTTGTTACCAGGCATAAATTTGCCGTTTGCGCCGCTAACAATCTTTAAGTCTTTCATAAGAGCAATAGCGTTTCGAGTTTCAGTGTCGTATTTAGAAATATCGCTGAAATCAGCTTTTAAACCAGTTTTTGTATCGTGTTGTGTGTTGTATGCACGAGCAAACATTAATGCAAGTTGAGCACGAGTTACTTTTGCATTTGGATTGAATTTACCATTCACACCTTGTACAATTCCTGCTTCAGTAAGTGCTGTAATTTCTTTTTGTGTTGCAGGATTTACATTAGCGATATCAGAGAATGTTGCTTGGCCTTTTGCTTCAAGCTTTAAGGCGCGTGCGATAAATGATGCAGCTTGTGCACGCGTTAAGTTTGCGTTTGGTGAATATGTTGTTGCAGAAGTACCGTTTGTTAAATCACGGTAATAAAGGTCGCGAACATAGCCTTCTGTTTCTGATCCTTTTACGATATCTGTAAATGGAATTGTTGCAATAATACGTCCTTCTACTTTTGCATCAACTTTTTTCAGTGTGTTTAAGTGTTCGATAAACATTTCATAGTCAATCGTACCTGGTTCACTTACACGGCCGTCTTCATAAACTTTTTTCAGTGTATCATAGCCGTCTCCACCTTTAGCGGTGAAGGTATTTGTTGCAGCTTTATAATAGGCTGCTTTATCTAGTTCTTTACCATTTAATTTAATAGATTTTACACGTTTACCAGCAGGTGCTTTTCCATCAAATTCTACTTGTAAACCAGAGAAATGTAAGAAGCCACCAAATTCTTTAGGGAACTCTTTCACACTATGTTCAGCAATTTCATAGATTTCAGCGCCTTTTAATTTTACGATGCCAAGTGCATTACCAAATGGCATGACTGTCATAACTTCGCCAACAGTGATATCTCCTGCATCAATACTTGCGCGGATACCACCACCATTTTGGAAAGCAAATTGTACTTCAGGGTCAATTTTTTTAGCACCAGCAAGCATACCATCAGTAATTAAGTTACCAAGGTTTGTTTCTCCAGCACGAACACCCCAAAGATTACGACCGCCATTTAGCGGTGAAACAGCTGTATTACCAGTTGATTGATTTAATATTTTCGAGATTTTCTCTTTATATGGAGCTAAAAGTGCTGTAGCCTCAGCGTCAGCTTCTACAGGCTTTTCTTTATCATTTAGAGCATGTAATTGACCGAAGTAGTCAACTACAGCACCGTTATTGTCGAATGTTAAGTCTAATTCACCTAAATTTTCGCTATATTGACCTGTTTGAACGATAATTGTAGGGTTCTTAAATGAAGTTTCAGCTTTCACAGGCTTATCTAATTTTGTATGTGTATGACCACCTACGATTACATCAATGCCTTCTACAGCTTTCGCTAATAATTGATCATTATCCCATTCTACGGAGTCATCGAAGCCTATGTGAGTTAATGCGACAATTTTGTTAACACCTTGTTTTTCAAATTCTGCTACTGCTTTTTTCGCAGAATCGATATAGTTCGCAAATTTCACATTAGCAACGCTTGAAATCGAAGGTGTTTCTTCTGTTGTTAAACTGAAAATACCTACTTTTTCTCCGGCGATTTCTTTAATAATACCGTCATAAATTTTACCGTTTTCAAAGTCTTTAGTGACTGTTTTGAATTGTAAGCCGTCGAATAAAGAATCCTTTGAAAAGTCTAGGTTACTTCCTAATAATGGGAATTCAGCACCCTTAACGAATTTAGCAAGTGCAGCATGTCCTTCTGGGCTTGATCCTAAATCGAATTCATGGTTACCAAAAGTCATGGCATCATACCCCATTAAGTTCATTAACTTCATATCAGCTTCTCCAGCAAATTCGTTAAAGTATAAAGTACCAGAGAAAACGTCACCAGCATCTAAAAGAAGTGAATTTGCATTTGCAGCACGAAGTTCTTTTACTTTTGTTGCACGCTTTGGAGCATCCTCAGCGTGTGCATGCGTGTCATTTGAGTGTAGAACTGTTAATTTGAAACCATCTTTCGTAGTAGTTGGTGTTGTTTCCGCTGCATTTGCGGCAAAACCGGGTGTAGCTAGTAAACTAGCAACTAGAGTTGTTGCTGCAATACTTTTAACCCATTTCATCAATAAATTCCCCCTTATATTAGTCAGATGACTGATATTTCACTCTAATTCTATCATGAAAAAAATCCATCGTCATTACCAATAATGGAAATGTATATTAAAATTGCTGTAAAAAATAGATGAAAGAAATGTAAAAAAATATATTTATACTTTTATAGAATAATAAGTAAAAAGATTTGAAGTAAAGGCTCATTTTCATAACGAAAATCAACCTATATAAAAAAACTGCACCTCCGATTGTTAGCTGGAAGTGCAGTGCAACATTTATTTCTCGTCCTTTACAACGATTTGCTTAGTTAAAAATGGATGCTCGAATTCCAATTGAATAGCATGGAGCTCGTAATCATCACTTGCCGTTTCTCTTGCTCCATACATTGTATCGCCAATAATCGGATGACCGAGATGTGCTAAATGTACGCGAATTTGATGTGTTCTCCCTGTTTCAAGAATTAAATGAACAACACAAGAGCTTTTATAGCGAGCTACAACTTCATAGTGTGTAACTGCATGTTGTCCAGTTTTAGAAACGACACGTCTTGTTGCATGATGTCGGTCTTTCCCGATTGCTTCAGAAATTGTGCCAGATGAAGAACGTAAATTTCCTTGCACTTCTGCAGCGTATGTTCGAATAATTGATTTTTCCTCAATCATACGGTCAAAGATTGATTTTGCTAAGGGATGTTTTGCTACAAGTAACAAACCTTTTGTCCCTCTATCTAAACGATGCACATGCTCCGCATAAGTGCCGCCTTGCTGTTTAATATGAGCCATAACATGATTCATACAAGTATGAGTATCACGCTCATCGTTAGGATGTGTCGACATGCCTTTTGGTTTAGAAACAATCAAACAATGGTCATCCTCATAGACGACATCAATTGCACAAACCGGTGTCGGTTGATAATTGGATGTCGGAATCGGGAATGTAAATTTTATAATTGTTCCTACTTGTAGTGGGTCTTTCCATTGAATAGGCTCTCCGTCAATAGTTGTGATAGCCTTCGCCATTCTTAGTTCATGGACTAGCTTTTTGCCAAGTCGCCAATGATTGCGCAATAGGTCCTCGACTGTCAAATCATTCGTATTTATTTCATAGTGAAACATATATCTTCCTCCGTAGAAAAGACCGTATTCCAATTGTAGAACACGGTCTAGAAATTAATTTGCTGCTTTAGCAGCCTTCATTACATAGAAGCTTGCCCCTGCAATTAAAATAAATGCAGTTAACGCTAAAAATGGGATTGTGATAAAACCTAACCAGTTGATATATTGACCAGTACATGAAACAGCTCCACAAGAAGGTGCAGTTTCAGCTAAAAAACTAAGCTTTTGAATACCATAATGATAAAGTGATATACTGCCTCCCATAATGGCAAAAACAGCAGTTGTTACAGCAATACGTGCATTTTTTTGGATAAAGGCAATCGTTGTCATAATGACAATTGGATACATGAAAATTCGTTGGTACCAACACATTTTGCAAGGTTCATAATGGCGGATTTCAGAAAAGTATAAGGAACCCAATGTTGCAACAACAGAGACAATCCAAATAAATAATAAGCCATTCTCTACTTTTTTAGACATATAAGTTCTCTCCTTAGTATAACCATGTACTTGTTCGATTATAGTTGTTCTAGTTTTATATGTAAATTAACTTACCCAAAATAAGGTATATTCTTATGAAAAATTTCAGTCTAAAGTATGAATGGCTTAGGCAGACGTTCCAGACTTTGAAATGTTATCATTAAGTTAGCAATGCCAAAGAAGAGGTGTTTTTGTGAGGGAGAATGATCATTCCAATATTGGTATTTTAAAAGAAATTGCAGAGTTATTAAACGAAGAAACTGAAATTGTGTCGATGTTAAAAGGAGCACTTGTGAAATTTTTAAATGGCACAAATTTTGAAACAGGCTGGATTTTTTTTATCGATGAAAAGGGGCGGTCAGAGCTTGTTGTCCATGTCAATTTACCAGAGGCTTTGGAGTATAAAAATTGCCATTATTTAAAAAAGGGAGGCTGCTGGTGTGTTTCCCGCTATCGTAATGAGGAATTAAAGAAAGCCTCTAATATTATTGAATGTCAACGTATCGAAAGTGCAATTGATGCAAATGTTGGTGATCATGAAGGCATCACACATCATGCAACGGTTCCACTTCAATCAGGGCAAGAGCGTTTTGGTGTCCTAAATGTTGCATCAAAGGATACCGTGCGTTTTTCAGAGGAAGAGCTAGCATTACTTGAATCGGTTGCATTTCAGATGGGGTCAGCCATTAAGCGTATTTTGCTGACAAAGCAGGAACAAGAAATGGCACTTGTGAAGGAGCGCAATCGTTTAGCCCGAGATTTACATGATTCTGTCAATCAGCTACTTTTTTCTGTTACATTAACGGCGAGAGCTGGTATTGAAATGACAAACGACTGTGATGTAAAGGAAACATTTAAGGAGATTCAGCACTTAACACAGGATGCCTTAACAGAAATGCGTGCTCTCATTTGGCAGCTCCGTCCAAAAGGATTAGAAAATGGTTTACTAGAAGCGATCAAAGTATATGCTGAAATGCTTGGCTTGAAGCTTCAAATAACGGTCTCTGGAGTACTGCAATTCCCATCGCGTATCGAAGAAACATTATTTCGGGTAGCCCAAGAAGCACTGAACAATGTTCGTCGTCACGCTGGTGTGCTGGAGGCTGCACTGTATATAACGGTCACTTCTACAGATATTTTACTTGTTATTCGTGATGAGGGACGAGGCTTCGTCATCGATCATAATACGAAACTACTTTCAATGGGCTTGCAATCCATAAAGGATCGTGCAAAATCAGTTGGTGGCAAAGCTGACTGGGTTAGTGAAATTGGCAAAGGAACAGAGCTGTTAATCCGCTTGCCATATTAGGGGGGAAGAGTATGATACGTGTTTTAATCGCAGATGACCATCATGTAGTACGTCGTGGATTATTGTTTTTCTTAAAAACACAAAAAGATATTGAAGTTGTAGGAGAAGCGAAAAATGGACTAGAGGCAGTAGCATTAGCGGAAAGTATACAGCCTGATATTATACTCATGGACTTGGTAATGCCTGAAATGGATGGTATTCAGGCAACAAAGCGCATTAAAGCTAAGTTTCCGCATATAGAAATTCTAATGCTGACAAGCTTTTCAGATCGTGATCATGTGGTACCAGCTATGGAGGCAGGCGCTGCAGGCTATCAGTTAAAAGATATTGAGCCTGATGAGTTGGTATTGTCCATTTGTCGTATTATGCGAGGAGAAAATACATTACATCCAGAAGCAACAACGACTCTAGAAATGGACCGTCAAGAAGCGAAAAATGCACCTCATGTTTTAAATCCGCTAACACCTCGTGAACAAGATGTGCTTGCAGAGCTTACAAAAGGGAAAAGTAATCGAGAGATTGCGTCCTCTTTATTCGTTACAGAAAAAACAGTGAAAACTCATATTTCTAATATTTTTACGAAGCTACAGGTGCAGGATCGTACTCAGGCGGCTCTTTATGCTGTGAAGCACGGACTAACAGAGGGTAGCGGTGTTTAAAAGATAATGAATGTAACGGCGGGTTGCTACAAATTGTAGCAACCCGCCGTTTTTGTATAAGAAGGTGTGGAATGTGACTCGGGAAGCCCGATGATAAATACCTAGGTTGTTTTTTCTTATATTGTAATTAAAACGGATTAAGGAATTGGAAGTGAAACGATATAATTAACATAAAAGAAAATAGGGTTGAGAGTAAAGGAGCACAAATATGAAATTAGAGCGACTTTTAACGATGACAATGATTTTAATAAATCGTAAAAAGGTGACAGCCCAGGAGCTTGCCGATTTATTTAATGTGTCAGTGCGTACTATTTATCGAGATATTGAAACATTGAGCTGTGCAGGTGTTCCTGTTATTAGCCAGCAGGGGGTTCATGGTGGAATTAGTTTGATCGATGGCTATCGTGTTGATAAGCAGGTGTTGACGAAGGAGGAGCTTACATCACTTTCTATTGCCATCAAAAGTGCATTAACAACATACGAGGATTCACATGCCGAAGCAGTACTTGAAAAATTAACAGGTGTTGCGGATGAGGAAGTAAAACAATCGATTGATCAACTATTTATTGACCTTAGTCCTTGGGGGCCAAATGTTATTTTCAAGGAACAAATTACATTATTAAAGAAAGCAATTGAACGCGTGCATTGTGTAAGCTTTACGTATTCTACTACACATGGTCATATAACAAGGCGATTATTAGAGCCTCATACTATAGTACAAAAGGGAAAAGTTTGGTATGTTTATGGCTATTGCACATTGAGAGAAGATTTTCGCTTATTTAAAATTTCAAGAATGAAGGATATACAAGAAGAGATGAATACTTTCCAGCGCAGGGAAGTTAACTTATCTGAACTCCCATGGGATAAAGAGTGGCACCATCCTCAAAATGTAGTAAACCTTACGTTATCTTTCGATTGTGCCATAACGACATTAGTAGAAGAATCATTTGGTGCTGAGCATGTAGATAGTGAAAGTTCTACTATCAACATTGCACTGCCTGAGGATGAATGGCTATACGGCTTTCTTCTTAGCTTTGGGCATCGCCTAAAAGTTTTAGAACCACCTCATATACGTGAAATTGTATTAATGCGAGCAAAAGAAATTGTAGCGTTGTATAAATAAAATGAATTGATGACATACAGTTGTCAGGTTTCCTTTGTTATAGTCATTACAAACAGGACGAAGGGTGGAAGTAATGATGCAAAGTTATTGTCAAAGCTGTGGAATGCCATTAGTGGATGAGAATTTATTTGGTACAGAAAAAGAAGGAAACAAAAGTGAGGACTATTGCACTTATTGTTATGAAGTAGGAGAGTTCAAACAGCCAAATTTAACAGTTGAAGAAATGATCGAAATTTGTGTCCCACATTTAAAGGAAGATGGTATGGCGGAAGAGGATGCACGCCAAATGTTGACGTCATTTTTACCAAGCTTAAAGAGATGGAGAAAGCATGATATACAAGAACCAGTTGTGATGAATAAAGAATCATTTCAGATTGTAGGAATTTCAGCGCGAACAAGCAATGCGAATGAAATTACCGCTCAAGCAAAGATCCCGCAATTATGGTCGGATTTTTATCAGCAAAATGTTGTAGGGCAGGTAGCTAATGCAGTAAATCAAGTAACGTATGGCTTGTATTCTGATTATGAAACGGATGTTAACGGAGAGTATTCCATTACACTTGGAGTGGAAGTATTAACTGCCGACGAAACTCCTGAAGGTATGGTTGTAAAAACAGTGCCAGCTGCTAAATACTTAGTTTTCACTTCTGATAAAGGCCCATTTGAAGAAGTTGTCGTAAAAGCATGGCAGGATGTCTGGGCTTGGCTTGCAAGCTCAGATGTAGAGCGAACATACACAGGTGACTTTGAAATGTACGATGAACGATGTGCCAACCCTCAAGAAGCTCAGGTCGATATTTATATTGCCATTAAATAAAATAAAAAAATTAAACCTCCTATCTATGATAAATAGGAGGCTTCTTTGTTTATATTGATTTTTTTTACATTTAAAACGGTGTGAAAACATACGCTTCCATAATTATGTTGTATCATGAAAAGAAAGAATTGTCTGGTGTAGTCACTACGGAACTTAACCCTTGTTCTGACAATGAGTCGTTTAGCTGTAGAAAAGGGATAAAGACGAATGAGGGAGTGGTTATTTGACTAAGAGAAAAGTTGGAGACATTTTAAGCGTTACATCTTTATTACCCGCGATAATAAGTGTTATTTTTTTCTTTATAACAAGAGGGCCAGATTTTGATATTTATTTTGGTATCGCCGTTTTTAGTATTTTATCAATTATCGGTATTATATTTGCTGTAATTTCTTTGTTTATTTCTAAAAAACGTATTTTTGGTTGGATCGGTCTAATGGCAAATGTATTAATTTTGATATTTGCTTATTTCTTACAATTAGCAATGGGAATTGTTGAACCATAAACGTTTTCTTTTGTTTTAACACAATATATGGAACTTTCAGGCCATAAAATAAACCCTATTGAAAAAATTCAAGAGGCCACGTCGATTTAGTTCGTTTTACAAAATAAGTCTCCAACCAATCAATTGGTAGGAGACTTGTCGTCATTTGCTAGAGGATTTACTTCTATTTCAGGCTCAATATGCACGAGTACCTGACAGAAGGGATTTTCATGAGTAACGGTTTTTTCAATCTCTTCTGTGATTCGATGACTTTCAAAGACATTTAAGTAAGGATCAACGGTCACTGTTACGTCTATAAAATACATATTGCCGTGAGCTCGGCCCTTAAAGTCCAAGAGCTCGATTACTCCGTCAACATTACGAATTAAAACGGATAATGTTTCAACTTCTTCAACATCAAAGGCATCTGTGAGGCTTTGAACTGCCTCCCAAAAGATTTCTACAGCTGTTTTAATAATAAGAAGTGCGACGAGTAGAGCTGTTATTGTATCGATAATGGGGAAGCCAAAAATAGCGCCAAAAATTCCAATTGCTGTACCGATACTAACAAGGGCATCTGAGCGATTATCATAGGCTGCAGCCTTAACCGCAGCGCTTTTTATTTTTTGGGATAGGGCCAAATTATAGCGATACACGATATACATCACAACTGCACTGCCGATTGCCACAAAGGCTGTTAATAATGATGGTGCTGTGCCAGTTGGCTCCCATAGACTTTTTAGCGAATTGATGAGTACCTGTAGACCAACAATTAGCATAATAAACGAAGCAACAAGTGAAGCAACGGTTTCAGCACGTAAATGTCCGTATTGGTGATTAGAGTCAGGTGGCATTTGAGCAATCCGTAATCCAATTAATACCGCAATGGATGCGATAATATCAGTAGTATTGTTAAGTCCATCTGCTTTTAGTGCTTCTGATGTTCCGATATAGCCAATCGTTAGTTTTATTGAGCTTAGTATTATATACGTACCAATAGATAACCAGGCACCTTTTTCCCCTTGACGTAAATTTGTATAGAGCTCCATTTTGTTTCCTCCTAGCAAAACTTTATGGCATTATAAAACGACTCCCTTCTCGTGTAAGGGAGTCGTTTTTTGCGCAAATATTTATTTTACTTCAGTAGAAGCTCTGGCCATTATAGGCTGTGAGCAAAATATTTGTTTTATACTTGATCAAACAATCGCGACATCAATCATACCACTGCAATTAACCTCTTTCAGCGGTTGTCCAAACATCCGCTGAAAGAGTGGGATTCAGGTTTTGTGTATGTACAAAGCCGAATCCAATGCAATTATACTAAGGCGTAATTGATTTTTAGTCATTTACTTCACCGTTGTCATTTGATAAATCACGTTCAGGTAATTTCAGAACTTCTAAGTATAAAATATGGTGACCATCTAATTCTTTTGCGATAAATTCATAACCTTGTTCTTCAATACTGTCTCCTTCGACCGCATCAAAGCGTTTTGTCATGAACCAACCACCGATTGTATCAATATCATCATCTTCTATGTCAGTACCTAGCATATCATTAACACTTTCAACTAGCATCTTCGCGTCTAAAATAAAGTGATTTTCTGCAATTTCCTGAACTTCTGGAATTTCATCTTCATCGAACTCATCTTGAATGTCGCCGACAATTTCCTCAATAATATCTTCAATCGTAACTAGACCAGATGTTCCGCCATATTCATCCATTAAAATGGCCATATGAATGCGTTCACGCTGTATTTTTAGTAATAATTCGTTAATTTGCGTTGTTTCCATTACGCGAATAATTGGCTGCATATAGTCAATTACTGGTTTATCGCCATTTGCTGGGTCTTTAATGTAGGCGGTTAATAAGTGCTTCATATTGACTAAGCCGATAATATGGTCTTTGTCACCATCGATAATTGGGTAACGGGTATATTGCTCAACGCCCATTAAATCGAAAACTTCTCTAATCGTAAGTTCTTTTTCAATGCCGACGATTTCAGTACGTGGGACCATGATTTCTTTTGCAAGACGATCAGAGAACTCAAAAATACTATTTACATATTCATATTCTGAAGTATTAATTTCTCCACCTTTTAAACTATCCGACAAAATCATACGTAACTCTTCTTCCGTATGGGCCACTTCTGATTCTGACATCATTTTCAAGCCGAAAAGGCCAGTTAAGCCACGTGCAGATCCGTTTAAAAGCTTAATGATTGGATACGTAATATTGTGGAATAATACTAATGGGCCAGCAAGGTTTAATGTTACAAATTCTGCTTTTTGGATGGCAAGTGTTTTTGGCGCCAATTCCCCTATAACTACATGCATAAACGTTACAATTGAGAATGCAAGTATAAATGAAAGGACAGTAGTTAAACTTTCACTCAAATTTAGAAATTCAAACACTGGATTCAAAATAATCTTAAATGTAGGTTCACCAAGCCAACCTAGACCTAAAGCAGTGATCGTAATACCTAATTGACAAGCAGATAAGTATTCATCTAAATCTGAAACTACACGTTTTGCATTTTTTGCTTTTTTATTGCCTTCTGCAAGCAATTGATCAATACGCGTAGTCCTTACTTTAACGATTGCAAATTCAGTTGCAACGAAAAATCCTGTCATTATTATTAGTAGGGCAAATGCCACCAACCTTATGGTTATTTCCATTATGTCTCCGTCCAAATAATTCCTTTGTTCCCGCCCGAATGAGGGAAGGAAGCAAAGTGTACACCTCCTATGATTTAAAAAATTGTTGAATGATTTAATCATAAAATATTTACATGGAAAACACAAATATTGACAACAACTTTTTTTAGTTAATTTTCTCACGATATATAAAAAATATATAATTTCAAACACCAAAAGATTGAAAATAAAAATTTGTTATGCTAACTTTAAATATAGCAAAGAAGATAGTTTGTTTAGAGAAAGAAGCATTTACATCTCATATAAAACGACACGTCAAAAATCTCAAGAGTGCATACTTGCGGATTTTTTTAAATGAATTATTTTTAATAGCAACAAAAACGGAGCCATCTCATGAAAATGAGGTGGCTCCTTTGTATTGTAGAAAAATAAAATAGACGGAGTCATAGTATCACTTTTTGGCAAAGTAAGGGTTGATTTCCGTTCCAACTGGGCGCTTTGTTGCTGCCGCTTCGCTTTCGCACAGTTAAAACATTTGTTGCTGCCGCTTCGCTTTCGCACAGTTAAAACATTTGTTGCTGCCGCTTCGCTTTCGCACAGTTAAAACATTTGTTGC
>Ga0209676_1001181_pt1 | contig 28141 bp, 33 predicted proteins | sample AraplaCvi_mLB_r2_FD_184282 | JGI IMG/M metagenome (GOLD analysis project Ga0209676, IMG submission 184282) | Arabidopsis root microbial communities from North Carolina, USA - plate scrape MF_Cvi_mLB_r2 (SPAdes) (version 2) | ecosystem: Host-associated > Plants > Roots > Endosphere | place: USA... | reverse complement strand
GTCGGCGTAGCGGTTCTGGAAATGCTCGGTAAGGAGTGGGAGTACATCAAAATCCGGCTCGATATGGGCGTAGTAAATGCCGTCGCCCGTTTTCTGAAACCGTACGAATGCCTCCATCCGGTGTTTTTCGCGATGGACTTTCTGGGCGGTCTGGGAAATGGCCAGCACATCGGGATGTGCGAAGTTTTCGCATGCACCGGCTGGCTGGTCGATCACATATCGGGCGAAATTGAACAAATGCTGGTAAACTTCCGGCTGTTCGGAAAGGAACGCCTTGTAAAACCGGAACTGCCATTCCTTGCCCAATTTTTTACAAAGCCCTTTCCAAACCCGCTTGCCTTTTTCGCGGTCGGAAATCACCCGGTAGCCCGGATCGAAAACATCCGGAACGTGAAATGCTTCGGACACGAGCTTCACTGCCTGCGATTTTCGCTGATAACATTCAAAAACGGCTGTCAGCATCCCTTCCAGCGAGCCATCGAAGATGTAAAGCTCCATCAGAACAGGGATAACTGGTTAAGCGGGTTTTTCTGGTATTTGCTTTTGCTTTCCGAAAGGATCAGCCCTTTGATATGCCCCGCTTCATATTCTTTGAGTTGAACGGGGCTGTCGGCATACCGTATGAAATGCCTTGCCTTGCGAAATGCAATGCCGAGTTTCCGCAAATGGTTTTCGTGCAGCCGGTTAAACTTGCGCGCCTGAACAATTTTCAATGCGGAGCCCACGCCTATGCCGGGCACGCGCAGGATCATGTGGTAGTCCGCTGTGTTAATGTCGACCGGGAACTGGTCGAGGTTCCGTAATGCCCAGCTTAGTTTCGGGTCGACGTCCGCTTCGAGGTTCGGATGAATGTCGTTGAGGATTTCCTGGACTTTAAAACCGTAGAAACGCATCAGCCAGTCGGCCTGGTACAGCCTGTTTTCACGAATCAACGGCGGCTGGGAGCCGATTACCGGCAGCCGCGCGTCGTTGCTGATCGGAATGTAGCCCGAATAGTAAACCCGTTTCAGGGAAAAATCCTGGTAGAATGCGTTGGCGGTGTGCAATATCTCTTTGTCAGATTCGGACGTGGCCCCCACGATGATCTGCGTGCTCTGCCCGGCCGGAACGAATTTCGGCACACTTTTGATCAGCGCTTTCTCGCTTTCAAATTGGGTAATGTTGTTTTGAATATATTCCAAAGGCTTTTTTACCTCGGCGTGCGACTTTTCGGGGGCAAGCAGTTTCAGACCCGTTTCGGTTGGCATTTCAAGATTAATACTCATGCGGTCCGCATACATGCCTGCCTCGTGCAGCAGCTCGTCGCTCGCGCCGGGGATCGTTTTTAAATGGATATATCCGTTAAAACGCTCTTCTTGCCGAAGCTTTTTTACAATGCGGACGAGCCTTTCCATTGTATAATCGGCATCCTTGAAAATGCCCGAGCTTAGGAACAGCCCTTCGATGTAGTTACGCCGGTAGAAATTCATTGTCAGCTCCACCACTTCTTCCACGGTGAATGCGGCCCGCTTGATATCGTTGCTGCGCCGCGAAACGCAGAATGCACAGTCGTAAATGCAGTGGTTGGTAAGCAGTATTTTTAAGAGCGACACACACCTACCGTCCTCGGTGTAGGTGTGGCAGATCCCCGTTCCCTCCGCGTCCCCGATTCCCTTGTTCTCATTTTTCCGGTTACTGCCGCTCGATGAGCATGACACATCGTATTTTGCAGCATCAGCCAGAATCCCCAACTTCTCGCGGATCCGCTCGTACATACGTAAATTTGCAATTAGTTAAATCAACCTAAAATATCGAATGGCAATTACCAGTTATTAGGAGGCCATGCCTGGTGATTATTTGTGCATGAAAATATCAATAATCTGATACTGATACAATCTTTTGAGGCAGAATGTTTGTGAGCTGTTTACCAAAATTTTCCATTTGTTTGCTGGCAGTTGTCGGATCTGTCAGATTTTCAGCATTTTGCCAATCCGACGAGCCGAAGGTAACACGCTATAATGGCAAGGTGAGTCAGCAGTTTGTCATGAACCGCGATACGCCCATTATCGATCACGCCACCGGCAAACGGATCAGTTACGAGACTTACGACAATATGCTCAAACGAAGTCCGGGACAATACAAAACCCAGCCGGTATTTGATAAGTATGGAAAGGCATCATCCTTTGAAATCATCAAAAAGAGCCAGTTGTACGTCCGGCAGGACGGCTCGGTGATGAACAATCCCGATCTGATGCCCGAAATAGGCGAACCTATCGCACCCTTTGTGATGCGTGGGCTGGACGGTCGGGAATATGATTCGGAAAAACTGCGGGGGAAGTATATTCTGCTTGGTTTCTGGGTACGCTATGAAAAGCCGCTCTACACGCTCGCCAGCACAAAGGTGATCTCCAATTTTGTGGATGAGAATAAAAGGAAAGGTATCGACATAGTTTCCCTCGGGACGACGCTCAATACGGAGGAAGAATGCCTGGAAGCGATTCCGAAACGAAACTGCGGTTTCATTCCCGTTCCGGAATCGTATGGTTTCAATCACCGCTACAAGATCAGCGAGACGCCCTATTTCATATTGGTGGATCGCAAAGGGATCGTCAGGGCCATGGCGCCGCACACCGAATTTTCCAAAATCAGTGAGCTCGTCCTGCGCTGATCAGCCCAATGCGCCGCTGATACGGTTGTAAAGATGCTCGGGATGCCAGACTCTCTTTGGGCCCAGTACCATCCGGCGGGAGGTCTTCCGCATATGAAAGTCCTGTTCTTGCAAGAATTTCAATCCGGCTGTATTGCCCATGGGTAGGATCGCAAACGGCCTCGAGGCAGCGCGAAATTGCATAAGGGCAAAACCGGCCGTATCATTCGTAGCCACGATCGGGCCGTCACTCCAAGAGGGTAGGTAGACACCTTGCAGCACCTCATTGGAATCCACATATATAAAGGAGTCGGCTAAGAACTCCGCCATCACCCCGTGCCTGTTTTCACCGGACACCATCCGGTCGATCGCGTAGGCTGCCTCGCGAAAATCTTCGGTAAACGGGCGGATCAGCGGAGAAGGTTGCAATTCGGGTGCATCAGCTTCCCGACGCAAATGCGCATACTGGCATTCCACTTCGAAACCCTGTTTCAGATACACCGGATAGCCAAACTCCGTCGCATCGAGGTAAATGGTAGGAAAGCGGTTCCGGTCGACGCTCCCGATCAAATGGCGGGTGATAGCGCTCCCGAGGCCTCTGTTGCGATATTCCCCGTGCGTAATGATACACGCAAGCCAGACCGTATCGTCATGAAAAATAGAGGTCCCCACCGCAACGGGCCGTCCGTCTTCGACGATCTTGATCGGCTTGCAGCAGTCCGATTTTAAAAAGAACTCGAACCGGGGGCGGATATCGCCCCAGCCCTCAGGTTCGAGGTCGGGGAGGAAGGCAATGTCGTCTTCTGTAAATTCCTGGCAAATCATGGCATGGATAATTGTTAACCCTGCTAAAATGTCAAAAATCTGCTTCCAACTGCCTAAAATGAGTGATTTTTCTTTGCCAACTGATCCAGGAGTAGTACAATAGCAAAGAGAATGTGACGATTAATGCGCTCAAAATGATGTATTTGCGCTGCGTGAAAGCCGTTTGATAAGTCAGGAAGAATAAAAGGGTAGCTGCATACACCACCGATGACGTCAGCGAAAACACCGCCAGCCTTTTTAATGAATATACCTGCTTCGCGAGCGCCTCCCGGAAATTCCCGCTTACCAGCGGATTCTGGATGTAATAGTAGCTCAATGCATTATTGATAATGTAAATAATAATGCTGATAATCAATAGGATGTTAACTACCAAAGGCTTTTGAGCCCCATCGAGGCCGTCATAAAAGAGAAACAGGAAAGCGGTAAGAGCCACTATCTCCGTCATGAATTTGATCCGCAATTTGTGAAGGGAAGGGTGGTTGCGGACACGCGTCATCATCGCTAGTTCCTTTTCGGAAAGCGATTCCTGGCCGGCGCTTTGCCATTCTGATTTCAGATCATCGATATTCATCAATTTTTTGAGTTTGAAAGTGTTTTAAGTTTTTCTCTAATGCGATTGAGCTTCACGCCCACATAGTTTTCGGAAATGCCCGTAACCGAGGAGATTTCAGCGTAGGAGTAATCTTCGAGGTAAAGGGAAATAAGCGCCCGTTCCGATTCGCTCAGCGTGCGCAATGCGCGGAAAAGCCATTCTTCCCGCTCGGAAATGGTATCGGATGTATCGGCGAGGTCGGGCGGATGCTCGGAAAGGGAAATGGGTGGTCGCTGCTTTCGGTATGCCGCCATGGCGGTATTCAGCGCGATGCGGTAAATCCAGGTGGTAATCTTCGATTCATTTCGGAATGCCGGGAAAGCGCGCCAGAGCTGGTACACGATTTCCTGAAAAAGGTCCTGCTGGTCCTCCGGCGAGTTGCGGTACATCCTGCTTACTTTAAAAATGATCCGCTGATGCGCCCCGATCGTTTCAAGAAAAATTTTCTCCATAAAAAATCAAATCTTTCCCAATAGGTTGCTGAGATTGGGAAAAACTTACGCGCGTTGGGATTTTTTTATGGATTAGTGCGGATCCATGACGATCGGCAACTTACGCACATGCGCAATTTCGCCATGGACAATCGGACGAATCTGGGAAGGAAGGAGCGTTTCGATAGCGACGGTTTCGCCATCGAGCGTACAGAACTCGATTTCGAATGCGGCATCTTGCGGATGTGCCATTACGATGGTGCCGATATCGCCCGCTTGCAATTCCAGTTCGGGCAAATCTTGGGTAAGGACAATGATATCCAGTTCTTTCATTTTGATCTTACGGGAATTACAGTGATTAATCTCTGAATGTTCTTAGGATCATTTTGATCAAAAACCATCCAACGCGTTTGTATGATCAAACTCTCACACGCCAGGTCCCGGAGCGACTGGTAGAATGCGCTACCATTGGCCAGCGAATAACCAAATTTACTAAAAAACATCGCTTTTGATTTGCCTTCACAATGGCTGGGGTTCAGCAGATAGTCCTCAATTTTACTTCTTGGAATAAATGCCTGCGAACAATTGGGTAATTTGTTCATGATTATAGCGTGCGAAACAGTTCAACTTGACTATTTAGACGCTGGTTTTCGAGAAAAGTAACGTTATTTACCAAAGTTTTTTCAAATGACCCGGACATGAATATCATTACAACAGACCAGCTCAAAACCATTCTGGAAAATGAAGACCCGATCGTGATCGATGCACGGGGAGGGACCGATGCTCTGGAACGGTACAACCACGCGCACCTCGAAAACGCGCAGTTTGTGGACCTCGAAACAGACCTGTCGGAGAAGACAGGCGACCCGTCGAACGGTGGCCGGCACCCGCTGCCTGAGCCTAACGATTTCGGGCGTTTTTTGGGGATTTTGGGCATCAGCCCTTCTTCTACGGTTGTTGTATATGACGATAAGAAAGGCGCCAATGCGGCTGCTCGCTTTTGGTGGATGCTCAAAGCAGCCGGTCACGAGAAGGTATTCGTAGTAAGCGGCGGACTCGACGCGATCTCGGAGGCAGGTATCGATTTAACACAAAAAGCAGCTTCCCTGCACGCTTTGGAGGAATACCCGATCAAAGGATGGCAAATGCCGCTGGTGGATGCGGAAGACGTGGCGCTTGCCGCTGCCGATCCCGAATCGATGGTGATCGATGTACGCGAGCATTACCGCTACCTGGGAGAAAGCGAACCGATAGACCTGGTGGCAGGCCACATTCCCGGGGCGGTCAATATACCTTATACTTCCAATTTGGATGAAAAGGGTGAATTTATGTCGCCTGCGGACCTCGCTGCGAAATACAAGGAAGCATTGGCGGATAAGGACCCGCGCAAGGTGATCGTGCATTGCGGTTCGGGCGTAACAGCGTGCCACACGCTGCTCGCGCTCGCGGAGGCAGGCATGCATGGGGCGAGCCTGTACGTGGGCTCGTGGAGTGAATGGTCGCGAACGGAAAGACCCATAGCGACAGGCGAGGAATGATATCAGTACCGGGCCGGACTTCGAAAAGTCCGGCCCGGTCGTTTATTGGATAGATTGCAGGAAATCATAGAGCGAAGAAAGCTCGCCGCGCGTGTACTGCGCAGTCATTTTCCACGGCATATCTTCATTTTTTAGCACGTGGCCTTCGGGTGTTTTGCCGGAGGTAAGCGTCGCGATAAACTGCGCTTTGGTCCATTTGCCGACATGGCCTGCCCGGGTAATGTCGGGCACGGGTGGAAAACCCGGTGCGAGCGGTTCGCCCCCTTTGAAATTCTCACGGTGACATCCTGAACACGATACGGCCAGGTATTTTCCTTGCGCTGCTCCCTCTGTCGAATCTGCCCGGGCCACCATCGGTTTGTTGTGATCGACTTTTTCAACGGACAGGAGCGGCATTTTGCCAAGGTAACTCATGATAACGGCTACCGGGCCGAGGTCATTCGCGGGAAGCGTATGGTCCACTTTGGGAATCTGGCGGCAGTACGCGATGAGCGCCGCCATGTCCTGCGCGGAGAGTAATGTCGTTTCATGTGAAGGCATAAAAAGGAGCGGCTTGCCATCCTGGTGAACGCCGTGCCGCAGTGCGGCAAGCCAGTCGGAAACGCCATAGCCGGCGGGTAAACCGCCCTTCCCATGCGTGAGGTTCCCTGCAACGAGCCGGCCAATGGCCCCGTCGTCATTCATGACTTTGCCTTCCAGGTTATTTCCATGGCAATCCTGGCAGCCCTTTATTGCCACCAAATGCTTCCCGCGGGCGATGGCAGCACTGTCGGTAGGGATTTCAATGATTTCTTTTTCAAACACATAGGTCTTAGTCATGCGGTTTTTCATCGCAACCGACATGTAAGTGTAAGTTGAAATCGCTGCGAGGACGATTCCGGCCAGGAAAATGCCTGTCCATTTGAAGATTTTTCTGATCATGGCTTTGAAGTTTTTGGCAAAAATGAGGAGGGCAATGCCGCAAGGACCTACGCAAAGCGGATTAAAATCTACGACAAACGGATTTCGTCGATTAATTGGGCCGTTTACTCAGTAGGAAGCAGGCAGGAGGCAGGTGCAGGCGTATTTTCGTGTTGTGTTCAAACCGTTCCGTCCTATGGCTACGCTCATTCATTCTGCCGACATCCTTGATTTTAACCCGGTCCCTAATCCGCAATCGGTTATTCCGGGCGCGCGAATGAATAACCGGGATGATGTTATGACCCGCTATCACCCGAAGGTGGGAGAGATGAAGTTCCGAAGCCTGCTTTTCCCGCATATGCATGTGATGAACCTGCATTGGACGTCGCAGGAGGATGTGATCCTCTATGACAGCACCCCTGTGGACACGATCAATATTAATTTCCATATGGCAGGAAGGCTCGATACCACTTTCGAAGGGCTGTCACATGATCTGAACATGCGGCCAGGCAAGCATAACCTGGTTTTTTCGCCCGAGGGCGGCGATACCAACCGGGTCGGGGCAAACGACTCCCTCGAAATGTTCCACATCAGTCTCGATAAGGCATTTTTTGCAAACATTATTGGGTGCGACGATGATTGGAGCGAGCATGTTCAGAATAATTTACTTTATAACAGGCCGTTTTCAGGCATTACCGGCACCGCGGATACTACGCCGCTCATGCAAAGCATCATCCGGGAAGTGAAACAATGCAGCGAAACCGGGGCCGTTCGCAACCTCATGATCCAGTCCAAAATGCTGGAACTGCTGGCATTGCAGATCGAGCAGTTCCGCGGGCCGCAGCAAGCCGACAGTATTTCGGCCGCGGACAAAGACAAGCTGTTTCAACTAAAATTCTTCCTGGATACGCATTTCCTGGAAGAATTCTCACTTGCGGAGCTGTCGCGGATTTGCCTGCTGAATGAGTTTAAAGTTAAAAAGGGATTCAGGGAATTATTCGGTACTACCGTTTTTGGTTACCTGCGCAAAATCCGGATGGACTACGCCGAGCAGCTGTTGTTGGATGCGTCGCGCTCCGTGGAGGAAGTGTCGGACCTGCTGGGATACGAACATGCACACCACTTTTCAGTCGCATTTAAAAAATACCGTGGAGTGAATCCGTCCATGATCAAAAACAAGAGGGTAGTGGCCTGATAATATCGAAAATGACAATGAGAAAATATTTAACAGTGGTCAGTTTATTGATAATGAGTGGCTATGTGTTCGCAATGGTGGCGGGCTGGCGCATTGTCGAGGGCTATCGGATCAGGTTTGACGGAAAGTATGCGCATGGTTCTTTCCAAAAAATGGAAGGAAATATCCGTTTCGATCCACTGCATCCGGACGATTCTCATTTCGAAGTTTCCGTGGATGTTGCCTCAATCGACACCGGAATAGAGCTGAAAAACAAGCATGCAAAAAGTGAGAAGTGGTTCGACGCAGATAAATACCCGCGTATTTATTTTATATCGAAAGCGGTAAGCCGGACAGACACCGGTTTCGTAGTCCATGGAGAGCTCGAATTGAGAGGAATTAAAAAAGACATATCGATCCCTTTCGCATTCACAAGTGCTGGTGATCAGCATCTGTTTTACGGGAACTTTAAAGTTAACCGGGGCGATTTCGGGATCGGGAAGGTGAGCGGTAAAGAATCAGATTCTACGGGTGTGGAAGTGTTTGTGCCCGTCCTTTCGTTGGAGTGAGCATTTATTTACCCTTTAATGCTTCCAGCTGACGCAGCAAGTCTTCCAGTTCCCGTTCCGCAGCTCTCAGCGACTTCATTTCCGCGCTGTCGGCCGCATTTTGTGCGGGGTCGTCAAAATTCTTTGTTTCTTCCATAATGTCCGGGTTCTCACGGTTTTCCGACGAGAACGCGATAGTTTCCTCGAGGTTGGTACGCTCAAAATCGATCTGCTGCCTTTTCGCGAGGATTTTGTCTTCGAGCTGTTGTTGTTCGTGCGTGATCATAGCCATTATTTTATATTTTTCTCCTAACAATAACTGAGCCAAGCATTTTGCACAATTGACAAGGGGTAATTTCAATTCGTGACTAACTTTGCTAGTCTTTGGTACGAACCTGGTATTTAAAACTCAACAACTCGGAAAAAAACTATGGATTATGTAAATGCTTCATCTGATTACCTGAGTGCCAACCCCAGCTGGCACATCGAAGATTCGCCCTGGAAGGCCACTCAGATTATCAAAATGCTGAAAAAGAATAACCTGCGTCCTAAATCCATCGTAGAGATCGGGTGTGGAGCAGGGGAAATCCTTAACCAAATCCATGACCGCTGGGAAGATAAGGCTGTGAAGCTTTATGGCTACGATATTTCGCCGGATGCATACGAGTTTTGCAAGTCGCGGGAAAAAGACCGTTTGAAATTCTTCAACGATGACCTGTTACAGACGAACGAAAAGTTCGACCTCCTGCTGATGATCGACGTGTTCGAGCATGTTGAGAACTACTTCGATTTTATCAGAAAAAGCGCTCGTCATGCGGAATACAAGATTTTCCATATTCCGCTTGATTTTTCAGCTCTGGCCGCATTTACGGGCCATTTAATGAAGCTAAGGCATTCAGTAGGCCATATTCATCATTTTACGCGCGAAATGGCGATCAACACTCTGAAAGATTGTGGTCTGGAAGTAGTGGATTGGTTTTACACGCTTTCGGAGCTTGAATTGAATTACGGCAAACACAATTTCAATGGAAAGGTCGTCAACTCTTTCAGAAAGGTGTTATACACGGTTAGTCCGGAGCTGGCGGTAAAAGCGGTAGGAGGGTTCTCACTGCTGGTTTTGGCCAAATAAGACAATTACCACTTTGACTTTTACGCGTGCGCGGCCCGATTTATCGGGCTGCGCTTTTTTTATGCTTCCGTTTGGTCATTGCCTGCATGCCGTTTGAACAACGTATTTGGCAGGGGCGGGTGGTATTTTCAAATTGCAGGAGATTATTCAAAAGCACAGATTCAAATGTGCCCGATACCCACTTGCATCCCAACATGAAAAAAACAGAAGATTTGAAGCGAGAGGTTTCTATTTCCCCTAACCCGGCCGCGGACGAAGTTCGGATCTCCGGTATGTCAAGGATGGAAGTAGCCACAATCGTAGCCTGGACGCGCGCAGGACAGGCGATCTCATTGAAAGAAAAAAAGAACGGCACGGTCGATGTGTCGCATTTGAAGCGCGGGCTTTACTCCCTGGTGATCACATGCTGGGATGGGTCCATGATTTCCAAAAGGATTTCCATTCGCAGATAATGTACCACGAGTGGCAAGCGGATACCGGGTTGTGCCAATTATTTACTTCATATTCAGCGCCCGCTTTAAAAAGCCCCCTAAAAAACTGGCGGCAAAGGTCAAGATCATCGAGCCGTAGAGGCTAAAATTTTCCAGCTCCTGCCGCGCCTGATCTCCGGGAAGAGAAGTAAGCAGGAAATAGCCCGATGCCAGGAGAATGCACTGCATGATCGCCAGCAGCCAGCCTTTGTAAGGTTCGACAAAGCCGATGCATATTGCCGCAAAAACAGCAACGAGATAGGGCAGGTGAATGCTCTCCGCATTTTTGATGACATACACGAGCAGTGCACTCGTCAGGACGATCATCACCATGTTGATAGCCAATCTTTTATCAAAGAACGGGGCTTTAGTGGCAGGCGATGCTTTTGGATTGCTCAGCAAAATCTCCTTCAATTCGATTGCCTGCGCAGCGTCTCTGGCGGCCTCCGCTTCGCGGCCCAGACGCGTGAATGCATTTGCGCGCCATTGATAAGCATCGGTACTGGTTTCGTCCGACAATGCCACGGCCTTGTTTAGCGCAATCAGCGCTTCGGCGGGTTGATTTTGGTCGAGATGCAGTCTTCCGAGTTCAAGGTAAAGCGAGAACACCTGATCATCATAGCTTAATCCCGTTTGCATGTCGGCGATTGCCGCGTCGGGATTTTGAAGCTTCTTCTGACACAAGCCCCGATACAGATACGCAATGCATGACTTGGGCTTTTGCCTGATCCTGGAATCGAAATAAGCAAAGGCTTCGTTGGTTTGCCCGTTTTCATAAAGCTTTATTCCTTCTGAGAGCGCCGCGGCTTCCTTTTCACTGGGTGTACGCAGGTCGGCGTAGTTGCGCAGGTAGTAGATATAGCCGAAAAAGGCGATGACAACGAGAAATTCCATATAATCTGCAATTCAATGAGGCATTCGTAGACGCCAAAATTCGGCACGGATACCCGCAAATCAAAAGGAATAGGGTGTTTTGAAGTGGGAAATTTTATGAATGGCCAACTGTCAGACGAGGATCACCATATTCGGCTCGCCGCCGCTTTCGGTATGCAGCGCGGAATAAGCGAGTGCGATGCGTTTGCCCGTATTTTCGGCCAATTCAAGCAATTGAAAAACCTTTTCTTCCCCCTCGATGCGCAGTGCCTGGTACAGTATGTTCCCATAATTGAATTCGTGAGAACCCAGGCCGTTCTTTAGTGCCGCCAGTTGATACCGGTCGAATATTTCCTTTCCTGACATGAAGTGCAACATTTGGGTGTGATATTGCAGGTGAATTTGCCCGAAAGATGCTCGAACCGGTATCAAAGTTGCATGCGGTTAACTTAAATGTTGAGGAAGTGGAATATTTTGGCTCGATTCATCGGCAACCGGCTTGCCCCGTAAAGTTTGAAGGGGAATGAGGCCCGACCAAATGGGCAGTTCCTGGTCTTCCGGCTCGTCTTTCGGCATACCATCGCGCATTTTGGCTGAGGCTTCGTCGAAGGAGAATGCCAGTGCAGTCGTTTTTCTTACCTCGCTGTCGGTCATCGGACGGAGGTAATCCCAGCTTTCCGGCACTATTTTATTGGTAAGCCATTCAAATGCCGCCCGTTTTGTTCCGATATCTTCGATCTTTTCGGCTTTGGAAAAAATAATCACCGACCGGTAATTGACCGAGTGGCTGAATGCCGATTTCGCAACGACGAGCGAGTCGGTCAGCATGACGGAAATACAAACCGGTATTCCCGTTTCGATTGTTCTGATGAAATGGCTGCCAACGGAGCCGTGAATGTAAATTTTGTCTTCATAGCGGACAAAAGCCGTCGGAATGGAGAACGGCTTGTTGTCCACTGCATAGCTAATAGTGCAAAACAGTGCCTCGTCCAGGATTGCGGAGATCGTTTCGTGCTCGTAATGCGTGCGCTTGGCCGCCCGGCTGGGTACAAGATAGGGTGGTGGTGTGCTCATCGGCGTTGTTTTTCTTCAAAATTATGGCTTAATTGGCCTATCTATCTAATCCAATATTTTAAATAGTGGTAGTCCAATTATGATGAATGTGCTGTCTACGCTGATCACCCCCGACAAAGGGGGGAAGCAGCCAGTATACCTTCAAATCGCTAATCAGCTGATGTCGCTGATCAAGAACGGTACATTGCAATCGGGATACCGCTTGTTGAGTACCAGACAGTTGGCTGCTATTTTGAAAGTGCACCGAAGGACAGTCGTGCAGGCATACGATGAGTTGCTGGCCCAAGGCTGGCTGGAAAGCCAGACGGGAAATGGCACATTTGTGGCCCGGAACCTGCCCGATCTGCGACCGCTTCCGTTGCCGATGGAAATAGTGGCAGACAGGGACCCACTGAAAAAAGCGGGCTTTCAGTTTGAAAAACCAGCCCATTTAAACCGTGCGGTACTAAAAGCCGGCTCGCGGCTCCATCTCGACGATGGATTTCCGGACCCGAGGCTTGCGCCGCTGGAAGACTTGTCGAGGGCATATAGGAGCCAGCTGCTGCATGGTAACGCCTACGCGCGGCTCGGTTATGGCGAAACGAGCGGTACAAACTGGCTGCGGCAAGAGCTGTCGGCCCATTTGAACGAGACGCGCGGTCTGAAAACTTCACCGGCTAATATATTGATCGTGAGAGGTATGATCATGGGTATGTACCTTGCCGTAACAAGCCTGGTGAAGCAGGGCGATTGCGTCGTTACCGATTCGCCAGGGTGGTTCGGCGCGTCGATGAACTTCATTCAGGCTGGTGCCAATATTTGTCATGTACCTGTGGATGAGCACGGTATGGATATCGATGCCCTGGAAGAAATATGTTTGCAGCAGCCGGTGCGAATGGTGTATGTTACTTCCCATCATCAGTATCCTACCACCGTTGCATTGCGGCCCGATCGCCGGATCAAGCTTCTGAAACTTGCCGAGAAATATGGATTTGTGATTTTTGAGGATGATTATGACTACGACTTCCATTATTTGAGCAAGCCGTTGTTGCCGCTTTTCGGAGCCGATCAGGCCGGAATGGTACTTTACTGCGGATCATTCACGAAAACGATTTCACCTGCATTTCGCGTCGGCTATCTGGTAGGGCCGGAAGATGTGATCGCGCACCTGGCCTCGTTGCGACGCATTATTGACAGGCAAGGGGACACCATGCTCGAAAATGCCATTGCTGAGCTCCTTCAAACCGGAGTTATTCAACGGCATTTGCGGAAATCGGTGCGGGTTTATAAACAGCGCCGTGATTTGTTTTGCGAATTGTTAAAGCATGAGCTATCCGACCAAATCAGCTTCGAAATCCCCGATGGCGGGATGGCCGTATGGACGCGCTTTGACCCGAAAATTGATATTGCCAGGCTCGCAGAAAGGGCCGCGCAAAGGGATTTGTATTTTGCCAATGGAAAAGTTGCCGGATATCCCGCACAGTTCAGGAACTATATACGCCTCGGATTCGCTTCTTCTGATCCGGGAGAACTGGAAGAAAGCGTAAAGATTATCAAGGATTTGCTATGATCAGGAAAGTTATTGATGCTTACAGGGCATCGTTTACAGGCCTCAGCAGGGAGACCTGGTTGCTAAGCCTTGTGATTTTGGTGAACCGTTGCGGGTATATGGCCGTGCCGTTTATGAGTATGTATATTACCCAAAGCCTCCACCGAAGCATCGAGGACGCCGGCCTTATCATTACGCTGTTCGGGGTTGGCTCGGTTTTGGGCGCAATGGCGGGTGGCTACCTAACGGATAAGCTGGGTTTTCAGCCCGTGCAGATCGGCAGCCTGATATTGAGCGGGTTATTCTTTACCCTATTCAGCTTTGTAACCGATTTCGGGCTGCTTTGTATGCTGATAGTCGTCCTTAGCTTTTTTGTGGAAGCATTCAAACCGGCGAACCAAACGGCCATCGCGGCCTATTCTACACCTGAAAACCTCATACGCTCGTACGCGCTCAACCGCCTTGCTACCAATATCGGTTTCGGCTTTGGTACCGGAGTGGGAGGGCTGCTGGCAGCCATTAACTATCACCTGCTGTTTTGGGTTGACGGTGTAGTATATGTGCTGGCCGGTCTGCTCATTGTGGTACTCTTGCCTAAAAGAAAGCACGTTACGAAAAACGACCTTCCCGCTGAGGCCGATGTAAGTACGGCTTCTCCCTGGAAGGATGCATTTTTTGTGCGTTTTCTCGTGATGGTTACGCTTTATATGCTGTGCTTTGTGGTGCTGTTCAGGCTTGTGCCCGTGTATTGGAAGGAGGAAATGGGCATAGGAGAATCGACCATCGGGATTATGCTGGGCATGAATGGGCTGATCATCGCCCTCTTCGAAATGGTGCTGGTGCAAAATCTGGCCAACCGGAAACCCGATTACTTCTATATGGTTTCCGGTCCGCTTTTTAGCGCGATAGCATTCCTGGCACTTATCGTACCGCATGTTTTGCCGGTAATCCTGGCTATTGCGACGGTCGTGCTGTTCACGACGGGCGAAATGCTGGCATTTCCATACCTGAGTACGTTTGTCATGAACCGCGCCAGCGACCTGAACAGGGGCAAGTATTCGGCCGCCTATTCGGTGTCGCAGGCTGTTGCGCAGATCATCGGTCCCGTCATAGGAGCTTACGTGGCCGGGCATTGGGGATACAGCGCGTTGTGGATCTTGCTGATCGTCACCAGCTGTGCCTGTGCATTGGGTTTCCGGTCCTTGTTTCAGCGGAACCTGGCATTATGACGCAGGTTCCTCGCCGGGTTCATCGCCTTTCTGGGCTTGTTCCAACTGTTCTTTCAGGGTATTGATCCGGTCGGCTTCGAGTTCGAGCGCCTTGCGCTGAAGATCGATCAGGTCGTCCTTCTTGATCATGATATACTGTTCACGGGGTTCTTCGAACATCGGTACTTCGCCCACGAGTTGGGCCACCGTTGTATCGAAGAGTTCCGCCATCATCCGAAGCTCGGCCAGCGAAGGATCGTTTCTCCCGTTTTCCCAGTTTGATATCACGGCTTTGCCCGATTTTTTCAAAGCCTTGGCCAGCTTATGCTGGTTCCAACCCGCCAATTCGCGGCATTTTCTTATTCTTTCGCCAACAATTGACATTAGTTATAAGTTTAATATAAAATTACTTGACGTTTGTATAATTATTCTGTACTTTTGAATACGGTATGCTTTACACCAACAGTAAAGCGCAAATTACAATTTTTCTACACACCCTATAACGATCTCATGATTGAGCTTCAAGCCCGAGTCTCCGAGTATGGTGGATTATCCATTAAGGAGCGCCTGTTAGTCAGGTTCATTAAGTCCAGAAACATTGTCGGTAAAAGTTGGAGAGGAGTGCTCGCGGAAGCGGACCCATTCTTCAACACCAAGCTGGGAGGGGATTACTTAACCTCAGTGGCACAGGCAGTTTCGGACAGCAGTCGCGGTAACGTCGACCGCATCGAAAGGGTCACCATCGCCCTCGAAAAGGTGGCAGGCATTACTCCCGTTCCAGTCGTTTGAAGAATTATTTTTCGGTAGGTTTCACTGATTTATCGGGGGCTCTGAGTCGCCTTTGAAGCCGTGTACTATCGGAAAAACCGGATTGGTTTTTCGCATTCGATCATTCGTTTGTGCCAGGAAACCTGTGTTGAAACACGCAGCGGGTTCAGTACTGTTGTACTTGCTGCGTGTTTATTTGCCCGCATCCGAAGCGGTGGAGGCAAAGATGCCCGTGTCGAAACCATCGATGCTGGCCATGTTTTTCCTTGCCCAATAGTTGTGAATGCCGTCCGGCCCTTGTTTTCGGGCCCATGCGTTTAACTCGTCCCGTTCGCGGTTATAGTCCATGAACGGCACAGCCATGCCGCACGAGGTCTGGACGAGGTCTACTTGTATGTCTATCAACTGCCGCGCACCTTCGAGTGGTGTAAAGAGCGGGTAGTATTCGTGCCATTCGGCGTCGGCGGGATGGTAAGCCTTGCCATGCCCGTACAGACGCAGGATCAGCGGTTTGCCCTCGAACGCGCAAAACATGATGGTAATGCGGTCATTCAGCAGTAAATGCGCCGCCGTTTCGTTGCCGCTGCCGGTGACGTTCAGCCACATGACGCGGTTAGGGCCAAGAATGCGAAGCGAGTCCATTCCCTTGGGCGAGAGGTTCACCGTACCCGTTTCCGCCGCCGTGGCAACAAAGTAGATGTGCTGTTTGGCGATGAACGATTCCAATTCCGGAGTGATCCGGTCCAATTGCTTTCCCATGATATTTGAATAATGCAGGCTAATTATATTTTCTTTCCCTGAACACGGTAGGCATTCAAAATGGCGAGCAGTGCAACGCCAACGTCTGCGAAAACAGCTTCCCAGAGGGTGGCAACGCCGCCCGCACCGAGCACCATCACTGCAATTTTAACCCCCATAGCGAGTGAAATGTTCTGGTAAACAACGGATTTTGTGATTTTACCGATCTTCACCGCCGCAGCGATGCGCGACGGCTGGTCGTTTTGGATCACTATATCGGCCGTTTCAATCGTGGCGTCGGAGCCGAGCGCGCCCATGGCTATGCCCGCGTCTGCGAGCGCGATCACGGGGGCGTCGTTCACGCCATCACCCGCGAATGCAATGCGTTTGCCCTGATCTTTAAGCTCTTGCACGATTCTTACCTTGTCTTCCGGCAGCAACCCGCCATAGCTTTGGGCAATACCCAATTCTCCCGCAACCTTGCCGACGACGGCTTCCTTGTCGCCCGACAACATGATCGTCGAAATACCGAGGGTTTTCAATTCTGCAACAGCCGTGGCAGCGTCCTCCTTAATTTCGTCGGCGATCAGGAAATAGCCCGCGTAGCTGTCGTCGATCGCAACGACCACGAGCGTTTCCACCAGGGAGGCAAGCTCGGCGGGGTACTTGATCAAATGCTTGTCGAGGAGTTTGGTGTTTCCGGCGAGCACGGCCTTGCCTTCAACCGTACCTTTGAGGCCGTGTCCCGCAATTTCCTCCACATCGAACGGTTTGGTCAATGCAGTTGCGTCCGCCGCGGCCACCACCGCTTTGGCGACGGGGTGTGTTGAGTAGCTTTCCAAAGAGGCTGCAATGCGTACAAAGTCATTCTTGTCAATGCTCGTCTCAACTTTTTGCACTTTAAAAACGCCTTTGGTAAGCGTGCCCGTTTTGTCCGAAACTACCGTGTCGATTTTCGTGATAACATCCAGAAAATTAGCGCCTTTGACCAGAATGCCATTGCGCGAAGCCAGACCGATGCCGCCGAAATAGCCCAGTGGAATAGAGATGGTCAATGCGCAAGGGCAGGCGATCACCAGGAAGACCATGCCGCGGTAGAGCCATTGATCAAAATTGTAGTCCGCCACAAAGAGCGCGGGAACGACGACGATCAGCAATGCGAGCAAAAAGACCGTGGGCGTGTAGATACGCGCGAGACGGCTGATCAGCAGTTGGGTTGGAGCTTTGCGGGCGCTCGCCTCCTGCACCATTTCAAGTATCCGGGAGAGTTTGGAGTCTTTGAAAAGCGCTTTTACCTCAATTTCGACCGACTTTTCGATCGAGATCATACCGGCCAGTGCTTTCTGACCTTTTTCAATAATCTGCGGTTTGGGCTCGCCGGTTAAGGCAGCGGTATTGAATATGCCTGATTCAGAAACCATTTCGCCGTCCAGCGCCACTTTCTCACCGGCCTTTACCAGTATTTTCTCACCGATCCGAACTTCGTCCGGCGTAACTTGCACGGGTTTGTCGTCGCGTAGCACGGTGACGGTGTCGGGGCGGATGTCGAGCAATGCTTTAATGGAGCGTTTGGACCGGCTGACGGCGATGTCCTGGAAGAGTTCACCGATTTCGTAAAAAATCATCACCGCAACCCCTTCGCTGAACTCCCCGATATAAAAAGCGCCGAAGGTAGCGATAGTCATGAGCGTGAATTCATTGAAAAAATCGCCCCGGCTTGCTTTCCGGAATGCCAGCGCGACTGTTTTATTTCCGGCGAGCACATAAGCCACCAGCATCATCGAGATTTCGGCTACGCGCGGCAGTTCAATTTTTGCTATGTAGGTCAAAATGAGAAATACCGCCAGTATCGTCAGGCTGAGCCAGAGCATCCACCGGCTTTTGAAAATGCCGACGTCTCCGTCCGTTCCATGGCTATGGTCGCCGTGGTCGTGGTCATGATCGTGGTCGTGACCATGTGCGTGGTTGTGGTTATGTCCATTATGTTTGCTATGCGCATCCGGTTTCGTCGAGCAGCAATCGTCGTGGGTTTGAGCGGAGGTATTTTCGTCGAGTTTCATAACGCAATCATTCAAATACAGAGACCTGCCTAATGCGGCTAACCCGCCGCAGGATCATTGCAAAGGTAGGCCGCAAACCCGTGCAACAGGGTTACAAGTGCTGAAAATCAGGTAATTGCAATATTGTTGCGATTGTTTTGAGCTATCGGTCAGCCACTTGCACTTTACTCTGTGTCCTGATCATATCTCCTAATTTCCTTAGACTGGCATCGATGGCTGCATTGTAAGGTGCGCCGAAGCTGATGCGGATGTAGTTGCTGAACCGGGCGTCGGTGCTGAAAATCTGGCCTGGGGCGATGCTGATGCTCTCCTGAATCGCACTTTCAAAGAGCTCGAATGCATTCACGCGCTTGTCGAGCTCGATCCATAAAACGTAACCACCCTGCGGCCTGACGAGCCGGGTGTCCGGGGGAAAATAATCGCTGATCGCCTGCACGTAGCGCAGGCATTGCGTGTGAAGGGCTTTGCGTAAATGCCTCATATGCAAGTCGTAACGACCTGTTTCGAAGAAGTTGGCCACGGCTGCCTGCGTGGGCGCGGCGGATGAAACCGTATGCGTGATCTTGCTGCTCAGCACCTGGTCTTTGAATTTCCCCGGAAGGCACCAGCCCACGCGGTAACCCGGTGCCAGCGTTTTGGAAACCGACCCGCAGAGCATAACCAGCCCATTTTTGTCGTAGCTTTTGCAAGTACTCGGCCTGGTTTTGCCGAAATACATTTCACCATAAATGTCATCCTCGATCAGCGGTATCTGCCGGGCAGCCAGCATTTCGACCAGCTTTTTCTTCCGGTAGTCGGGCATGAGCGCACCGGTGGGATTGGAAAAATTGGGCACGAAAAGCACCGCCTTGACGGGAATGGTTTCCAATGCCTTTTCCAGGTATTCCAGGTCCGCTCCTTCATCGGGATGGCACGGGATTTCGAGGATTTTCAGGCCCAGGCTTTTCATGATATTGAATATGCCAAAGTAAATCGGGTTCTCGATCGCCACGGTGTCACCCGGTTCGGTGACGGCTTTGAGGCAGAAAATCAGTGCCTCCATGCAGCCTTGGGTGGTGATGACTTCGTCCTCGGTTACGTTTCCCTTCCAGTTGAATGCGTATTTGGCGATCTGTTTCCGTAATGCAAGGTTTCCTTGTACCTCGTCATATTGTGTGCAGCTGTGCGGACTTTTCCTGAGCGCCTCAATCATCGCCTTGTTCAGCTTCGCTTCGGGAATCAATTCAGCGGCAGGCGCGGCTACCGACAGGCGGACGATCCGCTCGTATGTCATGGTTTTGTACACCGTCCGAATCATTTCATCCACATTCGCCTTTTCGATCACTGGCCGGGGAGGTGTGTTATGAAGCCTTTCCGGGATGTTAAGAGGTGAAAAACGCACAAAGTAGCCTGATTTCGGCCGAGCTTCGATAATGCCTTTGTTTTCCAGCTCTACATAAGCCTTGTACGCCGTACTGAGGCTGATTCCCTGCTCTTTGCTCAGCGCCCGCAATGAAATCAGCTTGTCGCCGGCTTTCAGAATGCCTTTTTCGATCTGCGCCGCAAGGCGGTCGGCGATTTGTGAGTAGAGAAAATCTTCCCGGACATGTTCCTCAACCATAAATATTGACTTTTTTATCTGTTATGCTTCAAAATAACAAAAGTGAATCTGTTTTATTAAATTTAACAGCGGGAATTTTGTGGCGTTCATGTAAAACGGCTATGAAAAGTAATCTGACGGCATATTTCGCATTGGTACTGGTGTGTTTCTTTTGGGGAACCACCTACCTGGCCGCGCGTATCGGGGTGACGGGCTTTCCGGCCCTCTTCTTTATGGGTTTCCGGAATTTGGTGGCGGGTGCGTTACTGCTGTTATTTCTGATGTTCCGGAACAGGTCGTTCCGCTGGACCTGGGCGGATATTCGGTTGCAGCTCGTTCCGGGTTTTTGTATGCTGACTTTTGGTACGGGGCTGGTAGGCTGGTGTGTACAGTTTATTCCCAGCGGTTTGGCGGCGCTACTTTATGCGACGGTTCCGATTTTTACGATCTTAATCAATATGCTGGCACGAAGAGACGAGCGTATCAATGCCCATGTAGCAACGGGTATGATGCTGGGACTGGCAGGCGTGATGCTGGTTTTCAGGGATAACCTCGAATACCTGACCAACCGTAGCTCGTTCCTGGGGATATGCGTCACGCTGGCGTCATGTGTGTCGTGGTGTTTGGGAGGGTTATATACCAAGAGTTTTCCGGGAAAAACGGATTCGTTTTTCAATGCTGCGATCCAGATGATAGCCGGTGGGGTGGGATTGCTGACGTTGAGTGCATTCAACGACGACTGGACAAATCTGCCCGAGATGCGGCCGCAATCCGCTGTGGCACTCGTATACCTGATTTTCTTCGGCTCCATTCTCGCTTATGCTTCTTATCTGTTTGCCATGTCCAGGTTGCCCGCAGGATTGGTGTCGATTTATGCGTACATTAATCCGCTGGTAGCTTTGGTATTAGGCTTTTTAATATTGGATGAAAAGATTACCTGGCTTACTGCCCTGGCCTTCACGGTGACGCTAAGTGGGGTTTTCCTGGTGAATCGGGGGTATCAGCTCCAAAAGCGAAGAAACACATTAACCTTGATAAACAGTCATGAATAGCGACATATTCATCACCTTGTTCAGCCGGGATCTCAAAAAGCTCCGGAAAGAAATTGAACAATACCATTCGGAAGCCGCATTGTGGGTAAAACTGCCGGGGACGATCAACCCGGGTGGGAATCTCTGCCAGCATCTGATCGGCAACTTACGCACTTACGTGGGCCTTACGCTGGGCGGGCATGCCTACGTGCGCGACCGCGAGGCGGAATTCAATCAAAAGACATTTACCCAAATGCAAATGCTCGCGGAGCTCGATCAGCTTCATGAAATCGTCGTTGGCACGCTGGGCACGCTGGATGAGCAAAGGATGGAAGAGGAGTATCCCCATGATGTGGTAAACCTTTTTCCGGAACAGTCTGTACACCTTGTTCTGACGCATTTGCTGGCGCACCTTTCCTGGCATTTGGGACACATTAACTACCACCGCCGCTGGATCACGCAGGTACAGGCGGCACAACAATAAACCATATGCATTTGACAGAACAAGCAGCTCAGTCCTTCGCAGCGCAATGGATTGATGCCTGGAATGGCCATGACCTTCCCGCCATCATGGCGTTGTATTCCGACAACATCCGGTTTTATTCTTCCTACATCATCAAGCTCGGTATGAATGACCAGGGAGTGATTACGAGAAAGGATGAACTGGAAAAGTACTTCGGAAAAGCCCTGGGCATTTACACCGACCTGCATTTTGAACTGCGGGAGGTACTTACGGGCGCGGATTCGGTGATTCTATATTACAAAAGCGTCAGCGACAGGATGGCCGCGGAGATGATGGAACTCGATGAGTTCGGTAGAATCTGTTTGGTGAAGGCGCATTATCATGGATAGTTTATGTTAGAATTGTTTGTAAATGAATTGAATAATCTGAAACCAATATTGGATCAGGTTACGAGTGCCAGTCTGGATTTTCTGGAAAATATCGCTGAAAAACCCACTTATATTAGCGATCAGACGGTTACTGCTGCTGATCTTTCGGATGCGGGCATCGGTGCTGCGGGTAGTCTGGAAGTTTTTAGGAATCACTATGAAAAACTAATGGTTGCCAGCCCGGGGCCCCGGTATTGGGGGTTTGTAACGGGAGGGGCAACCCCGGCTGCTATTGCGGGTGACTGGCTTACAGCTGTTTATGATCAAAATACGCAAAGTACGCAAGGCGCGGGGGACGTTTCGGCGATTCTTGAAAAAGAGACGATCCGGCTGCTATGCCAGTTGCTGCATTTGCCGGAGGATTTCAACGGCGGTTTTGTGACGGGCGCTACCATGTCCAATTTCACTGGATTGGCCGTGGCGAGGCAGTGGGCCGGTGCGCGATCGGGCCGTGATGTTTCGCGCGAGGGGGTATCCGGTGACCTCGTGGTAATGGCCGGCACACCGCACTCTTCGGTCGTCAAATCGCTGGGGATGCTGGGAATCGGCAGTAATAGTGTGGTGCGTATTGAGGTGCCGGAGGGGCGTGAGGCCATGGATCTGGGGGATTTTGAACAAAAACTCATCGCGCATCAGTATCGGCCTGTTATCGTCAATTGCAGCGCGGGAACTGTTAATACCGTGGATTTTGACGACATCAAGGCCATAGTGGCCCTGAAACAAAAGTATCCGTTCTGGCTGCATATCGACGCTGCATTCGGAGGGTTTGCAGCTTGTCTGCCAGCCCAGCAGCATTTACTGGCGGGATGGGAGCACGCCGACAGCATTACCATCGACTGCCATAAATGGATGAATGTGCCTTATGATAGTGCAGTTTCACTGGTGAGAAAAGAACATAGCCGCCTGCAAGTGAGTACATTTCAGAACTCGAATGCCCCGTACCTGGGTGATCCGTCGGAGAATTTTTCTTACCTCAACTTCTTGCCCGAAAACTCGCGCCGGTTCCGGGCATTGCCTGCCTGGTTCAGTCTCACCGCTTACGGCCGGAACGGATTTGAATGGATCGTGCAGAACAGCATTACCCGCGCGCAGGCGTTTGGTACTTACATTCAATCCAGCGACCACTTCGAATTGCTGGCGCCTGTCAGGTTGAACGTGGTTTGTTTTCGGCTGAAATCCGACCGCGAAAGGATGTCTGCTTTCCTGGACCGATTGAATCGTCGCGGAAAAGTTTTCATGACCCCTACTTTGTTATCGGGCGAACCGGCAATACGAGCTGCGTTTGTGAATTACCGAACAGCAGAAGAGGACATTTTGATAGCCATTCGTGAAATGGAAGAAGTAATGCGGATACTGTGAAATTCGTTAATAAAGCTGTACATTGATTCACGTACAGCTTTATTCAAATCACACATGCTACGTTTACATTACGCGGTCGCCATCGCACTCGCCGGCAGCCTGTTATTGGGTTGCAGGTCGGGGAGATCCGTGCTGACAATCCATGAAATCCCCAACTACGACACCAAATCAGCCGACCATATTCTATTCCTTCATTTTCGCATTGCAGGCAAGCCTGGTGGCAGTGAATCAGTAGCGCTCGTGAGCGCCCGGGCGGCCAACGGGCGTATGAAAGAACTTTATCGGCCTGTCGAATTTCCTGTTCAAATCAAGGCAGTCCCCAGGTACGCTGCCGGCGAAGGAGAGCGCGAAATGTTTTTCGAACATCCGCTGTACTATGCAGCCGAGGTAAGCGATCCTTCGGGCCACATCAGGCGGGAAGAAATGCATGCAAAGGAAGGTAACTTGCTGATCCGAATGCCGCTGCGTGCCGGGCTCAACGAGTTGGAGCTTTTTAGTGTCACACCCGAAAAGGGTTCAGTGAAAATCTATTCGCTCAGTTTCAATTAGCCATGAGAACAATTCTTACCACATTCTGTGCCATTTGCATTGCCACGCTTGCTTTCGGTCAGCCCTATCAGGTCGACACACTTTATAAAACCGGCCCGCTGGACAACCGGATCAATGTCGTGATCCTGGGAGATGGTTTTACACAGCAAGAGCTTCCCAAATTCGCGACCGAAGCCAAAAACTTTGCAGACTTCTTCCTGGGTTATGATCCTTACCTGCATTATCGCAACTATTTCAACTTTTTCGCCATTCGTACACCGTCCATAGAAAGCGGCGTAACCAATCCGGGTACGGCTCCCGATGCTTATAAAGATCAGCCGGTTGGCGTAAAGAACACATTTTTGGGCTCCACTTTTGGTAGCTCTATTCACAGGTTGGTGACAATCTCGAAATATGACGTGCTCTATGCGCTGCTTGCCAACCAGTTCCCGATGTATGATTTGGTGGTAGTGCTGGTCAATACGCCTTTTTACGGAGGCTCGGGCGGGAGCATATCCGTGCACACGCTTCATACGCAGGCTAACACGATCGGCGTGCATGAAATCGGCCATACTTTTTCGCATCTCAACGACGAATATTGGGCAGGCCCGGGCTACGGATGGGAGGCCGCCAACATGACGAAGGAAAGCAGCCCGGTCCTTGTGAAATGGAAGAACTGGCTGAATCAGTCCGGGATCGGCATTTACAAGCATGGCGAAACCGGGGATGCGGCGCTTTGGCATAAACCTGCAAACGGAACCTGCCTGATGGAGTATTTGAACCAGGAATTCTGTGCGGTTTGTAGAGAAGCGACGGTAGAGACACTTCTGAAACAGGTTAACCCCATCGAAAACGCAGAGCCGGCGCCTGGGAGTGTAGTGGCAGTCAATGACCCGCAAAGTTTTAAAATCGGTCTGCTCGCACCGAGCCCCAACACATTACAGGTGCGATGGACTATGAATGGCGAACTACTTTCTGCAACAGGCGCACAGCTTACGCTCACACCCGAGCAAGCGCCCGACGGTGCTGTTCTCGCAGCCTCTGTTTTCGACACAACGGCTGCCAGTCGGTATGACGGCGCCAGGGCCGATCGTACACGAAAATTGGAATGGACCCTTAAATCTGATACTCCCAATGTGTTCCGGGCAAAGGCTTCAAAAGATACGATCTGCATCGGTGAGGAAGTTATGCTCACAACCTACGGTTGCCGGGGTACGTTAAGCTGGACAGGCGGGGCGACGGGAGCATCTATAAAAGTAAAGCCCGAACAGACAACCACCTATTCTGCTTTTTGCAAAGTAGAAGGAGCACCCACTCAGACGATCGAGGTTCCAATTCACGTAATGCCGCTACCTACTGCGACCGCAGTAAATGGCGGTCCATATGTAGTGGGCGGTACCATAGAATTGACGGCAACGGGGGGGATTAGTTACCTTTGGAATGGACCAAAATCGTTTGCATCTACACTTTCTCATGTTTTTCTGCACGATGCTGTGCTGGATAATGCCGGTATCTATGAAGTGACGGTAACAGATACTTACGGATGTTCAAAAACCGCGCAGACGGAGGTGAAGATCGACCCGATCCTGTCGGTGCCAACCGTGCCGGAGGCCATCGTCACCGTTTCACCGAACCCTGCATCGGATTTTCTTTCGGTTGAAACGAGGTTCGGCGGGAAATCGAGTATCAAACTATACGACCAGGCCGGGCGGGAAGCGCTCGTAAAATCATTCGAAAAGAAAACGGATATTAAACTGAATGTGGCGGCGGGGATATATGTGTACCGGTTTACAAATGGAGGCAGGGAGGTTTCGGGGAAAGTGGCAGTGCGATGAACGATATTGGTCGAATCGAACAGTGCGGATTTTGATACCATTATATTGAGATAAATGAGGGCTCTAATCTTCATGTTTTGTGCGACATTCACTTTCAGCAGTGCATTCGGGCAACGCTACCAAAAAACGCTGACCTGCGCTGGTGATACAGTCATACTGACCGCTTATGGCTGTTCGGGCAAGGTAAGCTGGGCGAATGGGACGATGGGCAATTCACTGACCGCAGTTCCTACTCAGACAAACATTTATTCCGCGTCCTGCGAATTTCCCGGACGTTCTATCACGGGAGCGGAATCGATGGTAAGGGTGCTGCCGCTCCCCAATGCGACGGTTAGCAATGGGGGGCTGTACACGGTGGGAGCAACGGTTGAACTTTACGCAACCGGAGGAGTGAAATATGAATGAGCGGGATCAAGACTCTTTCATTCCGATACGCAAGACGCCACGTTTCGGAATGTGGTGCTCAATAATGCGGGTACGTACCAGGTAAAAGTTACCGATGACAAGGGTTGTTCTAAAACTTTGTACACAGAGGTTCTGGTTGACCCTATTCTGTCTACGCCGGCCGATACGAAACAATGGATCAAAGTTTCGCCCAACCCGGCGAAAGAGTGAGTGGCAGTGGAGACGATTCTGTCTGGGGAATCGCTTTTCACACTGTTCGATCAGTCAGGGAGGAAGCTGGTCAGCCGTTCGTTCAAGCAGAAAACGGAAATCCGGCTGGAAGCTGCTGCGGGACTTTACATTTATAAGTTTACCAATGGTAAGCGGCAAGTGAGCGGGAAGATTGTAAAGCAGTAATGCAATGCAACAAAAAAAGTCTCCCTCTCAGGAGACTTTCTTTTTATACCAATGCCGATTTGGGCTTGCGGCCTACTTTCGTCCGGTTGCGTATCTTATCGGGGCGGGGTCGGATTTCTTTGTCCTGGAAATACAGCTTTAAGGATTCGATGATGATGTCCTTTTGCGTGAGACCTTCCCAATAGCCGTAATCCTTCATATTCTCCATCAGCACAAAATCACAATCGAAGGTCACTTTGGTAGGGGCCCCGTCAATGACTTCGGCAGTGGGTGCCGGGGTGATTGTCACTGTGGGCTCTTCCTGTACTTCGGGTAGCGGTAGTGGCGCAAAATCAAACTTCCTTTCCTTTGCCATACGTGTCAGTTATTTATTCGTTCCAGTATTTCTTTGGTTAACTTATAATAGTCTTCGGCTCCGTTGCTGGTGGGTGCGTAATCAAAGATCGTCGTTCCGTTCGCCTGCGCTTCCGATAATGCGATGTTATCGCGGATGTACGCTTCCATGAAAACTTCGCCCAGCTGCTCCCGCGTAGCCATGATCAGTTCGTGGCTGATCTTCTTCCGGATCTTCGGGTTGTATCTCGTTGCGAACACGCCGCCGAGGTTGGTGCTTGGACTGATCTTCTTAATCTCCGCCGAGTACACCAGGAAGTTCCGCAAACCCTCGTAGCTCAAAAACTCTGCCTGCAACGGTACATAATACTGGTGGCATGAAACCAATGCCAGCCTTGTATTTCCGTAGAGGGCAGGAGGGCAGTCGATGATCACAAAGTCGTAACGGTCCTTCACTTTTTCCAATGCAATTTTCAGGTTGAAAGGAAAAACGGGCGCCGACTTGATCGTGTCTTCCCGGTGGATCATCTCGGCTGATCCGGGCAATACATCAATGTCTCCAACTCGCTTGACGATCTCATCAAATTCGTATTCGCCGGTGATGAACGAGCCGCTGTCTTTTTTAAGACCGGCATGCTGAATGCCGAAACTCTTGGTAAGACTGGCCTGCGCATCCAGGTCAATTACCAGCACTCGCGCATTGGCAAATTTGCTGAGACCGGCAGCAATACTCTGGGCAGATGTAGTCTTTCCCACACCACCTTTGTTGTTGACAATACTGATGATTTTCATTTAAAAGTATTATAAGTATAAAAAGTTAATAGTTTATTTCACGTCAGATACGTAAATAAACGTAAAATATTTTTAACCCTAATCCTTATAAATAGAAAGTCGTAAAAGTTTTTGTCGTGGTAAATGTATCAATCATTTTAAATGAATAAAAAGTATTAAAAGAATTTTTTTGTAAATATTTTATAATGATTTGATAATGAGAATGCTACAAAACGACTGTCAGCCTGAGCGGAGTCGAAGGCGTCTATGCAAGACGCCTTCGACTCCGCTCAGGCTGACAAATTAATTAACCTAAAAGAATCAAACTGCCGGATTCGGCGCGTTCGCAGGTGCTACTGCGGCGATTTTCGCTTCAACATATTTATGAATACGGTACATCAGCAATGCTGTAACGATCACCGCGAACACCACGACGTCGCCCAGCAACGGATAGTTTTCGATGAAGCCTGTGCTCGTTTCCGACACAATAAATCCCGCAAGTAGTGAGGCCAGCCCGCCGGCGATCTGCTG
>Ga0209676_1001180_pt1 | contig 28279 bp, 23 predicted proteins | sample AraplaCvi_mLB_r2_FD_184282 | JGI IMG/M metagenome (GOLD analysis project Ga0209676, IMG submission 184282) | Arabidopsis root microbial communities from North Carolina, USA - plate scrape MF_Cvi_mLB_r2 (SPAdes) (version 2) | ecosystem: Host-associated > Plants > Roots > Endosphere | place: USA... | reverse complement strand
CCACCGCGTCGCCTGTTTCGCGGGCTTGCCCGCTCCCACAGGTACTGCGCATGGCTTGAGGTCAGCGCGGTCGGGGTGGGAACTGGCTTGTCGTGGCGACGAACCGCGTCGATGGGCTGCAACGCAGCCCTGGGAAAACTCAGAAACCGCAGGAGTGCTAATACCCGGTCATCTCCAGATACCCCCGCCCCCCCGCACTCCCGGTCAAGCGCACCGGCCCCTCCCAATACGGGAACCGCGTCTCCATCCAGGCCTGCGACTCCACCGCCTCGACCTGCACATCCACCCCCTGCCCCGGCACCTGCACCCGCCACCGCGTCGGCACCTTTTTGCCATTCTTCTGCCGCGCCCAGGCCAGCGCCTGCAACTGGACCTGCGCCCCCGGCAGCGCCACCACCTCACCCTGCGGGCCAACCCAGGTCCCGGCGCGATACGCCTCCCCCTGCACCTCGCGCACCTGGAACAGCATCAACCTGGCGCCACTGTCCAGGTGCAGCGAAAACCAGTCCCACCCCGTCTGCCCGGCGGCCAGCGGCTGGCTGCTCCATTCCCGGTCCAGCCAGGCCTGGCCGGTGACTGCGATGCACTGGCCGTCACGCTGCACTTCCCCACTCACCCGATAGAACGGCTGGCTGTAATAGTACGAAGCCTGCCCCTTGCCGGACTTCTCGCTGTAGCCCTGATCCCCGTGCAGCACCAAGGGCCGATCACTGTGCAGTTGCAGGTCATAGCGAAAGCCTTCACCACCGGCGACCATTTGCAGGTGCTCGATGCCACTACTGCCCTGCAACGACCAGTCATTGATCCACGCCCGGAACGGCTGGGCCTGCACGCCCGCCTGGCCGATCCCCCCACGCGCCAGGGTTTCGGCAGACTGATGAGCGCCCGGGCCGGTCAGCGCCGCGTGCCCCATCCACAGGTTCGGGCTGTTCCAGCCGGCAGTCTCCGGGCCTGGGCGCAGGGCCGAGCGGAACAGCGTCCACTGCGCGCCCCAGTCGCGCCCCTGGGCGTCCTGGAGGTTTGCGGTGACATACCACCATTCGATGCGAAAGCCATCGTGGGCCCCGTGGTCACGCGGAAATTCCAGGCGATGGCCGCGGCTTACCTGGCTGAACTCGCCCGCCTGCTGCCCGAGCCCGGCATAGCTTTGCTCGGCGGGCTGATCACAGCCGCCCAGCAACCCGCACAGCAACAGCCACGCGCTACGCTTCATCGGCAAATGGCCTCAACAGTTCGCGCGGCTGGCGACGTGCCAGCTGCCACAGTGGCCAGGCACTGGCCAACAGGCTGGTCAGCATGCCCAGCACGGCCAGTTGCAGCAGGTGTGCAGGGAACACGTAGAGTGGCAAACGCCAGCCGAATGCCTGCACGTTCACCACCGCGACCAGGCACCAGGCCAGCAGGATACCCAGCGGGATCGCCAGCAGCACGGTAAGGCTGCCGAGCAGCAGTGTCTGCCCAAGGCTTAGCCACACCAGATGCATGCGCCGCACGCCCAACGCCCACAGCGGTGCCAACTGGCCCAGGCGGGTCTGGCCCAGGGTCAGCAGGCTGATGAATAGCGCCACGCCAGCCACGCCAAGGGTGAGGCTGTTGAGCGCGGCGGTGGCGGCGAAGGTGCGGTTGAACACCTCGGTGGACCAGCGTTTGAGACGCGCCTGCTCGACCACGCGGCTGTCGTCCAGGGCAAAGCGCTGTTGCAAGGCGGTCTTGAGCACCGACACCTGCTCGACCGCCAGGTCGACACTCAACCCGCTCAGGGTTGCCTGTGGCCAATGCCCGCGCAGCCAGCCGGCATTGACCAGCATGTGCCCTTTGGGGTTGCCGTAATCGGCATAAATGCCCACAACGCTCAGGCCTGGCGAAGTACCTGCGGGCAGCTTCAAGCTATCGCCCAGTTGCAGCTTCAGGCGCCTGGCCAGCTGTTCACTGAGCATCACGGCCTGCCCGGCGGCCAGTTGCTCCCAGGCCTGCTCTTGCTGCGCCAGCAATGGCCAGCGTGCGCGATAGACGGGCTGATCGACGATGCCCTGAACCTGAACCGGCCAACCCTGCAACTGCGTTTCCACACGCCAGCCGGGCAATACCACATCCACTGAAGGTTGCTGCCTGAGCCACTCGGCCATCTGCAGGCCCTGGGCGGTGTCCCTTGGCGTGACATACAGGTCGGCGGACAGGCGCAGGTCAAGCCAGCCGACAAAGGTCTTGCGAAAGCCCTCGGTCATGCTGCCCACGCCGACACTGGCGGCCAGCGCCAGCAACAGTGCCATCAACGCCAGGCTCAGGGCCGGCAGTTGCTGGCGGCTGTCGGCGACGAACCATTGCGCCAAAGGCCGCCGGCAACGGCCCGCCAACCAGGCCAGCACCCGATCGAGCAAGGCCGGCAGCAGCAGCGCCGCCGCCAGCAGCAGCGCGGCCAGCATGGCGAAAGCGCTGGGCAGGCTATCGCCGAGCACGCCACAACCCACCGCCAGCACCAGCAACAGGCCCGCCGCTGAAGCCTGACGCTTCAACCACGGCCCCAGCGCCACTCGCCAGGCCTGCGGCTGCGCCAGCGCCAGCAATGGCAACCGTGCTGCCCGCAGAACGCTGTTCAGCCCTGCCAACAATGCACCGAGCACGCTCACCAACAGCCCTGCCAGCCACCAACCCGCAGGCAGGCTCAGTGTGCCCGCGACCTGCGCGCCATAAAGGCCGCGCAGGCTGGCAGCGACATCGGGCAGCAACCACGCAGCCAACCCGTAACCACTGGCCACTCCGGCGATCCCGCCCAGCAGCGCGAACAGGCCCAACTCCAGCACCAGTGCACAGGACAGGGTTTTCAAGCTGATGCCACAGGCGCGCAGGTTGCGAATCAACCCCCGCCGCTGCTCCAGCGCCAAGCCGATCGCAGAATGGGCGATGAACAGGCCAACGACGAACGCCAGCAGGCCCAGGGCAGTCAGGTTGAGGTGGAAGCTGTCGGTCAGGCGCTGCAAACCGCCGTCGTCCTCCTTGGGTTGCAGTTCAAGGTATGCCTCGACATCTGTTGGCAAACGCCCAGGGTTATCGGCCACCAGCAATCGCGACAACTGCCCAGGCGCTTGCAGCAACGCCTGCGCATGGCCGATATCGACCACGATCACTCCGGGCGCCAATTCAGGCTGCAATAGCCACGGTGGCAGCGACTGCCCTTCGCTGTCGTGTGCTAGCTGCCCGGCGTTGATGTTCAATTGCCGCAAGGTGTCTGGCCCAACCAAGGCTTGCCCGGGCATGCCGATGAACGCCTGCAGGTCGAATGCCTGCGGCTGAATGCCGGCTATGCTGCTGGCCGGCGGCAGGCTCAACGGCTCGATGCCGATCAGACGCACGCTGCGCGCCGGCTCGCCCGGCAGGCGCAAGCGCCCTTCCAGCACTGGCGACACTGCCCAGCCCAACCGGCGTAATTGCACGTACAGCGCCTGGTCGAAGCGCTCGCCATGGCGCGGCAGCAGTTGCGCCTGCAGCGGCCCCGCCAGGACCGCACTGGCCCGGGCATAGTCGCTGCGTGCCTGGCTGTTCAGCGCCTGCACCCCGGTCCACAGTGCCGTGGCCAGCCACAGGCCGGTGAGGATGCTGAAGAACTGCACGCGATGGCGTCGCCAATGGCTGAGCAGCGCCAGCAGGGCCAAGGACAAGAGCCTCATCAGCCCTGCTCTGCCTGTACGCGCCCGGCCTGCAAGTAGCAACGCTGCTGCAGGTGCGCCGCCAGCCGGCGACTGTGGGTCACCATCAGAACACCACTGCCAGCCTCGGCGACCAGTTGCAGCAGCAAGCTCAACACTTCGTCGCTGCTGCCTTCGTCGAGACTGCCAGTGGGTTCGTCGGCCAGCAGCCACGCCGGGCGCCCCGCCAGGGCGCGGCCAATGGCGACCCGCTGTTGCTGGCCGCCAGACAATTGCTCCGGATAACGCGCCAGCAAGTCCGCCAGCCCCAGGCGCTGCGCCAGGTAGGCCAGCCAAAGGGGATCATGCCGACCGGCCAGCCGGGCCTGGAACGCAAGATTGGCCCCCACGTCCAGGCTGCTGATCAGGTTGTACTGCTGGAACACCAGGCCAATGCCCTCCCGACGCCACTGCGCCAGCGACGCCTCGGAACGGCTGTCGAGCGGGGCGTCGTCGATCAGGATGCGGCCACTGTCGGCACGGTCCAGGCCGGCCACCAGGTGCAGCAAGGTGCTCTTGCCGCTGCCCGACTCGCCCATCAGCGCCAGGCTGCTGCCGCGCGCCAGGCGCAGGTCGACGCCCTGCAGTACGGGGAGCGTGCCCTGGGGGGTGGGGAATGATTTGTGCAGTTGCTCGATGACCAGCATCGACCGGCCTTGGTGGGTTCAGGTGTTTTATTAGGAATAGCAGGTTCGGGGCGGCGCGAGCGAACACTCGTCGCTTTTCTCGCTACAGCAATTGCCGGTGTCATTCGAAAAGCGATTTCCAACCTGACGCTCTGTAACACACATTAATCCCACGAATCCGAATCCATCTAAAAGTCAATAAAAACAATTAAAAACCAATAAATAAAGAAACGTCCTACAGACGAGTCTTTTATTTATCCGGCATTAACTTTTAGACAAAAAAACAATGACTCAAATCAAAAACCATCGACTAGGATCAGCATTCACTGCGCACCCGTTATTTAGGGCAAGAGGCTCAGCCATGGAAAAACCAGAAGTGCAGCACGCCGCTGGTCAGGTCGATATCGCTTTGGAGAGCGCCCACCAGTACGCCTATTTCCAGCTACTGGAATTGCTTTATCACGTACACGACGACGACCTGGAACAGCGTCCACTTTCTCGAGAGACACGACGCCGATTACGGCTGGAAGTTTCCCCCAGCCTGTCTTTCCCTGTTGCCGACGTGCTGCGTGCCGATCGCTTGAAGGATGACCGCTACCGCATCCAGGCAAGCTTTCTGGGCCTGCATGGCACAGACTCGCCACTGCCCACCTACTACCTCGACGAAATCGCCTACGAAAACGCTCACGGCATCGGTTTACGCCCGGCGTTCTTCAATTTTTTCAACCATCGCCTGCATACCCTGCTGCATCAAGGATGGCGTAAATACCGCTACTACCTGCGCTTCCAACCGGGCGCGAAGGACGGTTTCTCCCGCTATATCTTCGCCCTGATCGGTCTGGACGACTCAGCACTGCGCGGTGCCACCCCGCTCCCTTGGAGCCGGTTGCTCAGTTTCGTGGGAATGATCGCCAGCCGCAGCCGCTCCCCCGGCATGGTAGCCGGCATGATCGCGCACTGCTTCGACCTTGAGCAGGTTGCCATCCGCGAATTCGAAAAACGCACCGTGGCAATTCCCACCTCCCAGCGCAACTGCCTGGGTGCCAGCAACTGTCAACTCGGCGACAACTTCCTGGTTGGCGACAGCATCGAGTCACGCAGTAGCAAGTTCACCATTGTGATCGCAGGCCTCGATCAGCAGCAGTTCCGCGAATTCCTGCCCAGCGGCGACAACTACCAGAGGCTGGCGCGGCTGGTGGATTTTTTGCTCCGCGATGTCGGGGCCTATGACCTGGAGTTACGCATGCGTGCCGAGGAAGCCCCACCCTTCAGCCTGAGGGCCGAGCATGGCACCCACTTGGGTTGGACAAGCTTCATCGCCAACCGCAATGACCCTACGCCTCCACCTGTTGGTATCAGGGTACGCGCATGAGTACAAATGTTCTCTCCCCCGGCATCACCCTCTCCATCCTCAACCCGGAAAAGCTGTTGCACGGCAGCGAACCGCGGTATCGCTTCGACCGGGCTGGCGGCTCCATCGGTAGTCAAGGCGACTGGCGCCTGCAGGATCGGGGGGACCGTATCCTCCCGGTACACTGCGCAATCGGCTGGCATGAAGGCCATTTCTGCATCATTGACCATAGCGGCAAGAGTTTCATGAATGGCAGTGACACCGAGCTGCTGTCGGGTATGCCTATCCGCCTCCGGCACAACGACAGACTGCAGATGGGTGACTATCAGATCGCCATACACCTGCTCAGCGAGGACGAGAAAGAGCCGGAGCAGCATGCCAGCAGAAGCCCGCTCTCGGAACTGCGGGTTAAGCCGCAGATGTGCCCGCTTCAGGTACTCGGCGCACCGACTAGGGATTTGTCGGGATTTCTTCGGGCCTCAGCGCCTGGGCCTGTGGATGAGCTTGATCCATTGGCCTGTCTGGACAGGGCCGCACATGCCCGGGTTGACCCGGCCATCGTCGAGATCTTCGGCAAGGAGGTGCAATGAACAAGCCTGTGGGGTTGTTATTGGCCTGTCTGGCACTCAGTGGCTGTACCTCGATCAGCAGGATGTACCAGGTGGCGATGGATCCGTCTCTGCCTATCGGTGGCCCCAACAATGACATCAGCCATCTGGCGCTAAGCCTCTACGCCGCAGACCCGCCTGCGCCTATCGGCCTCAAGCTGACAGACTCAGGCGCACAGGTGCCGCTGCATGGCCACCCGGAACAGCTGGCGGCCAACCTCAGCGCCACAAATCCTGTTGAGCTGACTGACAAGCTGAGTTCACTGGCGGAGCAGTTGCACCACAACTACCCCGCTTCTGTCGAGGACGAACAAGCCATCAACAGGGCGAAGGCGCCTGCGGCATTGGCCAGCTACGCCACGCCCCAGGCTGGTTTGCCTCAGGAGCTTGACTTGCGACCACAATACCAGGCCCCGTCATCCATCGCTTTCAAGGTTCTTCAACTCCGGGACGATTCTTTGTTGCTGGATGCCACTTATGAGCAAGTCGAAGTAGATCTGGATAGCGCTCTGGGCACTACGCTGATCAGCGTCGATGACTACCGTCTGACCCCAGGCCAGTTCAAGTTCATCGAACACGAAGAAATCAACGAGCGCACCCGCTACATCGCGGTTGTTGCTCGCCTGGGCGATAACCCGCAGGGCAACTGGAAAGATGCGGTACGCATCCAGACACGCGGTTACAACCATACCGTACACGTCCACTTCGAGAACAACGCCGTAGCACTCAGGCACGACAGTGAATACCGCCGTGACAAATGATCCCGCTCCATGAAAAAAGGAACATACCCATGAGCTCACGCAACGCCGTGCTGTGGAAAGAAGGCCTGTTCGTCAAACCACAACACTTTCAGCAAATGGCCTTTGCCGCCGAATCGGCACTGCAACAGCGCGTCTCCAGCCTGAACGATGCGTTCTACGGTTTCAGCGAACTCGAATTGAATGCCGAATACCTGAGCTTCGGCAAGATCGCAATTACCCGCGCCCGCGGGGTGATGCCTGATGGCACAGTCTTCGACATTCCCGGTGACATGCCGCCACCCGCCCCACTGGAAGTCCCCCAAGGCGCCGCGAACAAGGTCGTGTACCTCGCCCTGCCCCTGCACGCACCTGGTGCGCCGCAGGTGCGCTGGCCCGATAGCGACGTTAATGGCCGCTTCGTTGCCAGAGGTGTTCCGATCATGGACAACCACGGCGGCAGCGGCGACTCGATGATTCTGGATGTCGCCATACCGAATTTGCAGATCACGCTCCAGGGAGAAGACAACAGCGCCTATAGCTGCCTGGCGCTGGCCAAAGTGCTGGACAAACGGCCTGACGGGAGCGTGATGCTCGAGCAGCGTTTCTATCCTACCAGCGTCTCGCTCAAGGCAGCACCGGCCCTGCTGGGCTTCCTTGAAGAAGCCTCGCAACTGATGCGCGAGCGTGCGCGTAACCTCGCGCAGCGGATCTGCTCACCTGATCAGTCCGGTATCGCCGATGCCACCGATTTCGCCCTGCTGCAGGTGATGAACCGGCTGCACCCCTATTTCCATCATTTGGCACGCCGCCGCAACGTGCACCCCGAACAGTTACACATCGCCTTGGGCCAGGCCTGTGGCGAACTGGCGACCTTTACCGATGATGGCAGGCTGCCGCAGGAGTACCCTGCCTACCAACATGACGACCTGACCGGTTCGTTCCATATGCTGGAAGAAACCCTGCGCCGCTCACTGAGTACGATCCTGCAGCCTCGAGCCGTGTCGTTGCCTATCGAGGAGCAGCAGTACGGTGTGCTGACAGCAACATTGCATGAGCGCAAACTGCTTGAGGATGCCACCTTCATCCTGGCCGTGCGGGCCGACCTGCCGGGCGAAGATCTGCGCAAGAGGTTCCAGCAACAGGGCAAGGTCACCTCCATCGAACAATTGCCCCAGTTCGTACAACTGCAGATGCCCGGCATACCGCTGATCCCGCAACTGGTAACACCTCGCTACCTGCCTCATCACTCCGGTTTCATCTACTTCGAGCTGGACCGCCAGCACGAATCCTGGCAAAAACTCAAGAATGCGAGTGGCTTCGGGTTCCATATCGCTGGGGAATTCCCGAACCTGCAAATGCAGTTCTGGGCTATCAGGCCGGACTGAAGCATCGGAACGACCTGCTGGAAAGTCCCGATCCAGACCACTGGCATCGGGATTTTTGTGGGTCCTGCGGAATGCTCTATCGTTCTGCCACTTCGTTGGCTATGCCATCACGCAACAACCGCTGCGGCAGAGCGAACCCTGCAAAGAGCTGGCGGGTGAAGGGGTTGTTTGCGTCGGTGGCGTGGACTTTGTAGCGCGCCGTGTCGCCGGCAATCGTGAAGCCAAGATCGATGCTGGTGGGTGTACGGGCATTCAGCACACCGCGACTGAGCAGGCGGTAGAACGACCAAGGTCCATGATAACCCAGGCTGACAGTGGTCCCCGCAGCCTGCACCAGGGTGACACGGCTATGCCCGCTCTCCCTGGCAGGGCCTGGCCAGGTCATGCCGATCGGCTCCTTGCCCCAGTCCGCAAACGCATGCAGCTGCCCATCCAGGCCGAAGACACTGCCGCGCAGCCCACTGCTGATCGCCAGAGGCTCCAGACCAAAGCTCACGCTCAGCTCACCGCGGTTGTCGAAGAACGCGTTGCGGATGGCCTCGGCCTGCTTGAGTTGCACCATGACTTCGGGGCGGACCAGGTAACCTTCATCCGCACGTGAGTACAGCGCATCGAGATTGTCTTTGAGAAACACCGTAAGGTATTGGTCCTGGAAGCGCTTGAGCTGCCCTTGCGGGCCAAAGAAGGCTTCAAAATCCTTGAGGGACACATCCGGCCCGGCCGGGTCGACGGGATAACGTGAGGCCAGTCGCTCCTGGTAGACGCTGTACACCTCGGCATCCCAGCGCTGCTCCAGCTCCCGCAGCGCCATGACCATCAGCACCTGCGATGTCTGGTCAGCCAGCTGGCGCACATGCCGGTTGAGGGGTTCCGGCAAGCCCGCGGCAATGCGCTGAAGGTTGCGGACGGGATCGGGCGCCTTTTCCGAGAAGCGGCTCAATGCCACCGCCAAGGCAGCCTTGCCCCGGTCAGGACTGTCCTGCACCGCCTTCACGTAGTCATGCACTGCGCTGATCGCCTGCAGTGTTTCGTCATAGTAGGACGGCTTGTCACCCCGCCCGTCGAGCATCCCCGAAAGCCCCGCGAAAGATCGATAGATCCCCATGGCCTGCATGCGGCCTTGCTGATCGGTTTGCGATTCCTTCTCGCTGTCTGCGCCCTGCGGGTAGATCAGCGTATTGCTGCGCACCGTTTCCAGCAGTCGGCGAATCGGCGCAGCCGGGCCGCTGACTTGTTCCAGAACACTCAAGGCATGCGTAAGGTCGCTGAATTCGGCAACCGAGAACTGGTTCAGCACGCCCCGCCAACTGTCGATGTAATCGGCGCTGTACAGGGCTTGCAGACGCTCCGTCAGAGCCTGACGGTCCACTTCGGAATAATCGAGGCTACGCCGCTCGCCTAGCACCCATTGGTCGATCAGAGCGAGGTCGGCCACGTTCTGGCTATGCTGGTCGAAATAGTCGCGAAAGCCAGTCGCCGTCAGTAAAGGCGGCAGGGACAGATTGCCATCGACGGCCGCTTGGTGGTCACGCTCGGTCAACGGCCTATAGACAATATCGAACGCCGGGCCGATCTCGTTGCGCAAATCCAGCTCACCGTGCAATTGCTCTTGAGCCTGTTGCCTCAAGCTGATGTAGACACGTTGGGCCAGCGGCAACTTGCGCAACTGCTGCTGCGCATCGGCTACGACTTTCCGATGTTCCGGCAGCTCGACATCGGCATAAGCCAAGGCGTACTTCAGATGGCGCATCAGCGCGGCCTGCAGCTGGCCTTGACCCGGGTACGCCCTTTGCCACTCGCGGGCCATCCACTGCTCGACCAGCTCTGGCCGACGATTGCTGCGATCCTCGATCATGCGATACACGCGCAATGCCGCCAACTGCTCGTCGCTACCGGGGATAGCTTGCTTGATAAACGCCGCCACGCCGCCCGCAATCGCCGGTAGAAAGCGCCGGGCCAGGGCATTCAGGTACGCCTGGTCCACTTGCGGACCAATGGATTTGCCCTGATACAGCCCCATATCCGTGAACACGGTCCAACCAGAACGATAATCGCCGTACAGGCTCACGGCACCACGGATCTCATCCAACGGCAGCAGCAGGCTGCGCCCGGTCAAATCATCCTTGGCGTCCGTGCTGGTGTTGGTAAACGCAAGGCTTCTCTCCAGTACTTGCTCCGCCTTGTCGCGATTGACGCTGTAGAAGTACGACCAGCCACCAGCCATGGCCAATCCGCACACACTCGCCGCCACAGCGCCGCCCTGCAAAAGACGGCCCTTGCGCCGGGCGACCTTGCGGTTGTCGCCAGCCAGGCCGGCCTCGGGGTAGACCACGCGTTGCAACAGCCGCTGCGCGAAATACACCACGGAGGTACCTTGGGGCTTGGTCCATAGCGCCGGTGCGGCGAAGGCAAAGGCGCGTGCAGAAGCATCCGCGAGCAGGTTGCGCACTTCGCCTCGCTGGTAGACCGAGGAAAAGTACAGACCACGCACCAGGGGTGGGGTGCTGTACCGGTCACTGCCCAGTACGTCAACGAGGAAGTTCAACAGCATCTCCTGCGCCCCACTTAGTTCCCTGAGCAACGAGCAGGCGCTCTTGCGCGTGGCGCCAGGCGCTGAGACGGCAGCGCTCATCAGTTGCCTGCCGAGGCGCCCAACGAAGCTCTGGTAGGCTTTTTCCAGCTCCTCCAGCCAGGCATCGAAGTCCTTTACCGAACCCAGCGTGAAGGTAAAGCCCTGCACCTCTTCCCGCTCTCGGGCCGGAAGCGTGGCGAACAGTTCCTCGAAACCATCCAGCAAGTCGAACTTGCTCATCACCACGTAAACCGGCAAGCGCGTACCCAATTCACCGCCCAGCTCCGTCAGACGCGCACGCAGCAGAAATGCCAGGTCACGTCGCGCCTTCGCCGATCGCCCGAACAGGTTGACCATATCCACGAGCAAGACCACGCCATTGAGTGGCCGTCGGCTGCGGTTCTGGGCGAGCCAGCCTATCATGTGCCACCACAGGCGTCGCTCGACGCCCGCCGGCAGGCCTGCGGGCTCGGACGGTTCTCCCCCCTTCAGTGCAGCCTCCTGCACTGCTACCGGCGCCTTTCCGTCCCCCTCCTTCTCAGCCACTGTCGGCGGCTTGATGGGCTCAGCCCCCAGCGCCGGGCGCTCGGGCTGACTGACGAACTCGCCCGGCGGATCGATCAGTACCGCGTCGTCACCGACCCACCAGTCGATGCAAAAAGCCAGACCCGTGCTGGCCCGCTGGGTAGCGCCATGCTCGGTGCCGGTGAGGGCAAAACGCTGCTCCGAACGGCTCACGAAGCTCGACTTGCCCGCATTTTTTTCTCCGAGCACGAGGTACCAGGGCACATCGTAGCGGTGCCCGCGCCCACCTTGGCTATCGCGCAATCGGGCCAGGCCGCTGTCGAGGGAGCGCTGCTGGGCCTGCAGATACACCAGGCACGGGTCTTCTACCTCATGCCGCTGCCGTTGCTGTTCGCGTACGATCAGCCACTGTGGATTCAGGAAGGCTCCTGTGTGCCAAGCAAACATCGCGGCGAATGGCACGGGCTGTGCCCGTGTTCGCGGGCACGCCCGCTCCCACAGGGACCGCACAAGCTCTTGAATTTTGCAGTGGACGATTTATTCCATGGGACCGCGAAGGTTCCTGGATATTGCGCTCGACAGTTTCTCCCGCAGGGGCACACAAGCTATCTAGCGCGTGACCACGACCTCCGCTCAGTCACGTCCGACTTTCAGCTAACCCCGCCATCGCACTGCCGCCATGAACAAATCTTCATTTTACTGGCGAGCGCCCTGATTGCGGGCGCGGCAGCCCTCTTCGCACCTGCAGCCGCAGGCCTTCACCTTGAGGGGGGGCACTACCTTGCGTAGCATCACCGGCCCCCGGGGGCCGCTGCGCGGCCCATTCGCGGGCACGCCCGCTCCCACAGGCGCGTGCCCACAGCGCTCACACCTCACCCAGCCACACCATCAGCAGACAGAACCCCGATGCCGCAACCCATCCCCCTCAAGGACCACGAAAAGGAAAAGCACCTGGTCAACCGCCGGCTTCTGGCCTGCGCCGCCCTGGTCTTCAGCCTGTGTGCCGTTCTGGTGGGCCGGCTCTATGTGCTGCAGGTGCTGCAGCACGACCAGCAGACCGCCGTGTCGGAAAACAACCGCGTGCACGTACTGCCGATCGCCCCCGAACGCGGGCTGATCTACGACCGCAACGGCGTGGTGCTGGCCGACAACAAGCCCAGCTTCGACCTGACCATGACCCGCGAGCGGGCCGGCGGCGACACGGCCAAGGTGCTCGACACGCTAGCCCAGGTGCTGAACCTTGGCGAAGACGAACGCAAGCAGTTCGACAAGGACCTGCGCCGTGGGCGCAAGCCGTTCGAGCCGGTGACCCTGATGGTCGGCCTGAGCGAAGAGCAGATCGCCCTGGTGGCGGTGAACCAGTTCCGCCTGCCAGGCCTGGAGGTGGAACCACAGTTCATCCGCGAGTACCCGCTGGCCGAGCATTTCGCCCACTCGGTGGGCTATGTGGGGCGCATCAACGAGAAAGAGGCCAAGGCCCTCGACAGCACCGAATACCGGGGCACCCAATCGATCGGCAAGACCGGCATCGAGCACTTCTACGAAAGCCAGCTGCACGGCCACGTGGGTTACGAGGAAGTCGAGACCAACGCCCAGGGCCGGGTAATGCGCGTACTCAACCACAAGGCCCCGACCCCGGGCCAGAACATCGTCCTGACCCTGGACGCCCACCTGCAACTGGCCGCGGAAAAGGCCCTGGGCGACCGCCGCGGCTCGGTGGTGGTGCTCGACCCGGCCAATGGCGACGTGCTGGCGATGGTCAGCAACCCCAGCTTCGACCCCAACCTGTTCGTCAAGGGCATCAGCTTCAAACAGTACGCTGCCCTGCGCGATTCCATCGACCGCCCGCTGTTCAACCGCGTGCTGCGCGGCCTGTATGCCCCCGGTTCGACGGTGAAGCCGGAGGTGGCCATCGCCGGCCTCGACAGCGGCGTGATAACCCCGGGCAGCCGGGTGTTCGACCCGGGCTACTATGAACTGCCCAACTACGAACACAAGTACCGCAACTGGAACCGCAGCGGCGATGGCTGGGTGGATATGTACACCGCCATCATGCGTTCCAACGACACTTACTTCTACGACCTGGCGCACAAGCTGGGCATCGACCGCCTGCACGACTACATGGCCGAGTTCGGCCTGGGCCAGAAGGTGTCGCTGGACATGTTCGAGGAGGCGCCCGGGCTGATGCCGTCAGCTGAGTGGAAGCGCGCCACCCGGCGCCAGGCCTGGTTCCCGGGCGAGACGCTGATCCTGGGCATCGGCCAGGGCTACATGCAGGTCACCCCACTGCAGTTGGCCCAGGCCACCAGCCTGCTGGCGAGCAAGGGCGTGTGGCACCGCCCGCACCTGGCCATGACCGTGGGTGGCGATGCGCCGGTCGACCCCAACCCGATGCCCGATATCGTGCTGCACGACAGGCACGCCTGGGACCAGGTCAACCAGGGCATGCAGATGGTCATGCACGACCCGCGCGGCATCGCCCGTGCGGCCGCGGCCGGTGCGCAGTACCGGATTGCCGGCAAGAGCGGCACCGCGCAGGTGGTGGCGATCAAGCAGGGCGAACGCTACAACCGCGACAAGACCCTGGAGCGGCACCGCGACAACGCCCTGTTCGTCGGCTTTGCCCCGGCTGATCACCCGAGTGTGGTGGTGGCGGTGATGATTGAGAACGGCGAGGCCGGCGGGCGGGTGGCAGGGCCGGTGGTGCGGGAGGTGATGGATGCCTACCTGCTGGATGAGCAGGGGCATCTGAAGCCGCAGTATGCGGGTGGGGCAGTGCCTCGCAGTGTGCCACACACCTGAGAATCGGGGGCCGCTTCGCGCCCCATCGCGACACAAGGCCGCTCCCACCCCGACCGCGCAGACCTCAAGCCATGCGCAGTACCTGTGGGAGCGGGCAAGCCCGCGAAACAGGCGACGCTGTGGTTGGCACGGGCTTGCCCGCTCCCACAGGGTTTGCGCTGTTTGTGACGCAACACTGAACTTGTGGGAGCGGCCTTGCGTCGCGAAAGGGCTGCGAAGCGGCCCCAGCCCATAAAAACAAAATCAGGAATAAGAATATAAAATCTTATTCCTTTTTAATCAGTCCGTAATCTTCTATAAATCCCCCAACTGCACAGCCGCCAACACCCGGCCAACTGTCTGCAGCGCAACACTAGATCAACAGGCAACGCCCACACGGCAACAGCGCTGCAAGCACCAGAAATGCGCTAACCAGTTGAAATAAAAGAACATCCAAGTCCGGCACGACGATTGCTCAAGCAAAGTCCCCCGCTCACCCCGAACCGGAGACCTGCCATGAGCACCCCACTGAACGTCGTAGCCCTGTCTGGCGGCACTGCCCGCCCTTCGCGCACCCTGGCCCTGACCGAGGCGATCCTCGCCGAACTGGCAGAGCACCTGCACATCAAGCCGCACCTGATCGAGCTGGGCGAGATCGCCCGCCCGCTGGGCAGCGCCCTGTGGCGCAGCGAACTGCCCGAGGCCGTCGAACAGCAACTGCGCCTGGTGGAAAAAGCCGACCTGCTGGTGGTGACCACGCCGGTGTACCGCGGCAGCTTCACCGGCCACTTCAAGCACCTGTTCGACCTGATCGGCCAGGACGCCCTGGTCGACACCCCGGTGCTGCTCGCCGCCACCGGCGGCAGCGAACGTCACGCGCTGGTGCTCGACCACCAGCTGCGCCCGCTGTTCAGCTTCCTGCAAGCCCTGACCCTGCCCATCGGCGTGTTCGCCAGCCAGGCGGAAATGGCCGACTACCGGGTTTCCAGCGCAGCCCTCGCCGCCCGTATCCGCCTGGCCGCCGAGCGCGCCGTGCCGCTGTTCGGTGCCCATCACGCGCTGCGCAAGAGCGCCTGAGGAGCGGCCATGAATGCACCTGTGAATACGCCCCCGCGCCCAGCCCTGGCCATCGCCCGCGAACTGGCCGGGCAGTTTGCCCAGACCGCGGTCGAACGTGATGAGCGCGGCGGCACGCCAAAAGCCGAGCGCGACGCCCTGCGTGACAGCGGCCTGCTGTCGCTGGTGATCCCGCAGGCCTTCGGTGGCCAGGGCGCCAGCTGGCACGACACCTTCGCGGTAGTGCGCGAGTTCGCCCGGGTCGACAGCTCCATCGCCCACGTGTTCGGCTTCCATCACCTGATGCTGGCCACCGTGCGCCTGTTCTCGCGCCCGGAGCAATGGCAACCGTGGTTCGAACAGACCGCCCGCAAGCAGTGGTTCTGGGGCAATGCCCTGAACCCGCTGGACACCCGCACCGTGGTCAAGCACTTCGATGGCTGGTGCGAGTTCTCCGGCAAGAAAAGCTTCTGCTCCGGCGCCAGCGACTCGGAAATGCTCATCGCTTCGGCGGTGGACGAACGCGCCGGCGGCAAGCTGCTGATTGCCGCCATCCCCAGTGGCCGTACCGGCATCAGCCTGCACAGCGACTGGAACAACATCGGCCAGCGCCAGACCGACAGCGGCAGCGCCACCTTCGAGCGGGTACGGGTGGAACGCAACGAACTGCTGCTCGACCCTGGCCCCCTGAGCACGCCGTTCGCCGCCCTGCGCCCGCTGATTGCCCAGTTGCACTTCGCCAACCTGTTCCTCGGCATTGCCGAAGGGGCGTTCGAGGAGGCCCGCCAGTACACCCTCAAGGAAAGCCGCCCGTGGTTCCGTTCCAGCGCCGCCAGCAGCGCCGAAGACCCCTACGTGCTGCGCCATTACGGCGAGTTCTGGGTCGCCCTGGAAAGCGTGCGCCTGCTGATCGACCGGGCCGCACGCCAGCTCGATGCCGCCTGGGCCAAGGAACACGCCCTCACGGCGCAAGAGCGCGGCGACCTGGCCCTGGCCATCGGCACCGCCAAGGTCGCCGCCAGCCGCCATGGCCTGGACATCTGCAACCGGCTGTTCGAGGTCACCGGCGCCCGCGCCACCCATGCTTCGCTGCGCTTCGACCGCCACTGGCGCAACCTGCGCACGCAAACCCTGCACGACCCGGTGGACTACCGCATCCACGAACTCGGCGAGTGGGCCCTCAACGACAAGCGCCCTGCCCCATCCTTCTATTCCTGAGGATTGCCCATGCAACTGCTGACCCTCCCCCCGTCCCCGACACTGGCCACCTCAATCCGCGCGACCGCACAGGTCTTCGAAGACCCCAGGTCGCAGGCGCTGCTCGCCCACCTGCAACAAGTCGCCCCCAGCGAGGCCAGCGTGCTGATCATCGGCGAAACCGGCACGGGCAAGGAGCTGGTCGCACGCCACATCCACAACCTCAGCGGACGGCGCAACGGCCCGTTCGTCGCGGTCAACTGCGGTGCGTTCTCCGAGTCGCTGGTCGAGGCGGAGCTGTTCGGCCATGAAAAAGGTGCCTTCACCGGTGCCCTGGCGGCCAAGGCCGGCTGGTTCGAGGAGGCCAACGGAGGCACCCTGTTCCTCGACGAAATCGGCGACCTGCCGCTGCCTATCCAGGTCAAGCTGCTGCGCGTGCTGCAAGAGCGCGAAGTGGTGCGACTGGGGTCGCGCAAGAGCATCCCGATCAATGTGCGGGTGCTGGCGGCGACCAACGTGCAGCTGGAAAAGGCCATCAACGCCGGGCATTTTCGCGAAGACCTGTACTACCGGCTGAACGTGGTGACCTTGCAGTTGCACCCGTTGCGCGATCGCCCGGGTGACATCCTGCCGCTGGCCCGGCACTTCATCCGCAGCTACAGCGACCGGCTGGGCTACGGCCCGGTGGAACTGAGCGCCAAGGCCCAGGCCAAGCTGGTGGAATACAGCTGGCCGGGCAACATCCGCGAGCTGGAGAACGTGATTCACCACAGCTTGCTGACCTGTGGCGACGGTACGGTGCAGGCCCAGGACCTGCGCCTTTCCAACCTGCGTATCGAACGGCAGGAGGAAGAGCCGGCGGGCAATGCTGTGGAGGACTTGCTGCAGCGGGCGTTCAGCCGCTTGTACGAAGAGCAGCCGGGCGACCTGTACGAGAAGGTGGAAAACGCCCTGCTGCGCTCGGCGTATCGGTTCTGCCATTACAACCAGGTGCATACCGCACAGCTGCTGGGGTTGTCCCGCAACATCACCCGCACCCGGCTGATTGCGATTGGCGAGCTGGTGGTGAACAAACGCCGGGGGCAAGAGCAGCAGGTGCTGGATAACCGGGTGGTGCGGTTGTCGATCTGAAGGGTGTATGGCCTGCGCCGGCCTCTTCGCGGGCACGCCCGCTCCCACAGGTGCGGCGCCAACCTTGAAAGCGGCGCGATACCTGTGGGAGCGGGCGTGCCCGCGAAGAGGCCGGCACAGGCTCCCAAATTGCTAGTTCTGGTCGCCTCCGCGATCATCACCAACGTCATGGTCAGCCCCATCATCAGCGCCATGCCCTACACCGTGGGGCTCGCCCACGTCGTGATTCGCTTCGTGATTCGCCTCGTGGTTGGCTTCATGATTGGCTTCGTGGTTAGCCTCGTGGTTGGCACCATCATCAGCACCATTGCGCCCGCGCCCATCATGGCCCGGGCCGCCATGCCCACCACCATCGCCACTGTGGCCGCTGCCACCGCCGCCGTGGCCGCCACCCGAGCCACCCGAGCCACCGCCGCCACTACCACCACCTCCACCGCCATGCCCACCGCCACCACCGCTTCCACCACCTCCGCCGCCATGGCCACCGCCACCGCCGCTTCCTCCACCTCCGCCGCCATGGCCGCCGCCACCGCCGCTTCCTCCACCTCCGCCACCACCACTACCATCCTTCGCGTACGCGCTGGAGGTACCGCCAATGGAGTCAGGCACCAACACGGCCGACGCCGACAACACAGCACCGATAGCCAACGCCAACAAGCATTTCCTGAGCATGATGAGCCTCCGCTTGGAGTAGCACAGGGTTGCACGACGCACCCTGTGATGTCCGGCCCCCATGGGGCGGCCTGCAAACCAGCGCGGCCTTCCATCTGCAGCGGTTGAACGAGATCCTTCAGGGCCTGCTGGCCAAATATTGCAGAATGTTTCTTGATTTTTGAGCGTAGCCACGTCGCTGCGCTTGTCACCAACCGATCATCAGAATGGTTGGCTCGCCAAAGGCCTTCGCACCCAGGTCTGGCGAGCCCGATGGGTCAGGCGACGGTGCGCGGCATCAACTCATACGGGTGCTTCCACCCTGGTAACGCCTGGATCCGCGCCTTCCATGCCTCGATGTGGGTGAACTGCGCCAACGCAATGCCAGTGTCTTCCGGCATGAACACATACCCCGCCAACGACAGGTCAGCGATAGTCAGCCGGCCACCGACCATGTACGGCGTCTTCGCCAGGTGCGCGTCGACAATACGGTAGGCCGCCGTGGCACGTTCACGCAGGAACCGGGTCACGTCCGTTTCACCGGTCTTCTTCAGGCAGAACAGAAAGCGCAGGGCCGCGTAGTAGCTGGTGAACTTGTGGTTGTCGAACAGCATCCAGCGCCAGATCTCGCGCTTTTCATCGTCGTCGCGGGGGCCGAACTGTCCGGTTTGCTCCGCGAGGTAATCGAGGATCAACGCAGACTGAGTGAAGGATTTGCCGGCGTGTTCCAGCACCGGTACCTCACCCTGCTCGTTTACTTCGTCGCGCCAGGCTTGTTCGCGTGTCTGGCCATTGAAGAAATCGACGAACACCGGCTGCCAGTCCTGGCCGGTGAGTTCAAGCATCAGGGCGGCCTTGTAAGCGTTACCGGATTCGGCGAAACAATGCAGCTTGTAGTCGGGCATGGGTGAGAACCTTCAGTATCCATTGAATGATTGGGCCATCAGCCCGAGCAAATCACGCCTGAGTCGACAGGGTCAATGCCGGTTTCCGCGAAGCGAACAAGGGAACTACAACCCCACCTGCGCTTTCTTAAACACTGAGTGGTTCAATTACTTGGGCTTCACGCTACTGGAGAACACACCATGCGCCACCTACTCCTCGCCCCTGCGCTGCTGCTCCTGCTGCCTGCCGGTGCTGCCCTGGCTGACGTCGACGCAGGCGACGTCGCAACCTCGGCCGGTGTTTCCGCCTCGCTTTACTCGACCTTCAAGGACGACAAACGGATCATCCCGGCACGTGACGAGCTTTCGGCTTACGTTGCCAGCGGTGGTGCAATCCGTGGCGCCTATGTGGAGTCGGCGCTGGAACAAGCCCGCAAGGACAACCCTGGCCTGCAGGCCAATGATGAAGAACTGGCCCGGGCCCTGCTCTCGCAGGATGACCGCATAGCCGATCATTGATCGAGGTAATCCTGCACCGGCCTTTTCGCGGGCTTGCTCGCTCCCACAGATACTGTACAGGCATCAGGCCCGGTGCGGTCCCTGTGGGAGCGGGCAAGCCCGCGAAAGGGCCGGCACAGGCAAAACCTCAACCCCAGCCATCCATGCGCATGGTCGCTCGCACCAGCCGCTGCTCTTCCTGCTCGATCTCCCGCAAGCTGTCGCGGATCCCGTTGATATGCTCGCGCGCCGCCCGCTGCGCCTGCTCGGGCAACTGCTCCATCACCGCGTGATACAACCGCGCATGGTGCCGGTCGATCTGGCGCTTCTGTGCCGGTCGGCAATACAGGTTGTTGACCGAGGCGAACACCGTGCTCAAGGTCAGGTCGCTGAGCGATTGCAAGGTATGCACCAGCACCGGGTTGTGCGACGCCTCGCTGATCGCCCGGTGAAAGGCATGGTCGCGGCGGGCATGTTCACGGGCGTCGAGCGCTTCAGGGGCTTCGTGCGCAGCTAGCATTTCTTCATAACGCCGACGGATCAGCAAACGGTCGACCTCGGTAGCCCGCAACGCTGCCAGGCGCGCCGACTCGGCCTCCAGCAACGCCCGCACCTCCAACAGGTCGAACAACGTGCGCGGCTGCGAGCTGAACAGGTGCATCAACGGCGTGACACCCGCCTGCCCCGTTAGGTCGGCGACGAACGAGCCGCGCCCCTGCTCGGTGTCGATGATGCCGCGCCCGCGCAGTATGCGCAGGCCTTCACGCAGCGCCGAGCGCGAGCAGCCCAGCTTCTCCACCAGGCGTCGCTCCGACGGCAGGGCCTGGCCCACCTTGAGCACCCCTTCGACGATCAGCCGCTCGACCCGTTCGGCCACCTGGTCGGCGACCTTGGCCTTGCCTTCAGTACCCACTGCGTACCCTCTTGCTGGTAGGACCACTTGAACCACCTGCCTCAATCTAGCCGGGCGCAGCAGTCAATAACCAGTACCTGTGGCAAAAACTGGTAGGACCAGTTCCTTTCGTACTCGACCGCGGCCGCTGCCACGCGCAGGCTGCAAGGGTGAGCGCTTCGCCAACCACAACAAGAACCGTTGCCGAGTAAGCCGATGAATATCCTGTACGACGAACGCGTCGATGGCGCGCTGCCCGACGTGGACCGAGCGGCGCTGCTGCAAGCGCTGCGCACGGCCCTGCCGGACCTCGAGATCCTGCACCGCGAGGAAGACCTCAAGCCCTATGAATGCGACGGCCTTTCGGCCTATCGCACGGTGCCGCTGCTGGTGGTATTGCCAGAGCGCCTGGAACAGGTACAGACGCTGCTAAGGCTCTGCCACCAGCGTGGCGTGCCGGTGGTGGCACGCGGCGCCGGTACCGGCCTGTCGGGCGGCGCCCTGCCACTGGCCAAAGGCATCCTGCTGGTGATGGCGCGCTTCAACCGCATTCTCGAAGTCAACCCGCAGGGCCGCTTCGCCCGTGTGCAACCCGGCGTGCGCAACCTGGCCATCTCCCAGGCGGCCGCGCCCCACGGCCTGTACTACGCGCCGGACCCGTCCTCGCAAATCGCCTGCTCCATCGGCGGTAATGTCGCCGAAAACGCCGGTGGCGTGCACTGCCTCAAGTACGGCCTGACCGTGCACAACCTGCTCAAGGTGGAAATCCTCACGGTCGAGGGCGAGCGCCTGACGCTCGGCAGCGATGCGCTGGACAGCCCTGGTTTCGACCTGCTGGCGCTGTTCACCGGCTCTGAAGGCATGCTCGGCATTGTCACTGAAGTCACCGTGAAATTGCTGCCCAAGCCCCAGGTGGCGCGAGTGCTGCTGGCCAGTTTCGACAATGTCGAGGACGCCGGCCGGGCAGTGGCCGAGATCATCGCTGCCGGGATCATCCCCGGCGGCCTGGAAATGATGGACAACCTGGCGATCCGCGCCGCCGAGGACTTCATCCATGCCGGCTACCCGGTGAACGCGGCGGCCATTCTGCTGTGCGAGCTCGATGGCGTCGAGGCCGATGTGCACGACGACTGCGAACGGGTCGCCGCCGTGCTGGCCCAGGCCGGCGCGCGTGATGTGCGGCTGGCCTGCGACGAAGCCGAGCGCGTGCGCTTCTGGGCCGGGCGCAAGAACGCCTTCCCGGCGGTGGGGCGCATTTCCCCGGACTACTACTGCATGGACGGCACCATCCCGCGCCGTGAATTGCCGCGGGTGCTCAAGGGCATCAGCGAACTGTCCGGCGAATACGGCCTGCGCGTGGCCAACGTGTTCCACGCCGGTGACGGCAACATGCACCCGCTGATCTTGTTCGATGCCAACCTGCCCGGCGAACTGGAACGTGCCGAAGCCATCGGTGGCAAGATCCTCGAACTGTGCGTGGCCGTGGGCGGCAGCATCACCGGTGAGCACGGCGTGGGGCGCGAGAAGATCAACCAGATGTGCGCACAGTTCAACAGCGACGAAATCACCCTGTTCCATGCGGTCAAGGCCGCCTTCGACCCACAGGGCCTGCTCAACCCCGGCAAGAACATCCCCACCCTGCACCGCTGCGCCGAGTTCGGCGCCATGCACGTGCACCATGGGCAACTGCCCTTTCCCGAACTGGAGCGTTTCTGATGAGCATGGACCGCGACATCAGCCAGGCCCTGCTGGAGCAGGTCAACCAGGCGCTGAACCAGGCCACGCCACTGCGTATCCAGGGCGGCAACAGCAAGGCCATGCTCGGCTACCCGGTGGCCGGCGAGGTGCTCGACACCCGCAGCCACCGTGGCATCGTCAGTTACGACCCGACCGAACTGGTGCTGACTGCCCGCGCCGGTACGCCGCTGCGCGAGATCGAGGCGGCACTGTACGAAGCTGGCCAGATGCTGCCCTGCGAACCACCGCACCTGGGCCCCGACGCCACTCTGGGAGGCATGGTCGCGGCCGGGCTGTCGGGGCCACGGCGGCCCTGGGCCGGGTCGGTACGCGACTATGTGCTGGGCACGCGGGTGATCACCGGCCACGGCAAGCTGCTGCGCTTTGGTGGCGAAGTGATGAAGAACGTCGCCGGCTATGACGTGTCGCGGCTGATGGCGGGCAGCTTCGGCTGCCTCGGGTTGCTCACCGAAGTGTCGCTGAAAGTACTGCCGCGCCCGCGCCAGTGCCTAAGCCTGCGCCTGCCGATGGGCCGCCACCAGGCGTTGGCGGAGCTGGCCGAATGGGGCCAGCAGCCGCTGCCGATCAGCGCAGCCTGCCACGACGGCGACGCGCTGTACCTGCGCCTGGAGGGCGGCGAAGGCTCGGTGCAGTCGGCGCGCCAGCGCCTGGGCGGCGAGGCACTGGACAGCAGTTTCTGGAGCGACCTGCGCGAGCAGCGCCTGGCGTTCTTTGCTGCCCCGGCACCGCTGTGGCGCTTGTCCGTGCCCCCGGCCACCGGCGAGCTGGACCTGCCCGGCCAGCAACTGATCGACTGGGGTGGCGCCCAGCGCTGGCTCAAGTCCACGGCACCGGCGCAGGACATCCGCGAGCAGGTCGCCAGGGTTGGCGGCCACGCCACCTGCCATGCCCCTGGCGCTGCCAGCAGCCCGCCGCTGCCCGCCGCGCTGATGCGCTACCACCGTGCGCTCAAGCAGCAACTCGATCCCCAGGGGGTGTTCAACCCTGGTCGCCTGTACCCGGACCTGTGAGGCCAGACCATGCAAACCAACCTGAGCGAAACCGCCCGGCACCTGGCCCGCGCCGACGAGGCCGAAAGCATCCTGCGCTCCTGCGTGCACTGCGGCTTCTGCACCGCCACCTGCCCCACCTACCAGCTGCTGGGCGATGAACTGGACGGCCCACGCGGGCGCATCTACCTGATCAAGCAGATGCTCGAAGGCGCGCCGATCACCGCCAGCACCCAGTTGCACCTGGATCGCTGCCTGACCTGCCGCAACTGTGAAACCACCTGCCCTTCCGGGGTGAAGTACCACGACCTGCTGGACATCGGCCGCGCCGTGGTCGAACAGCAGGTGCCGCGCCCGCTTGGCCAGCGCCTGTTGCGCCAGGGCCTGCGAGCAGTGGTACCACGCCCCGCGCTGTTCAAGGCCTTGACTCGCAGCGGCCAGGCCTTGCGCCCGCTGTTGCCGGCCACGCTCAAGCGCAAGCTGCCGGCGCGGGTCATCGCCCCCGGCCAACGCCCCGCACCGCGCCATGCGCGTCGGGTGCTGATGCTGGAGGGCTGCGTACAACCGGCCCTTTCGCCCAACACCAATGCCGCCGCCGCACGCCTGCTGGACCGCCTGGGCATCAGCGTGGTGCCGGTCCGGCAGGCCGCCTGCTGTGGCGCGGTGGACTACCACCTCAATGCCCAGGAACAGGGCCTGCAACGGGCGCGGCGCAATATCGATGCCTGGTGGCCAGCCATCGAAGCCGGCGCCGAGGCCATCGTGCAAACCGCCAGCGGCTGCGGCGCGTTCGTGCGCGACTACGGCCACCTGCTGGAAAAGGACCCACGCTACGCCGCCAAGGCCGCACGGGTCAGCGCCCTGTCCCGCGACCTGGTGGAGGTGCTGCGCGACGAGCCGGTCGAGCAACTGGGCCTGTGCGCCGACCAGCGCCTGGCGTTCCATTGCCCGTGCACCCTGCAGCACGCGCTGAAACTGGGCGGTGCGGTGGAGGCGCTACTGACGCGCCTGGGCTTCACCTTGACCCCGGTGCCGGACGGCCACCTGTGCTGCGGCTCGGCGGGCACCTACTCGCTGACCCAGCCTGAGCTGTCGCTACAACTGCGCGACAACCGCCTCAACGCCCTGGAAAGCGGCAAACCGCAAGTCATCGCCACCGCCAATATCGGCTGCCAGGCCCACCTCGACGGGGCCGGGCGCACACCGGTGCGGCACTGGATCGAAATCGTCGAAGCAGCCTTGAACCCGGAGAACCACCATGCATAGCAAGCCCGTTATCGGCCAGGCCGAAGTCGCCCGCGTGCTCACCGCCGCGCGCCAGGATGCACAGGCGCAACAATGGAACGTGACCATTGCCGTGGTCGACGACGGCGGCCACCCGCTGGCCCTGGAGCGCCTGGACGGCTGCGCGCCGGCCAGTGCCTACATCGCGATGGAAAAGGCCCGCACCGCCGCACTGGGGCGCAAGGAGACGCGGGATTACGAGGAGATGGTCAATGGCGGGCGTACCGCGTTCGTCACGGCGCCGCTGCTGACCAGCCTGGAAGGTGGCGTGCCGCTGCGGGTGGATGGGCAGGTGGTGGGGGCGATCGGCGTGTCCGGGGTCAAGTCCGAGCAGGATGCCCAGGTGGCCAGGGCCGGGGCGGCTGCCCTCTGAATCCTGTACCGGCCTCTTCGCGGGCTTGCCCGCTCCCACGGGGCTTTCTCAAGACCTGAGACCTGTGCAGTACCTGTGGGAGCGGGCAAGCCCGCGAAGAGGCAGGCACAAGCAAAAACTTTCCAGAAGCTGAACATCGAGCGAACAGACAATGCCAAACCATCCACTCCAGATCGCCCCGACCCTGCAGCGTTTCATCGAAGACGAAGTCCTCCCCGGCACCGGCCTCGAAGCCCGCACCTTCTGGCAAGGCTTCAGCACCCTGGTCCATGACCTCGCCCCGCAGAACCGCGCCCTGCTCGCCGAACGCGAGCGCCTGCAGACCGAACTGGACAACTGGCACCGCCAGCACCCTGGCCCGATCCGTGACATGGCCGCCTACCAGCATTTCCTGCAAGGCATCGGCTACCTGGTGGAGGCACCCGCAAGCGTGCAGGTCAGCACCCGCAACGTAGACCGCGAGATCGCCGTGCAGGCCGGCCCGCAACTGGTGGTGCCACTGAGCAATGCCCGCTACGCCCTCAACGCCGCCAATGCCCGCTGGGGCTCGCTGTACGATGCCCTGTATGGCACCGATGCCATCGCCGCAACCGACGGCGCCGAACGTGGCCAGGGCTACAACCCGCGACGCGGCGCCAAGGTGATCGCCTATGGCAGGCAGTTCCTCGACACCGCTGCCCCTCTCGACGGCGGGTCGCACAATGATGCCAAGGCATACGCGATCGACCAGGGCACGCTGCAGGTAACCCTGGCGGATGGTCGTCAGGTCGGCCTCAGGCACCCGGCGCAACTGCGGGGCTACCAAGGCGAGCCGAACACGCCAACTGCGATTTTGCTGCAGCATCACCAACTGCATTTCGAAATCCAGGTCGACCCGGCCAACGCCATCGGCCAGCAGGACCCGGCAGGGGTCAAGGACATCCTGCTGGAGGCTGCGCTCACCACCATCATCGATTGCGAAGACTCGGTAGCCGCGGTGGACGCCGACGACAAGGTGAACGTCTACCGCAACTGGCTGGGCCTGATGAAAGGCGACCTCAGCGAGCAGGTCAGCAAGGGTGGCAAAACCTTCAGCCGCACCCTGGCCGATGACCGCCACTACCATGGCGCAGACGGCCAGCCACTGACCCTGCCAGGCCGCTCGCTGCTGTTCATCCGCAACGTCGGCCACCTGATGACCAACCCGGCCATCCATGACCGCGATGGCCGGGAAATCCCGGAAGGCATCCTCGATGCCGTGGTCACCAGCCTGATCGGCCTGCACGACCTCAAGCGCCGCGGCAACTCCCGCGAGGGCAGCCTGTACATCGTCAAGCCGAAGATGCATGGCCCCGCCGAAGTGGCCTTTGCCGACCAGCTGTTCGGCCGCGTCGAAGCGCTGCTCGGCCTGCCCGCACACACCCTGAAGATGGGCATCATGGACGAGGAACGACGTACCAGCGTCAACCTCAAGGCTTGCATCGCCAGCGCCGCGTCACGGGTGGTGTTCATCAACACCGGCTTCCTCGACCGCACCGGCGACGAGATGCACACAGCCATGGAAGCCGGCGCCATGCTGCGCAAGGGCGACATGAAAGGCAGCGCCTGGATCCAGGCCTACGAGCGCAGCAACGTACTGGTGGGGCTGGCCTGTGGCCTGCGCGGCAAGGCGCAGATCGGCAAAGGCATGTGGGCCATGCCCGACCTGATGGCGGCCATGCTCGAACAGAAAGTCGCCCAGCCCAGGGCCGGCGCCAACACGGCCTGGGTACCCTCGCCCACAGCCGCGACGCTGCATGCGCTGCATTACCATCAGGTGGATGTTGCGGCCGTGCAGCAAACGCTGGAGCAGATTGACCTGAATGCCCAGCGTGCCGAGTTGCTGCATGACCTGCTCAGTGTCCCGGTCAGCCCCGAGCGGCCCTGGAGCGCAGCCGACATACAGGCCGAACTGGACAACAACTGCCAGGGTATCCTCGGTTACGTGGTGCGCTGGGTCGAGCAAGGGGTCGGCTGTTCCAAGGTGCCGGATATCCATGACGTAGGCCTGATGGAAGACCGCGCAACCCTGCGGATCTCGGCGCAGCACATTGCCAACTGGCTGCACCACGGGGTGGTCGATGCCGAGCAGGTCGAGGCGACCTTGCAGCGCATGGCCAGCGTGGTGGACCAGCAGAATGCCGGGGACCCGGCGTATCGACCGATGGCGGCCGGTTTCGAGGCATCGCATGCCTTCCGCGCTGCGCGTGAGCTGGTGTTCAAGGGGCGGCAGCAACCCAGTGGCTATACCGAACCGTTGCTGCATGGCTGGCGCTTGCGTTTCAAGCAGGAAGTCGGGCGCTGATGCCGGCCAGGGCCGCTATGCGGCCCAACCGCATGAAAACCCCTGGCATTCCGACATCTTCGGAAACTTCCTACACGACGCACGGAAGCGTCCTACTTGTAGCTCCTGTCCCCGGAAAACATGATCGGCACTGGATGACGCAAGGTCGCGATCCAGAGGAGCTTCCGCATGCACCTGTACGCCCGCCCCACCGCCGAATTGCGCAGCACCCTGCGCGAACTGCTGGCCCATGACATGAACAACCCCGATGACGACCCGCACCTGTCGGGGGTAATGTTCTTCTGCGCCACTGATGAACGCTCCCGGCAACTGATCGAGCGTATCGAGTTGCTGGCCAGCGAAGTGTTCTTCGACCCGAACGGGCGGGCCATTTCCGAGCAGATGAAAGCGGCGGCGGTGGAAGGCGTGCGCATCAAGCGCCACCGCAAGGCGCCGGCGGATGAGACGGTGATACGCATCGCCCTGGCGGACAAGGGCTACATCACGGTGAGCACTGCCAGGTTCTGATTACCGACTGCCTGTCTTGGGGCTGCTTTGCAGCCCATCGACGCGGTTCGTCGCCACGACAAGCCGGCTCCCACAGGATTGCATCAAGCCCGAGGCCGCCGCAGTCCCTGTGGGAGCAACTGTCTTGCTCAATTTCTAAAAGCTGGCGCGATCCCTGTGGGAGCGGGCGGGCCCGCGAACACGGGCGAAGCCCGTGCCATCCACCGCATCGCCTGTTTCGCGGGCTTGCCCGCTCCCACAGGTACTGCGCAGGTCTTGAGGTCAGCGCGGTCGGGGTGGGAGCAACTGTCTTGCTCAATTTCTAAAAGCTGGCGCGATCCCTGTGGGAGCGGGCGTGCCCGCGAACACGGGCGAAGCCCGTGCCATCCACCGCGTCGCCTGTTTCGCGGGCTTGCCCGCTCCCACAGGTACTGCGCAGGTCTTGAGGTCAGCGCGGTCGGGGTGGGAGCTGGCTTGCCGGCGATG
>Ga0209676_1001178_pt1 | contig 28316 bp, 20 predicted proteins | sample AraplaCvi_mLB_r2_FD_184282 | JGI IMG/M metagenome (GOLD analysis project Ga0209676, IMG submission 184282) | Arabidopsis root microbial communities from North Carolina, USA - plate scrape MF_Cvi_mLB_r2 (SPAdes) (version 2) | ecosystem: Host-associated > Plants > Roots > Endosphere | place: USA... | reverse complement strand
GCTGGCGCCACGCGGCGTCGTGCTGGACGACGTCGACGTCCGGCAGCGTGCGCAGCGAATCGGCCAGCAGCGTCTCATCGCCCTTCGGCGTCACGATCAGCACGCTCGGCAGCGGATTGCCGTCCACGGCGCTGATCGCCTCGCCCAGGCCGCTGCTGCGGCGGAGTTCTTCCATGCCCTGCTCGGGCGTGCGCAGGTCCAGCGTGGCGATGTCGCCGCGGCCGCGCAGTTCCCCGGCCAGCGCACGGGCGCGCTCAAGCGTCACCTGCGGCTTGAGGAACAGGCTGATCTGCCGCGACTGCTCGACCGTGCCGGTGAAGCGTTCGACATTGCCCAGCGCCGCCCATAGGCCGAGCGGCAGGGTGATCGCCACCGCCATCACGCCGATGGTCAGCGCCGTCGCCCATGGCTTGTGCAGCATGCGGCCGACGGAGGCCACGAGGCTGTAGACGTGGTGGTCGAACCACGTGGCAAGCCGTGACTGCGCGCGCGAGTTCGGACGCGCCGGGCGGGTCGAGGCGTTGGCGATCGGTGCGCTCACTGGGCGAGGTCCTGCGGCGAGATGTCGTCGACCAGGCGGCCCTGGTTCAACACCAGTACGCGCTTCTTCATGCGCTTGACCAGCGCGAGGTCGTGGCTGGCGACCAGCACACTCGTGCCCAGTTCAGGCAGCGACTCGAACAGCGCCATGATCTCGGCCGACAAGGTGGGGTCGAGGTTGCCGGTGGGTTCGTCGGCGACCAGCAGGCGCGGTTCGCCGACGATCGCCCGGGCGATGCCGACGCGCTGCTGCTCGCCGGCCGACAGTTGCGAGGGCAGCGCGCTGGCACGCGCACCCAGCGACACCTTGTCGAGCACCGCGCGCACGCGCTTGCCGATGTCGCCGCGACGCATGCCACGCAGGATCAGCGGCAGCGCGACGTTGTCGGCGACGCTGCGGTCGCCGAGCAGGCGATGGTCCTGGAACACGACACCCACGTCGCGCCGATGCAGCGCTATGCGACGGCCACGCACCTTCAGCAGATTGCGGTCGCCGAAAACGACGGCGCCGCGGCTGGGGCGTTCGGAAAGATGGATGAGCTTGAGCAGCGTGCTCTTGCCCGCGCCGGAATGGCCGGTGACGAACAGCATTTCGCCCTGCGCGACTTCGAAGCTCACTTCGCTCAACGCGTCGTGGCCGCCGTCGTACCGCTTGCTGACGTTGTCGAAGCGCAGGACGCTCATCGCTCACCGTGAACACACTCGTGCCGCCCAGTATCGGCGGCACGGGCGGCGCTGGCTAGGGCGAAATCAACTGCGACGCGCAAACCGCGACACGGTTCGCGAGGCCGGCGCCGGCGCATCGCCCGGCGCCGTGCGGGACTCAGTGCTGGCTGCGCGGCGAACGCGAGATCAGCGACTTCAGGCCGCGGCCGATGCGGTGCAGCAGGCCGAGCTTGTCGCCGTCCTTCGCGGCGGCCTTGGCGGCGGCCTTCTGCGCGTGGACCTGGGTCGGCGACTTCGGTCCGGTCTGCGCCGGTGCGGCGGCCTGCGTGGCGGCGTCGTCGATGCGGCGACCGCCGCGACGGCGACGACGCTTGCGCGGCGCGCGCTCGGCGTCCGGGGTCGGGATGGCCGACGGATCGACGGCAGCGACTGCATTCGCGGCGACGGGCGCCGGCTGCGGACGCGGCTTGCGCTCGCCGCGCGGGGCGCCGTCACCACGGCCGCCCTCGCTACGGCCGCCTTCGCGACGACCGCCACGGCTCTCGCCACGACCGCCGCCACCGGGCTTGCCGGAACGGCTGCGACCACCGCCGCGACGCTCCTCGTCGGCGGCGCGCTGCTCGCGCGCTTCCTTGAAGATCGCGCCGATGCTTTCGTTCTCGCCCTCGGCATCGCCTTCAGTGCCTTCCGGCAGCTCGCGAGGCGCCCGCGGAATGGCGACCAGCAGGTCGGCGTCCACCGGCGCCACCGGCAGCTTCTGTTCGATGTAGGCCTCGATGTCCGGCAGCGACATCGCATAGCGCTCGCAGGCGAAGCTGATCGCGTCGCCTTCCGCGCCCAGGCGCGCCGTGCGGCCGATGCGGTGGACGTAATCCTCTGCATCGAACGGCAGGTCGTAGTTGTAGACGTGCGAGACGCCGTCGATGTGCAGGCCGCGCGCGGCCACGTCGGTGGCGACGAGGATTTCCAGCTGGCCCTTCTGGAAGCGGTTGAGCAGCGTCTCGCGCTTCTTCTGCGGCACGTCGCCCGAAAGCACGCCGACGCGGTAACCGCCCTTCTCCAATGCGCGCGCGACACGTTCGACGAACGCCTTGGTGTTCACGAACACCATCGTCCGCGCGCCTTCGCTGCGCGAGAGCAGGCCCAGCAGCAGCGGGATCTTCTCGTCGTCGGCCGGGAAGAACACCTTCTGGCGCACGCGCGCGGCGGTGACGGTCTCGGCCTCGACGACGAGCTTCTCCGGCTCGTTCATGTGCTCGTACGCCAGCTCCAGCACGCGATGGCTGAGCGTCGCGCTGAACAGCAGCGTCTGGCGCTCGGTGCGGATCGGCATGCGACGCAGCAGGAAGCGGATGTCCTTGATGAAGCCCAGGTCGAACATGCGGTCGGCTTCGTCGAGCACGCACATCTCGCAGGCGTGCAGCGACACGACCTTGTGCTGCTTGACGTAGTCGATCAGGCGGCCGGGCGTGGCGATGATGATGTCGGCGCCCTTCTGCAGCAGCTCGCGCTGCTTGTCGTAATCGACGCCGCCGTAGACCAGGGCGAACTTCAGGCCCAGGTCGGAACCGAACTTCACGGCGTCCTTGTGGATCTGGATGGCCAGCTCGCGCGTGGGCGCCAGGATCAGCGCGCGCGGATCCTCGGGCTTGCGCTCGGCCAGCGCCGGACGGGTCAGCAGGCGGTTCATCACCGCGACCAGGAACGCCAGCGTCTTGCCGGTGCCGGTCTGCGCCTGGCCGGCGACGTCGCGGCCCTGCAATGCGATGGGAAGCGTCAGTGCCTGGATAGGCGTGCAGCGGGTGAAGCCGGCGGCTTCAAGCCCGGCCAGCAGGCTGGGATGCAGGTCGAAGGAAGAGAAGGAAACGTCGGTTAAAGGCTTGTCGCTCATCAGCTTTGAAAGTCCGCGCGCGCCGTGCAGTTGCGGCATGCAATGTTGCGTTGGCGCGCTTGCGTGGGTGGCGTCCGCATCGCAGACTGCCGGGGCCGGGCCCGGTCGGGCGCCGGCTCGGAAAGGGGTCGGGAACCGGCCGATCGGACCGCTGGTCCGGGCTTGAAGTCCCCGCGAAACGCCCCAGTTTACCGTAACGACCGATCCGGCACGCCCGAGGGCCAGGCCGGGCCGATCACCCCGTCCGTGGGACGGCTGCGGACCCTCCGCAGGCCGTCCGCCATGCCCCATCCGCAGGAGAGTCCCGTGAGCGAGAAAATTTTGCACGTTGGCGATGCCGACTTCGACGCCGCCGTGCTGCAGTCGTCCGAGCCGGTTCTGGTCGATTTCTGGGCCGAATGGTGCGGCCCCTGCAAGATGATCGCCCCCGCGCTGGACGAGCTGGCCGCCGCCTACGACGGCAAGGTCAAGATCGCCAAGGTCAACGTCGACCACAACCGCGCCACGGCGATGAAGTACCACGTGCGCTCGATCCCGATGCTGCTGCTGTTCAAGAACGGCCAGGTCCAGGCGACCCAGATCGGCGCCGTCGGCAAGGCCCAGCTGAGCCAGATGATCGACAAGGCGATCTGACGCCTGCCGCATTGCCCTCTCCCGCCACGGGAGAGGGTCCGGGCGACGGCGCCCGGCCCTTCCGCCCCAATCGCCTGTTGCTGCACGGTTTCCCGACCGCCCCGGCCACGTGAACGCCTGCTGTCCCGGCGCTTGCCGCCGCGCGAAGGCAGTGCTAGTTTTCATTCCACCCGGCGTTCCTGACCTTCCTGGACTTCACCGTCCGGACCCGTCTTGCGCCGCACCCCACTTTCGAAACCATCGTCCCTGACGTTCCGCTCGCCCTCTGCGAGCGCTCGCCGCTTAGCGAGGATTCCCTGCTTGTCCGATAACACCCCTGACGCCGGCGAAGTCGCCGAGAAGCGCGTGCGCAAGGCACGCGTGAGCAAGGCCGCCGACAACGCGCCGGCCGCCGTCTCCACCGACTCCGCTCCGGCCGCCCCCAGCCCGCCGCCCGCGCCGCGCGCCGAAACGCCAGCTCCGGCTGCCACCGCGCCTGCCCAGCCCGAATCCCGCGCCGAAGGCGCCCCGGCCGCCCAGGGCGGTGAAGGTGGCGGCCACCAGCGCGAAAACCGCGATGGCGACAACCGTGGCGGCAACAACCGCCGCGACCGTTTCCGCAACCGTCGCGAACGCCAGCGCGAGCGCTACCAGAACGGCGGCATGCAGGACGACGGCGGCAACGGCGAGCAGTTCGTGCCGCGCCCGCACCCGCAGGTGCCGGAAGGCTTCCCGCAGTACTCGCTGGGCGACCTCAAGCGCATGCCCACGCCGAAGCTGCTGGACGTCGCCGACCAGCTCCAGATCCAGGAAGGCGTCGCCCGCGCACGCAAGCAGGACGTCATTTTCGCCGTCCTGAAGGTCCTGACCCGCCATGGCGAAGGCGTCGCCGCCGACGGCGTGCTGGAAATCCTGCCGGACGGCTTCGGCTTCCTGCGCGCCGCCGAGGCCAGCTACCTGGCCGGCCCGGACGACGTGTACATCTCGCCCAGCCAGATCCGCCGCTTCAACCTGCGCACCGGCGACCACCTGTCCGGCCGCATCCGCTGGCCGAAGGACGGCGAGCGCTACTTCGCGCTGGCCGTGGTCGACACGATCAACGGCGAGCCGCTGGAAGCGTCGAAGAACAAGGTCCTGTTCGAGAACCTCACCCCGCTGTTCCCGCGCAAGCGCTTCCGCCTGGAGCGTGGCGACGGTTCGACCGAGGACATCACGGGCCGGATCCTCGACCTGATGGCGCCGCAGGGCAAAGGCCAGCGCGCGCTGATCGTCTCCCCGCCCAAGGCGGGCAAGACGATGATGATGCAGCAGGTGGCCACGGCCATCACCAGCAATCATCCGGACGTGCACCTGATCGTGCTGCTCGTCGACGAGCGCCCGGAAGAAGTGACCGAAATGCAGCGCACCGTGCGCGGCGAGGTCGTTTCGTCCACCTTCGACGAACCCGCCGGCCGCCACGTGCAGGTCGCCGAGATGGTGATCGAGCGCGCCAAGCGCCTGGTCGAGCACAAGAAGGACGTCGTGATCCTGCTCGATTCCATCACCCGACTGGCGCGCGCGTACAACAACGTCGTGCCGTCCTCGGGCAAGGTGCTCACCGGTGGTGTGGACGCGAACGCGCTGCATCGTCCCAAGCGTTTCTTCGGCGCCGCGCGTAACGTCGAGGAAGGCGGTTCGCTGACCATCATCGCCACCGCGCTGATCGACACCGGCAGCAAGATGGACGAGGTGATCTACGAAGAGTTCAAGGGCACCGGCAACTCCGAAGTGCACCTGGACCGCCGTATCGCCGAGAAGCGCGTCTACCCGGCGATCAACATCAACCGCTCCGGCACGCGTCGCGAAGACCTGCTGATCGAGCCGGAGCTGCTGCAGAAGATCTGGATCCTGCGCAAGCTGCTGCACGGCATGGACGAGATCGGCGCGATGGAGTTCCTGCTGGACAAGATGAAGACCAGCAAGTCGAACGACGAGTTCTTCAGTTCGATGAAGCGCTGAGGCTTCTCAAGCCGCACAAGGAAACGCCCCGCGATCGCGGGGCGTTTTCGTTTGGATCACCGCAGCGCTGCGATCCGCAACCGCTCAGGACTCTTCCAGCGACGTGAGCAGGCGCGGACCCTTTCCGACCGGGTAGATCCCCCAGGCGGCGAGGGCGTCGGCGCTCGCACTGTCCGGCTCCGGCGGCAGCCACGACGCACGCTGGCGCGGACCGGGCACGTAAGCCTGCCATTGGCCCGCTTTTTCCAGCTTCTGAGCGCCGATCACGTAATCCACCGGCAAGCGCACCGACACGAACGGCGCGTCGGCGTCCCCGCCACGCGTGGGATAGTCGAAGCGCCAGCGCTTCGCCGCACCGATCGCGGACTCCGCCAGCACCACACGGAATCGCTCCATTTCGGCCTGAGAACCCAGCGTGCGCAGGTTGACCTGTTCCGCGACGGCCTCTTCGACTTTGCCGTCGCGGCCGATACGAAGCACCAGGTAGACCGTGCCACCCACGCCGGCGTCCACTGCAACCTCCGGATATCGCGGCGGCGGAAGCCTTCCACGCGCGCTGGCGCTTTCTTCCTTCTCGTACGTCGTGCCGAATGTCGCGCCGCCGATGCGGAACAGGAAGCGGTCGCCCTCCTTCCTGGTCACCAGACGCATCTGCATCGGAGAGCGGGCGCGCACGGCCTTCCCGTCGACCTGCACCGGCTCGAATTGCCACGCGCGGACACGCTTGTCGACGATCTCCAGCATCGCCTTGGGTACCGCGTCGGCCTGCTTGATCTGGTAATCGGTGACCTTGCCCGCTTCGTCGATGTCGATCGTGCCTTGCACCAGCATGCTGGCCTCGATCTGCTTGCGCACTTCATCCTTGCTGCTCGCGGCCAGCGCCGCATCCATGCCGAACAGCAGTGCCAGCGACACCGCCAGGTTCCCCATCCACCTGTTCATCGATCCATTCCCCTTGCGGCGCCTCCATGGCGCCCAGCGCTCAGCATGACCACCCCGGTTCCATGCCGCCATACCATCACGAGCCGTTGAGCGATGTCAGCAACCGCAGTCCCTTGCCTACCTGGGAAATGTCATCGCCTGCGATCGCGTCGGAACTCGACGCGTCGAAATCGGCGGCATCCATCCACGGCGCCCGCTGGCGCGGGCCCGGTACGTAGAGTTCCCACTCGCCGTAGGACGGGACGGACCGGCCCTGCGCGATGAAGCCGAACGGAATACGCACCTGCCAGAAAGGCTCTTCGACTTCGTCCCCGCGCGTCGGCGGGTCGAACGTCCACTCGCGCGCGGCGCGCAGCGCCGCGTTGGCTAGCATCTTGCGCCAGCCGTCCATCGCCCGTTCGCGATCGACGGTGGTGAGGTTCACCTGTTCGGCGAATGCGTCCACCACGCGGCCGTCGCGACCGATTTTCGCCACGACATACACGACGCCGCCCATGTCGCTGCGGGCGGCCGCCATCGGATAAACGGGCCGCTCGATCTTCCGGCGGTTCGGACGCTCTTCGGGCGGCGTGTCGACGCGGAAATCGGCACTGGCGATTTCGATTTCGTAGGTGTCTGCGTCGGCCGATTTGCGCGCGATGACGCGCAGGCTCATGCGGGTGCGCGCGGGAACGGCCTTTCCTTCGACCAGCACCGGTTCGAATCGCCAGGATTCGGTGGCGCGGTCCGTCACCTTGCGCACGGCCGGAGGCAGCTTGTCGGCCTCATCAAGCGCATAGGCCGTCACCCTGCCGTCCGGCGCGATGTCGATCGTGCCCTTGGCCACCATCGTCATTTCAGCCTTGGCGCGCACCGCGTCGTACACATCCGCCGAAGCGCCCGCGGCAACCGACATCAGCATCGCGGCGACCGCGGCTTTCCATACCTTCATTGTTGCTCCCCGTTGGTCGACGATGTGGTGTCGGCGGATGCGGTGGAAGTGACTCGGCCGACCCGCATAGCGGGCATAATCGCCGAACGGAGGCGACGATGCACGGCGGCGGTCTGGAACTCGCACTGGTATTTCTGCTGGCCGCGGTGATTGCCGTGCCGGTGTTCCGTCGTTTCGGGCTCGGTGCGGTATTGGGTTACCTCGCGGCGGGCGTGACCCTGGGGCCTTATGGGCTGCGCTTCGTCGCCAACGCCGAACCGGTGCTCACGGCGGCCGAGATCGGCGTGGTGATGCTGCTGTTCGTCATCGGCCTGGAACTCTCGCCCGCGCGACTTCGCGTGATGCGCAAGCCGATCTTCGGCGCCGGTGGCGCGCAGGTGGGCTTGAGCGCGCTGGCCATCGGCGCTGCGGCGATGATCGCTGGCTCGCCGTGGCAGGCCGCGCTGGTGATCGGCATGGGCCTGGCGTTCTCGTCGACCGCGATCGGCCTGCAACTGCTATCCGAACGCAAGGCGCTGACGACCGACCACGGGCGTCTGGGTTTCGCGATCCTGCTGTTCCAGGATCTCGCGGCGATCCCGCTGCTGGCGGCGATCCCGCTGCTCGGTCGCGCCGGTACGGCCGACAATCTTGGCTGGGACGAGATCGCCAAGGCCCTGGGCGCGATCGCCGCCGTCGTCATCGGCGGTCGCTTCGTGCTGCGGAAGGTGTTCCGTGTCGTCGCGCGTGCGCAGATGCCGGAAGTGTTCACCGGCGCCGCCCTGCTCGTGGTGCTGGGCACGGCGTGGATCATGCAGGGTGCGGGCTTGTCGGCAGGACTGGGCGCCTTCCTCGCGGGCGTGCTGCTGGCCGATTCCGAATTCCGCCACGAACTCGAAGCGCAGATCGATCCGTTCAAGGGACTGCTGCTCGGCCTGTTCTTCATGGCCGTGGGCATGAGCATCGACCTGGACCGCCTGCTTTCCGAACCGGTGCTGATCACCGGCCTCGCCATCGCGCTGCTGATGGTGAAGTTCTCGATCCTCTACTTCGTCGGCCACCTGCCGGGCGGGTTGAACACGCGCGAATCGCTGCGCCTGGGCGCGGTGCTCGCGCTGGGCGGCGAGTTCGCGTTCGTGATATTCAACGAAGCGGTGAAGTCGGGCCTGATCGACGACCCGACGCGCGACCGCCTCGTCGCCGCCGTCGGTATCTCGATGGCGCTCACGCCGTTGCTGGTCATGGCGATCGCGCGCTTCCTGTCCGCATCGAAGCCGCGTGCGCAGCAGCGCGAGTTCGACAGCATCCCCAACGACCAGCCGGAAGTGCTGATCGCCGGCTTCGGCCGCTTCGGGCAGATCGTCGCGCGCCTGTTGCTGGCGCAGCACACGCGTTTCATCGCAATCGAGCACAGCGCCGATCAGGTCGACTTCGTGCGCCGCTTCGGCAATCCGGTGTATTACGGCGATCCCGCCAAGCCCGAGCTGCTGCGTTCCTGCGGCGCGGACCAGGTGAAGGTCTTCGTCATCGCGATCGACGGCGTCGAGGAAAACCTGCGCACGGTGGAGACGATCCGTCGTCTGTATCCGGAGGCGACGATCTTCGCCCGTGCACGAGATCGTCGCCACGCGTGGGAATTGATGGACCTGGGCGCGCGCGCGATCCGCGAGACGTTCTACAGCAGCCTGAAGATGGGCGAGAAGGTGCTGATCGAACTCGGACTGCCCGAGGACGTCGCGCGCCACCATGCCGAGCAGTTCCGCGAACACGACCTGCGGTTGCTGCATGCGCAGTCGCTGATCCGCGACGACGAGGACGCGCTGCTGCAATCCACGCAGGATGCGCGACGCGAACTGGAGGAGCTGTTCGATGCCGACACCGGCGCGGGCGTGCTCAACGAGATCGCCGATGCGACGCGCAAGGACATGGCTGAGGTGGACGAGGAGGAGTGAGCCTCAATGCCGTCATCCCGGCGAAGGCCGGGATCCAGGCTGGTCGCGTATCACCCGCTGAATCGTCATTCCAGCGAAAGCTGGAACCCACCTTGATTTTCAACGTCGCGCCCAACCTTGCGAGAAGCAAGATGGGTTCCAGCTTTCGCTGGAATGACGGTGATGTGGTGCACCGGCGCGAGAGTGCCCACACGTTACGGGCCTGGATCCCGGCCTTCGCCGGGATGACGGGATAGTGGGATGACATCGCGGGATGGCGTCGAACGCACCTCGCCACATGGACGCGGCCTCAGCCGCATCCACCCTCACCTCGGCTCGCGCAAAAATCTCGCCATCGACAGATTCTGCCCCGGCGTCGCCGGTGCGAATTCCGCCGCGATGTCGATGAAGCCGCGCATCACCGCGATCTCGCGCGGCGTGCGGTTGAGCGCGTCGCGCATGTCCGGATCGGCGCCGGCACGCAGCAGGAACTGCACCACGCGCGGCAAGCCGTGCAACGCCGCCAGGTGCAGCGGGCCGAAGCCGCGCGGATCCTTGGTGTCGAGCGAGGCGTCGTGGTCGATCAGCAGTTGCAGGCCGGCGACCAGTACGTCCTCGTCCGCGTCGCTGCCCGGTTCGGCACGCGCGCCCAGCAGCAACAGCAGCGGCGTCGCGCCCGCGGCCGGCTGGTCGGCATCCACACCGGCCAGGAGCAACGTGTCGAACAGCGCGACCAGGCGCGAACGCTCGCGTGCGTTGAAGCCATACATCGCGGCGCAATGCAGCGCCTGGCGGCCCTGCGCGTCGCAGGCCTGCACGTCGGCGCCGGCGGTGAGCAGGCGCGCGGCGAGGTCGGTCAGGCCGAGCGCACAGGCGACCATCAACACCGTCAGGTCGCCCGGCAGGCGCTGTTCCAGCGGCGCGCCGGCGGCGAGCAGGCGATCGACGATATCGGCGTGGCGCATGCTCACGGCTGCCGACAGCGGCGTCGCGCCTGAGTTGGCGGTGCGCTCCGGATCGGCGCCGCGTGCGAGCAGGAGGTCGACCACCGCGCGATGACCGCCGCCGGCCGCGCGCAGCAGCGCGGTGCAGCCCTGCGAATCAGTGGCGTCCACCGGCAGCCCGAGGTCGATCAGACGACGCACCGCATCGGCATCGCCGACGATCGCGGCGGCGGGAATGTCCTGCGCCTGCAGTGGGCGACGCGGCAGCGGCCAGCCGCGCCAGTCGAGCCAGTCGGCGAGGTCGCGACGACCCGATGACAACGCGACACCGAGCGGCGTCTGGCCGTCGGCCGCCAGCAGGTCGGGCGCCGCGCCGTACGCGACGAGGCGCTTGAGCATGCCATCGCGTCCAAGCGCCGCGGCCAGGTGCAGCGCGCTCATGCCGTGGCTGTCGCGCGCGTTGAGGTCGGCGCCGATGGCGAGCAGGCGATCGAGCACCCGCGCCCAGCCCAGGCGCACGGCGAGCGCCAGCGACGGATCGCCCGCGGGCGAACGCGCGAACGGATCGGCGCCGCGCTCGAGCAGTTCGAGTGCGAGGTCTTCCAGCGATTCGGCTTCCGTCGTGTTGCCCTGCGCTGACGCCATGAAACGCGCCAGTCCGCCGCTACCGGCCGGCGACACCGCGCGTTCCAGCAGCGCGCGCAGCGAGGTCTCGGCTTCCGGCATGCGCGCGAGCATCGCGTGCACCGGCGTGTCGCCCTGCGGATCGCGCACTTCCGGATCGGCGCCCTGCTCCAGCAGCCAGCGCACGCGCTGCGCTGAACCGACGGCGTCCTCGTCGTGCAGCAGTGCACCGCGTTCCTTCGCGCTGAGCAGCTGCGCGAGACCGCCGAGTTCTTCCGCGCGACCGTCGCGAAGGCCGTCGCGCAGCAGCACCGTGGGCGCGCGATCGGGCAACGGCGCGTCGTCGTCGGCGTCCTCGCTCAACGCGGCCGGCAGCGGATACGCGCGATCGAGCGCGGCGACCAGCGACCAGCGGCCGGCTTCGGCGGCGCGATCAATGGCGCGCTTGCCGTCGGCATCGCGATGCTCGGCTTCGCTCCCCAGGTCGAGCAGTTTCTGCACCAGCGTCGGCGACGGCGAATCGGCCATGCACGCCAGGATCAGTGCGGTGCGACCGCGCGCGTCGGCGCTGGTCGCCGCATCCGCGCCGCCGCGCGGCAAGTGGCCGAGCAGACGTTCGAGCAACGATTCGCGCGAGGCGCGTGCGGCTTCCAGGAAAGGGGTTCGGCCGTCGTGGTCGCGGATCGACGGATCGGCGTGGGCCGACAGCAGCGTCGCGGCGATGTCCACGTGGCCGGCGAACGCGGCTTCGTGCAACGCGGTACGGCCGCGGCGATCGCGCGCGTCCACCTTCGCCTTGTGCTTGAGCAGCAGCGCGACGCCGGCCGCATCGTCTTCCTCGCCGCCCGCGGCCGCGAGCAGCGCCGGCTGGCCGTCGGACGGCTCCGGGCGCGCGCCGCGTTCGAGCAGGAACTTCGCCAGGCGCCAGTTGCCGACTGCGCAGGCCATGCCCAGCGGCGACACGCCGTCGCGGTTGAGCGGATCGAGTTCGGCCGCCGCGTCGCGCAGCAGCGCGGCGACGCCCGGGTCGGAACTGCGCGCGGCGTGGTGCAGCGGCGTGTTGCCCTCGGCGTCGGTCAGGCGCGGATCGGCGCCGTTGGCCAGCAGCGTCATGACGGCATCGGGGCGGCCGTGCCAGCTGTCGCGGGTGGCCGCCAGCAGCGGCGTCATGCCGGCGTGGCTGGCGTTGAGGTCCGAACCATTCGCGATCAGCGAACGCAGCAGGCGCAGGTCGGGCAGCACCGCGGCGAGCACAGCCAGGCTGCGCTGGTCGCGATCGTCTCCCGGCGGGGCCGCATTGACGTCGGCGCCCAGCTCGATCAGCTCCAGCGCGCGCTCGACGCGGCCGGCGCGTGCGGCGGCATAGAGCAGCGGGGCGAGCGGTTCGCCTTCGGTCAGTGCGACGGGCTCGTCGGCTTCGACCTCGTCCTCGTCGCCATCGAAGGCGAAGCCGGGCAGCGGGTCGGCCGGTTCGATCTGCTGAAGCAGTGCATGCAGCGCCGGGGCGCCGATCGCCAGCACCGCCGCGAGCGCCCAGCGGGCGCCGCCGCCGAGCTGGCCCGGCCAGGCCAGCGCAACGATGGCGGTGGCCGTCGCGAGTACGATCGCCGCCACGCCCAGACCGCGCCACGCGCCCAGTTCAAGTTCGCCCAGCGCGTGCCAGTGTTCGCGCAGCGGGCCGCCGTCGCGTTCCAGCCCGAGCCACATCGGCCAGACGCGCCACAGCCCCAGCAGGGCGACGCCGAGCACGACGCTGACGCCCAGCGCGGCCGGCAGCGATCCGGAGGACAACAGCGAGGACAACGGCCAGGCAAGCAGGGCCGCGAGCAGGACGATCGCGCCGATCCAGACCATCGCCAGCGCGAGCGCATCGCGCTGCGCCTCACGGCGTTCGGGCAGGCCGCCGTCGCGCCAGGCGCGCACGGCCAGGGCGTTCAACGGCTGCGCGAGGGCGCCGGCGATCGCGGCGACGATCCCGCCGAAGCCCGCGATCAGCCCCAGCAGGACGCCGCCGGCGAGCACGCCGCCGATGCGCAGCGGCAGCGACGCGACGCGGGACGTGCGGGAGGAGCGGGTCGGCTCAGGCATCGGTGCCCCAGTCCTCCTGCATCGGATCTTCGATCGTCGGCGGGAATTGCAGGTGGAAACCGCGCGTGGCGAGGTTCTCGCGCACGACGGCGGCGTCCTCACGGGCCAGCTTGCGTTCGGGGGTCAGCACGACTTCCAGCACGAAATGCAGGGTTCCCAGCTGCGCGCGCACGGGTTCGGGCAGGCGCGCGAAGTCGTCGCGCTGCGCGAGGTAAACGTAGGTGTCGGCCTTGCGGAGGCTCTTGTAGACGTAGGCTTGCATCGGTTCCGGCTGCAAACGCGCCCGGGGGACGGCGCGGCGAGATTTTCGCCACAGCATAACGTTGGAACGCGGGGATTCGGGATTCCGGATTCGGGATTCGTAAAGCGCGTGTGTGAAGGCGGTCCCCACGCAGGGGATTCGGGATTCGTGGAATCGCAGGACCCGCCTCTTCCAGATCCCCGATCCCGAATCCCGAATCCCGATTCAGTGATACCCCGCGTCCGCGGCGACCTTCCCCTTGAACACGCTGTACGACCAGTACGTGTAGCCCAGGATCGCCGGCAGCAGGACGATGAGCCCCACCAGCACGAAGCCCTGCGACGACGGTGGAGAGGCCGCGTCCCAGATCGTCAGCCCCGGCGGCACGATGTTCGGCCAGATGCCCAGCACCAGCCCGACGAAGCCCAGCGCGAAGAAGCACAACGTCAGCACGAACGGCGCCGCGTCGCGATCCTTGCGCATCGCCGCGCGCCATAGCGCGAACGCGTTCACCAGTGCCAGCAAGGGCACCGGCGCCAGCCACAGGAAATTCGCGCCTTCGAACCAGCGCGCCATGATCCGCGAGTCCAGGAACGGCAGCCACGCGCTGACCAGGCCCATGAACGCGACCACCACAAGCACCAGCGGCCGCGTCAGGCCTCGCGCGATGGCCTGCATGCGGCCTTCGGTTTTCAGGATCAGCCACGTGGATCCCAGCAACGCGTAACCGAACAGCACCGCCACGCCGGTGAGCATCGAGAATGGACTGAACCAGCCGAACACACCGGCCATGTACTTGCCGCCCTGCAGCGGCATGCCTTCCACCAGCGCGCCGAGGATCACGCCCTGCGCGAACGCACACACCATCGAACCCAGCGCGAACGCGAGCCCCCACGCGGCCTTCGCGCGATGCGCCTTGAAGCGGAATTCGAACGCGACACCCCGGAACACCAGGGCGATCAGCATCATCAGCACCGGCAGGTACAGCGCCGACAACACGACCGCATACGCCTTCGGAAACGCCGCGAGCAGTCCCGCGCCGCCGAGCACGAGCCAGGTTTCGTTGCCGTCCCAGATGGGTGCGGCGGTGTTCATCATGTGGTCCAGCTGGGCTTCTGTTTCGGCGAACGGCGCGAGGATGCCAAGGCCCAGCACGAAGCCGTCGAGCACGACGTACATCAGCACGCCGAATCCGATCACGCCGAACCAGATCACCGGAAGCACGGTCGCAAGGTCCATCACACGCCCTCCTCGAGATCGCTTCCCGCCGCCGAAAGCGGACGCGCTGGCGTCTTGTCGCCGCCGTGCGTGTGCTGCGGCGGTTCGTGCGGCAGCGGGCCCTTCTTCACCAGGCGCGTGAGGTACCACACGCCCGCGCCGAACACGATGACGTACACGACCATGTACACGATCAGCGAGGTCAGCACGCTCGCCGCTTCAAGCGTCGGACTCACCGCGTCCGCGGTGCGCAGCAGACCGTAGATGACATACGGCTGGCGGCCGATCTCGGTGACGTACCAGCCCGACAGCATGCAGACGAAGCCCGCCAGCGTCATCACGCGCCAACCGCTCAACGCCACGCGTGATCCGTACAGCGTTCCGCGCCAGAACTTGAAAAGCGAGAGCAGCGTTAGGAGCAGCATCAAGGTTCCGAGACCGACCATCACGCGGAATGCGTAGAACACCGGTTTCACCGGCGGGCGTTCGCTCGCGGGCACGGACTTCAGCGGTGCGATGTCGCCATTCCACGAATGCGTGAGGATCAGGCCACCGGCGCGCGGGATCGCGATTTCAAGGTCGTTACGCTCCGTGCGTTCGTTCGGCACTGCGAACACGACGAAAGGCATGCCTTCGCCCTGCGGTTCGCTCTCCCAGTGCCCTTCCATCGCCGCGACCTTGATCGGCTGGTGTTCGAGCACGTTCAGCCCGTGCATGTCGCCGACGAATACCTGCGCTGGCACGGTGATCGCGGCGAACAGCACCGACGCCTTGAGCATGCGTTTGCCCGCTTCCACATGCACGCCGCGCAGCAGGTACGACGCGCCCACGCCGCCGATCACGAAACAGGTGGTGATGAACGCGGCCAGCACCATGTGCGCCAGTCGCACGGGGAAGGACGGATTGAAGATGATCGCGAACCAGTCGTCGGGCTGGAACACGCCGTCGACGATGCTGTAACCCTGCGGCGTCTGCATCCAGCTGTTGGCGGAGATGATCCAGAACGTGGAGATCAGCGTGCCCAGCGCGACCATGGCGGTTGCGAGGAAATGCACCTTCTCGCTCACGCGTCCCCAGCCGAACAGCATCACGCCCAGGAACGTCGCTTCCAGGAAGAACGCGGTGAGCACTTCGTAACTCAGCAACGGGCCGAGGATGTTGCCGGCCTGTTCGCTGAGCGTCGCCCAGTTCGTGCCGAACTGGAAACTCATCACGATGCCCGATACCACGCCCATGCCGAAGGACACGGCGAAGATCCGGATCCAGAAGAAGTACAGGTCCCGCCAGAGCGTGTCGCGCGTGCGCAGCCAGCGCCATTCGACGAAGGCCAGCCAGTTCGCCAGACCTATCGTGAAGGCCGGGAACAGGATGTGGACCGAAATTACGAACCCGAACTGGATACGCGACAGCAGCAGGGGGTCCACGGCTCACTCCATCGATGTTGGCCGGGGAAGAAGTGTGTCCCCGGGCCCGGAGCCTGTCTTCGGCCAAATCGTCCCACCCATGACGCATGACCCGATCCGGCAAAGCGGGGGACTGATAGGCTGCGGGGGTTTTGTCCAACCGTGCCGGTACGACCTCATGCCATCGCGTCCCATCCGCCTCACTTCCCTTGCGGTTTCCGCTCTTCTGCTGACCTGCGCCGCACACGCGCAGACCCCGGTCACTCTGACCCAGGCCATGGCCGATCCCGACTGGATCGGTCCGCCGGTCGAACAGGCCTGGTGGGCCTGGGATGGCCAACGCGTTCAGTACCAGCTGAAGCGTGAAGGGGCCGCGATCCGCGACACGTACCAGCAACCCATCAGTGGCGGCACCGCCGCCATGCTCGATGGCGCCGCGCGCGGCGACCTCGACGCCCCTCGCGCCGTCTACGACGCAGCGCGCACGCGCATGGCGTTCGTTCGCAACGGCGATGTGTTCGTGCGCGATCTGCGCAACGGCACGCTGACGCAGGTCACGCGCACCAATGCCGACGAAGCCACGCCGCAGTGGAGCAGCGCCGGCAACCTCGTCTTCCGCCAGGGCAACGACTGGTACCAGTGGAGCACCGGCCGCGGCGTGAGCCAGGCCGCCGTGGTAAAGGCCGAAAAGGATCCCGCCGCGCCGCCGAAGGCCGACGACCTGCGCGAGCGCCAGCTGGCGATGATCGCCACGCTGAAGAAGGACAAGGAAACGCGCGATGCCGCGCGCGACCAGAACGAGGCATGGCGTCGTGCCGATCCCACGCGTGCGCCTGCGCCGACGTATCTGGGTACCGACGTCGTCGTCGCCGACAGCGCGCTGTCCCCGGATGGAAAGTGGCTGCTGGTCGTCACCACGGCCAAGGGTGCCGACGAAGGCCAGGCCGGCAAGATGCCCAAGTACGTGACCGAATCGGGTTACGAGGAATTCGAGGATGCGCGCACGCGCGTGGGCCGCAACGATCCGCTGCCGCACCGGTTGTGGCTGGTGGACGTCGGGGCTTCGAAAGCGACCGAACTGAAGTTCGACACGTTGCCGGGCATCAAGGACGACCCGCTCGCCGCGATGCGCAAGGCCGCCAAGCAGGATCCGCTGAAGGGCGATCGCCCCGTCCGCATCGAAAGCGACGGCGACGGTTCGGGCCCGGCGATCCACTGGAGCGACGACTCACGCAACGTTGCGCTGCTGGTGCGCGCGGTCGACAACAAGGATCGCTGGATTGCGAGCGTCGATCTTGCGAACAACAAGCTCCTCACGCGCGATCGCCTCACCGACAAGGCGTGGATCAACTGGGGCTTCAACGATTTCGGATTCACGCGCGACGGCGCGCTGTGGTTCCTGTCCGAACGCAGCGGCTATTCGCACCTGTACGTGAACGACGGCGGCAAGTCGCGCCAGCTCACCAGCGGCAAGTGGGAAGTCTCCACGCCGACGCTCTCGCCCGACGGCGCGACGTTCTTCTTCACCTGCAACCGCAAGTGGCCGGGCGATTACGAAGTCTGCGCGGTGCCGGTCGCAGGCGGCGACGTGCGCGAAGTGACGTCGCTCGACGGCGTCGAGGATTTCACGCTGTCGCCCGATGGTTCGAAGGTGCTGGTGCGCCATTCGTCGAGCTACATGCCGCCGCAGATCTCCGTGGTGAATGCCGCGGGCGGCAACGCCACGCAGCTCACCGACACGCGCAAGCCTGAGTTCAAGGCGCGCGAATGGGTCCAGCCGGAATACGTGCAGGTGCCGAGCAAGCACGGCGCCGGCGTGGTGTGGGGCAAGTTCTACGGCCCGAAGAATTACGAACCCGGAAAGAAGTATCCGATCGTGATGTTCGTGCACGGCGCGGGTTACCTGCAGAACGTGTCGGAGCGTTATCCGAACTACTTCCGCGAGCAGATGTTCCACAACCTGCTCGTGCAGGAAGGCTACGTCGTGCTCGACCTGGATTACCGCGCATCCGAAGGCTACGGCCGCGACTGGCGCACGGCGATCTACCGCCAGATGGGCCATCCCGAACTCGAGGACTACCTGGACGGCCTGGACTGGCTGGTCGCGAACAAGCAGGGCGACAAGGACCACGCCGGCATCTATGGCGGTTCCTACGGCGGCTTCATGACGTTCATGGCGCTGTTCCGTTCGCCGGGCACGTTCAAGGCCGGCGCCGCGCTGCGCCCGGTGGCCGACTGGTCGCAGTACAACCACGAGTACACCAGCAACATCCTCAACACGCCGGAACTCGACCCGGAGGCCTACCAGGTTTCCTCGCCGATCAACTTCGCCGACCAGCTGCAGGACAACCTGCTGATCGCGCACGGCATGATCGACGACAACGTGTTCTTCAAGGATTCGGTGATGCTGAGCCAGCGCCTTATCGAGCTGCGCAAGGACAAGTGGGAAATCGCGCCGTATCCGATGGAGCGCCACAGCTTCACGCGCTCGGACAGCTGGTACGACGAGTACCGTCGCATCCATGAGCTGTTCCAGCGGACGTTGAAATAAGCGCGCTTCGAGGCATCCTGCAGTTCCCCTCTCCCGCTTGCGGGAGAGGGGCGGGGTGAGGCCGCTGTCCTATCGCGTCGCCGTCGCGGCCGCAGCCGCCGGCTTCTCCTCGCTCCAGCTCGAATCCGGATCGAACCCCTTCATCGCTTTCGCCAGCGCTTCGCTGCCGGGGCCGAGATCCTTCTCGAATACCTGCCCGTCCGGGCCGATCATGAAACTCATCACGCCCGTGTCGCCGTACTTCGCCGGCCACGCGACCAGGGCGAAACCGCGCGTCATGCGTCCGTCTATCAGGTAATTGCGGGCACCACCGGGCGCCGAAGCTCCCTGCTGCGTGAGGATGCGATAGCGATAGCCCAGGTAATCGCCCTTGGGCAGATCGTCGCCGAATAGCGGCCCAAGCGGGCTCACGTCGCCGCTGCCGTCGTCGGGCCAGTAGAGTCCGTCGTGCTTTCCGTCGCCACTGAGGACGTGCTGCGCGTATTCCAGCACGCCGTCGCCGTTGTGGTCGTTCTCGGCGTAATCCAGCTGCGCGTCGCGATAGGCCTGCACCGCCTGCAACACGGCCAGTTCGTTGCGACCGATGCGCCGCACGCGCATTTCCTCGCCGCCCGCCTTTGGATCGAAACGCCAGCCGCTCTTGTCCTGCTTCAGCGGGACCGGCAGCGTCCAGCCGCCATCGCCGACGGCGAGCTTCGCCTGCGCGCCATCGACCACGATGCGATGCGACTGCTTCCACTGCATGAGGAACGCATCGACGTCTTCCTGGTCGATGCCTTCGGTCGGAATGTAGTCGCGCCACTGCGCGCCGAGCACTTTCTGCAGCGCCGCCTGGTCGTGTTTCTCCACCGCCGCGACGAATGCGTCCGCCGCCGCTTCCGCCGTCGGATAGGCGCTCTGCGCGAACGCGGGCGCCATCGACATCGCCATCGACAGGGCCAGCGCGATCCGGGTTGCCTGTTTCATCGAAGGACTCCTCATCCGCCGTGTCACCTGCCGCATGCGATCAATGATTACGGCGTCCACCGCCACCGCCACGATTGGGTGCCGAACGCTGTACCTGGTGCCCGCCGGAGCGTTGCGACTGCGGACGCTGCTGCGACTGCCGGCTCGCCTGCCCGCGCTCGACCTGCTGGCGCGATTGCTGCGGATGCCGCGCGCCGTCGAACGCGTTGTTGCGCGAGACCTCCTGCCTCTGCCGTTGCTGCGCGTGGTCCTGCATGCGCGGCTGGTTCGCCTGCGAATGCTGCATCCGCAGCGGCTGCGAGCGCGACTCGTTGCGTGCGACATTGCGCGCCTGCGCGTTGTGCTGCGTGGCGCGCGTACCGGCGTCGCGATGCGTGCCTGCCTGGCCGGCACGATCGCCGCGCGACTGCGCGACGTCGCGTGCATGGTCGCGTTGCGATCCCTGCTGCGTGCGCGCCTGCGCCGTTTCGCGCGCACGTTCGCGCGACGCATCGCGCTGCACGCCGGCGCCGCCCTGTCCAGGACGCGACTCGAGGCCACCGCCGCCGGGGCGATTCTGGATATCGCGTCCGGCTTCGCGCGCGCGCTCCTGCGCCTGGCGATTGCTTGCCGCCGGCGCATCGAAGCCGCGACGTTCCATCTCCTGCCGCGCGCGATCGCGATTGGCCTGGTGCGCGGCATCGTTGCCACGGAACTGCTGGCGCTGGTCGGCGCCGGGCAGGCGCTGCTGGCCGAACTGCTCGCGGCTGCGGGCATCGCGATACGGCACGTCGCCGCGGAAGTTGGCGTTGTGCTGCCAGGTGTTCTGGTTCGCGTTGAGGCGGTTGTTGACGTTGATGTTGTTGTAGCGGTTCACGTCGATGTCGACATCGCCGCCGCCCCAGTCCCAGTCGCCCCATAGCGCGTCGGCGACCGCCACGCCCGTGCCGAACGCGAGGCCGGCGACGAGCGCGCTGCCCGGATACCACGCCGGCGACGGCGGGTAGTACGCGGGCGGATACGACGGATACGGCCATGCGCCGTAGACGGTGGTCGGGTTGTAGCTGGGGACGTAGACGACTTCGGGATTGGACGGTTCGATCTGGATGATCGTCTCGCTCGGCGCGGGCGGCGGCGGTGCGGAGCCGCCATCGCCGCCGGACGGCGCCGGCGCAGGCGCGGCCTGCGCGGGAACGACGGTCACCTTCTGCTGTTCGGAGGACTGCAGGTTACCCGCGGCCTGTGCAGCGCGACGCAGGCGCTGCACGGCGTCCATGACATCGCCCGGCTGCGCGAGGAAGGCGTCGCCCAGGCGCTGCACCCAGCCCGGATCCTGCCCGAGCGTCGCCAGCGCCTGCGGGAACGCGACCAGCGACTGCACGCTCGGATCCCACGGCTGGTCGGCGACGAGTTTCACAGCCGCATCGCCCTTCGCATCGGGATGCGCCTTCGACCACGCCACCGCATCGGCGACGTTGCCCGGATACGTGGCCGCCATCAGCACCTGCGTCAGCAGCGAGTCCGGATACAGCGCGATCGGCGCGACCATCTGGTCGAGCTCTTCCTGTCCGAACACGCGCTGCGCGGCAGTGGCCGGCGGCGGCGTGGCCGGCGGCGCAGTCGCCGCGGGCGCTGGCGTTGGCGTCGTCGTTGCCGCTGGCGCGGCCTCGCGCTTGCACGAGGTCGCCGCCAACGCGGCGATCAAGACGGCGGACAGGACACACGGGCGGAGCATGCGCATCACCCACCTCCGACACCTGACGATTCGACGAGGCCCCCGGCATGAACGCCGGTCCCTCGACGGCCCCCTGAACGGGCGGCGGCTATCATGCGCGCCTGCCCTGCTATGTCTTTGTGAACATGAGCTCGCCCGCCCCCGCTTTCGACGACGTCCGCGCCTACCTCACCGACCTCCAGGACCGCATCTGCGCGGCGATCGAACGCGCCGACGGCTCCGCGCGCTTCAAGGAAGACCTGTGGCAGCGCGCCGAGGGCGGCGGCGGGCGCACGCGCGTGCTGCGCGACGGCGCCGTGTTCGAACAGGCGGGCATCGGCTTCTCGGATGTCTCCGGCACGAAGCTGCCGCCGTCGGCGACCGCTGCGCGACCAGAGCTTGCCGGTGCCTCGTGGCGCGCGGTCGGCGTGTCGCTGGTATTCCATCCGCGCAATCCGCACCTGCCGACCACGCACGCGAACGTGCGCCACTTCCGCGCGGTGCGCGATGGGGAGACAGTGGCGTGGTGGTTCGGCGGCGGCTTCGACCTGACGCCGTTCTATCCCGTCGACGAGGACGTGCTGCATTGGCACCGCACCGCGCGCGAGCTGTGCGAACCGTTCGGTGGCCAGGCGCGCTACGAGAAGCACAAGCACTGGTGCGACGAGTACTTCTTCCTGAAACACCGCAACGAGACGCGCGGCGTCGGCGGCCTGTTCTTCGACGACCTGCACGAGGACGCGAACAACGACTTCGCCTACCTGCGGGCGGTGGGCGATGGTTTCCTCGATGCTTACCTGCCGCTCGTCGAACGCCGCAAGGACGCGCCGCATGGCGAACGCGAGCGCGAATTCCAGCTGTACCGACGCGGCCGCTACGTCGAGTTCAACCTCGTCTTCGACCGCGGCACGCTGTTCGGCCTGCAATCGGGCGGGCGTACCGAATCGATCCTGATGAGCCTGCCTCCGCTGGTGCGGTGGGAATACGGCTTCACGCCGGAAGAAGGCAGCGCCGAGTCGCGCCTGGCCGACTATCTGCGCCCGCGCGACTGGCTGGCCGAGCTGGGCTGACGCGCGTCAGACGCGCTCGTCGTCCTGGCGCCCGTCGCGCAGGAGGATGGTGATGTGCCCGTTGGTTTCCAGCAGCGCGAGGTGGATGCGGTCCACGTCGCTGCATCCGGCTTCGCGCATGGACTTGGCGAAGTCGTCGCGGCTGACCAGCTCGCGGCGCAGCACGTCGCGGTAGACATGCCCGTTGCGCGCGATCACCACCGGCTCGCCTTCCAGCAGCCGCTCCGCGCGCCGGCTGCGCGCGGTGACGAAGCCGACGATCCAGTTCAACACGATGAGCGTTGCCGCCAGCAGCAGGCCGCCGCTCATCGACGTGTCGCTGCCCAGCAGTGCGTTCTGCACCGCGTTGCCGAGCAGCACGATCAGCAGCATGTCGAACGCGGTGAACTGCCCCATCGTCCGTTTCCCGGACAAGCGGATCATCCCCAGCAGCACGACGTAGACCACGACGGCGCGCAGGATGAATTCCCACCAGGGCATGGACATCTCGAACATGGGCGTTTCCGGATGAGGTGTAGGCGCGATTCTGCGCTGCGGCCGCGTAACGATCGCGTCCGCTTGCCGTCGAGCTGGCCGCTCCACGACGGCGTCGACCCAAGGGCATAGGCGCTGAAGCGTTGCGGGCCTGGGTCCCGGCCTTCGCCGGGATGACGGGGTAGAAAGGGATGACGAAGCGGACAGGGGCGCGCTGCGTCTTGGACGCAGGATCGGCCACCACTGCAGGACCAACCATCACCCCGGACGTAAGCAACCAGCCCCCTTAGCAAGGGGGCGCGGCGGCAGCCGCAGGGATTGGAAGCATCGGCGCGGGGGCCCAAGGTTTTGCGGCGCAAAACTTTGGGTTTATTTTCGGCGACGCCGAAAATAAAAAGCCCCGCAGGCAGGGGGGGCCGGCGGGGCTGGGGAGCGGGACCTGGGGAGGGGCCTTCGCTCCGGGATCACTCCAGGGGAGGGAGAGATCGGCGACAGGCGTTGCACCTGTCGCGACCTATATGACCATTCCGTACATGGATGGTTCGTGAAGATACGGGTTAACAATTCGTTGGATTCAGGAGGCATTCACCGAATTGAAAACGTTTTTTCCCGAGTTCCGCGCCAGAACCGCGTTAAGCCGTTCATGGCACGGAAACTGCCGGATCCGCCCTCCGACGAACGGTCAGTGGGCCTGGTCCCAGTTGGCGCCGATACCGCTGTCCACCAGCAGCGGAACCCTCAGCCCGGCCGCCCGTGACATCCGCTCGCGTGCCTCGTTCACCAGTGTATCGACGAACCCGGTCTCGACCTCGAACACCAGTTCGTCGTGCACCTGCAGGACCATCAGCGCGCGATCGCGATGGTCGGCCAGCCAGCCATCGATGGAGATCATCGCGCGCTTGATGATGTCCGCCGCGGTGCCCTGCATCGGCGCGTTGATCGCCGCGCGCTCGGCGCCCGCGCGCAGCCCCTGGTTGCGGGCGTGGATGTTGTCCAGGTACAGGCGGCGCCCGAACACGGTTTCCACGTAGCCCTGCTCGCGCGCCTGCTGGCGCGTGCGCTCCATGAAATCGCGCACGCCGGGGTAGCGACTGAAGTACAGCGCGATGTAGTCCTGCGCCTCGCCGCGCGAGATGTTCAGCTGTCGCGCCAGTCCGAACGCGCCCATGCCGTACATCAGGCCGAAGTTGATCGCCTTCGCGGCGCGGCGCTCGTTGCCGCTGACCTCGTCGATCGGCTTGCCGAACACTTCCGCTGCCGTCGCGCGATGGATGTCGGCGCCGGATTCGAATGCACGCAGCAAACTCGGATCCTCCGAAAGGTGCGCCATGATCCGCAGCTCGATCTGCGAGTAGTCGCACGCGACGATGCGTCGCCCTTCCGGTGCGACGAACGCCTGCCGGATACGGCGGCCATCGTCGGTGCGGATCGGAATGTTCTGCAGGTTAGGATCGCTGGACGCGAGCCGCCCGGTCGCCGCACCGGCCTGGTGGTAACTGGTGTGCACGCGGCCGGTGTCGCGGTTGACCATCTCCGGCAGCTTGTCCGTGTAGGTGCTGCGCAGCTTCGCCAGGCCGCGGTACTCGAGGATGATGCGTGGCAGTTCGTGCTGGTCGGCGATGGCCTCCAGCGCTTCCTCGTTCGTCGACGGGGCGCCCGAGGGCGTCTTCACCAGCGCCGGAAGTTTCAGTTCGTCGAACAGCAACTGGCCCAGCTGCTTGGGCGAATCCAGGTTGAACGTGCGACCGGCCAGCTCCGTCGCCTTCTGCTGCGCGGCGAGCATGCGCTTGCCGAGGTCGGCCGACTGCCGGCGCAGCTCGTCGGCGTCGATCATCACCCCGTTTGCTTCGATGCGTTCGAGCACCTGCACCAGCGGCATCTCGATCTCGTGGTAGACGTGCGACAGGCCCGACACGGCTTCCACCTTCGGCGACAGCACGCGATGCAGGCGCAGCGTGACGTCGGCGTCCTCGGCGGCATAACGCGTCGCGTCCTCGATGGACACCTGCGAGAACGGAATCGACTTCGCGCCCTTCCCGGCCACGTCCTCGTAGCGCACCGTGTCGTAGCCGAGATAGCGCTTGGCCAGCGAATCCATGTCGTGGCGCGTCGCCGTCGCGTTGTAGACGAAGCTCTGCAGCATCGTGTCGTCGGCGTAGTTGCGCACCTCGATGCCGTTGCGACGCAGTACGTGCAGGTCGTACTTGCCGTGCTGGCCCATCTTCTTGCGCGTGGGATCCTCGAACAGCGTGCGCAGCGCCGCGAGCGCCTCGGTGCGATCCAGCTGCTTCGGCGCGCCCGGATAATCGTGGCCGAGCGGCAGGTACGCGCCGCGACCCGGCTCGGCCGCCAGGCTCAGGCCGATGAGGTTGGCCTGCATCGGATCGAGCGAATCGGTTTCGGTGTCGAACGCGAACTCCTCCGCGTCGCGCAGGCGCTCGAGCCACGCATCGAACTGCTCCGGCGTCAGGATCGCCTCGTACTCGCCCTTCGCCGACAGCGACGGATCGACCGCCTCCGCCGGCGCACCGGTACGCGCGTGGCCCGCAGCCGTGTTGCGAAGGCCGGTCGGGCTGTTCGCATGGTCTTCGACCACCGCGCCGGGGCCTTCCAGTTCGCGCAGCGCCTGCTTGAAGCCGTAGCGCGCGTACAGCCCGCGCAGCTCGTCGACGTGGCGATCGCGCAGCACCAGCTCGGCCGGCCCGCGATCGAGCTCGACGTCGGTCTTGATCGTCGTCAGCGTGCGATTGAGCGGAAGGCGCGGAAGCGCGGCGCGCAGGTTCTCGCCGATCTTGCCCTTGATCTGCTCCGCATTCGCGATGACGTTGTCGAGCGTCCCGTACTCGCCGAGCCACTTGGCGGCCGTCTTCGGCCCGCATTTCTCGACGCCCGGAATATTGTCGACCGTGTCGCCCATCAGCGCGAGAAGATCGATGATCTGGTTCGCGTGCACGCCGAACTTGTCCATCACGCTGGCATCGGAATCCAGCCGGCTGCCGCTCATCGTGTTCACCAGCGCGATGCCGGGACGCACGAGCTGGGCGAAGTCCTTGTCGCTGGTGGAGATGGTGACGTCGATGCCCTGCTCGGCCGCGCGCACGGCGAGCGTGCCGATCACGTCGTCGGCTTCGACGCCTTCGATGCGCAGGATCGTCATGCCCAGCGCGTTGACGATGTCGCACATCGGCTGCACCTGCGCGCGAAGGTCGTCGGGCATCGCGGCGCGGTTGGCCTTGTATTCGGGATACAGGTCGTCGCGGAAGGTCTTGCCCGGCGCGTCCACCACGAAGGCGACGTAGGCGGGTTGTTCCTTCAGCGTCGCGCGCAGCATGTTGACCACGCCGAACAATGCGCCGGTGGGTTCGCCGGCGTCGTTGGTGAGCGGCGGGAGCGCATGGAAGGCGCGGTAGAGGTAGCTGGAGCCGTCGATGAGGACGAGGCGGGGCGTGTCGGTCATGGTGGGAATTCTACGCTGCGCCTTCCCGGCGGCCGTCACCCCGGCGAACGGCTGCGGCGCGTATCCTTGTGCCCGTAAACCCGTTGCCCCGCCCGCCCGGCCAGGAGACCGCCATGCGTCATGTTCTGTTCGCCCTGCTGCTCCCGCTGGCCATGGCCGGCTGCGCGACGATGGGCGCCGACGACCCGACGGTCGGGCTGCAGAACCCGGAAGTGCGTTCGCGCACCGATCGCAGCGGCGACGCCATCGACGAGTACTACGTCGCCGGCCAGCTGCGCGTGGTGCGCATCACGCCGGCGCGTGGTCCTGTGTATTACCTAGTCGACAACAATGCCGACGGCATCCTCGACAGCAGCAAGGGCGAAGGCCCGATCTCGCCGGTGCAGTACAAGCTCCTGAGCTGGTAAGCGCCGCCGCGCAGGTCGCCGCACGATCCGGATATCCGGCGTGCGATGCGACGCGCAGACTCGATCGCGTTCCTTCCATGGGAGAACGCGATGACGCTTTCCAATCCTTCCCTCGACATTGAGCGCGACCCGCGCTGGGCCGCGCTGTGCGCGCGCGACCACGCCGCCGACGGGCGCTTCGTCTATTCGGTGAAGACCACCGGCGTGTACTGCCGGCCCTCGTGCGCCGCGCGCCGGCCGCTTGCGCGCAACGTGCGCTTCCACGCCACGCCGGATGAGGCCGAACGTGCGGGCTTCCGTGCATGCAGACGCTGCCATCCGCGTCGTGCGGCGCAGGCGATCCGCTTCGCCATCGGCGACAGTTCGCTCGGCCTGGTGCTCGTGGCGCAGGGCGACGCCGGGCTGCGCGCGGTGCTGTTCGGCGACGACGCGGGCGAGCTGGTGCGCGACCTGCAATCGCGCCTGCCCGATGCGGCGTTGGCGGTGGATGCCGGCGGCGTGCATGCGTTGTTGGAAGCGGTCGTGGATTGCGTCGAAGCGCCGCACCTGACGCTCGACATTCCACTCGACCTGCAAGGCACGGCGTTCCAGGTGAAGGTGTGGCAGGCGCTGCGTCGGGTTCCGGCGGGTTCGACGGTGAGTTATGGCGAACTGGCGCGCCGACTCGGCGTGCCGGATTCCGCACGGGCGATCGCCGCGGCGTGCGCGGCCAATCCGCTCGCAGTCGCCATTCCCTGCCATCGCGTGATCGCCGCCGACGGCGGGCTTTCGGGCTATCGCTGGGGCGTGGCGCGCAAGCGGACGCTGCTGCAACGCGAGGCGCGCGCATGAGCGCTGCGCTGGCATTGCGCCGCGACGCGCTCGCTCAGCGTATCGCCTGGCAGGATTGGGACGGCGTGTCCGCGTCGCTGGATGCGTGCGGCCACGCCGTGCTGCCGGGGCTGCTGGATGAAGGCGAATGCCGCACGATCGCCGCGCTGTACGACCGGCCCGACGGCTTCCGCAGTCGCGTCGTGATGGCGCGGCACGGCTTCGGCAGCGGCGAGTACCGCTATTTCGCGTATCCGCTGCCGGAGACGCTCGCGACGCTGCGTGCATCGGCATACCCGCAACTGGCGCCGCTGGCGAACCGTTGGAACGAGCGTATGGGCATCGACGTGCGATACCCGGGCGCGCACGCCGATTTCCTGCGTCGCTGCCACGAAGCCGGCCAGCTTCGTCCGACGCCGCTGCTGCTGCGCTACGACGCGGGCGATTACAACTGCCTGCACCAGGACCTGTACGGCGAGCACGTTTTCCCGTTGCAGATGGCGGTGCTGTTGTCGCAACCCGGAACCGATTTCGAAGGCGGCGAGTTCGTGCTCACCGAACAGCGGCCGCGCATGCAGTCGCGTGCCGACGTGGTGCCGCTGCGTCGTGGCGATGCGGTGGTGTTCGCCGTGCATCATCGTCCCGTGAACGGCACGCGGGGAACGTACCGGGTGAACCTGCGGCATGGCGTGAGCCGCGTGCGTTCAGGTCGACGTCACACTTTGGGCATCGTGTTTCACGACGCGCTGTAATGCGGCGCCATAGTCTGCGGATCGATACGCGATCCGCGGGCGTTCAAGTTTCCCCGCGCGACGCCGTTAACGGTACGCCGCACCGTCTTCATGCGGCGCAACGGAGGAAACACCGGAGTGTCCGGGAA
>Ga0209676_1001177_pt1 | contig 28319 bp, 25 predicted proteins | sample AraplaCvi_mLB_r2_FD_184282 | JGI IMG/M metagenome (GOLD analysis project Ga0209676, IMG submission 184282) | Arabidopsis root microbial communities from North Carolina, USA - plate scrape MF_Cvi_mLB_r2 (SPAdes) (version 2) | ecosystem: Host-associated > Plants > Roots > Endosphere | place: USA... | reverse complement strand
TCGGATATAAAAAGAGCTACTCTTAATTGAGAGTAGCTCTTTCTCCTTCATTCAGCAATTTTTTTCTGTAGTGAAATTGACTTTTTATAAATCAGACACTTGAGCACCTAGTTCTTTATCATTGTACATTTCAGTGTCCAATTCTTTTGTAATACGTGCAGTTGTAACACCTGCAGTCATTGAACCACTTACATTAAGAGCTGTACGGCCCATGTCGATTAATGGCTCAACAGAAATTAATATACCCGCAAGTGCAATTGGTAAATCAAGTGCTGATAGTACAAGAATGGCTGCGAATGTCGCACCACCACCGACACCAGCTACACCAAATGAGCTGACTGCTACTACTGCAATTACAGTAATGATAAACATCGGATCAAGTGGATTAATCCCAACTGTCGGTGCAATCATAATCGCTAGCATTGCAGGATAAACACCAGCACAGCCATTTTGACCAATAGATAAACCAAATGAGCCTGAGAAGTTCGCAATACCTTCTGGTACGCCAAGACGGCCTGTTTGTGTTTTAATGTTCATCGGTAAGGCACCTGCACTTGAACGTGAAGTGAAGGCAAACAATAATGTTTCTGCAGATTTTTTTAAATACGTAAATGGATTTAAACCACTTAAAGTAAGAATTAATAAGTGTACTAATAACACGATAAATAATGCTACATACGACGCAATAACAAACTTACCTAGATTATAGATTGCTCCGAAATCAGATGTTGCAACTGTACGCGCCATAATTGCTAAAATACCATATGGTGTTAAACGTAAGACAATTGTTACAACACCCATTACCAGTGCATAGATTGCATCTAAGCCTTTTTTAATAGTCGCTGCAGTGTCTTCATCTTTACGTGCTACACGTAAGTAAGCAAAACCTAAAAACGCTGAAAAAATAACAACAGCGATTGTTGATGTAGAACGAGCACCTGTTAGATCTAAGAATGGGTTTGCTGGGAATAGCTCAATAATTTGTGTTGGTAAATCCGGTGCAGTTAATCCAGAAGTTTTCTCCTCTAGATATGCCCCACGCTCTGCCTCTGCAGCACCTTGCATAATATGAGAAGCATCTAAATCAAACACTGTTGCTGAAAAAATACCGACAGCAGCTGAAACAGCAGTTGTACCGATTAAAATGACTAAAATAAGAGCAGCCATTTTCCCGAAGTTTTTACCAACCTTCATTTTTGTAAAGGCTATTAAGATGGAAATAAAAATTAATGGCATTGCAACCATTTGTAGCAATTTGACGTAGCCAGTACCAATAATATTGTACCAACTTGTTGTTTTTGCTAAAACATCAGAATCAATACCATATATTAAATGCAATCCAAGACCAAGTACAATACCTAAGCCTAGCGCAGTAAATACACGATTTGAAAACTTAACGTGCTTTTTATTCATATAAAGTAAAATTCCAACGAACACGAGTAACACGGCAACGTTAAGAATAATTTGTAATGTAGACAATGGACAGCCTCCTAAGAAGTTTAATTATAATGTAAATCGAATTATATACCTATAATCCCTATAATTCAAGTATGTTTTATTCAGATTGATAATTTCCTAAAGTAAAAGCAGATTATTTCTTTTTGATTATGCCCCGAAAATTGAATTTAATAATAATTACTTTAAATCGCATACCCTTGTGCGTAGTGGATACCGATATTACATAAATAATGTAGCTTTTCCCGGCGTTCAATACCTCAGCAATAATACGAGGTTTTAAGCTATTGTAGCCTGAATCCACATCATCAACATGTAAAAAGAGGGGCTCTAGCACTAGATTTCCTTTTCGATAGTTGACATTCCTCTATTAAAAGTAATCTTAATTTCTTAATAGCGTAGTAAACATTTCGCAATATACAATATATTCAATTAATTCATTGATATAAATTGTATATAGTGTATGCTTGGATTAATAGTATTTCATTACCTTTTATAAAAATTTGAGATTTATATAGTGAAACAATAATTCATCACCATAAGTTAGGGGTGACGTTTGTAAAAACGTATTCCATGTATCTAAGTTGATTGGATTGAAGGTCAGGCGGCTCATCGGACGCGGCCCAGAAAAACACCCAGTCGGAACGGACATCAACCCCACGTATGGCGATAAAAAGATTTGTTCTTTATAGGGAAACCTATTTAGATAAAAACTATTTTCAAGGGAGGATCCTGTTAATGAGTTTGTCGATTCAACAATTATTGGAGAACAACGGAATTACACCGAAATCTGAACACCTTGAACTTCTAAAAGCACGTTGGGAAGGTATGCAATCTCTTCGTGGTAATTTAGAAGGCATCGCTATTGATGACGCTGATATCGCTATCCGCAGTATTCCTGGAGGTGACCACATTGACAACTGATTTACACTTAAAATCTGTTGAAGAGTTAGCACCTTTACTTGAAACTAAAAAACTATCTCCTGTAGAGTTAACGAAAGCAATATTAGATTTTGCCGAAGAAAGTCAACCTAAAATTAATTCATATATGACTTTTTATCGTGAAGAAGCCCTAGCACAAGCACAAATGGTAGAAAGGGAAATTTTGAATGGACAGTATCGAGGAATGTATCACGGGATTCCTATGGCATTAAAAGATAATTTGTACTTTAAAGATAAGATAACAACGATGTCATCAAAGATTCATAAGGACTTCGTTTCAAATTATGACGCAACGGTCGTAGAAAAACTTCGTAATGCCGGTGTTATTTTCACGGGTAAATTGAGCATGCATGAATACGCATGGGGCATCACAAATAACAACCCTCATTACGGACCCGTTCGCAACCCATGGGATTTAGATAAAATCCCTGGCGGTTCTAGTGGCGGCTCTGGCGCAGCAGTTGCCGCAGGTGCAAGTGTTGCATCATTAGGTACAGATACTGCCGGCTCTATTCGAATTCCTTCATCAGCCTGTGGGATTGTCGGCTTAAAGCCTACTCATGGTCGTGTAAGTAAATATGGCTGCTACCCTCTCGCTTGGAGCTTAGACCATATTGGTCCAATGACAAAGACAGTTAAAGATGCTGCCGGCTTACTTGAGATTATTTCTGGATTTGACCATAGAGACCCTACTTGTACAGACGTCCCGACAGAGAATTATGTACAGCAAATCTCAGGTAATGTGAAGGATTTAGTCATTGGCATCAACGAAGAATATTTCTTTAACCACGTAGATTCAGATGTAGAAAAAGCTGTTCGGGCAAATATTCAAAGCTTAGTGGATCAAGGGGCCAAGGTTGAAGTCGTTCGTATCCCATCCTTACAATATGCAGAATGGGCAGAGCTCATTACTTCCCTTTCAGAGGCAGCCGCAATTCACCATTCTGATTTACAGAAGAGACCACAAGATTTCGGAGATGATATTCGTCTGTTATTTGAACTCGGTGAATTACCGTCTGCCGTTGATTACCTACAGGCTCAACAGGTACGACGACAAATAAAGCAAGAGTTTTCACAAATTTTCAATAAGGTTAATGTGCTTATTACACCTACATTACCTGTAGTGGCAAGTACTATCGGTGATGACTTTGCTTATTTAAATGGTGAAAAAGTTGATTTAATTGATAATATCATTCGATTTACCGGTCCAAGTAACTTAACAGGCTTACCTGCCCTTTCCGTTCCTTGTGGCTTTAAAGATAATTTACCAGTAGGCCTTCAAATCATTGGTCCTGCCTTTAAAGAAGGTCGTATTCTTAACGTTGGTTATGCCATTGAACAAATGAATCCAATGAAAAATAGAAAACCTAATATTTTCGCTAACATCTAATTTTGATCATGTAAAAGAATCTGCTGACTTTGTCTGTAAAAGTCAGCAGATTTTTTTCATTGGTTGTTTTATAGGAGATTTTTTGGGTTTATCAACGATTTTAACTAATCTATCAACCATTACTAATGGTATTTTACTGACAAGTACTTTTATAATAATTAATAGAAGCTTAATCACAAGAAAGGTTGCTTGATATCCTAATGAACGTAGAGAACTTTTTACAACTGCCTATTACAAAAGAATTTACAGTCGTTGCCGGTCGTAATGGTTTACATAAACCCGTTCAAAATGTTGAAATTCTAGACTTTGAATTTTCACCCGATATTCAAACGGTGAGAGAAGCGATTTTCACACCAAATAGTGTTGTGTTAAGTAGTTTATTATTCGCAAAGCACAAGCCAGAGTATTTAATGAATGCCGTGAAAAGCCTTATTGAGCTAGGGGCAAGTGCTTTAGCTTATAAACCTGTCATCTATGAAGATTTACCAGAGGAAGTATTAATCTATGCAGAGGAAAAAAATTTCCCTATATTGCGATTTGGCGGAGATGAGTTTTTTGAAAAGATTATTTTAGAAACAATGGCCTATGCAAAAACAAAGGACTATTCATTCTTTTTAGAAACGATTGTGCGACGTCTACTGGAGGAAGACGTAACAGATGAACAAATAAAGTCTATTTTACAGCAAATCAATAAGCCCTTCGACAAGTATATATTTGTTGCTAACATTCAATCGCAAGATCATGAAAATAGCCAATGGATGCACTCTCTTTTTCAATTAGAGCCTCTATTGAAATTTGGTATGATTTGTACCTATAAAAAGAGTATCTTTATTGTAATGACCCATTCATCACAGCAATTTCAATTTAAAAAACTTCTCAATGAATGGTTAACAATGTACGCCATCTCGACGAATTCATTGACCTTTGGCTATAGTCGTTGTCACATAACACAATCAGAATTCCCTATTGCTGTTCGTGAAGCCTTTTATGCACGTATTATGGCTGAAATTGAATCGGCTTCTATATGTCATTATGAGAACCTCGCTTCCGATTGGTTATTAATTGAATTGCATCGTAAGGATGCTACATTTGCTATGGACTATGTAAATAGCTATCTTGGTCCCCTACTTGAGGAAAAGATTGATCCGGATTTAATGAAAACAGCAATCACCTATGTCGTAAAACAAGGAAATATTAAAGAAGTAGCCGTTGCTCATTTCTGCCATCCAAACACAATCCGTTATCGCATGTCTAAAATTCGTCAGCTGGTAGCACCTTTAGAAAATGATTATGTTTTTTATGAGCGTATAGCAGCAGCCGTTAAATTGTACTTATTACATAGCAAAGTGAATGTCGAATGACAGCTTTGGAATAAGTACAAAAAAACGCCTGAATTTTTAGAATTAAAATCAAACTATTTTCTTCCATCTCATGCTATTCTATTGAAGTTAGGAGGGAGAATGATGAAACAATACATAGCTGACGGTATGCTATTAGTCACTGCAATCGTTTGGGGTAGCGGATTTGTAATAACGGCAATTGCATTAGAATATTTAACAGCCTATCAAGTAATGGCTGGTAGATTTTTATTAGCCTCGATTATACTGACAGTCTTATTTGGATCTAGATTAAAAAAAGCTTCTAAATCTGTTATTTGGAAAGGTATTTTGTTAGGGACCATTTTGTATATTGCCTTCGCACTTCAAACAGTAGGGCTCCAATATACAACACCCTCTAAAAATGCATTTTTAACTGCTGTCAATGTCATTATTGTTCCATTAATTGCGTTTGCGGTTTACAAGCGTCGTATAGATGGCTATGAAATTATCGGATCGATAATAGCTATTGTCGGTATCGGTTTTCTATCTCTTCAAGGCTCACTAACAATGAATATCGGAGATGCGCTTTCCTTAGCTTGCGCTGTCGCCTTTGCCTTTGATATTTTTTGTACAAACCTATTTGTCCAAAAAGAAGATGCCATTACCCTTACGATTATTCAATTTCTCACAGCATCATTTTTAGGTGTTTTGGTCGTTGTCGGTCAAGGCGATATCCCAACTACTCTTGAAAAGGAAGCCATTTATTCGATTATTTATTTAGCCATTTTTTCAACGACTCTTGCCTATCTTTTTCAAAATGTGGCGAATCAATATACGTCTGCTACAAAAGCAGCTATTATCCTATCTACAGAATCCTTCTTCGGCATGGTACTATCCGTTATATTCTTACATGAAGTATTAACAAGCCGTATGGTTATAGGGGCTGTCATGATTTTACTCGCCATATTAATAGCAGAAGTAAAGCCTGCTCATCCTAAAAAACGAATGATGAAGAGCTCACGATAACGAATTTCAAAATAGTTTCAGTGCTACTGAAGCTATTTTTTCATTAAACACGACTAGTCATGATACTTGTAGTAATCCCTACTACTAAAATTGTAATAATGGAAAGCCATAATGTACTAGTAGATAAAAGCAATCCCCCTACGACAATGACTACGGAATCGATTATAAAAATAAGGATTCCGACGTTGACTCCAGTCTTTTCACTTAAAAACTGTGCAATCAAATCTGTACCACCAGTGCTTGTCTGAAATCTAAGCATCAAACCAACACCAAAACCCATAAGTACCCCTCCAAAAATGGCGCTATAGAGGGCATCTACTTGAATAAAATTCCGAACGGATTTTAGCAAATCAATACTAAGAGAAGATGCTAATAATCCATGTATACTATTGTAAAAATACGCTCTATATTTATACCAAGAAATAATAAAAATAGGGATGCTAATAATGATAATCATTAAACCTATTTTAAGGTTATATAAATAATGTAAAATAAGCGCTATCCCTACAACACCTCCATCTAAAATTTGATAGGGCGTTAAGAATAGATTAATCCCTAATGATATCGCGACACTTCCTATAAGAATGACTAAGCCTTTCGTAAAAAAATACATACAACACCCCTTCAAGACTTGCATGTTTTTATAGTATGAAAAAATCGATTTGAACATGTTATTGTTCACGTCTGTCGGTGTAATCGTATTAATATTTTTTATCGAGCTCAGTCGCTAAATTCCTCTATAAATTGTGTGAATACAAAAAATGGATCGTCACCAAAACGTGTGTTGCTGAACCAAAAAACCCTTCTGCATATACACAGAGGGCCAGGAAAAGACTATTTATTTTTTGCCTTCATTCGTTTCAGTAAAAATCCACCTTTAAATGATTTAGGCTCATAGGAAATAATAAAAGCATTTGGTTCATAATGCTCCACAATTTGAAACAATTCTGTCTCACGATTTCTCTTTGTTAATATTTCATATTTATAGCGGTTACTATCTCTACCTTCACCAATATAAATCGTCACAGCAAAGCCTTCATTACGGAGAAAATTCACGAGCTCTTCGTTCTTATTTTGCGTATTGATTGTCGCATAGACATAGCCAATCGCCAGTTTTCGCTCTATTTTAGCGCCTAGAAAAATGCCTAAACCAAAACCCGCGGCATAAACAACCATCGCTAAAATACTTTGGTCTCCATTAAAGACAAGCGAAAGGCCAAATACATACACTAACATTTCCAGCATACCAAATATGGCCGCAAGGAAAGTAATATTCTTCACTAAAAATATGGTACGTAACGTTAAAAAAGGTACATAGATTAATTGAAGTATTATAATCAGAATTATACTTTGCATTTATAAGAGACCTTTCAATTTTATATACTATAAGTGCATTGCATTAACTTTCCACGCTGACTTCTGCTGGCGAAAGTAGAGCGTCCCCCCTACAAATAACACCCACACGTCAGTTATCTATAAATATATGCTCAGACATTACCTTGCATTCTTCTAATCAATTATGCCTCGGCATAATTGGCTTGCACAAAAAACTCCCCTCCTCTCCTGCTCCCTAGATTCCCTAACAATTAAAATTTAAACATTTCATTTCCATAAAAAAATGCCACCTACTATAGAAGTAGATGACACTTTGTTTAATATCGATGACTAGCAATCCGAATTCATCGACACTTTCCTTTTTATTAGTTCGTCTATGTAGTACTCTTTAAGCCAAACTTCCAATTTCATATTTTCTTCTGAAGACATATGTGACTCCATAGTTACTTGTAGTTCTTCAATAACTTCTTTAGCAGTTTTTAAAATCATTTATACCCAACCTTTCCACAAGGTTCATAATATTCCATATCCAATTACATTACAATAGCCAATTTTACCTTTATATAGGATAACCTTATGAGACTCGAGACTGTCCACCAACTAATGCTGGTGGACTTTTTTAGGTTGAAAAGGTTTTAGGAATTAATAACTACCGATAAATGCCAACGCTACAGATAATAGTTGTATTCAAATTCTTTTTGTTTATACCATTTAGCTTGCATATTAAATAGTTCTGTATATTCGCCATTTAATAATATCAATTCATCATGTGTTCCTTGCTCAACGAGTTCGCTATTTTCATACTATTAAATACATTTGTACAAGCCCAGCCATTATTATTGCAGACCAGTTTGTAAGTCAACCCCTTGTTCATTACCTCTACAATACTAACAAAGTGCATATAATAAATTAACTGGATAGAAACAGGTTAAAGATACTTGAGTATATAAAGAATAACAAATTTTCTTCTTCGACTAATTCGTACCATTAGTAATATACTTTATCCATTTTCTTAACCCTTTTCTGTTTCTGTGAAAATGTTCTACATACGTGACAAGTGTTTTTTCTCGAGTATTATCAGCCTTTCTTCCACATAAAAAAATGCCACCTCCTCAAATCTATATCAATAGATGAAAGTAGGTGACAACATGCTTTTCATCAAAATATATGGGGTATTTAGATGAAAGTTATTTAATTTTTTCTTTTAAGCTTCTCCATGCATCGGGTCTTCCTTATGCTTTGGCCCAATCATGTTAAATAAAATATTAAGAATAATCGCTGTGACAGAACCACAGACGATACCGTTAGATGTTAGAAGAGAAACGCTTTCTGGTAGAGATTCGAAAATTCCCGGAACAACCGATACGCCGACACCTAGGCTGACTGCAATTGCAGCAATCATGGCGTTTTCCGCTGATTCATTCATAACAGGTACTAGCATGCCCATACCTTGCGTAATTACCATACCGAACATCGCTAGCATTGCCGCACCAAGTACTGGTGTTGGAATGATCGTTGTTAATGCTGCGATTTTTGGTAGGAAACCAAGTGCTACTAGTAATCCACCTGTAATGTAAATGACTTTACGATCTTTGACGCCTGACATACGTGTAAGTCCCACGTTTTGTGAGAATGTTGTATATGGGAAAGCGTTGAAAATACCGCCGATCACAGAAGCAAAACCTTCCGAACGATACCCTCGTGCTAAATCTTTTGAATCTAATTTTTTCTTACAAATATCACTTAGTGCAAAATAAACTCCTGTTGATTCTACTAAAGAAACCATTCCTACAAGCGTCATTGTAATAATCGCAGATGCATTAAATGTTGGCATTCCGAAGTAAAATGGCTGAACCATGTGTAATACGTCAGCATCTGAAACTGGGCTAAAATCAACCTTCCCCATAAATACGCCTAGGATTGTCCCCGCAACTAATCCAACTAAAATGGAAATTGCACGAATGAAACCAGTAGAAAAACGATAAACAACTAAAATAATGACCAATGTAATAAACGCTAAAGTTACATTCGAACCCGATGCAAAATCTTCTGCACCTTGTCCACCTGCCATATTATTTAAAGCTACTGGTAATAAAGAGATACCGATAATCGACACGACTGAGCCTGTAACAACTGGCGGGAAGAACTTTACTAACTTACCAAAAAAGCCTGCAATAATCATGATGATTACACCTGATGCAATAATAGATCCATAAATATCAGTAATACCTTGTTCAGGATTAGTACCAATTGCAATAATCGGACTAACCGCTGTAAATGTACAGCCTAGTACTACCGGCAAACCAATACCGATAAATTTACCTGAATACACTTGTAAAAGCGTTGCGACCCCACACATCATAATGTCAATCGCTACTAAATACGTCATTTGTGTTGAATCAAAGCCAATTGCCCCACCGATAATCAGTGGCACTAAAATGGCACCTGCATACATCGCAAGTAAATGTTGAATAGCTAGCGTCGTCGATTTAACGGTATTCATTACGCATTAGCCTCCGGAGCAAATGTTACTTTACCATCCTCAAGAGAATCTACAATTGCTAATGATTCCACGCGAACCCCTTGCTGGCGTAATAATTTCCCGCCGTCTTGGAAGCCTTTTTCAATAACAATGCCTACGCCCACAACATTTGCACCAGCTTGCGCTGCGATATCAAGCAAACCTTTAACAGCTTCGCCATTCGCTAAGAAATCGTCAACAATTAGAATGTTATCATCTTCATTTAAGAAACTACGGGATACTGAAATATCATTTGTTTCATTTTTTGTGAAAGAATGTACTTTTGAATTATAAAGATTATCTGATAGTGTTAATGATTTACGTTTACGTGCAAACACTACAGGAGCACCGATTTCAAGACCTAGCATAACAGATGGTGCGATACCTGAAGATTCGATCGTTAATATTTTTGTAATCACTTGATCAGAGAATCGTGTGGCAAACTCATGACCAATTTCTTTCATAAGCATTGGGTCAATTTGGTGGTTTAAAAACGAGTCTACTTTTAATACAGATGAAGATAGAACTTTACCTTCTTGCACAATTTTGTCGTGTAATAACTTCATTTCCTTTATATCCTTCTTTCTTATAGTAATAAATTTTTATGAGCAAATAACCGAAAGCGCCGTGCTAACTCAGCGTCAGTAACACGATGCCGTTGTCACAAGGGCGTTATTATAGAAGAAATACTCATTCCAAATAACAAAAAACGCTGAATACTTTGATTCCAGTCATCTACGAGTGGAGCAAAGCATTCAGCGTAAAAACGTCGAAACGAATAGAAAACATCTTATATAAAGTCTTCTAAAGCATTGCTACCCATAGTCGATTTTTTTACGGAAAATCGGTAGAGACTTGCGAGCCATATTCTCGCTATTATATGAGTGAAATATTATTCAATTATGTCTTGGCATTTTTTCCAAAAATGGCAATTTATTCGGTATGTGCTTGTATCTTACACTGAATAAAGTCTATTTTTTCGGAATTTACTATTATTTTACTAACTTTCAATTGCAAACGTTCGTGTTTTACAATCAACGTAATGATTATATCAGACAATTTTCGAGCTTGCTAGTCATTATTTTGATAAATGGAAGGGCACAGTCATAATAACGATATTTTTGTGAAATAACAGCGACGTGCGAATTAATAGACTCGACTGATTGTGTAACATATGATGCCATCCTTTTTTCGGTAAAAATTGCGGAATGATGACTGTTACTTGATGGCCTGTTTTCACACATTGATGTTCAACTTTATCAATAAATTTCATTAACGGCTGTGTAATACTTCGATAAGGTGAATAGTATGTGACAAGCCGTACATTTGGCTGCCAAGCTTTCCACTTCTCTTCAAACGCTTTTGCATCCGCTTGATCGAAGGCTACATAAAAGGCAATAACTTTATCAACATTTAATGACTGCACGTAATGCAAGGTGTTTTCGACTACTTTCGTAATACCAGCGACAGGTACAATGAAGACATTCCCCTCTACATTCGGTAATTCCTCATGATCTAATCTTAGTTGTTCACCAACTGTTTGGTAATGCTGCTTAATCCGGTGAAACGTCCAAATAATTATTGGTAAAAAGATAAACACTGGCCATACTTGAGGCAATTTTGTCACAAAAAACATCATCGCTACAACGAAGGAAATGACCGCTCCAATCGTATTGATTGAAAATTTAGCCACCCAACCTTTTGGCTTTTCACGCCACCATTTTCGCATCATTCCAGCCTGCGCTAAAGTAAACGGAATAAATACACCAACTGCATAAAGTGGAATCAAATGCTCTGTTGTGCCATCAAATAAAATGATTAAAACAATGGCCGCTAAACCAAGCATTATGATGCCATTTGAATAACCAAGTCGATCCCCACGAATCTGGAATATTCTTGGGATAAAGCCATCCTTTGATAAATTGACAGCTAATAAAGGAAACGCTGAATAACCCGTATTTGCAGCAAGTACTAATATCATGGCTGTTGTTCCTTGTACTATATAATAAAAGATATGACGACCTACACTCGCCTCGGCAATTTGCGAAACAACCGTTTCTTTCGCATTGGGAGCAACCCCATAAAAATAAGCTAAGCTCACAATACCAATAAATAAAACTGCTAAAATACCACCCATAGCTAATAATGTTTTAGACGCATTTTTCGGCGCTGGGTCTCTAAAATTAGGAATAGCATTCGAGATTGCTTCAACACCAGTCAAAGCTGAACTTCCGGATGCAAATGCCTTTAATAATATAAATAGACTGATACCTGCAACTGGTGTACCGATCTTTGGATGCAACTCTGCTGGAACTTGCCCTGTCATTACGTTAAAAATCCCTACTCCGATTAACACCAGCATCACTACTACAAACAAATAAACGGGGTACGCTAAAATGGATGCAGATTCTGTGACACCACGTAGGTTTAAAAGTGTTAAACAGATAACAAAAAACACAGCGATTATCACATTATAGGGATGCAAACTTGGAAAAGCCGAAGTAATGGCATCCGTTCCAGCCGATACACTTACCGCAACAGTTAAAATATAATCAACAAGCAATGACCCACCAGCGACTAGACCAGCATTAATACCTAAATTTTCACGAGAAACTACATAAGCTCCCCCACCATGTGGATACGCGAAAATAACCTGACGATACGAGAAAATAAGTGCAGTCAGTAACACAATTACCCCAGCAGCAATCGGTAGAGAGTACCAAAAGGCAACAGTACTTACTGCCATAAGTACGATTAAAATTTGCTCAGGTCCATACGCAACTGATGACAACGCATCGGACGATAGTATGGCTAGTGCTTTTGTTTTACTAAGCTTTTGTTCCCCTAACGCTTCAGATCTCAATGGTTTACCGATAATATAACGCTTTAATGAGGATTTCATATTCGACACCTTCTAGTTTCATAGAATGTGTTTCGCATTTCTAAATCGATTACACTTTAGCATAATCGGTTTTGTGCCGTTCACTGGGGCCTTGTTTCATTTTTAGAATGAAGACAAAAAAAGCCTACAAGTCATCACTAAAAAAGACTTGTAGACGCTCATTCGTCTGCCAAGCTCCACTTTTCTGCTCTTAACGCTTACGAGGTTAGCTGTCGGATTCGGGCCTGAGTAGCCCTACCCTTCAAAAATGAAGAGATTCACCCCAAGGATTACTTATATAATCCGTAAAAATTGGTTCCCCCGCGTCTAATTGCTTCAGCGATTTAGAAATTTGAAACTTTAATAATGATGTCATATTACGCCTGTAATTAAAAAAAGTAAAGAAGAAAATATTTCATTGTCAGGTGGTAAAAACATAGACATATCGATAGTTTAATTACCTACATTGTGCCGCTCATAATATCAATAAAATAAAAAGCTATCTTAAAAGTATTCCTCTACTTTTAAGATAGCTTTAGCATATTAGTCTTCCTTATCTTGTTCGAAGCTTACAATTTCTCCTGTAGATGCATCAACATCAACTTCGTATTCATACTGACCATTCTTAATTTCGATTTCATAAATACCATCATCAAGCTTAATTTTAGTTACTGTGCCATTTGCTTTCGTTAATGCCTTTTCAATAGCTTGCTCTTTTGTGATTTTAGTTGTTAGAGTGGCAGCAGTTACATGAACATCCAGATCATCGTCATCTCGACGTTCCTTCTTTTGCTTTAGCAGCTTCCCTGTATAGGCATCAAATTTCAAGTCATATTCTTCTGTATCTGTATGAACTTCTACCTCATAGACAGAACGATAACGATTCTGGTCTAGCTCAATATCAGCTACCGTTCCATTGACAACCGCTAGCGCCTTTTTCTCAATTTCCTGCATTGTTACAATCTTCTTCTCTTGAGCATTACCTGTTAATAATGTTGTTGAGCCAATAACAGCTCCAACACCAAGTGCACCGACTAACGCTGGGATTAAAATCACTTTTTTCATGTTCATATGTCCATCTCTCCTTTGTTTTATCCCGCACACAACTGGCAGTAAAATCCAGTAAATGTCCGGTTGGTTCAGAGCAACAGATGTTGGTCACACAAGCTACACCATGGTGTAATAGTTTGTGTTCCCCCTTATCTTCGAAGATGAAGAAAGCCACTCTGAACGAATTTCGCTTTAACTATTTTTAGCTTATCAAGCGAAGATGAAAGGACGATAAGAGAAACATTAAAATTTCATGAGAAGGCCTTAATGATCGTCATCCCAAGTAACAGACATAACCTTTCCTGAAACTGCATGTATTTGAAAGACAGCTTCGTCATCCTTCGTTTCAATTTCAACTAAATAGTAGCCACCATCCGCCGTTTCCTCATACTCAACTGAATCCACTTCCCCATTTAGTTGTTGGAGGGCAATCTTTATTGCTTGCGGTTCAGAAATAATTTTTTCTACTTCAGGTCGCTCAATTGGTTGAACATTTTTTTCAGATAACAACTCACCTGTAAAAGCATCGAGGGCCAACTCTTTTTGCCTATCCTCTTTTTCAACCCTGACGGTGTAAACATGTTCTGTTAACTTAACACTTTCTACACGCCCATATTCTTTTTTAACAAATTGACGTATTTGCGATTCTGTTAACAATAATTTACTTTCTGCCTCTATCAGTTTTAACGCTTTAATTTGTTGAGTAGTAGGATCTAGTATCGCTGTGTAAGTGGCTCTATCTCGCGTAAATATCATTTTATAGTCGTTTCCTTGCTTTTTAGCCTTTGTTACATGACCATTGTAGATTGTTTCAATATGGTCAATGGCCTCAGCTTCACTTAGAGGCTCGGCATGAAAAAAGCGATTTTGAGCATACCATAGTGTTACACTACAAAGAATGATGATGGCAACAATTATCAATAGCCATTTTTTCATTGTTGCCCCTCCTTTGGTACTCGTAATGTAAAGCTTGAGCCCTCACCAAGTGTACTTTCAACATCGATTATAATGCCCAATTGCCCTGCAAGCTCATGGGCAATAGCCAACCCTAAGCCAGACCCTCCAGTTTTACGATTACGGTCCTCATTCACACGATAAAAACGTTCAAACAAATGGGGAATATGCTCATTTGGAATCCCTGCTCCAAAATCTTGAATCGTAATAAGAACATGAGTGGTAGTTTCTTTAGCATGTATGAGGACTTCATCTTCACTATATTTACGGGCATTATCAAGTAAAATGAACAGCAGTTGCCTCAACATTTTTTCGTCACTATAAATAGTATTTGGCATTTTAACCTCGGCAATGAATGAGCGATGATAGGCTTGTTGCATTTGTAAAGCAATCTTCTTTAAAAAGGGTGCAAGTTCTATCTGCATGCAGTGTACTTCAAAATGCTCGTTATTTTTGGCAAGCTCAAGTAATTGCAACACCATTTCATGCATACGTGCTGTTTCATTCACAATGGCTTGTAGTGATTCCTGTGCTACCTCTTTATTTTCAAAACCTCTACGTACTAGCAATTTTGCATAGCTTTCAATTACAGTAATGGGCGTTTTTAATTCGTGGGAAGCATTCGATACAAATTGCTGTTGCTTTTGATAATGCCGCTCAAGCTTCTCCATCATCATGTTAAAAGTACGATGAATGTTTGTTAACTCGTCCCCACCCTGATCGGGTATTTCAATTTTTTCATACTTACCCGTCGTAGCACTTTTAAGCATCGTTTCATTTAACCGATTGAGTGGCAATAAAATAAGGCGACCGAGCGCTAAACTCGCTAAAAATATAGGAATTGTCGCAACGATTGATACGACTACCAATATCGCTTTTAGCAAACCTAATGTGCTCGCCACTTCTTCCATTGACTGTTGTAATTTTATTTGGACAACGGTTCCGTCCATCCAAATAGCTGGCATCGTAAAAGTAATGTACGGAACATCAGGCATCTCAAGCGTTGCCTGAACTTTCAATTTCAAGTGCTGTCCATCATCAATATAGACTGCGCCATCTGTTGGCATATAAGCTCTTAAGACTTGTTGTAAATCGGTTTGCTCGTTTAACTGACTTAATGTCGAGCTTAGTTCATTTGCTCTTGCTTGGAGCTGTCTATATTCGGTATTATAAGCAAACTTCTCATACAAAAAGTAAATACCACTATTTGTAGCTACTAATAAAACGAGCATTAATAATGTTGTTAGCAGATGAATTTTTGTTTTAAGTCTCATGTTTGTGCTCCTTTAGCACATACCCTACGCCACGCACTGTTTGGATAATTGGTGTATCGTTAGCAGCTTCAAGCTTTTGTCGTACATAGCGAATATAAACATCCACAACATTCGTATCACCGTAATAATCATAACCCCATACAGCCTCTAAAATTTGCTCTCTGGCCAGTACTTGCTTTGGATGCTTTAGTAAATATAAAAGCAAATCATATTCACGAGGTGTCAATTGAAGTTCTTTTCCATAATAAATTACCTCGCGTGTTTGTTCATTAATGGACAATTGTCCGAATGTCGGCTGAGTGTGTTGTAGATTTCCTTTTTGGGAGAATCTTAAAGCAGTCCGAATGCGAGCAAGTAATTCTTCAATATCAAACGGCTTCGTTATATAATCATTTGCTCCAAGATCCAGACCCTTTATCTTATCTTCCACTTCACTCTTTGCAGTTAGCATAATTACAGGCGTCTGTGATTCTGTTGCACGAATCCGTTTTAGTACATCAATCCCGCTCATCTCGGGTAGCATCACATCGAGTAAAATTAAATCCCATTGCTGCTCACGATATTTAAGCAAACCATCTGTCCCTGTATGTGCCATATCAGCTTTATAACCCTCAAATTGAAGCTCTAACTGTAGAACTCTTGCGATATTCTCTTCATCCTCTATTATTAAAATTCGATTGGTCATGTCGAATCAGTCCTCATCATTTTCTTTTCATGGTAAACGATATTAAGGGTGGAAGTCTAATTAGAAAATGATGAGAAGAACAATAAATTAAGCTCGACAACTAACGCAATCTCAGTACGGAGTCTTCCAAATTTAAAAATCCAAATCTTATGACCTTATCAAGTGACACATTATTCTAATACTCCATATTTAATTTGCACATACTTTAACTACATTACTGAGCAAAAAATATAATGGGCAAAAATCTTCACATTTTTTTCCTAAAGCTATAGAATAGTAATATATCGTTTTCCTCTAGGAAACTTTATTTCATTAATGATACTTTTTGAAATGAGGGAACAACATGGTTTACAAACGAATGACAAAATCGCCTGCTGAGGCAGTTTTAGATGGAGATATAACAGGTTGGCGACGAATCTTACCGTTTCTTGGTCCAGCCTTCATCGCAGCAGTTGCCTATATTGATCCAGGCAACTTCGCAACAAATATTACAGCAGGTTCACAATATGGCTATCTATTGCTTTGGGTTATCGCTTTTTCTAATTTAATGGCAGTGTTAATTCAATCCTTGTCAGCAAAGCTTGGCATTGCTACAGGTAAAAATTTACCCGAAGTATCACGTGAACATTTTTCTAAAAAAACGTCTATCTTTTTATGGATACAGGCTGAATTGGTCATTATTGCAACAGACCTTGCAGAATTTATTGGTGCTGCATTAGGGCTGTACTTGTTATTCAATATTCCAATGTTGCCTGCAGCGCTTATTACAGCAGTTGGCTCATTTGCTATTTTAGAATTGCAGCGCAGAGGCTTTAGAGCATTTGAAGCAGGCATTTCTGGCATGGTGCTTATTGTCGTATTAGCATTTGCATTCCAAACATTTTTAGCACAGCCAAATTGGAGCGAGGTAACAATGGGCATGTTCACACCGCGCTTTGAGGGAGTAGATTCTATCTTACTCGCAACGGGTATTTTAGGAGCAACTGTCATGCCACACGCTATTTACTTGCATTCTTCATTAACCCAAAGTCGCATCGTTGGTCGAAACGATAACGAGAAGAAACGGATCTTCCGTTTTGAGTTTATTGATATTATTATCGCAATGATTATTGCCGGTGCCATCAATATGAGTATGCTTGTTATTGCTGCGGCAGTATTTCATACACAAGGCGTCGTAGTTGAAGATTTAGATATCGCTTATAACGGATTAAAAGAGGCGCTTGGTCCGATGGCAGCAGTGTCCTTTGGTCTTGGCCTTCTCATTGCAGGTCTTGCTAGTTCTTCAGTCGGTACACTGGCAGGTGACGTTGTGATGCAGGGCTTTATTAGAAAAAAAATACCGCTCTATTTACGCCGCGCTGTTACAATGTTACCGCCTCTAGTCATCATTGCATCCGGTGTGAATGCGACTTATGCGCTTGTCCTAAGTCAGGTTATTCTATCCTTTGGTATCGCATTTGCTCTTGTACCGCTTGTACTGTTTACGAGTAAGCGTGACATCATGGGAAGCCTAGTCAATCATCGTATTACAACTATATTAGGATGGATCGTCGTGGTGATTGTAGTTACTTTAAATGTTTATTTATTATGGCAAACAATATTTGGTTAAAAAAATGCCAGACACAAAGACCCTAATTTGGTTTTGTGTCTGGCATTTCTACATGTAAGAGGAAAAAATATCTCATTGTAGTAGGCGTGACAATTGATAAAACTTATGACATATATATAGTTGATTGGAGTGGAGACTGGTCGACTCATTGGGATCAGCGATAGAGGAACGGAGGCTAAAAGCATCACATCCTGTGATAACGCCTCCGTGACCAACATCGGTGCCGGTGCCGCTGCCGCTTCGTTAGCACTACGCTTTCGCGCAAAAAACATCTGTTGGCCCGAGACCCTGGAGCGAGAAACGCGAGTGAAGCGGCTCATCGGACGCCCCCAGGAAGCTCTGCGCGAAAGCGTAGCTGCAGCGTCAAAGCGCCCAGTCGGAACGGAAATCAACCATACGCCCTTAAATATCTATCTTCTCAATGTTCCGAAATGATACGTAAGCCACGCTTATACCGATAATCGCTAAAGTGATAGGAATAAAAATAATATCATATAAGGTGAAGCTACCCGAATTTGATGATACGACCGATACAATTAATATTGATGATACAATCGTTGCCGGAATAGAGTATTTTCTCATACCGAAATACAATGGTATTAAAGCGATGCATGATGCTGAAACTGCATTCATGATCAAAGCGGGAATTCGTTGGATGATGATAGATACCGATAACGTATCTGGGAGCAATTGAAAACTCTCACTAACAGCACAAAAAATTGCTGTGACAAATATAGTCGATAAAACAATTGCACTAAAGGTAAAAAGAACAACTATGGCTAGCTTTGAAGCAATTAGTTTTTTTCTATTGATCGGGTACATAAAGGCTACAGTGATCGTTTTATATTTAAATTCCCCAATAATAAACTTGGCGATTAACACACTAGCAAAAATAATAAATACTGCTCTTACAAATGAATCTATCATGCCTAATGCCGTCTGATATGTTCTAAAATCTACATCTCCTTCTACTTTAGTGATAAATATAAGCATAAATATAACAGCTAGTATTACAAAATTTGCGAAGACAGCTCGTTTTATATATAAACCAATATGATATTTTTTCATTTCTAAACGCATTAAATTAAGCACTAGTGACCCCTCCATTGATTAACTTCAAGAAATAATCCTCTAATGAGCTTGTTTTTTTGCTAATGCCCTCAATTTCAATATCATGCTCAATCAATGTTTTAGATAGCACCTTTTGCGAAGCTGTCAATTCATAAATTCGAATACAATTGTCATCCACTAGTTTGAAATTAGTAATATTTAACGTACTTTCTAAAATAAAGGCAGCCTTTTTCCCATCATTAACAATCAATTCTATATAATTTGACTGACTACGATTGACAGCGTCCATAGATACTTCCTTCATTAATCTCCCATCCTTAATAACTCCAACTGTATCTGCCAACTGTTCAATTTCACCCAAAATGTGGCTAGAAATCATAATAGTAATGCCATACTCTTTACAAAGCATCTTGAATAACTCCCGAAGCTCTTTAATGCCGACTGGATCTAGCCCATTAATCGGTTCATCTAAAATAAGTAGTTCCGGCTTCGTAATAATTGCACGTGCAATACCCAAGCGTTGTTTCATTCCAAGTGAAAAGTCTTTTACACGTTTATTTTCCGTGTTTGTTAGTTTTACTAAATCTAGAACATGCGCGATTTCTTTCTTGTCATAATAGCCCATATATTCGCAATGTAATTCTAAAGTTTCCTTTGCCGTTAAATTTTCATAAAAAATTGGGTATTCAATAATCGTCCCCATCCTTTTCAGCACTTCGTATGAGCGGTCATTTAATTTCTCACCAAAGATTTCAATATCTCCACTCGTTGGCTTCGTAAGGTTTGTCAGCATTTTCATGACTGTCGTTTTTCCGGCACCATTAGGACCTAAAAAACCGTAGATCTCTCCTTTTTTCACATGCATAGTAACAGCAGAAACGACTTCTTTCCCCTCAAACACTTTCGTAAGCTGATTTGTCTTCACAATATATGTCATGTAAATCTCTCCCTTACTTTTAACTATCCTTATTATAAAAAATGAAACTCTCTAATTTATTAATGGATTCTTACAAATTTCTTAAGCCAGAAGAAAAGCCTGTAAAGCATTTTAAATGCTCTACAAGCACGGCTGTTCAATACATCATTCGTTTTATAGAAATTGTAAAAATGGTCTTCTCATATGGAATACTGGAAAGCTGGATAGAGCCATCCATTAATTCTACAAGACGTTTTGTAATCGTTAAGCCAAGTCCACTCCCTTGGAAGGATTTATTTCTAGAATCCTCAAGCGTATACATTCTTTCAAAAACATTATCGATATGATATTCGTCAATCCCTTTACCACGATCCCATACATCAATACAAATATTCTTATCATCAGTTCTTACTGTGAGTCCAATGATGTTTCCTGCCGCCCCATAGGCAATCGCATTTGACAATAAATTATTCAAAACTCTATCTAATGCTTCTTCATTACCAAGTGCATATACAGATATCTCCGGTATTGTTATATCAATCTCTAATCCCAATGACATGACCATATCGTAAAATGATAAAATGTTTTTCCGGCAAATTTCACTTACGTTAATTTTTGTCATTGGGTAATCTGTATCTCCAGCCTCCAATTTTGCCAAATCAAAAAATGTATGGATTATTTTTAATACGTCCAATGTTTTCGAATGAACGCCAGTGAGCAAGCGCTGCCGCTCTTCGTCACTAAGTGATGGCTGTAGCTGCAGCATTTCCGTATAACCTAGCACAACAGTTAAAGGTGTTTTAAGATCATGCGAAATATTGGCCAACATTTTTTTCATGGAATCTTCCATTTTTAGATGTGTCGCTTGCACTTTTTGGTTGTGGTCTAACAATGCATTCATCGCGATTAGTAGCTGCTGTAATTCTTGATTAGCTGTCGATACTAAAATCTTTTCGTTCGATTGTTCATCAATGATTATTTGCAGCTTTTGATGCATGTATTGAATCTCAGCATCTTGTTGTTTCTTTGCCTTCATCTGAAAAATAATAATTCCTACTAGTAATACAATAATTAGCAATAGACATATAATCATGATGAATGTTTACCCTTCAAATTTGTAGCCGATCCCCCAAAGCGTTTTAATATACTTAGGGTTGGACGGATCGTCTTCAATTTTTTCTCGTAATCTTCTTATATGTACATTAATAATATTTTCATCTCCATAGTAAGCATCTTTCCAAATCAATTGATAAATTTGCTGTTTCGTAAAAACTCGATTACGATTTGTCACGAATAACGTTAAAATAGCAAATTCCTTTGACGTGAGCTTTACATTTTGTCCATTCTTCTCAACCGAAAAATTAACAAGGTCTATCGATAAGTTGTCTATCTTTACTATGTCTGCCTTATCCTCTACTTGACTGGAGTATTTTGTAGCTCTTCTTATTGCGGCTTTGACACGTGCCGAAAATTCCAGCATCGAAAACGGCTTGGCAATATAATCATCTGCCCCTAATCCTAACCCTAATGCTTTATCAACATCACTATCCTTGGCTGACATGATGATGATTGGAAGTGATGCTTGCTCTCTTATAATCTTTAAAACTTCTAATCCATTAAGCTTCGGTATCATAATATCCAAGATTACTAAATCAAAGGGATTGTTTAAACAATTTTGTAATGCTTCTTCCCCATTTACTGCAGAGGTGACAAGGAATCCCTCCATCGTTAAATAACTCTCTACCATTTCGCGAATGGCTTCGTCATCTTCTACTAGTAAAATGTGCTTTTGCACTTCCATACACCTCTATTCTAAAATGTAAAAATTTCATTTTATTGACTCATCACCATAACGATTATCTCAAGATGTGGTCCTTTATTAATTGAAGCGGTAATAAACTAGTTTCATACAAATCACCTGTGATAGTAATAACTAGTTCTTCCTTTGGCCAAATAAAAATATATTGCCCCCCCAAAGCCTAATGCAAAGAAATATTGATTATCTTCCGAAAAAGCTTTAGTTTCATTCTGTTTATTTACCCACCAATGCATCCCGTAATAACCGATTTTTTCATAAGTCATTAAATTCGGCTTTATCGAATGATTAATCCAATCCTCTGAAACTATCCTTTTCTCGTTATATACGCCTTTCTTTAAAACTAAGAGCCCCACTTTCATCATATCTTCTACCTTTAATAAAAGACCATCTGCCCCTTTACTAATTTTCTTCTTATCCTCGTACCACTGATATTCTTGAATACCTAATGGTTGAAATAAATAACGATTGGCAAATTCTTTTGTTTTCATATTCGTAACTTGCTGCAATATAGCAGATAGTATATGGGAGCAACCCGAGTTATAATTCATATGCGTACCCACTGGATGTACCATCGGACGATTTATTATAAATTTTACTATATCAGAATGAAATACCATAGGAGCAAAACAATTCCATTCTCCGAATTCTGGGAAATCTAACCCTTCCGTCATTGTTAAAAGGTGATATATTGTCATATCCATTTTACGTTTGTCTTCTTGCCGTTCGAATAGTTCAGGAAAAAAAGAATGAACAGGTGTATGAACAGATTCCAAATATTTATGATCAATTGCAATACCAAATAGAATTGAAAGAATACTCTTTGTACAAGAATTAATTTTATGAAGTTTCTGTTGTTGTTTCTTGTTTTTATAGTATCGAAATGTCGTTTTACCGTGACTATTAATCAAAAAGGTATTAATCTTTTCTTTTTTTAATCTGTTTTGTAAAAATGGATAGTCTATCATCTTTCTCCCTCCTCTGATTATTTGTCTTCACCTATTAAGCTTTTACGTGTGGTTGATTTCCGTTCCGGCTGGGCGCTTTCCTGGGGGCGCCCAGCCGGAACGGAAATCACCTAATATACAGAGCATATATTTTTAAAAACGTCATCCACAACTTTCGGTTATAAACCTTAATTTACCATTTTTTCGTTTTCGTTTCATAGATATTTTGCGAAATAGTAAAAAAGCTGCTCCATAAACCATCATTCAATGGATTATAGAGCAGCTTTAATATTAGTCTTCCAGCTTTAAATCACATTGCTCAAGCGGAAGCATTTTCGTTTTATGCTTAATTTTATAGCCAAGCCATAACAGTAGGAACAGTGGAATACCGATATACGAGACAAGAACTCCGTACCAATCTACTGAACCACCCAAAAAGGCATTGTAGTTTTGTCCAATAACAACAATCATACAAACCGTAAAAGCAAATAGCGGACCGAATGGGAATAGTTTTGCTTTATACGGCAACAATTTCGGATCTAAGCCCTGTACGTCGAACGCTCGACGGAAACGGTAATGGCTAAATGCAATTCCTAGCCAAGCAATGAAGCCTGACATCCCAGAGGCATTTAGAAGCCACATGTAGACCACACCATCACCAAAGAATGAAGCTAAAAATGCTAGAGAGCCTACAGCTAAAGTCGCCAGTAATGCGTAAATTGGAATACCTCGACGGCTTAGTTTAGTGAAAAATTTCGGTGCATGTCCATCTACTGCTAATTGCCAAAGCATACGAGAAGATGCGTACAGCCCTGAATTCCCTGCTGACAGCATTGCCGTTAGAATGATAGCATTCATCAATGATGCGGCAAAGGCAATTCCTAAATTATCGAACACCAGTGTAAACGGTGAAACAGCGATATCTTCAGATAGCAAACGTGCGTCTGTAAACGGAATCAACAGACCAATTGCACCGATCGCTAAAATATAAAATAAAAGAATTCGCCAGAAAACGGACTTAACAGCTTTCGGAATATTTTTACCAGGATCATCTGTTTCACCTGCTGTTATTCCAAGTAATTCTGTTCCTTGGAACGAGAATCCCGCAGCTAAGAAAATACCAAATGTAGCAAGGAAACCACCGTGGAATGGTCCATCACTAACAAAGAAATTCGTAAAGCCTACCGGAGCGTTTCCTCCTAAAATACCAAATATCATTAAGAAACTGATGATAATAAAAATGATTACAGTTACAACCTTTATCATGGCAAACCAATATTCACTTTCACCATAGCTTTTTACCGATAATAGATTGAACGTTAAAACAACAACAATAAATAAAACAGTCCAAAGTGCTGATGAGCTATCTGGGAACCAATATTTCATAATCAATGATACAGCAGAAATTTCTGCCGCAATTGTAATTGCCCAGTTGTACCAATAGTTCCAACCAAGTGCAAAGCCTAGAGCTGGATCCACAAATTTTGTAGCATACGTACTAAATGAGCCCGATGATGGCATATAGGCTGCCATTTCGCCTAAGCTTGTCATTAAAAAATAAACCATGATACCGATTAATGCATAAGCAAGAAGCGCACCGCCAGGGCCTGCCTGTGCAATGGCACCACCACTAGCTAAAAACAATCCTGTACCGATTGTACCGCCTAATGAAATCATTGTAATGTGACGGCTTTTTAATTCTTTTTTCAACTTTGGCGCTTTATGGCCGAGCTGATTGACTTTAATTTCACTCACAATTTAACTTCCTTCCTTTTAAGAGGCGAAAAAAATGCCATCACATGAACGGCAGTGATGGCTAAGTAAATCCTCTGTTCTTTCAAAATGATAGCTCAACACGTTATCCAAACGTGACAGTTCTGTTCCTTTCGGAGACAGCCCCAGCATGAGGTTTTCAAGTCCCCTCACACTTCGGCAGTATTTCCTTTCAACTAATATCTTAAATGCTTGTCATTTCCATTAGCATACTCTTAAATACCGCGACCTCTACCTCAATATAAACATGAGGCATATTATTAAATTTATGATGAATATTATTCTAACATATGACTTATGGCATTTCAATAACTCGAATAACATTCTATATTTTGCGAATTTTCAACTATTTTTATTGTTGTGATAAAGTGGTATAGTGGTTCAATCATAATTGTTCTAACAGGGGGGATTTATTTGACTACTCATGAACATACCGATACTTATCCTAGCAGGAAAATTAACTGGAAAGGTACAACCTTATTACTAGTGATCGGCGTAATTTGTATTGCCTCGACATTACGGATGCCGCTAACAGTTGTTGGACCTATTATTTCCTTTATCCGAGAAGACCTCGGCATATCCTATGCATTAGCGGGCTTTCTAACAACAATCCCATTGCTAGCATTTGCAATTATCTCACCTTTTGTACCAATTGTCGCACGTAAAATCGGGCTAGAACTAACATTATTTTTATCGACTATTCTTTTGGCATTAGGGATTGTACTACGCTCCCTCGGCACAACTAGTTTGCTCGTATTTGGCACTGCGCTAATTGGTATAGCCATTTCATTTGGTAACGTACTTATTCCAGGATTACTTAAATTGAAGTTTCCTTATCACGTAGGTTTGCTTATGGCATTTTTCACAATGTCGATGAATTTGACAGCTGGGCTCGGCGCTGGCATTAGCTATCCTGTTGCCCATTCATCCATTGGCTGGCAAGGTGCACTTGCAGTCGCACTTGTTCTTGTAGCGTTAACCATTTTAATTTGGATTCCACAGTTGAAATTTAATAAGCCTGAGCCTAATGTTAAATCTACGAAAGAGCGTACACCTTTATGGAAATCACCTGTTACTTGGGCAGTAGCGGGAGCTATGGGATTTCAGTCGTTATTATTCTATACAACTGCTGCTTGGATTCCTGAAATATATATAGCACAAGGATTAGCTGCAGATCGTGCAGGATGGATGTTTTCCATCATGCAATTTTCACAAGTCCCAATGGCCTTAGCTGTGCCTATTATCGCTAGTAAAATGATATCTCAGCGACCTCTCGTATTCATGTTTACGGCATTTTACTTAATTGGCTTTATCGGACTAGTAATGGAATGGACCAACCTCGCTATACTTTGGATGGTGCTACTAGGCTTAGCCGGAGGAGCTTCATTCTCATTAGCAATGATGTTCTTTACATTACGTACCCGTACAGCTTTTGAGGCAGCTGATTTATCAGGTTTTGCACAATCATTAGGGTATTTATTAGCCGCAATCGGTCCAATCTTATTCGGTTATTTACATGATATATTTGGTGGCTGGGATATTACTGGTTGGTTATTTGTTGTCGTAGCACTCATACTCTTCTTATGTTCATTTAGAGCTTCTAAAAATGAATATATAAATTAAAAAAGGTAGCTCATAATCTTATCTCAGCAGGTGTTTGGACACTCGCTGAAATAAGTTAACGTGAGCTGCCTTTCTCTTTCAATAAGGTGGTTTCTGATAAAAATAGTTAGGTGTATTGTAAACATTAACATAAGGCTTGTGATAAATATGAGTTGTAGCTGGCGAAAGAGGTGGAATCAACCATGTCCAATTGCCTGTAACCTCTCGATTTGCTGCTGTTTCTGAGTCCTCAAACAATTTAAATTGCTGTGCAGCTGTATGATGATCTACAATGCTCACACCATCTTTTTTAAAAGAATGTAGAACGGCCATATTCAGCTCAACTAATGCTCGGTCACGCCATAGAGAAGCCTGTTTAGTTGTATCAAGGTTAAAAATTTCTGCTATAGCAGGTAGCATATTATAGCGCTCATGATCTGCTAAATTACGTGCCCCGATTTCTGTACCCATATACCAACCATTGAATGGAGCTGCCTCAAAGTCGATACCTGCCATTTGGAAGCGCATGCTCGAAATAATCGGCACTGCATACCATTTTAATCCTAGCTTTTCTACTTGAGAAGATTCTGGGTGGCGAATCGGTACCTCTAGTACATATTCGTCAGGGATCAAAAACACTTGTGGCTCTCTGTCATCCACCTGTACGACAAGCGGAAGCACATCAAATGCTGTTCTCTCACCTTGCCAGCCAAGTGATTCACATACTTTTGTAAACGCAACGGAATGCGGATCACCAACGATTCCAGATTCCGTTTCATAGCCAGCATAGCGGATTAGCTGATGATTCCATATACGAACTCGCCCTGGTGCAAAAATCGTTATTGTCGGACGAATTTTCCCATCGTTTGTTGCGTATTGAATATGTTTAAGCAAAGCGTTGAAGATATCCTCTTCATGTGAAAGATCACGGGCATCTTTAACATGCAGCGATTGCCAAAACAATCGACCAATACATTTATTACTATTACGCCACGCGACTTGTGCACCAAAGATTAGTTCTTCCGTTGTCGGTGTATATTCTCCAGTTGTTTTAATATACTGTAATCTATTTTCTAGCCATGTTTTTGACTCGTTTTGCTCTACTTGATAAAGTTCTAAAAATCGTTGTACTTCATGTAAATTCATATCGAACTCCTCCATCTACCCTCATATTAGAGGAATGGAACTATTATCACCACGAAAAAATCTGCAAAAAAACATACATATTTTATATATGAAATACTTTGTTCAATATTTCTTATCATTTTGAGGGATTAGGGAAAAGATAGACACCTTCGCTTCAAGTGCTATTATGAGAATTTCGGGGGATTATAGAGGACAAAGCCTTTTTGTATGTAGAAATTGGTTATACAAGAGATATCTTCAGTTGCAAGTTCGATTTTATTTATCATGATTAAGCCCTTCGCAATACTTAGGAATAGACGTTATTACACGACCATTAGAAATAAAACTTCCTTAACACAAAGGGTGATCCTTTTTAGCTTTTAATTGGCATAAAAAAAGCATGTTACACAAATGTGCAACATGCTTGATGACCCCTACGGGATTCGAACCCGTGTTACCGCCGTGAAAGGGCGGTGTCTTAACCACTTGACCAAGGGGCCGTGGCTCCGAAGGCAGGACTCGAACCTGCGACAACCTGATTAACAGTCAGGTGCTACTACCAACTGAGCTACTTCGGAATAATGGTGGGCCTAAATGGACTCGAACCATCGACCTCACGCTTATCAGG